>ERZ772893.1432-NODE-1432-length-23683-cov-5.366303_pt1 | contig 23683 bp, 17 predicted proteins | sample MGYA00511482_ERZ772893 | MGnify/ENA primary metagenome ERZ772893 (study PRJEB29015, sample SAMEA2737687) | human gut metagenome | biome: human gut; feature: human-associated habitat; material: faeces | place: China | collected 2012 ... | reverse complement strand
ATCACGGGCTGCCCCAAGGAGTTCCAAAACGAGAATAACCTGGTCTATGTGAGCTTTGTCGATGCGCTGGCCGCATGGGGCGAGCCGGCCTTCCCCGTTGCCATCGACATCCAGACCGACGTGCCCGTCGCCCGCGGCCTGGGCTCCAGCTCCACCTGCGTCGTCGCCGGCATCATGGCAGCCGCCGCACTGACGGGCCACACCGTCGACCGTGCCGAGCTTGTTCGCATTGCCACCGAAGTCGAGGGGCATCCTGATAACGTCGCTCCCGCCATCCTTGGCGGCGCCGTCTGCTCCTTTACGCCGACCGATTCGCTCCCCCAATGTCTGCGCTACGAGGTGAGCGATCGCTTGCGTTTTATTACCGTGATTCCGCCCTACGAGGTACATACGAGCGAGGCGCGCAAGGTCGTGCCGCAGGAGATTCCACTCTCCACTGCCGTATGGCAAATGGGCCGCATCGCCGGCATGACGCGCGGCCTGGAGACCAGCGACCTTGACCTGATTGCCGCCGCTAATGACGACCGCATTCAGGAGCCCTATCGTCGCCGCCTGATTCCCGACTACAACGCCGTGCGCGACACCTGCCTTAACGGCGGCGCTAAAACCATCTGGATTAGCGGCTCGGGCTCGACCCTCATGGCTGTGACCGACGACACCATCGTGGCAAAGTTCCTGCAGGTCAAGCTGCGCGAGCAGTTCCCCAAGTGCGACACGCATATCCTCACGTGCGACACGGAAGGCGCTCAAATCGAGTACCTGTAGACATCCTCCTCATATACCTGTCCGGGACGGTCGGGATATTCCCTCAAAATCGTCCTCGCGCATGAAGGCCCCTTGTCCTGCTCCTACGGAGCGACGGACAAGGGGCCTTCGCGCTGCGGAATGATTTTGAGGGAATATCCCGACCGTCCCTGCGCCTACCTTGCTGAGGATGTCTACAGGGACCCACGCTTTGAAGGGGCGCCAGGCTGATAGTTGATTTTTATTGGCAGGGGCTCTTGCTGGTAAGGGGCACTCACTAGAGGCAGGCCTCGGCAATGCGGCGCTTAAGCTCGTCGATGCCGGTGCCGGTCTGGGAGCTCGTGATGATCACATTCTCGGCAGGGACGTTGAGCTGCTTTTTGATGGCTGCTGCCTGGCGGGCCTGTTGGGTGCGGCTGAGCTTGTCGGCCTTGGTGAGGCAGACGATAAAGTTGAACTCGTTGCCCTGCAGGTAGTCAATCATGTCGTGATCGAGCTTGCTGGGGTCGTGGCGGATATCCACCAGAGAGACGACCAAGTTAAAGCTGCGCTCGGAGTCAAAGAAATCGCCAATGAGCTCGGCCCAGCGGTCGCGCTCGGCCTTGGAACGACGGGCGAAACCGTAGCCCGGCAGGTCCACAAAATGCACGTCGTCGGCCTCAAAAAAGTTGATGTTGCTCGTCTTGCCCGGCGTGCTCGAAACCTTGACCAGGTTCTTGCGGCCAAAGAGTTTGTTCATGATGGAGGACTTGCCCACGTTGGAGCGGCCGACGAAGCTCACCTCGGGACAGGTTGACTCGGGAATCTGCGAAACCTTGCCGTAGCTGGCGACGAACTTGGCAAGCTGGTAGTTAATTGAATCGGCCATGGACACTCCTTGGTCGTAGGTTCTTACAAAACGGGCGTGCTATTGCGCGGCGGCGATACGACGAACGATGTCAAGCGTGATGCCGCTCGCGGTGCGAGCGTACTCGTCCAGATCGAACTCGCGCTCGCAAAACGCGTCATATGCCTCGTCACAATTATCGCTGATAGCGCGCAGTACCAGGCAATCGACACCATTCTTGGCCGCGATGTGCGCAATTGCCGCGCCCTCCATCTCGACGCAATCGGCATGCGTGGCCTCAATCGCAGCGTTACGCATGGCGTCACCCGTAACAAAGCGATCACCCGTGGCGATAGTGCCACACAGGAACTGCTTGGGGTCCTTCTCCGCAGAAGTCTCATCCGCCGAGGCATCCACAAATCCATGCTCGGCAAGCACGGCGGCGGCAACATCAGCCAACGCCGGTGTCGAGACAAACTCCTCGAGCCCCGGCGCGGACTCGGCGATGAGTGCCGTATCGGTATCCAGATAGCGCAGGCACTTGCCTATAACCACGTCGTTAATATGGAGTTTAGGGTTTAGGCCGCCCGCAATGCCCGAAAACACAACGGCCTGCGGGGCGTATTTGCTGATGAGATGCTGCGTTGCGGCAGCGGCGTTCACGGTCCCCATGCCTGCCGTCGTGGCGACTACTGTCAGACCCGAAAGCCCACCGTTCACAACGGTCAAGCCCGCCTCCTGCGACTCATGCGTGCCACTCAGCTCTTCCTTAATCTGCGCAACCTCTTTTTCGAGTGCGCCTATGATCGCGATGGTTGCCATGCCATCCCCCAAATCCGTGCAAATTGCTTATCCACGGTATGGTACCAGCATTTTGGCTCAACCGTGTCAGCACCAAGCCGTTAGGCCAGTACAGCTCGGGTATCATAAAGGGGCAAAAATGGCTTGTTAGCCGATGGCCGACCTGAGCTCCGCACGGCGCTTTTTCATACCGGCCATAACGGCATTGCGCAGCTCGGGCATGCGCGCGGTATCCATCTGAGGTACGCCCTCAAGCTTATAGGGAATGCCCAGTTGCTCGTACTTGACGACACCCATCGTGTGATACGGCAGCATCTCCAAACCCACCACGTTGTGCCATGGAGCGATCAGGCGACCGAGTGCCTCGCACTCCTCCACCGTGTCGGTAATGCCCGGCACTACCACGTGACGGATAACGACCTTAATCTTGCGACGCGCCAGCTCATCGCCAAACGCCAGAATGCGTGCGGGATCGCAGCCGGTCAGCTTTTTATGCTCAGCCGGATCGGCATGTTTGATGTCGAGCAGCACCATGTCGGTCTCGCTGAGAACGGCATCGAACTTCTCGGGGTGGTTGGGGTCAAACGCATATCCGCAGCTGTCAAGGCAGGTATGCACGCGACCATCTGAATTGTTGTGCATTGCACGGAACAGACCGGCCAAAAACTCGGGCTGGAGGAGCGGCTCGCCACCCGAAACCGTAATTCCGCCGCTGCGATAGAACTCATGGTTACTCTGGAACTCATCCATGAGGTGCTCGACGGTCACCATCGTGCCACCGTTAACAGACCAGGTATCGGGATTGTGGCAATACGCGCAGCGCATGGGGCAGCCCTGAACAAACACCACAAAGCGGATGCCGGGACCGTCGACCGTACCCATCGTCTCAATCGAATGCACGCGGCCCAGGGCAAACGCAGAGTCCTCGGGACGAGCGTCCACACCCTCGAGCGTCATCTCAGCCATTCCCGCTACCTTGCCTCTCATTGGTTTTAGTTACATAAATGTCAGAGCCATTCTAGCCCATACGCATGATGGCAAAACGGTTTAGGGGTCAATTAGGTCGTCCTATTTTACTTCACGCAAAAGCGGCGGGAAGGTTGTCACAACCCGCCCGTCGCCGAGGCAATAGAAATCGATAGACGCCAGGCCTTACGCCTTAAGCGTGAGCACCGCACCGAAGGCGGTCGGGCCGCAATGGCTCGAGATGACACCGCCAACCTGAGTCCAGGTAATATCCTTAAAGCCCAGGTCATGCGCATAGACCTCCATGTCGTCGCGCAGCTCCTGGGAAAGGCCCACCGAATACGCCAGGCCAATGTGCGAGTAGTCGATCTCGCCCTTGGCAACCATGTGGTCAATAAAGGCGCGGGCGCACTTGAGCATAGAGCCGCGGAACTTCTTAGTCGCCACGAACTTGCCGCCCGTCACCTCAATGCAGGGCTTAATCTTGAGCAGATGGGCGCCTAGGAACGCGACGTTGGACAAGCGACCGCCCGCCTTAAGGAAGGCAAGGTCCGTAGGAACAAAGCCCAACAGCACGCGGTCCATGACGGAGTTCGTAAATGCAAAGATCTCGTCGACGGTGGCATCGGGGTGAGCCTCGATGTATTTGGCGGTCTCGACGACAACGAGCGACTGGCCCACCGAGACAAAGCGCGTGTCCATGGAGAACACGTAGTCGCGCCCCTGGGCCGCAATCTTTGAGGACTGATGCGAGCAGGTCGTGGCCTCGGAATACGCGAGATGCAGAATAGTCGCGTCGGGCTGCTCGGCGTGAATGCGGTCGTACACACGGGAGAAATCTGCCGGTGCGCAGCCACTGGTCTTGGGCATCACGCCAAACTCGTTGCAGCGCGAATAAATCTCGAGCGGATCGATCGAGCCGTCCTCGACGGTCTCGTCACCAATCGTGACATGCATGGGCACGCGCACGATGCCGTAGCGTTCGCAGAGCTCTGGCGTCACATCCGAACCAGATTCAACCACGATTACGTACTTGCCCATTCTTATCACGACCCATCTCGACATTGGTTTTTCAATACATGGCACGCGCCGCCGCACTGTTGCACAACGGCGTCCAAGCGCCAAAGAGACGCTGTCCCTTGCACATAACAAAGGACAGCGTCTCCCTGGAAAACTCCGTGCTTGGCTGAGATTTTACACGGTTTATAAATGAGTGTTACTTATCCCGCAAACGGTAGCTATACGCGATAAACGGTAGTTCGCTGCGGCAACTGCAACACATTCCGCCCAGCAAGTCCAATCGTGCCTCACGCATGGTTAATGCGCGAGGCGGTAGAAATCCATCGACGCCGCACTCTCGGCATGCAACCCCATCGCCGGAACCGCCGGCGAATAGGTACGGCTCGTAAGTGCCGCCTCGCCGCCATTTGCAAAAATCTCGACCATCGTAGTGTCCGAAAGCACGCGCAGGTCGCGAAGCTCGCTGAGCTCGATCGACCTCTGGTCGCGCCCATAGCCTTCGTCACCCATGTCGAGGGCAAGCATCCCGTCTGCATAGCGCACAAAGACACCCTTGCGGATTTCGAGCTCGACCATCTTGGCGCCCTCACAGGAAACCACAACATCAAACAGGCGGCCCGGCTCCTCAACGGTTTCACCGCCTGTCGCGCGAACGCAGTCGCCGCGCATCCTCTCAATCTCGTGCGCCGGCTGCTGGCAGAGCTTACCATCGCGCATGCTCAGCTCTCGCGGCACCGTCAACGCGCACTGCCACCCGCGCGCCACCGTCGGGTTTTCTGCCGTCGCGTCGGGGCAACCCGACCATCCGATCATCAAACGCCGGCCTGCAGCATCCTCAAAGGACTGCGGAGCATAGAAATCAAAACCGGCATCGACCATCGGGGGCATGCCCTGCCCGACGATTTTAAAGCTCGGCGCCTCCCAATCGGCCTCGATGGAGAACCACACGCACTGATGCGGATTGCGGTAACGCCATCCATCGGCAGGCACACCCTGCGGACAGCAAACGAGAATAAGCTCACCATCGAGCTCGAACAGATCGGGGCACTCCCACATAAAGCCAAACTTCTCGCCCAGCTCAATACGCGTCGCATAGTTCCAGTCCTCTAGATCGCGCGAGGTATAGACAAGCACGCAGCCGCGATCGTCTTTCGTACGAGCGCCCAGAACCATGTAGTAGATACCGTCGTGCTCAAGGATCTTGGGGTCGCGCACGTGCGTACCGATATCGTCGGGGTAATCGACCGGTCCAACAGCTATGCACTTCTCGCCCAATTCGTCGGGATTCTCGGCAACCATATGAATCTGGTTTTGCTCACGACCCGTCAACACGTAGTCGTAATCATCGCGGTCAAAATGCTTGACGTTGCCGGTATAGAAGTAGTGAATCTTGCCATCGCGTACAAAGGCAGAACCAGAATACGCTCCGTTCGAATCCAAATCGGAATCGGGGAACAGCACGGAGCCATGATTCTCGTACGTCACAAAATCCTTTGTCGTCAGATGGTTCCAAAGCACTGGACCGCCATGCGCAGCATCGAACGGATCGTATTGATGATAGATGTGATACGTATCACCAATCTGAACCAAACCGTTGGGGTCGTTGAGCCAGCCAAGCTCAGGCTCCACATGGAACAGGAGCCTATCGGGGTCGGACGCGATGCGACCAGCCGTCTCATCCTGTCCGGCACGCCACTGCTCATAGTCCGCGCGTGTCACCTTATTTTTTTGATTAAACATCGCCATTGACTTTCTCGTCTATAGGGAAGGACGCTCGACTCGCACGAGCCGAGCGCCCTTCCTCAAATGGACTTATCCGCACATTACGCTGAACGGCTCAACTAGAAGCTGACATCGAAGCCAGCACCAGCGCCCTCTTCATCGGTGGTCGGAACGCCCTTTGCCTTGTTGTAGGCAAAGATCAAGACGATCGGCACGATAAAGGCGATGAGATTACCAGCCACATACCACACGAGAGTCTCGGGCGTAACGATGAGCAGGCCAAGCACACCGGTCAGACCCTGACCGATGGCGCGCACCTCAAAGAACTTCACGAAGGCACCGCCGCAGCCTGCACCGATGCATGCGCAGATGAACGGAATGATCGAATAGCGCATGTTTGCAGCGAAGATAGCGGGCTCGGAGATACCGACCAGCGTCGGAATAAAGGACGACATGCAGATGTTGCGCTCTTTGGAGTGCTTCTTGTGAATGAGGTACATGCCGATGGCGCCGCCGCCCTGGGCGATGATGGAGACCGACCAGATGGCCTGGATGTAGTTGAAGCCAGTCGTGGCAACGAGGTTTGCCTCGATACCCTGGATGAACTGATGCGTACCGGTAACGACGAGCGGCTGCAGGAACGCGGCGAAGACAAAGGCACCAAAGACGCCCATCCTGTTGTACAGGACATCGATTACGCCAGCGAGGACGTCGCCGATCAGGTTGCCGAGCGGGCCGAACACGGTGAACAGGGCAACGTTAGCAAGAATCAGGGTAACGGTCGGGACAAAGACAAACGAGACGACCTCGGGGATGTACTTCTGGGCAATCTTTTCGACCTTGGCCATAAACCAGGCAGTCAGGATTGCAGGGAACACGCCGCCCTGGAAAGCAACCATGGGGATGGAGAGCGGACCGAAGTTCCAGTACTCAGCACCCGTCGGGTCCATAACGAACGTGTTACGGTTCATAAGGCTCGGGTGAACCATGACGATACCGACGAGGATGCCCAGGATCGGGTTACCGCCAAAACGCTTGACCGCGCTGTACATAACCAGGACAGGCAGGTAGTCGAACGTGGTGGCGATAATGGCAAAGAAGCTTGCGAGGTTCTTGAGGAACTCGCTGTGATCGGCGAGGCTGCCCTCCATGCCAAAGAGGCCGTTGGCAACGATCAACGACTTAAGGCCGATGATGATAGCAGCGCCGACGAAGGCGGGAATGATGGGGATAAAGATGTCCGAGAATACCTTGAGGACCGAGAAGAACTTGCCCTTCTTGTCCGCCTCGGCGCCCTTGACCTCGGAAGCTCTAATCTCCTTAACGCCCGTCAGAGCCATAAACTCATCGTAAACCTTGTTGACGGTACCGGTACCGAAGATGATCATGAGCTGGCCGCTGTTGTACAGCACGCCCTTGACGCCATCGATGTTCTCGAGCTCGGCCTTGTTGTATTTGCTCGTATCCTTGAGCACCAGACGCAGACGGGTCACGCAATGCGTGGCGCCCTCGATGTTCTCCAGTCCGCCGACGTTGTCGACGACTTGCTGGGACACTGCCTTGTAGTCCATGTTCCTCTCCATTCCTTTTCTAAATCATAAAACGGTTCGTTGCCGCTACAGAGACGCGATCGTTGCGTTTGCGCACTTGAGCGCACCGTCGGTGACGGTAAGCGCCACACCCTGGCCCTGCTTGTTGCAGAAGCGAGCGTTGAGCGCAACGTCATCGACAAAGATGGTCGCGATGTCGTCGTCGACGACCAGACGCACATGGTGAGTGCCCTCGCCCTTAAAGAACAACGGACGCTCGAGGCCCATGTTGTTGACCTGGAACCACGGGTACTGGGGAGCCGGCGTGAACTCGAGCTTGCCCTCGCGCAGGTTGGCGCGGAACTCATAGGCAAGACCGGTCTCGGCGTCCTCGGCGAACTTGACCGAGAAGCCGGCAGCGTTACCGCCGAGCTCAATGTCGGCATCGAGCATATAGGTGGAGCCGGCATCCGCGGCGAGCACCTGCTCGACCTTGCCCGACTCGCAGGAAAGCTCAAAGGTCTCGACTGCCTTAGCCTCGCCAAAGGCGCCAAGCATGCTGTCGGGGAGCTTGGTGCCGAGCGTTCCGTCGGCACGCTGAACGATCTCGAGGGGCATAAAGGTGCCACCCCATAGGTAAGAGCTGGGGTCGCCGCCCTCGTCACGCGTAGGAACCCAACCAAAGAGAACGCGACGCTCGCCATCGAATGCGGTGCGAGCGGCGTAGTACGCGCGGCCGTCGAAGGAGTCGTCAGCGGGGGTAATCCAAGGACCGTTGATGGACTTGGACATGCGGTAACGGGTCTTGTTGCCGTCGCTGTACTCGGAAAAGACGAGGTACCACCAGTCGCCCATCTTAAAGAGATCAGGCATCTCAAACATGGTGTACAGGCCCGGATTCCACCAGTCGCCCTGGAACTCCCAGTTGGTCAGATCCTTGGAGGTGAACTTGACCAGGCGGCCGGTCATCAGACGCTTGTCCTCGCCCACACGCGTGCCGAGGATGAGCATGTACTCTTCGTTCTCCTCATCCCAAAGCACAAAGGGATCGCGCCAGTTGCGGTCATCGTAACCCTCCTGGGGCGGAAGCAGCGTCTCGGCGATGTTCTTCTCCCACTTGACGGCGTCGTCGCTCGTTGCGTGAAGAAGAACCTGCTTCATCAAACGTGCGCGGACCTTATCGCGATTGCAACCAGTGTAGAGCGCATGGTACTTGTCGCCCACCTTAAACACCGTGCCGGCATAAATGTACTGGTCGACTTCCTCGTCGCCGCCGCGCTCAAGGCTCTCGCCAAAGTCCTTGTAGTTGACGAAATCCTTGGTCGTAGCGAGTGCCCAGCCAAACGGCTCTCCGAAAGGTTCGGGGTTACGCGTGTCACGCTGATGATAGAGATAGAACGTGCCGTCCTCGCCGTACGGCATGATGTCGCCTACCCAAATTCCCTCAGGCTGGTAATACACCTTGTGCATCCGAGACTTCCTTTCCCACAAGATACTAACTCGGTACAACTGCAAGATATGTCAATCGTTTTCATATGTCAAACGTTTTCACACTAATACGTCTTTTCGCAGTTCCAGTCGTCGGCAAACGGTTGACATATGGCGGCGAACGGTCATCAGAGGCGTTTGAGGAATTCTTTTGGCACGGGATGAACTACGCGGTTTTGCCCTCAATGAGTTCAACGGGGAGCTTGGTATTCGATTCGGGCTTTTCACCGTTAACAAGAGCGATGATGGATTGCGCCGCGAGCTCTCCGATGCGATCGATATCTTGACGAACGGTTGTTAAGTCAGGCATAAACGTCATAGTGCGGCGGGCGCCATCCGCGCCCACGACCTTAATGTCGTCTGGAGCGCTCAAGCCGCGCTGCTTCATCACGTTGAGACAGATGGCCGCCATCGTATCGTCTCCCGCAAAGATGCCGTCAATATCGGGGTTCTCATCGAGGATCTTCGCAACGACCGCGCCCTTTTCGTCGTCGGGCTTAACGAACTCAACCTCACGGACAAGCGCGGACAAGCCGGCTTGCTCAGCAACATCGAGGTAGGCATCGGTACGCTTATTGGCAGGCATGCGCATGCGGCTATTGCTGCGCAGGCACAGGATACGCCTGCAGCCGTCATCAATCAGACGGCGCGTGGCGAGCTCGCCAATGCCATAGCTGTCACTTGCAATCTGGACAGAGCCCTCGCCAAGATCGCAGTCGATGCCAACCAGGCTCAAGCCCATCTCGGCATATGCCTCGGCACCGATATTGAGGGAGTTGACGATGACGCCGTCGACCATATTGCGGCGGAGCATGTCGATATAGGAACGCTCAAGATCGGGTCGATTGGCGCTGTTGCACAGCAACATCTTAAAGCCATTTTCCGCCAACGTGCGCTCGACCGCCTGCACAACCTGAGCATGGAACGGGCTGCTCACAAAGGGAACGATCATACCGATAAGATTAAGGCGACCGTTGAGCATGGCACGGGCGATATCGTTGGGCGTATAGTTGATGCGCTCCATCGCGGCATGGACCTTATCGCGGGTCTCTTGGCTAATATAGCCGCGATTATTCAGCACGCGAGATACCGTAGTAGGCGAAACCCCCGCCACCGCTGCAACTTCCTTGATGCCAGGCTTAGCAGAATCCTTAGAACGAGCGCCCTCGCGAGCCATAGCACCCTCCCCCATCAACATGTCATACGTTTACATACGAACACAGCATACCCCAACAACAGCGGGAAGACGGTAACAGCACAAGTAAGTAAACGACTCATCCAAATAATTAGGAGAGTTCCGCCTAAAGGGTGACTACACAGGACCCCCGCCGGGCCGCTTTGGGTTACTTTCCAAAACATTTCCGCAGGACGCAAAGGGCTCCGCCGCGCGAAGCGCGCAGCGGAGCCCTTTGCATGTCCGAGGACGTTTTGGAAAGTAACCCAAAGCGGCCCGGCGATCCTGCGGGAGTTAAACCCCTTTAGAACTTGTCGTGGAAGGTACGCGCAATGACCTCGTCCTGCTGCTCCTTGGTGGGCGTGTGGAAGTTCACGGCATAGCCGGAAACGCGGATGGTCAGCTGCGGATACTTCTCGGGGTGAGCCTGAGCGTCGAGCAGCGTCTCACGGTTGAAGACGTTGATGTTCAGGTGGTGGCCACCCTTCTCGGCGTAAGCGTCGAGCATGTGGACCAGGTTATCGGCCTGGGTCTCGGAAACTTCAGAAACCTTCATAATGTGTCTCCTTCGATTAATAGGCGCCGGCCGAAACCGGCGCGCTAATCAGTAATCGTTATTGTTAGTATAGCACTAACAATAGTTACTCGCCCAGCTGATCAAGGTCGATATCGCCAAAGAACACCTGGTCCTCCTTGCCGAGCGCACTCGGGATGATGGAGAAGGTGTTGGAGATGCCGTCCTGAGCATCGCGGAACGGGAGCTTGGAAACCGAAGACAGCGAAGCGATGGCGCCGTGGCTATCGCGCTTGTGCATGGGGTTAGCACCCGGGGCGAACGGCTGGCCAGCCTTGCGGCCGTCGGGCGTGGAGCCGGTCTTCTTACCGTACACGACGTTGGAGGTAATGGTCAGAACCGAGGTCGTGGGCACGGAGTTGCGGTAGGTGTCGTTCATGCGGATGTACTCCATGAACTGGTGCACAACGTCGTGAGCGATCTGGTCGACGCGGTCGTCGTCGTTGCCGTACTTGGGGAACTCGCCCTCGGTCTCGAAGTCGACGATGATGCCGTTCTCGTCACGGACGGGGTGGACCTTGGCGTACTTGATGGCGGACAGGGAGTCAGCCACGACGGAAAGGCCAGCGATGCCCGTAGCGAACCAGCGGTGCACGTGCTTGTCGTGCAGAGCCATCTGAATGCGCTCGTAGCAGTACTTGTCGTGCATGTAGTGGATGATGTTCAGCGAGTTGACGTACACGCCAGCGAGCCACTTCATCATGTCGTTGTACTTGGCCACAACGTCGTCGTAATCGAGCGTATCGCCCTCGACGGCGCGATACTTGGGGCCGACCTGCTTCTTGGAGACCTCGTCAACACCGCCGTTGAGTGCGTACAGCAGGCACTTGGCCAGGTTGGCGCGGGCGCCGAAGAACTGCATCTCCTTGCCGATGCGCATGGAGGACACGCAGCAGGCGATGCCGTAGTCGTCGCCGTGGTAAACGCGCATGAGGTCGTCGTTCTCGTACTGGATCGAGGAGCTGGCGACAGAAGTCTTGGCGCAGAACTTCTTGAAGTTCTCGGGCAGACGGGTCGACCACAGAACGGTCATGTTGGGCTCGGGGCTGGTACCCATGTTCTCGAGCGTGTGCAGATAGCGGTAGCTCATCTTGGTAACGAGCGTACGGCCGTCAACACCCATGCCGCCGATGGACTCGGTGACCCACTGCGGGTCGCCGGTGAACAGGGCCTGGTACTCGGGGGTACGGGCAAACTTGACCATGCGGAGCTTCATGATGAAGTGATCCACGAACTCCTGGATCTGCTCCTCGGTGAAGGTACCGTTGGCAAGGTCGCGCTCAGCGTAGATGTCGATGAACGTAGAGGTACGGCCGATGGACATGGCGGCGCCGTTCTGCTCCTTGACGGCAGCAAGGTAGGCGAAGTACATCCACTGGATGGCCTCCTGCGTGTTGGTAGCAGGGTTGGAAATATCGAAACCATAGGTCTCGGCCATCATCTTGAGCTCGCCGAGGGCGCGGATCTGCTCCTGCAGCTCCTCGCGATCGCGGATGTTGTCGGCGGTCATGACCGTCGGGGTGGAAGCCTTCTGGGCCTCCTTGTCCTTGATCAGGTAGTCGACGCCGTACAGGGCGACACGACGGTAGTCGCCGATGATGCGGCCGCGGCCATAGCCATCGGGCAGACCGGTGATGATGTGAGCCGAGCGGCAAGCACGCATCTCGGGGGTGTAAACATCGAAGACGCCGGCGTTGTGGGTCTTGCGCTCGAAGGTGTAGCGCTCGACAACGTTCTCGTCGACCTTGTAGCCGTGCTGGCTGGCGGCCTGGCAAGCGATGCGGATACCGCCGTTGACGTGCAGAGCGCGCTTGAGCGGCTTGTCGGTCTGGAGGCCGACGATGGTCTCCTTCTCGCGGTGGGCGTTATCGATGTAGCCAGCGGGGTGGCTCACGATACCCGTGACGGTCTTGGTGTCCATATCGAGGACACCACCCTGCTCGCGCTCCTTAAGCAGCAGGTCGAGAACCTCGCCCCACAGCTCCTTGGTACGCTCGGTCGGACCTACGAGGAACGACTCGTCGCCCTCGTAGGGGGTGTAGTTCTTCTGGATGAAGTCTCGGACGTCAACCTCTCCCGTCCAAATGCCTTCCTTGAAGCCTTCCCATGCCTCCTGCATTGTGTAACCACGCTCCTAGTTACGTGTAATGCGGCGCTCTCTCACACCGCTGCTTATTGAATTCTTGAATTTTCGGCTTGCACTACCGGCTTCTTCCGTTCTTCACCACATGTTGGTGCAGGGAAAAACGTTTGTCCACCTTGGAACTGCAACCCAAAACCCAAGATTTCACCCGTTTGAGAAGGATAGCATAGCCACCCCCTTCATCAGGGCTGTTATATGTTTCTTTTTTTATACCATTAGGGCGTTTTTAACAAACCCGCAGGAAATGCGAGCGCGAACAACTACCGTTCACCGATTTGTTTGATTTTTTCCTTGCCTTTGTACGACGTTCACTCTAGCTGTTATGCCAGCTTTAGCAGGATAAAGTGTCCCAAAGACCCTACAGAAACTGCAGGGCGGCCACGGGATCCCCCGTGGCCGCCCTGTGGCGTAGCTAGTTTTTAGCTTTGATTACCGTTTGGCATTAGGCGGCTGCGGAGGCCTTGTCGGTCGTTGTCTTGCCGTTGCTCTGCTGGCCCTCAAAATGCTTGTAGCACCAGCTGGTGACCAGCGGGGTCAAAATAGCCGTAACGATTGCGCAGGCAGCAACCTGTGCCGTGGCCGTCGCGAGCACCGCGCCGCCGTACATGGCCTCGTTGACGCTTGCCATGGCAGCAGGCGTGGCCACATTGGCTCCGGCGCAGCTCGAAATGGCCGCACCTGCGACACCCGTACCGCCCGTGAGCTTATCGACCGCGATAACGGGAATTGCAAAGACCACCGAGCAGATCACGCCGAGCAGAATACCGGGGAGACCGCCATTAATGAGCTGGCCAAAGGTCATGGTCGAGCCCATGGCAAAGAAGACGAGCACGATGATGGCGGAAAGTGCCGGTGCCATCATCTTCTTAAAGCTGGGGAACAGGTTACCTAGAATAATGCCGACGACGATCGGCAGGATGGCGCCCACGAGCGACCAGCCAATCGGAGCCTGACCGGCGGCGCCAAGGACAATCATCGTGACCGGAGGGCCGACAACGAGCGTGGTGATGGCGACGGCGCCACGCTCGGCCTCGTTGCCCATGGTGCCCATCAGACCAGCGTACATAGCATTGTTGGCGCCGGTGCAAGCGGCCAGCATCACCATGGCAGAGATGCCAAACAGGTTGTCGTTGAACACATAAAGGATGAGCAGCGACACGGCAACGACCACGATCTGCTTGACGGCGATGATAATGGCACCGCGGGCAGCGGCGGCAGGAGCACTCTTAAACGAAATCGTCGTACCGACGATGAGCAAAAAGGCGCCCACAAGCGGGCCTGCGCCCTGCTGAGTCATGCCAAGCGTAAAGCTGCCGAGCGTTTTGAACAGGTCGGGGAATAGCGTGTTGAGCAGGCAGCCCAGCAAAAGCGGCACCAAAATATTGGCACCCGGGATGGAGGACATCTTAAAGAACGGCTCCTTTGCCGCCGGCGCCTCCACCGCAGTCGATTCACTCATATATATCTCCTTTGGATGCATGCGAATCGTAGCCGCACGCGCCTATGTCAGAAAGAAGGCGACGGTCCCGAGTCGCAGGAGCCGTCGCCGAATAATCATCGCGGGGTATTACCCGTCCAGGACGATGCCGCCGTCGCAGTCACCGATCTCGCCGTTCACGAAGCTGGCGAGGTCGGAAGCGAAGAACAGCACCATCTGCGCAGGCTCGCTGGCCTGGGCGGCGCGGCCCAGAGGAATACCGTTGATGATGCGCTGAGAGTTCTCGTCAGAGAGAATCGAGGTCATATCGGTCAACGTGAGCGACGGGCACACAGCGTTGCAGCGGACGCCGAACTTGCCGCCTTCCTTGGCGACTGCCTTGGTTAGACCGTTAACACCGGCCTTGGAGCTCGCGTAGGCAGCGGTGCCGAGCAGGCCGCCGCCGATCTTGCCAGCAACAGAGCTTACGTTGACGATAGTGCCGGCATGCGCCGCCTTAAAGTGCGGGTAGACGGCGTTCATCATGGTAAAGGTACCGTTGAGGTTGATGTCGATGGTGCGGCGCCACTCGGTGTCATCGATCTCGTCGAACTTCTTGGTGCTGATGACGCCAGCGCAGTTAATCAAGATATTGGTTTGCGGCAGGTCCGTAAAAATCTGCTCGACGGTCTCGCGCGCCTTGGGCGCATCGGCGACATCGAGCTGATAGAACTTGTTGCCCTCGCCAAGCTCGGCCACTGCGGCCTCGCCCTTAGCAGCGTTCCTTGCGATGAGCGCGACATGTCCGCCGCCCGCGACGATGCCCTTGGCGATCTCGAGGCCAATGCCCTGAGTGCCGCCCGTGACAATCGCGGTCTTGCCCGTGAAGTCAAATGCCATGACTCCATCCCCCTTTATGTAAGGTGTCTCCTTGCGGGAAGTTGGAGCATCGCACGTGGCGATTATATGAGTCCCAGTCGTCATGGTGGTGACAACCCCTCGCCTAACCGCGGGCATAATAGTTCTTTGAAACGCTACAATTATTGAATTATTTTAATTCTTTATACGCTCTTTATATTGCCTAGCGGCCAAGTAGTTTTTTGGGACATGCCTAGAAATCTACCGAATGGAATGCTTGGGCGGGGGTATCATCTTTCACCGAAAATAGTTTCTAGTGTTAGGGGTTTTCGGTGGAAGATACCGATTTCCATGAGCTTGGGCGTCAACTCTTTACCGAGTTTGGCAGCATGCACCAGCGCGTTTCGCGCTTTGCCGACCAGGCTCTGGGTGGCGAGATGGCCGTCATGCGCGCCCTCATGCGCGCCGGCGGCTCGCTCACGCCGAGCGAACTCGCCGATCGTGCCTGGGTCTCGAGCGCCCGTATCGCCAATATCCTACGCGCTCTCGAAGCCAAGGGCTGGGTCGAGCGCGAGCACTCAAAGACCGACCGTCGTCGCGTACACGTCACGGTGACCGACAAAGGATTCCAGGATCTCGAAATCAAACGTCGGGAATTCGAGAACCGCACTGCGGCTTTCCTCGAGCAGCTCGGCGAAACAGATACCCAAGAGATGGTGCGTCTTCTAAGGCGTGCCAACGAAATTATCGACCGCAATCAAGAAAGGAGAGATGCCGAGTGAGGATTCTCAAGCTCTTTAAAAAGCATATCCTGGCACTGTTCGCAGCTATCGCACTTATCGTAATCAGCTGCAACGCCGATCTGGCACTGCCTACCTACATGAGCGATATCGTCGACGTGGGCGTGCAGCAAGGCGGCATCGCCTCGCCCGTGCCCGACACCATTCGCGCCGAATCGCTCGACGACCTCGAACTCTTTATGAGCGCCAAGGACGCCAAGGCTGTGGAGGCCGTGTTTAGCAAGGCTGACAAAAACGGCATTCGAACGTACAAGGGCACCGAGGAGGAGCGCGCCGACGGCGGCAAGATTGCCGACATCATGAGCCTGCCCGAGACTGTCGTCCTTTCGTTCAACCAGGGCATCGATGCCAACTCCATGGGCGACATGACCGGCGCATCTACAGAGGCAAGCGATGACGGCGCCGCTCAGGCCATGCCCACCCCCGAGCAGATGGCAGCGATGACGCCCGAGCAGCTCGCCGAGATGCAGCAGAAGGCCGCAGCGGCGCAGAACATGCAAAAGCAGATTGATGCCGACGGCGGTAAGATCACCATGAAGAGCCTGCGCCTGGGTGTCGAGGGCGGTCTGGTAGACCAAAGCAAGCTCGTCGAGGGCGCCAACGAAATGGCGGATAAAATGGGCTCCATGTCGGGCTCCATCGTCACCCAGCGCGCCGTGAGCTACGTACAGGACGAGTACAAGGCGCAGGGCATCGACCCCGCCGACGTGCAGAACGCCTACCTGGGCCGCATGGCGACCACGATGTTTTGTCTGTGTCTGGTGTCGCTGGTCGCCACCATCCTGACCGGCGCCGTGGCTTCGCGCACCGCCTGCTCCATCGCCCGCGACCTGCGCCGCGAGACCTTCAACAAGGTTATGCACTTCTCGCCGGCCGAGGTGGGCAAGTTTAGCCAGGCCTCGCTCATCACCCGCTGCACCAACGACATTCAGCAGATCCAGATGGCAGCGACCCTGTTCATTCGCATGTGCCTCATGGCGCCCGTCATGGGCATCGTCGCGGTCATGCGCGTCTTGGCCAACCACACCGGCCTGGAGTGGACCATCGCCGTGGCCATCATCGCGGTCTCGGCCGTCGTCGGCGTGCTCATGGGCCTTACCATGCCCAAGTTCAAAAAGATGCAGAGCTTTGTGGACCGCGTGAACCTTACCGCCCGCGAGCTGCTCGACGGTCTTATGCCCATCCGCTCGTTCAACCGCGAGGAGCATGAGCTCGAGCGCTTTGACCAGGCGTCCCTCGACCTGATGACCACGCAGCTCTATACCAACCGCGCCATGAGCTTTATGATGCCTCTCATGATGCTCGTCATGAACTGCATCACCGTGCTTATCGTCTGGTTTGGCGCGCAGGGCGTGTCCGACGGCGTGATGCAGGTCGGCAACATGATGGCGTTCATCTCCTACACCATGCAGATCGTCATGGCGTTTATGATCCTCACCATGGTTTCGGTTATCCTACCCCGCGCCGAGGTCGCCGCCGAGCGCGTGGAAGAGGTCATCACCTGCCCCACGAGCATCAACGACCCTGCCTCACCCAAATTGCCTGCTGCCAGCGCGCCGCGCGGTGAGCTCACCTTCCGCGACGTGAGCTTCCAGTATCCCGATGCCCGTGCCGATGTCATCAGCGGCGTGAACTTCACCACGCATGCCGGTCAGATGCTCGGCATCATTGGCTCCACGGGCTCGGGCAAGTCCACACTCGTGCAGCTGATTCCGCGCCTGTACGACGTCACGGGCGGCAGCATTTCGCTCGACGGCATCGACGTGCGCGACATGACCCTTTCCGAGCTGCGCCGCCGCATTGGTTACATCCCGCAGCAGGGTCGCCTGTTCTCGGGCACCGTCAAGAGCAACCTCAAGTTTGCCGGCGACATGGTGAGCGATGATGATATGCGCCAGGCGGCACGCATCGCACAGGCCGAGGACTTTATCGCCGAGCGTGAGGGCGGTTACGACTCCCCCATCAGCCAGGGCGGCTCCAATGTTTCGGGCGGTCAGCGCCAGCGTCTGGCCATCGCCCGCGCCCTGGCCAAAAAGCCCGAGGTCGTGGTGTTCGATGACTCGTTTAGCGCGCTTGACTACAAGACCGACGCGCGCCTGCGCGAGGAGCTGGCCAAAAACGTCACCGACGCCGCACTCGTGGTCGTGGCACAACGCATCGCGACCATCATGCACGCCGACCAGATCATCGTACTCGACGACGGTCACGTAGTGGGCACCGGCACGCACGAGGAGCTGCTGCGCAGTTGCCCGGCGTACCTGGAGATTGCACAGTCGCAGCTTTCCGCCGAGGAGTTGGGGCTTACCCAAGAAGAGATTGCAACCGTTATGGAAGGAGGCAAGCGCTAATGGCAGACGAGACCAAGACTCAGATTCCCAAGCCCACCCGCCGGCGTGGTCCCATGGGCCGCATGGGCGGCATGGGCCGCGGCGAAAAGGCCAAGGACTTTAAGGGCACCATGAGGCAGCTGCTCGGCTATATCGGCCAGCACAAGGTTGCCGTGTTTACCGCCGTCGCCTTTGCCGTGTGCTCGGTCATCTTTAACATTGTGGGACCCAAGGTGCTCGGCCAGGTTACGACCAAGCTGTTCGAAGGCCTGGTCGCCAAGGTCAACGGTACCGGCGACGTTGACTTTGACTGGATCGCCAAGACGCTCGGCTTTTTGCTCTGCCTGTATCTGGCGAGCTCTGTCTGCAGCCTCATCCAAGGCTGGCTCATGACCGGTGTCACGCAAAAGATCTGCTATCGCATGCGCAAGGAGATTGCCGCCAAAATCGCCGTCGTGCCGATGAGTTACTTTAACGGCCACAGCAAGGGCGACGTACTCAGCCGCATCACCAACGACGTCGACACGCTGGGTCAGTCGCTCAACCAGAGCGTGACGCAGCTCATCACGTCGATAACGCAGATTATCGGCGTGCTCGTCATGATGCTGTCGATCAGCCTGCCGCTCACCGGCGTCACCGTGCTCACGCTGCCGGCAGCCGCGATTATCCTGGCCGTGATGATTCACTTCTCGCAGCCGTACTTCCGCGAGCAACAGCAGGTTCTGGGCGCGGTCAACGGCATTATCGAGGAGGACTTTGCCGGCCAGAACGTCATTCAGGTGTTCGACCGCGCCGAGGCCTCGATCGAGGAGTTCGACCGTCAAAACGACCGGCTCTTTATTAGTGGCTGGCGCTCGCAGTTCCTATCGGGCCTGATGATGCCGCTTATGAGCCTGGTGGGTAACATGGGCTACGTGGGCGTCGTCGTGGTGGGCGCGCAACTTGCGCTGACCGGCAATGCCACGCCCGGCGACATCCAGAGCTTTATCCAGTACGTGCGCAACTTTACGCAGCCGGTGCAGCAGCTGGGCAACGTGAGCAACACGATGCAGTCGATGGCCGCTGCCACCGAGCGCGTCTTTGAGTTCCTAGCCGCGCCCGAGGAGGAGCAGAAAGCCGACGCGCAGATTCCCGAGAAGCGCCCCGGCCACGTGGAGTTTGACCATGTCAAGTTTGGCTACACGCCCGACAAGACCATCATCCACGACTTTAGCTGCGAGGCGCAGCCCGGCCAGACCATCGCCATCGTCGGCCCCACCGGCGCCGGCAAGACCACGCTCATCAAGCTGCTGCAGCGCTTCTACGATGTGGACGGCGGTTCGCTGCGCGTCGAGGGCATCGACGTGCGCGATTGGGATCGCGCGGCGCTGCGCGGCGAGTTTGCCATGGTGCTGCAGGATACCTGGCTGTTTAACGGCACGATCCGCGAGAACATCCGCTACGGACGCCCCGATGCGAGCGATGCCGAGGTCGAAGCCGCCGCACGCGCCGCACGTTGCGACCACTTTATCCATACGCTTGCCGGTGGCTACGACTTTATGATCAACGAGGAGGGCACTAACCTGTCGCAGGGTCAGCGCCAGCTCGTGACCATCGCCCGTGCCATTTTGGCCGACCGCCCGGCGCTGATTCTGGACGAGGCGACTTCCAACGTCGACACCCGCACCGAGGAGCTTATTCAGCGCGCCATGGATGCGCTGATGCAGGGCCGCACGAGCTTTGTCATCGCGCACCGCCTGTCCACGATCCGCAACGCCGACGTGATCTTGGTGATTCGCGACGGCGACATCGTCGAGAAGGGCACACACGACGAACTGCTCGCCCAGGGCGGCTTCTACGCCGACCTGTACAACTCGCAGTTCGACGAGGCGGCGTAAATTCTGTCGCAAGGAACGAATAACGCCCGAGAACGGGGACGCAGGACAATCTGCGTCCCCGTTTTTTTGCTCTGCGGCCCTCGAATTAGCTCTCTTGGGGCCCGATTGACAGCCCCTTCCGGACCCTGTGGCCAAAAAAGGTCAAATATGAGTACTGTTACATTTTTAGTAGCAGCCAAAACCGCCTCAAATGACCTTTTTGCGGCTTCTATACGCCTTCAAATTAATCAAAACGCCCGTCAGTATGCTTCTGTGTGCCAACGTTAATGAACATATTTACTGTAGTGTCTATTATCTTGTAAGCTCGATATGATACTACGCCAGTACCAGTACTCATATTTGCCATTTTTTGCCCACGGGGTATGCCGCAGAAGATCCAACTTGCTCCAGCGTGCCGTACGCCGACCCTCCCCTTCCGGCGAGTGCCGACATTTTCCCAGATAAAACCGACCAAAATAAACCTGTCCCTTTTTGGCAGGTTTTGGGGTGACGAGGGCTTGCACTTTAGCGTGCGACAGCGGATAATGCCGAGCATTCAAGAATTCGCCAATTGTTGCCGTTAATTGATAAAGGAGGCCCCGTATGGCCATGGAATTCAAGCGCAGGTTGCCCATCCCCATGGAGATCCGCGAGGAAATGCCGCTTTCTGCCGAGCTTACCGCCAAAAAGCAGGCATTTGACGCCGAGGTCGCCAAAGTCTTTACCGGCGAGGACGCACGTAAGGTGCTCATCATCGGCCCATGCTCTGCCGACCGCGAGGATTCGGTGCTTGAGTACATGAACCGACTGGCCAAGACCGCCGAGGAGGTCAAGGACAAGCTCATCATCATTCCGCGCGTCTACACCAACAAGCCGCGCACCAAGGGCACTGGCTACAAGGGCCTGCTGCACAACCCCGACCCCGAGGCGCCCGATGACCTGCTCGAAGGCGTTAAGGCCATCCGCCACATGCACCTGCGCGTTATTGAGGAAACGGGTTTCTTCACCGCCGACGAGATGCTCTATCCGTCCAACTACCAGTACCTCGTCGACCTGCTGAGCTACGTTGCCGTGGGTGCGCGCTCGGTCGAAAACCAGGAGCATCGCCTGGTGTCGAGCGGCATTTCGGTACCCGTCGGCATGAAGAACCCTACTGCCGGTTCCACCACCGTCATGCTCAACTCCATCTACGCCGCCCAAGCGCATCAGAGCTTTATCTTCCGCAACTGGGAGGTCGAGTGCGACGGCAACCCGCTCGCGCATGCCGTCATGCGCGGCTACATTGGCCTCGACGGCCGCACCTACCCCAATTACCACTACGAGCACCTGGAGCGTCTGGCCGAGCGCTACACCGAGCATGCCGGCTACGCCAACCCGGCAGCGGTTATCGACTGCAACCATGACAACTCGGGCAAACGTCCGCTGGAGCAGTATCGCATTTGCAAGGAGGTGCTCGACAGCTGCCGCCGCAACGAGTCCATCTCCAAGCTGGTCAAGGGCTTTATGATCGAGTCCTACCTTGAGGACGGCAACCAGCCGGTCGATGGCGGCGTCTTTGGCAAGTCGATCACCGACCCGTGCCTGGGCTGGGAAAAGACCGATTACCTGATCCACGAGATCGCGGAGCGTATTTAGTTACGTGAGCCGCATTTGGACAATCTGACGTTCAACTTCAAGGGCGCGACCAGAAGGTCGGCGCCCTTTCGTTTCACGTCACCTTGCCTCAAATGCGACCCGTTCGCTGTCCGTCCTCTACCTGCGGCGTTGTCTTGCTCCGGATGCGGCAGTTGGGGACGTTCCTTTCCTGCCGGCAGTCTGGGACATTCCTTGGGGCAGTCGTTGGGGACGCTCTTGTTTGGCTAGTTGTTTAAGAACGTCCCCAAATGACTATCCTCGTGATCCCTTTTCCTCCGTCCCCGAGGGATCGGGACTCGTCTACCGAATGGTTGATGCGGCGGCCCTGCGGCCATGCCACACTCATAGATGGCCTGACCCAACTTGGAAGGAGCCTCCATGAGCCTTGACAACGTAACCCTGCGCGCCGCCACGCTCGATGACCTGGCCGGCATCGCCGCCATCTACAACCAGCTGTGGTGCAACACGCTGCGCAACCGCGGCGACGTCGAAGCTGCCGATTTCTGTGCGCGCTTTAACATCGCCATGCAGCTGCAGCGCTCCCCCATCGCACTCGTCGCCGAGACCGAGGGCCGCATTATCGCCGCCTGCTGCATCGGCATCTTCGAAGACGGCAAGCCGCGTACCAACCCCACGTGGGTACCCTGCTACGACGAGATGTTCGCCCAGGCAACCGAGATGGCGAAGACCGCCGACGCCAAGCTCGAGGGCTCGCTCTTTGGCGACAGCCGCGAGAAGGCCACGGCCGACCGCTTTGCCGCCACGGGCAATGAGTATGCCCAGGGCCAACTCAACCTCATCATCATCGTGCCCGAGTGGCAGGGCTCGGCCGCGCGCTCATCGACCTTGCGCGCGCCGAGCTCGCCCGGGCAGGCTGCACCAAGTTCTTCCTGATGAGCGACTGCAGCTCCGACTGGCAGTTCTACGAGCACCTCAACATGAAGCGCATCTTGGAAGATCACAGCCAAGACACCGGCGACGGCTTTATCGTCTACATGTACGGAGGCGACACGCAGGATTAGCTTGAGTGCCGCCTCACGGGCTTTCTCCAAGACAGCCCAAAGCAATCAGCCACGCCAAAAGGGACATGCCAAAAAGGGACAGGTTTATTTTGGCAGGTTTTATCTGGGTAAACGCCAACCGCCGCGAGGAAGTTGCCTTCCCTCGCGGTAGTCTTCTAGCAGCCAAAACCAAGTGAGTAGACTTTTTGCAGGAGGCCGAGCACACCCCGAATCGCCACAGCGCTGACCTGCGGTTTTATTGAGCACTTGTCGTGATATGCTCGGCAGATCCAAAAAAGCCTACTCACTTGGTTTTGAGGCGCTCCAGATAGGCGAACAACCGCCGCGAAAGGGATCCGATCCTCTTCGCGGCGGTTGTTCGCGCTGGTTTTGAGGCGGTTTTGCCCGCTTGCTACTCGCTGCAGCGGGCAGCGATGACAGTTCGCACCATGCCGGCGCTCATAAGGCAGGCCCCCGACGACTACAGCAGCACACGCAATAATCTGACAGTATCATTTGCCATAATCTTGCAGTAGTGTTTTCCATAATCTAATAGTGGCCCAGTTCAGAGGCGTTATTGGATAGTGACATATAACCGTTTTAGAACGTCCCCAACGACTGCCTGGGAGCGATAACAGTTATTATCTGGTCAAACACCAAAACCACCACAAAGGGGTTGATTTCCGATCTCAGCCGAACACATTGAGCAAATAGGTCGTTCCCGCACCTAGCCGAACGCCCCCGCGGCCCCTCCCGGGGCCCGGGGGCGCCGTTTTCCCAGTTGAAGGAACGGTGGAGATGT
>ERZ772893.1397-NODE-1397-length-24082-cov-8.788280_pt1 | contig 24082 bp, 25 predicted proteins | sample MGYA00511482_ERZ772893 | MGnify/ENA primary metagenome ERZ772893 (study PRJEB29015, sample SAMEA2737687) | human gut metagenome | biome: human gut; feature: human-associated habitat; material: faeces | place: China | collected 2012 ... | reverse complement strand
ACACCCCACTTATTAGATAGTATACCATACTGTCTAACAAATGGGGTGCAGTTCATCAAGGGGAGCCTTTATTTTTAATACCCTTTTAATCTTACGGCTTCACGCTAAATTCCTGCTCGCAGTACACGCAGCGGTACTTTCCGCTGGGGGTCAGCGCAAAAATATGGTCACAGCCTTCCTCAATCGAGGTAATGCACCGCGGGTTCTTGCACTTGATGACATTGACCAAGCGCTTGGGCTGCTCGGGTCGGCTCTTTTTCGCTACGTGGCCATTCTCGATGAACGTAATACTGATCTTCGGGTCCACATAGCCCAAAATATCAAAGCTCAGGCCGCTCACGTCACCCTCGATTTTGATAATGTCCTTCTTGCCGCTTTTCTGGCTGCGAACATTCTGCAGCAAGGCCACGCTGGCGTCGCTCAGCTTTTCCAGCTCCATCAGGTGGTACAGGGCCAGGCCGGTGCCTGCGGTGATATGGTCAATGACCACACCGTTCTGAATTTCATCAACCTTCAACATCGAAAGCTACCTCCCCAGTTTTAGGATCTTTCAAGCCAAGCAGCGTCATGATCAGGGCCATGCGCATATGCACGCCGTTCTGCACCTGATCAAAGTAAGCGGCACGCGGGTCATCATCCACATCCAGCGTGATCTCATTCACACGGGGCAGGGGATGCAGCACCGCCATGTCGGCCGGGGCCAGATCCAGCTTTGTCTTGGTCAGCACGTAGCTGTTCTTCAGGCGGATGTAATCTTCCTCGTTGAAGAAACGTTCGCGCTGCACGCGGGTCATGTACAGGATGTCAAGCTGGGGCAGGGCTTCTTCCAGGCTGCGGGTCTCGACATACTCAATGCCGTTGGGCTCCAGAATTTCGCTGATGATGTAGTCCGGCACACGCAGTTCTTCGGGCGAGACCAGCACAAACCTCATGCCCGGCAGGCGGGACAGGCTCTTGATCAGGCTGTGCACGGTGCGGCCAAACTTCAAATCGCCGCAGAAACCGATGGTCAGGTGGTCCAGGCGGCCCTTGCGCTGGCGGATGGTCATCATGTCCAGCAGCGTCTGGGTGGGGTGGCTGTGACCGCCATCACCGGCATTGATGACCGGGATGCGGCTGTAGCGGGAGGCACGCAGCGGGGCGCCCTCTTTGGGGTGGCGCATGGCGGCAATGTCGGCCACGCAGCTGACCACGCGGATGGTATCAGCCACGGTCTCTCCCTTGCTGGCGCTGGAAACACCGGCATCGGGGAAGCCAAGCACCTGGCCGCCCAGGTTCAGCATAGCAGCCTCAAAGGAAAGGCGGGTACGGGTGCTGGGTTCATAGAACAAAGTGGCCAGGCGTTTGCGGGCCGCTACGTCGCGGTAAGCGGCCGGGTCCTCATGGATACGGTCGGCAAGATCCATCAGACTGAGCGTTTCTTCCAGCGTAAAGTCCGCCGGGTCGATCAAATGTCTCATACACATTCCCCTTTATTCAACGGTCTATGATCTTCTCGGCAGCACCGCACCTTGCATTGTGCAGCACTGCTGTATGTCAAAGCGGTCGCCCGCCTGAACACCATTACAAAAGCTTGCGCACCATCGCAAAATCAAAGAAATCAGTATAATAAGTTTGGCAGCACAGCACCGGTTTGCACAGGCGGGAGTAGCAGATCTCCTCCAGCTGCAAAAGCGCCTGTTCGGGGCGCAGGGCCAGCTGGCGGCGGATGCCTGCCGGGCCGGACACTGCATGCAGGTGGGCCACAGTCTCCGTCACTTCAGTATGGCAGTGGCGGGCGGCAATATCAAAAATGGGCTGGCTGAAATCAATGCCTTCCAGCCGCTTATTGTCAAATAAAGAAAGCGGCAGAATATCGGTGGAAAACAGCACCGGCGTATCATCCGCCATCACGCGGCGGCGCACAAACACCAACGTCTGCGGGGCGTCGGTGGGCAGCTGCAGCTTTTCGGCCAAAGCGGGGGAGGCGATTTCCCGCGTTACGCTCAAGTTATCGCTGCGGGGTTCCTTGCCAATGGCGCGGATCATTTTATAGAATTCCAGCTTCTGATCCATGCGGTTTTTCAGCTGCACCACATCCCGGTTTACCAAGGTGCCAATGCCGCGCACACGTTCCAGGTAGCCGTCGCGCTCCAGCTCGCTCAGGGCGTCGCGCACTACCGTGCGGCTAACCCCCAGATCGGAAGCCAGCTCCAATTCACTGGGCAGCTGGGCAGCACCGCTATAGCGGCCATTTTCCAGTTCCTCCAGCAGGCGGGCAGCCGTATGCTGGCTGCGCAGCTCACCGCCCAGCCGGTTTTCGGTCTGTTTATTCATCGATCAAATTCCTTTCGGGCCCGACATACGTCTGCCAGGCAGCATTTATCGCAGTAGGGGGTGGTGCGCGCCGTGCACACCGCGCGGCCATGGTCTACCAGCCGGTGGCAGAAATCACTGCCTTCTTCCGGCGGAATGATCTTCCACAGTTCCTTTTCGACTTTTGCCGGTTCCTTAATGCCGTCCACCAGGCCGATGCGGTTGCACAGCCGGATGCAGTGGGTGTCAGTCACGATGGCCGGCTTGCCGAACACATCCCCCATAATCAGGTTGGCGCTTTTGCGGCCCACACCGGGCAGGCTCAGCAGCGCATCAAAGTCGCTGGGCACTTTGCCGCCGTATTCATCCCGCAGCTTGCGCATACAGGCAGAAATATCCCGCGCCTTGCTGCGCCCCAGGCCGCAGGGTTTTACAATGGCTTCGATTTCTTCCGGTTCGGCCGCTGCCAACGCTTCTACACTGGGATATCTGGCAAACAGGTCCTGCACCACCACGTTTACACGGGCGTCGGTGCACTGTGCCGCCAGCCGTACCGACACCAACAGCTGCCAGGCGTGGTCATAATCCAGCGTACATTCTGAGCGGGGGTATTCTTTTTTCAGCCTATCAATACAGATCCGTGCGAGTTCTTTTTTAGTCACAGGATTCGCTCCGTTTCGTTTTCTTCTCTTGATTTTACCACGATGCGCCCTTTTAATCAAGCGCAGAAGTATGATGTTTTGGTACATATCCCCCCATGTGTTTTCCTGAATCGCCGATACGGCAAAATTTTCCCGCAAAAACACAGTTTGCATCGGCCTTTTATCGGTGCTGCCTTGATTTCACCGCCAAAATCACCTATAATTTAATGATAAGAATTTCTATTTTATGCGGCATACACGCCGCAGCAATTTTAGCTAAATTTATAGTAAGTAAAGGAAATCCACCATGGAGCCATTGGCACAGCGTCTGCGCCCCCGCACTTTGGATGAAGTCTGCGGACAGCAGCATCTTTTAGGCAAGAATCAGGTTTTCCGCCGCACGGTCGAAAGCGGCCATATCCCCAACATGATCTTCTACGGTCCCTCCGGCGTAGGTAAAACCACTGTAGCCAGCATCATCGCTGCAGGCAGCGGCATGAAACTGCACAAACTTAACGGCACCACCGCCTCCACCAACGACATCAAGTCGGTGCTGAACGACATCGGCACCTTGGGTACCGACGGCGGCATCCTGCTGTATCTGGACGAGATCCAGTACTTCAACAAGCGCCAGCAGCAAAGCCTGCTGGAATGTGTAGAGCAGGGCACCGTCACCCTGATTGCCTCCACCACCGAGAACCCATACTTTTATGTATACAACGCGCTGCTTTCCCGCTGCACGGTGTTTGAGTTCAAGGCCCTGACCGCCGCCGACATCCGCCAGGGCTTGCAAAACGCTGTAGCCCGCCTGGGGGCCGACGACCAGACGCCGATTTTGATCCCGGACGACGCGCTGGACTACCTGGCCCAAAGTGCGGGCGGCGATATGCGCAAAGCCCTGGGCAACCTGGAGTTTGCTGTCACCGCTGCGCCGATCGAGAACGGCACCCGCACCATCGACCTTTCCATGGTGCAGCAGGTAGCCGTGCGCACTGCCATGCGGTACGACAAGCTGGGCGACGACCATTATGATATTGTCTCGGCTTACCAAAAGTCGATGCGCGGCTCTGATCCGGACGCCGCCCTGCATTATCTGGCCCGCCTTCTGGAAGCCGGTGACCTGCCCAGCGCCTGCCGCCGCCTGATGGTCTGCGCCTGTGAGGATGTTGGCCTGGCCTGGCCGCAGATCATCCCCATTGTAAAGGCTGCCGTGGATATTGCCAACGCTGTCGGCCTGCCGGAAGCTCGGCTTCCGCTGGCCGATGCTGTGGTATTGGTCGCCACGGCACCCAAATCCAACTCTGCCCACAATGCCATCAACGCCGCCGTCGCGGATGTCCAGGCAGGCCGCACCGGCCCCATCCCGCGTCAGCTGCAAAACAAACACTATGACGGCGCCGACGCCAAGGTCAAGGGCCAGCATTACCTCTACCCTCACGATTTTCCCAACCACTGGACCGCCCAGCAATACCTGCCCGATGCCATCAAGGACCGCCGCTACTACGAACCCGGCGACAACAAAAACGAGCAGGCTTTTGCCCAATACTGGAAGATGATCAAAGGAGAATAACCATGTCCACCCTCCACTGCGAAAACATTACGTTTCCTTCCTCTGACAGGAAACATACCTCCTCGGCCGTCATTTATACCTGCCCGGACGTGCCCGTGCGGGCAGTCATCCAGCTCAGCCACGGCATGTGCGAGTACGTCCGCCGCTATGCACCGATGGCGGATTTCTACGCCGCCCATGGCATTGCCCTGGCAGGCAACGACCACCTGGGCCACGGCGACACCGCCCAGGCAGGGGAGCACGGCCACTACGGCGAAAAGGACGGCCGCTTTCATCTGCTGGACGACCTGCATACGATGAACAGCCTGCTCCACGAGCGTTTTCCCGGCCTGCCCATCATCCTGTACGGCCACAGCATGGGCAGCTTTTATGCCCGATGGTACGCTGAAAAGTGGCCGGAGAGTATCACGGCACTTATCATTTCCGGCACAGCTGGTCCCAGTGTGATGAACGCCATCGGCCAGCGTCTGGCTGCTCTGATTGCCGCCGTCAAGGGCAACGACGCCGTCTCGCCCTTGATGGTCAATCTGAATTTCGGCAGCTATTGCAAGCGCATCCCGGATGCCGCCTCGCCCAACGCCTGGCTCAGCCGCGACACCCAGGTCGTACGGGATTATGACGCCGACAAGCTCTGCACCTTCTCGTTCACCGCGGGCACCTACCGGGAGATGCTGGCCACCCTCAACCACGTCAGCCGCAAAAGCTGGGCTGAGGGAATCGCCAAGGACCTGCCCATCCTGCTCATCGCCGGTGACGCTGACCCCGTAGGCAACTATGGCGCCGGTGTACGCACCGTCTGGGCCATGCTGGGCGACGCCGGTGTACAGGATCTGACCTGCCAGATTTACGAGGGTGCCCGCCACGAACTACACAACGAAACCAACCGTCAGGAGGTATTCGATTACGTCCTGACCTGGATCGAATGCCATATTTAAATTCATTTTATATCGCATTATCGAGAATCCTCGGCTTATACCGGGGATTTTTTATTTTACCTATTGACAATGCTATACCTCGCGTGTATTATTGTATTAGATGCTTAACACAAGCATACAGGAGGCAACCAACATGAATTGGAACATAACCGCCGGGCGGCCAGTGTATGTCCAGCTGATCGAACAGCTGGAGCTGGCGCTGGTGGCGGGGGAATTTCCGTCAGGCAGCCGCATCCCGCCCGTGCGGGAGCTGGCCGCCGATGCGGGCGTCAACCCCAATACCATGCAGCGCGCCCTGCAGGATTTGGAAAGTCGAGGCCTGCTGCAGGCCCAGCGCACTGCCGGGCGTACCGTCACAGCCAACGATACCGTATTGCAAGCTCTGCGCCGCAAACGCGCTGTCACCCTGGCCCGGGATTTTCTGCAGCAAATGCACGCCCTGGGCATGACCGCAGCAGAGGTCGAGACCCTGCTGCGGGAAACCGAAACATCAGAAAAGGAGTAACACAATGGAACCTGTATATGAAGTCCACGGCCTGTGCAAATACTACGGCAAAAAGGCCGCGCTGGATGGCGTGGATTTTACCGTAGAGCCGGGCAAATTGGTGGGCCTGCTGGGCCCCAATGGCAGCGGCAAAACGACCCTTATTAAAATTTCCGCCGGGCTGCTCACGGCCGACAGCGGCACCGTCTGTATTGATAAAGCACCGGTAGGTGTCTACACCAAGGCCATCACCAGCTACCTGCCGGACCGCATGGCCCTGCCTACCGAGTTCACCGCCGCTGACGCCGTAAGCCTGTACACTGATTTCTTTGCCGATTTCGACCGTACCAAGGCCAACGCCATGCTGGCCGACCTGCATCTGAATCAGCACGATCGCATCGGCGCTATGAGCAAGGGCACGCAGGAGAAAATGCAGCTTTGCTTAACGATGAGCCGTGCCGCCAAGCTGTACCTGCTGGACGAACCTTTGGGCGGTGTTGACCCCGCCGCACGGGAATACATTTTAAACACCATCCTGCATAACTACAGCGAGGACGCCGCGCTCGTGCTCTCCACCCATCTGATCGGCGATATTGAAAAAGTGCTGGATGAGGTTATCTTCCTCAAAGACGGTTCTGTCATGCGCCAGGTCGGCGTGGACGAGCTGCGTGAGGAGACCGGCACCAGCGTGGACGCTTATTTTAGGGAGGCATACAAATGCTGACGAAACTTTTAAAATATGATTTCAAGGCCACCGGCCGCATCATCCTGCCCATCGCGGGCGGCGTGCTGTTATTAAACTTCGTCTCGGACCTGCTGGGACATTATGTCAACAACACCGGCCATACGATGCCCTGGGTCGGCGTTTTTATGGGGCTGCTCACCCTTGCCACGTTTTTGGGCATGCTGGCGGTGCTGGCCATCTGCTTTTTTTCCAGCGTGCAGCGCTACTACAAACTGTTGGGGGAACAGGGCTACCTGATGCTGGCCCTGCCGGTACACGCCTGGCAGCACATTGCCGCCAAGCTCATCTGCGGCGTCGTGTGGACGCTGTTCGGCTTTTTCTACTTTGGAATCTGCGGTACGCTCACCCTCTCGGCACTGGACGGCGACAGCTTTTCCCTTACCGGCGTAAACATCCAAGATGTTCCGCTCCTGCTGTTATTCTTCCTCCTGATTCTTGCGCTGATTGCCGGTGCCCAGCTGCACGCTTACCTGGCCTGCGCCTATGCGGGGATGTTTACCCAGCATCGGCTGACCATCAGCATCATCAGCTACTTTGTAATTGGCTTTATCGGACAAATGCTGAGCCTTGTCGGCACCATTGTTTTTGCCATTAAAGTATATCCGTTCCTCGATAACATCGGCAGCATGGTCGAACTGCAAAACGGCATACTCCTTTCCATCTGCGTCATCTTCCTGCTCACCCTGTTGGTGGACGCCCTGCTTTGGGCGCTGACTCAGTGGCTCATGAGCAGCCGCCTCAATCTGGCTTGATTTTTCCGTTCTCTGTTTCGATTAATAAAGAAAAGAGCCTGTTTTTTCATGCAATCTCGTATGTTGTTTCCTGCATCTTCTAAAACGAGGCTTTCACTTTTTGTCATCTACATAATAAGAAACCCCAAGCAGGAACCGGCCCCCATAAAAGGGGATGCAGGCTCCTGCCTGGGGTTTCTTCCCTTATTAATTACTTAATTACACAACAAAATCCCGTATTGCTTCGGCATCGTGCAGGCCTTTGGTGTACAGCTTTTTCAAGGCCTCCTGGTCGCGGGTCAGCGTTTTGACACCGCAGGTGTCGTCAGGTGCAATGATGAGCACTTTGCCCTCGGCAGCCAACTGCTGTGCTTTCTGGATGCCTTCATTATAATGTTGGGCGCGCAGGGTCAGCTGTTCGGCAGCTTTCGGGTAGCGTCGGCGAATGACGCGTGCCAGCTTGCGGTCGGTGCCGCCGTCGCGGATGATCCCGGCGGGCTTTGTCAAAATCAGCACCACCTTATCGCAGCCATCGGCAAAGGCCTTGTCCAGGGGGATGGTATCGCCCAAAGCGCCGTCATAATAGGGGACACCATCAATCACAATGGGCTTGCAGGCCACCGGGATACAGCAGGAGGCCATCAGCACGCGGTAGTCGTCCTGGTGCAGATCACTGCGTGTAAAGTATTTCGGCTTGCCAGTGGTTGCATTGGTGGCAATCATGTACCATTCCGCCGGGTTTGTGTTCATTTTTGCAAAGTTCAGTGGGTTTTCGCCGCCCGCATTGCTGAGCGTCCCATAGATATATTGCAGGTTCAAAAACGAGCCGCCGTGCAGCATGTTGCCCGCGCTCATGTACTGCTTGCGCATCGAGTATTCCTCGTAAAACAGGTAGTTTCGCCCGTGCTGGCCGCTTATATAGGATGCGAGGTTTGCACTGCCAGCCGAAATGCCGATGCCATAATCAAACTGTACATCGTTTTCCATACACCAGTCAAACACGCCCGCCGCATAAATGCCGCGCAGGCCGCCGCCTACATCGATCACGCCAATTTTTTCCATTTGTTGCTTCCACCTCTTATGCAACAAATTATACACCTGTCACACGCGCAAAGTATCATACAATCTGGCGCAGATGCCCGAAATTTTGTCCTTTTAGGGCATAGCTATTTTAACCGCACGCCGCCACAGCTTCCACCGCCGTTTCCAGTCCGCGGGCAATTTGGCACAGGTCCATGCTGGGGGTGCCCAGCGGCTTATTGATGACCTGCTCCATCGCATAGGGCACATGGATGAACCCACCGCGCACATTGGGGTACTTTTTATCGATGAGATACAGCAGGGTATACAGCAAATAGTTGCACACATAGGTGCCCGCCGTGTAGGAGACCGCGGCCGGTATCCCGGCATCCCGCATCCGCTGCACCATGGCTTTTACGGGCAGGGAGGTGAAGTAAGCGGTCTCACCGTCCTCCCGGATGGGCACATCCACAGGCTGATACCCGGCATTGTCCGGGATGCGGCCGTCCATAAGGTTGATGGCCACTTTCTCCGGAGTGATAGCCGCGCGGCCGCCCGCCTGTCCCACGCAGATGACCGCATCGGGTTTATGACGCTGCATAGCGTCCTCCAGAACCGCACCGGCGCGGTGGAACCGGGTTGGGACTTCCAGCTTGATGATCGCGGCCCCGGCAATGGTGTCAGGCAGCAGTTTGACTGCCTCATAAGCCGGGTTGACGGTCTCGCCGCCGAAGGGATCGAAGCCGGTAATTAAAATTTTCATGGCAGAGCGCCTCTTTTCGCAGTTTTGGCCATTATAGCATATCTGCCTCTCCATCTCAAGCGCCGTGCCACACCGCACTTTTGCCGTAATCCTCCCCATTTACGCATTTTTTAATGATTCATGAACATTTCTTTACAGATTTATTATAAGTTTTAGTTGACAAACACTCTCCATGCCGTATAATGTATCTTGTGTGTGCATCTATAGGGTAAATCTTTTATGCCCTGACACATTGGCGTTGTATGTGCTGCTTGTAGCGGACCTGTCCACCGGGACCGTGTAACAAACCTTTGCGGGGCGGCATAATTGGCGCTGACTCGTTAAGCGCTTTGTGCCGGCCTAAGGAAGAAACGGTGCGAAAAGAAAGTACTGTAACGGGAAATTCCGCAAAGGGGGATGCAATAATAATGAATGAGAATCTCATCGTATCGCTGAAAGACATTGTTGTTGATTTTGACGGGCAGAAGGTCCTGGACGGGCTTTCCCTCGACATTCACGACAAAGAGTTCGTTACTTTCCTTGGCCCTTCCGGCTGCGGCAAAACGACCACTCTGCGCGTGATTGCCGGGTTTATTACCCCAAAATCCGGCAATGTCTTTTTTGATGGCAAAGACATCGCCGACCTGCCACCCTATAAGCGCCAGGTCAACACGGTGTTCCAGAAGTATGCGCTTTTCCCGCATCTGAACGTCTTTGAAAATGTGGCGTTCGGCCTGCGCCTGAAAAAGTTACCGGAGGAAGAGATTCGCCCGAAAGTTCTGGAAATGCTGGAGACCGTCGGTCTGAAAGGCTTTGAGCGGCGCAGCATCCATCAGTTGTCTGGCGGCCAGCAGCAGCGTGTGGCCATCGCCCGCAGCCTGGTCAACCAGCCTCGCGTGCTGCTGCTCGACGAGCCCCTGGGTGCCCTGGACCTGAAGCTGCGCAAAGAGATGCAGCTGGAGCTTAAGCGCCTGCAGCGCGAGATGAATATCACCTTCGTTTATGTCACCCACGACCAGGAAGAAGCCCTGACCATGTCGGACACAGTCGTGGTCATGTCCGGCGGCAAGATCCAGCAGATCGGTTCTCCGCAGGATATTTACAACGAGCCCAAGAACGCCTTTGTCGCCCGCTTTATCGGTGATTCCAACATCGTGGACGGCGTGATGCTGCGTGACTTTTTCGTCAACTTCGGCGGTCATGACTTTACCTGTGTGGACCGCGGCTTCAAGCCCAACGAGCCGGTGCAGGTCGTCATCCGTCCCGAGGACGTGCAGATCGTGCCGCCGTCTGTCGGCATGCTGACCGGCCTGGTGCGCGAGGTCATCTTCAAGGGTGTACATTTTGAAATGCACGTGGATGTGGAAGGCTATGAGTGGCTGATCCATTCCACCCAGGCAAGCCAACCCGGCGAACTGATCGGCATGAACATCGGCCCCGACGAAATTCATATCATGAAGCGTTCGGAGGTGTAAGCGATGCTTAAATCCAAGACCTCCCGCTGGCTGGCCGGGCCGTATCTGCTCTGGATGGCCGCTTTCATCATCGTTCCGCTGTTCATCGTCATCTGGTATGCACTGACCAACGCAGATGGCCGGTTCACGCTGGATAACCTGACCCAGATTGGCCGCTACTCCAGCGTTTTCATGCGCAGTTTGATTCTGGCTGCCGTGTCCACGGCCATCTGCCTGGTCATGGCCTTTCCCGTTGGCTATTTTCTCTCCCGCCTGCGTGCCAACAAGCAGCATATCATGCTCATGCTGGTCATGCTGCCCATGTGGATGAACTTTCTGCTGCGCACCTATGCGTGGATGACTTTGCTGGAGAAGAACGGCCTCATCAACAAGTTTTTTGGCCTGTTCGGCCTCGGACCCTTTAACATGATCAACACCTCCGGCGCAGTGGTGCTGGGCATGGTGTACAACTACCTGCCGTTTATGATCCTGCCCATCTACACGGCCATGACGAAGATCGACAACTCGGTCATCGAGGCTGCACAGGACCTGGGCTGCAACGTCTGGCAGATCTTGTTCCGCGTGCTGGTTCCTTTGACCGGCCCCGGCATTGCCACCGGCATCACCCAGGTGTTCGTGCCTGCGGTCTCTACCTTTATCATCAGCCGTATGCTGGGCGGCGGCTCTAACCTGCTGATCGGCGATTTGATTGAGCTGCAGTTCCTGGGCAATTCCTACAACCTGAACCTTGGCTCTGCCATGAGCCTGGTGCTGATGGTCATCGTCCTACTGTGCATGAGCTTCACCTCCAGCTTTGATGAGTCCGAGATGGAAGGGGTGATGTAAGATGAACAAAAAGCAATCTGTTCTCTTGCAGCGCACCTATATCATCCTGGTGTTCTGCTTCATGTACCTGCCCATCGCGGTCATGATTGCCTTTAGCTTTAACGAGAGCAAGTCCCGTTCCAACTTCACCGGCTTTACCCTGGACTGGTACAAGAGCCTGTTCCACAACGAAATGATCCTCTCGGCGCTGGGCCTCAGCCTGGTGCTGGCGCTGGTATCCAGCGTGGTAGCTACCGTACTGGGTACACTGGCTACCATCGGCATCAACTCGATGTCCCGCAAAAGCCAGCTCATCATCAACAACATCAGCTATGTGCCTGTCGTCAACCCCGAGATCATCACCGGCGTTTCGCTGATGCTGCTCTTCGTCATGGCGCAGAATTTCGGCATCGGCGGTGAGAGCGGCATCTTCGGCTGGTTCACGCTGTTGATTGCCCATATTACCTTTAATATTCCGTATGTCATCTTCAACGTAGGCCCCAAGCTGCGCCAGCTGGATCCCAGCCTGTACAACGCAGCGATGGATCTGGGCTGCACGCCGCGGCAGGCCTTCTTCAAGGTCATCATGCCGCAGCTGTCCCCGGCCATCCTGTCGGCATTCCTAATTTGCCTGACCTACTCCATTGATGACTTCATGATTTCCTACTTCAACTCCGGCACGATGCAGACATTGCCCATCGCAATCTACTCGATGACCCGCAAAAAGGTCAGCCCCGAGATCAACGCCTTGTCTGCAATCATCTTTTGCGTCATTCTGGCCATTATCCTCATCTCCAACGCGATGGATTCCCGCGCATACCGCCGCAACCAGAACGCCATCCGCAAGGCGATGCAGGACGAAGGGGGGCGCTGAAGATGAAACTGAAAAAGTTTGCTGCAGCAGTTTCCGCTGCCCTGATGCTGGCTGTTTTTACCGCCGCACCTGCGCTGGCTGCTGACGAGATCGAAGTCAACGAGGACATCTCCGTCTCCGGCGACTACGACTGGACCCGTTTTGCCAACGACCACATCACCCTGAATGTCTACAATAACGGCCTATATATCTCCGATGGCTCCGATGACAGCGTGAATGTCGTCTCTGCCTTTGAGGATCTCACCGGCATCAAGGTCAACTACACCACCTACGATTCCAACGAGAGCCTGTACGCCAAGCTGAAATCCGGCGGCGTGTCCTACGATGTCATCTTCCCGTCGGACTACATGGTAGGTAAGATGATCAACGAGGGCATGCTGGCCGAGCTGGATATGGATAACATTCCCAACATTGCCGGCGTGGGCGAAACCTATCTCGACCGCAGCTTTGACCCCGGCAACAAGTACAGCGTGCCTTACATGTGGGGCACCACGGGTCTTATCTACAACACGACGATGGTCGAAGAACCTCCCTCGAAATGGGCCGACATGTGGGATGTGGAGTACACCAACAATGTGCTGATGTTCAACAATTCCCGCGATGCTTATGCCATCGCCGCCAAGGTAGCCGGCCTGTCGATGAACCCGCAGTCTGTGGACGAGATTACCGCCATCACCGAAAAGCTGAAAGAGCAGAAGAACATCGTGCAGGCTTACGTCATGGACGAAGTCTTTGACAAGATGGAGGGCGGCGAAGCCGCCATGGCCCCGTACTACGCAGGCGATGCCATCACGATGATCGACGAGAATCCCGACCTTGCCTTTGTCCACCCGGAGGAAGGCGTCAACTTCTTCATCGATAACATGTGTGTCCCGGCCAACGCCAAGCATAAAGAGGCTGCCGAGATGTTCATCAACTACATGTGCGAGACCTCTGTCGGCCTGGCCAACTGCGATTTCATCGGCTATTCCACCCCGCTGACCGCCGTGTGGGAGGAACTGGACGATGATCTCAAGTACAGCGAGATTGCCTATCCCAGCCAGGAAGTACTGGACAAAGCTGAGGTTTTCAACACCCTGCCGGATGACATCAACGCTGCCATGGACGCCCAGTGGAGCGAGATGAAGAGCTACGAGGAGGGCGGCAGCGGCTGGATGGTCGTTGTCATGCTGCTGGTGGCTATCGCTATCTCCACGTTCAACATCTGGCGCAAGCTGCGCAAAAAGTCCCGCGATAATTACTGATTTCTCAAAGCGCTCTGCCTTTTTGGCAGGGCGTTTTGCTTTTTGTGCATTTTCGTGCTATACTGTTGGATAAGTTGACTTTGCTATTGACCATAAGGAGAGCACCCTATGTCCGCTGCACCCAAAACCTACACGCAAAAATTCACCGTCTACCGCCACGATGGCGACCATCTCGGCAATGTAAAGCCCGGTGCGTTGCTGCGCTATGCCCAGCAGATCGCCACCACCCACGCCGAAGCCGCCGGGCTGACCGATGAAGTCTACACCGCCACCCGCACGGCCTTTGTGTTGGCCAAACTGGCTTTGCATATTGACCGCACACCCCGCGTGGACGAAGAACTGACCCTTGTCACCCAGCCGGAGTGCTGCAAGCGCGCCGTCAATAAGCGCATCACCCATTTTTACGATGCCGACGGGGCCGAGGTCGCCGTCATCGACAGCCGCTGGGTTCTCATCGATATTGACAAGCGCATCATTCTGCGCAAACACCCTGAGCAGTTTGCCGACCATTGGGCCGAGGATGTGCCCTTTGCACTGCCGATGAAGATGACCAAGGCCGCGCCCGAAACCTGCGAACCGGCAGGGGAGCCGGTCGCCAGCTATTCTCGCTGCGATATGAACGGCCATCTCAATAATACGCGCTATGCCGATATTCTGTGCGACGCGCTGCCCTGGTCCGTGTGGGACCAGGGCACCGTGCAGGATCTGCTGCTCTTCTACCACCGCGAGGTCCCGCGGGGTGAATCCTTTACCCTGAGCCGTGCCCGGACCGGCGAAAAGCAGTACTATTTCAACGGCGAGCGTGAGGGCAAGTCCGCCTTTGAGGCCAGCATCACTTTTGCCTGATTTTTTATGTAAAACTTAGAATCTCTACATAAACCCCTGTTACACTGTTTGCAGTAAAACGTGAAAGGGGTTTTCTTAGTATGCTAACCGCAAAACGCGCCGGGCTGTCCGGCTCCGCTCTCAAAATCATCGCCCTGGTGCTGATGGTGCTTGACCACATCCATTATTTTTTCGAGTTCACCGACCTTGTACCGGAATGGTTCAGCATGGTGGCACGGCTATCCGCACCGCTGTTTTTGTTCTGCACGGTGGAGGGGTTCGGCCACACGCATGACCGCAAACGATATTTCCTGCGCATCTGGGCCATTGCTACGGCGATGGGCACGGTCGAATTTTTTATGATGTACGCCGGTGTGCTGCGTCGCGGCGACGGCTTTTACCCACTGAACGCCATCATGCAGAATTTCGTTATCCTCTGTATCATATGGCAGGGCATTGACTGGCTGCGGCAGCGCCGATTTGTACGGGGCGTACTGGCTGCTGCCGCGCCGATCCTCTGGCCGTTTTGCATCGTAGCGCTACTGACGCTTTTCCCCAAAATTCAGGACGCACCGATTGGCTCTGCCGTGTTGGCGTGGGTCATCACCGCGCCGCTGCCTTTGTGGACATCCATCACCGATGGCGGCTTGTCCTACCTGCTGGGCGGCATTGTGCTGTATGCGCTGTATTTTCACAAGCGGCTGCGCCTTGTTGTCTGGGCGGCTGTAACATTTTGTTTTGAGTTTGGCATGGTCTATTTGCAGCTGCGCGGCACGCCGGATTTCGCCTTTTCGCAGATGTTCACCACTTATTACGAGTGGTTCAGCGTCTTTGCCGTAGTCCTCATGGCACTTTACAACGGCCAGCGCGGCAGCGGGCACAAACTGCTGTTTTACTGGTTTTATCCCGCGCACATCTACCTTTTGTACGCAGCATCCTGTCTTGTCTACACGCTCACACAGTGAGGGGTTCTTATGGCCAACATTCTGGCGGTCGATGATGACCGCGACCTGTGTACCTTATTGAAAACAGCACTTGAGCGGGACGGCCATACGGTTGAGACCCGCTGCACGGGTGCCGATGTCACCAGCTCGCTCTGCCGCTGGGCAGACTGCATTCTGCTGGACATCATGATGCCCGGCGAGGATGGCTTTGCCGTCTGCCGCCGCATCCGCGCCCAGACAGAAGCACCCATTTTGTTCCTGACCGCCCGCACCGACGAGCCATCCGTCCTGACCGGGCTCGGCATCGGGGCCGATGACTACCTCGTCAAACCGTTCCGCCTTGCTGAGCTGCGCGCCCGTGTCAATGCCCACCTGCGGCGGCAAAACCGTGCCCCGCAGCATCGGCTGGTGCGCGGCGGCGTCTGCTTTGATCTGGCCGCAAAATCTGCCGCCGTGGGCGGCACGCAGCTGCCGTTCACCAAGTCCGAGTATGCCATCTGCGAGTTTCTTGCCCTGCACGCCGGGCAGACATTTGGCAAAGAGCAGATCTACGAGGCTGTGTTCGGCTACGATGGCACGGCCGATGATACCGCCATTACCCAGCACATCAAAAACATCCGCGCCAAGCTGCGCGCCGCCGGGCTGGCCAGCCCGGAAAACGTGCTGAAAACCGTATGGGGAGTGGGATATTTATGGAACGCCGCCGACGCCTGACTTCTTTGCGCAGCGTGCTGCTGCGCTACCTCTGCCTGTGCGGCGGGGGATGCGCACTGATTCTGGTCCTTTGGTGGGGCATTTTTATGCAGCTGATCGATAACGGCTTTCTGCTGTCTGCCACAGCCTCGGCACAAGCCTGTGCCGAGGCGCGTGAAACGGTCGCTTCCATGACGGCAGATACCTTTGACCCATCCGCAATCAGTTTTCTTTGCCGCTATGCCGTCGTCTGTGATGCCAACACAGATGCAGAGCGCGTAACCACCACCAATATGAGCGCCCACCAGCTGAAAACCGCGCTCAACGACCTGCACGGCGGCAGCGGCAACCTGGGGATGATGCAGTATCAGTACATCGTCACCATGGCTGACGGCGCCACCTGCCTTTTGCAGTACGACTACGCCGTACCCTATGCCGACCCGGCCCTGCGGGAACGCCTGCCGGATTTTCAAACCTGTTACATTATCTTGCTGGTCGTTTTGATGTTGGCGTGGCTGGCCGTAACCACCCACCGTACCGTGCGTACCTTTACGGCAGAGACCTCCCGCATCGACGAGGCGACGCGCCAAATCGCCGCCCAGCACCCCGAAGCTGTTGACGTAGACCACGCGCGCATCCGGGAATTTTCGGCCACGCTGCAAGCCCTGCAGACTATGGGCCAGCAGCTTACCGACAGCCTGCAGCGCCAGTGGCAGCTGGAGCAGCAGCGCACCGAGCAGGTGGCCGCGCTGGCGCATGATTTAAAAACGCCGCTTACCATCATCCAGGGCAACGCTGAGCTGCTGGCCGAAAGCGCCGACACCACCGCTCCCGAACTGGACGCCATCCTGCGGGCAGGGGACCGCGCCCAGCAGTACCTTGCCGCCCTGCGCAGTGTGGGCACGGTGCCCGCCGCCCGCCAGCGTACCGACAGCCATGCCTTTGTTGCCGCGCTGGCGGATACGGCCAACGCCCTCTGCCGCCCGGCGAAGCTCCACTTTGTTTTGCAGGAGCAATGGCAGGGCCAGTTTCTCTGCGCCGCCCCGGAACTCAGCCGTGCACTTGAAAACATGCTGGACAACGCCGTGCGCTATACTCCCGCCGGTGGCACCGTCACGCTGACCATCAGCAAGCCAGAGGACACGCTGGTTTTCACTGTCACCGATACCGGCCCAGGCTTCACGCCCGAAGCCCTGCACAAGGCCGGGCAGTTCCTCTACACCGACGCCGCCCGCCCTGGCAACGGCCACCAGGGATTGGGGCTGTACCTGGCCCGCAGCGTCGCCCAGGCCTACGGCGGCAAGCTGGTGCTTGCCAACACCGGCACCGGGGCGCAGGTGCAGCTTTGCCTGCCCATGCAATAAAAGATAAAGGCCCGCCGAAGCGAGCCTTTGCCTGTAAAATTTCAGTTTTTCCATTCCCGTGCCTGCGTGATGGCCAATCCGTCCGGTTCCACGCGGCACAGCAGAAACAGCACCTTGACCCCAGCCGTCCGGGCTTGTGCCAGTGCTTCGGCAAATTGCGGGTGGGTCGCGGTGTTGGGACGTACTTCGGCCACGCCTTCCATCTGGATGACAAATGCTACCGCACAGTGGTAACCCTGCTGCGCCGCCTTTGCCAACTCGTGCAGGTGCTTGACGCCGCGTAGGGTAGGGGCATCCGGGAAATAGCCGATGCCGTCCACTTCCAGCGTACAGCCTTTCACTTCCAGCAGGTACTTTTCTTCGCCTTTTTCCATGTAGAAGTCAATGCGGGAGCGGCCGTAGGTATACTCCGGCCGCACCAGGTCATACCCTTCCGTTTGCAGCCACTCCTGCACCACCTTGTTGGGGGCCTGGCTGTCGATGTTGACCCACCCCAGGCTGGGCTTGTACACTGCCACCAGATCATATTTGGTTTTGCGGTTCGGATTATCGCAAACTTCCAGCCGCACATCCGCACCGGGCAGCAGCAATTCTTTGCAGCGCCCGGTGTTTTTTACGTGGACGGTCTGCATCGCACCGTCTACTTGCACCTGCGCAATGAAGCGGTTGGGCCTGCTCACAAACTGACCGCTGATGATCGTGTTATATTTCAAAGTAAAACCTCGTTTATGATAAGCATTATGTCTCACATCCAATATTTATTATAGAGGATACGCCCAAATCCTGCAAGGCGGCAGGGGACTTTCGCAGACACATTGTAATTGCCCCTGCCGTGTGGTAAAATCAGGTAAAATAAAATATCATTGCAAACGAGGTGTATTCGATGAATGAGCCAAACCGTCCCCTTTGGCAGATTATTCTTGCTGCCGCAGTTCTTTTCGGCTTCTTCGTGCTGTTAACGGTCATACGTACCTCTAAAACCGATACCACCCCAGAACCAACCCCCACCCCGGCAGAATCTCCCATCGCTGAGGAACCCGCCCATACCCCCGCACCAACGCCCACCGAGTCGACCGCCGAAACCACCACACCGGAAGAACCTGCCGAAACCACCGCACCAGAAGAGAACGGCGAGCTATTCTCCAAAGACTACATCGGCTCGGGATATAAGACCATTTATAACACCTATCTCAAAGCTACTTCCAACACCCTCGAGTACGGACTGACCGCAAAGGGGGACGGCTATTACATCGTAAACGACACCGAGGACGCCGTGGAAATTTTGCAGTATGACCGCGAGTCCGCCAACGGCAGCTGCGGTCTGTATGTATACGAGCGCTGCGAAAAGGACGCCTACGGCGGCTGGTCTCGGCAGGAGGCCCAGATTTTGAACATCTACGCCTATCGCTACTGGGAAGACATCGCTGTCGCCAGCGGAAAAGCAGGCTGGGGTGATGCCCCCAGCCGCGAGTACAGCGAATTGACGGGGGAGTGACCTCTGCGGGCCGCACCATGCCATTTTCCCCCACGGATCTGCACGGCACAGCCCCAAATGTGAACATTTTGAAAAATGACAAAAAAATTACAAAAAAATGCTTGTAGCCCTATTGACATCTGGTGACAAAAAGGTTACAATTTAGTTGCAAGTTAGATAACACCCCAAGTTAAATAACTTTACCACATTTTTCATGTGTTCTTCTCCTCCTTTCTTAAACCCCGCCCCTCCCTCAAGGGCGGGGTTTCCTTTTGTTGTGTAGTCTTTTTTTCAAAAAACACTTGCGTCGGCGAGACAACTATGCTATACTTAAACTCGCATGAGATTTCAAAGGAGTGCTAACTATGAACTGGTATGAGATTGCTCTCGGCGTTGTTCTGATCGCCGTTTCGCTTCTGATCATCGTTTTTACCCTTGCACAGGAGCAGAAGGGCCAGGGCCTGTCTGCCGCCATCATGGGTGATAACACCGCTATGGCTGCCGGCCGTGAGCGTGGCGTCGATGCAAAGCTGGCTAAGCTGACCAAGATCTGCGGCATCATTTTCTTTGTCGTCACGCTGGTCGTTTGCGTTCTCAGCGCACGTCTGTAAGGTACTTTACAATGCAATAAAAACCGGTCCGCTCCTGCGCACATTGGTGGTGTAAGGCGGGCCGTTTTTTATGGGAAAGTTTCGGGGCATTTGTGTCCAAACAGGAAGGGCCCTGCCGGACGACAGGGCGACGTAAATCAAAGGAGTAACTATGACACCCTTACAAAAAAATATCCTTGCCGCCGTCAAGCGCCGCCCCATGACGCTGCGCGAGCTGCAGAACAACCTGCAGGTGGATAATTCCCGCCTGCGCACCTCTGTCTCCGCCATGGTCGCCACCGGTGAACTGGCCATGAAAAACGGCACCTACGTGCCCGGTTTTGCCACCTACGAGAACCCCACCGCTCCCGGCGGCAGCATTCCTTGCACGCTGGTCAAGCTGGCCGCCCGCTTCGGCTTTGCCAGCCGTGATGACGGCGAGGGCGACATTTTCATCCCCGGCCGCGCCCTGCACGGTGCCATGCCCAACGATAAGATTCTCGTCAAGCTGTTCGACCATCCCCGCGTGGAAGGTTCCTCTGAGGGCGAAGTGCTGGAAGTCACCGTGCCTAACAACCGCTTTGCCGGCACAGTCTGCCTGTCCGAGGATGGCCGTCTGGCCGTCGAGCCCGACGGCTGCCGCGATGTCAAGTTCCTGCTGGCCAAGCAGGGCAGCGAGGGCGTGCACCTGGGTGATAAGGTCGGCTTCCTGATTACCCACCGCGGCGAGCGTCATAACGCCCACCGCGCTGCTGTCGTCGAGAAGTTCGGTTCCTCCGACTACGCCTCCGAGTGCGCCAAGGCCATCCTGTACGGCCGCAACGTCCGCCTGGAGTTCCCGCCGGAGGTCCTGGAGGAAGCCCGTGCCTACGACAACGCCACCATCGACCAGGCCGAAGCCGCCCACCGCATGGACCTGCGCGCCATCCCCATCTTCACCATCGACTCTGCCGAGACGAAGGACATCGACGATGCCATCAGCCTGCAAAAGCTGGAAAACGGCGGCTACGAGCTGGGCGTCCACATTGCAGACGTCAGCCATTACGTCCGCCCCGGCTCTGCGCTGGACAACGAGGCCTACGAGCGTGCCACCAGCATTTACTACGCCGACAAGGTCATCCCCATGCTGCCCACCCAGCTGTCCAACGGCATCTGCTCGCTGAATCCGCAGGAGGACCGCTTTGCCTTCTCCTGCCTGATGCGCCTGGACGAGCAGGGCAACATCCTGGGCTACAACTTCGTTAAGTCCGTCATCCGCAGCCGCGTCAAGGGCGTGTACAAAGAGATCAACGCCCTGCTGGAATCCATGGCCGCTGAAACTACCGAACCTGTTGAAGCCGACGAGGCCTCCGGACCGATCGATCCGGAGAAGCTGAACGCCCTGAAAGAGAAGTACGCCGAGGTACTGGAGCAGCTGCCCATCATGGACGAGCTGTACCGCAAGCGCCTGGTGCTGCGCAAGCAGCGCGGCGGCATGGAGATCGAGTCCGACGAAGCCAAACTCATCATCGATGAAAACGGCCGCTGCGTGGACATCGTCAAGCGCGGTCGCGGAACTTCCGAGTGCATGATTGAGGAGTTCATGCTGCTGGCTAACCAGTGCGCCGCCAACGCAGGCCGCACCAACAAGGTGCCCTTTGTCTACCGTGTGCACGAAGCCCCCGATGCCGAGAAGATGGAAAAGCTGTCTGCCACGCTGCTGGCCTCCGGTCTGAACGCCAAGTTCAAGAATCCCATCCCCACGCAGCTGGAACTGGCTGCCCTGCTGGACGAGACCCGCGGTCAGCCCATCCAAACCCCCGTACACACCGGCATCCTGCGCAGCATGCAGAAGGCCCGTTACGCCCCGCAGCCCTTGGGCCACTACGGCCTGGTGCTGGCGGACTACGCCCACTTTACCAGCCCCATCCGCCGTTATCCTGATCTGGCCATCCATCGCATCCTCAGCGAGATGCTGCTGGGCGCCAACAACGCCCAGATGACCAAGGACTTCACCGACTTTGCCGCCCGCGCCAGCGAGCAATCCAGCAAGCAGGAAGTCACCGCCGTCCGCATCGAGCGCGACGTCGAGGACCTGTACAAGGCCGAATATATGCACAGCCACCTGGGCGAGGTCTATATGGGTACCGTGGCTGGCATCACGCCGCGCGGCGTCTTTGTGGAGCTGGAGAACACCGTTGAGGGCTTTGTCCCCGCCGCTGAGCTTTGCAAGGGTGAGCCGCAGGTCGTGGACGGCGTCAGCATGGTCGATCCGCTGACCGGCCGCACCTGGATGCTGGGCACCTCGATGAAGATCCGCGTGGCCGCCGCGGATGTTGCCCTGGGCCGTATCGACTTTGAGTATATGGTCGAGTGATTTTCCTTATTATAAAAGCTCAATAATCTCAAAGAGCCTGAACAGCTTGTGTAAAGCAATCGTTCAGGCTCTTTTTTATTGCACTTTTTCTATTTTGTTCCGTTTCTCAGCGCAGCATGGCCATGATGCTGCGGTTTACTGCCTGCGTTTTGTCGGCATCTTCAAACTGCAGCCGGTGTCCGGCATCCGGCACGATCAGGCAGGGGATAGCCCGTGCCTTGCAGAACTGCTCAAGCTGGTCCGCCGCCAAGTGGGCATCCTTGGTGCCCACCACCGCGCCGAACACATCAGCACCCTGCGGCAGTTCCTGCAAAGTTTCCTCCAGCGGCGTCAGCAGAAAGAACCGCGGCCGCAGCCCCAGCGCCTTCGCCGTACGCACCGCGCAGAGCGTCCCCAGGCTTTTTGCAAGGAAGGCCACATCGGTATAGTCTGCAAAACGAACGCCGGAAAGCCGTCCCAGAATCGACGGCAGAGCCAGCTCCGCTGCGCGGCCCATATCGGCCGTGCCGTCAAAAGGCACACCGGCGAAATCCAGGCACAGTGTCTCGTACCCGCGCGCCGTATAAAACGCCAAACAATCCTGCATCAACTGCTGGCGGCAGGTATACCGTATTCCCGGAAACGCGATAACAATTCCTCTTTTCATCATAAAACCCTCCCACGACAAATAAAAAACGCTGACAGCATAACACTATCAGCGTTCTTTATGGCGGAAAGAAAGGGATTCGAACCCTTGAGGGCTTTAGGGGCCCTACACGATTTCCAGTCGTGCGCCTTAGACCAGCTCAGCCATCTTTCCATATTCAGTTGCGCGTCTCTCAAGAGCGCTTTAATATAATATCAGTTCAAGGGATAAATGTCAAGGCTTTTTTACAATTTTTTTCAAAAAAGTACAAATTTAAAAAATCGCAAGTTTTGCACTTGCAAAACACATTCGTTCGTGATAAAACATATTGAGAATAAGATAAAGGGGATGTATTTTTTCGTGTATTCCATATTTCGCAACTTGGCCATTATTATTTTAAGTGCTAAATTTTGCGGTCTGGCCGCCCGTAAATGTAAGGCGCCCCAGGTCGTCGGTGAGATTCTCGCCGGTCTGCTCATCGGTCCCTGCCTGCTGAACCTCGTGCAGATCAGCGACACAATCTCGGTCTTTGCCGAGATTGGCGTTGTGCTGTTGATGTTCTCCACCGGCCTTGGCACCAACCTGAAAGAGCTGCTGCGTGCAGGCCCCATCGCTACGCTGGTCGCTTGCATCGGCGTGTTTGTACCGCTGGTAGGCGGCACGCTGCTGTATGGTGCCTTCTTTGGCCTGGGGGAGATCGGCAGCCCAGAGTTCTACCGCGCACTCTTCATCGGCACGATCATGACCGCCACCAGCGTTTCCATCACGGTGGCCACCCTGCAGGAGTTGGGGCAGTTGAAAGGCTTCCTTGGTACCACGATCGTCAGTGCTGCCGTTATCGATGACGTCATCGGTATCGTCGTGCTGACCTGCGTCATTGGCGCCAGCTCCGGTACCGGTACAGGCCTGGGCACTGTGCTCATCAACACGGTGTTGTTCTTCCTGGTTTCTATCGGTGTCGGTGTGGTCATTCACCATGCCATGAAATGGCTGGACAAACGCAACCCCCACACCCAGCGCATCACCGTTGTCAGTATCGCTTTCTGCTTTGCCATGGCCTATATTGCCGAGCAGTACTTTGGTATTGCCGACATCACCGGTGCCTACATTGCCGGCATTGTGCTGTGCGCCATGGACGATGCCGCCTACGTTGAGCGCCGCATCGACATCAGCAACTATGTTATCTTCGCCCCTGTGTTCTTCGCCAGCATCGGCCTGAAAACCGACGTCAGCGGCCTGACCCCGGAGATTCTGCTGTTCTGCGTTTTCTTCGTCATCGTTGCCCTGCTGACAAAGATTATCGGCTGCGGCTGTGCTGCCAAGGTCTGCGGCTTCAACTGGCCCGACTCTCTCAAGGTCGGCATTGGCATGATGACCCGCGGTGAGGTCGCCCTGATCGTCGCCCAGAAGGGCCTGGCGGTCGGCATGGTAGATTCGGTCTACTTTACCGCCGTCATCCTGCTGATTGTTGTTTCTTCCGTCGCAACCCCCATTGCGCTGAAACTGCTCTTCCACAAGCATCCGCCGGTTCCGCATCCGAGCCAGTTGAAAGCTGAAAAAGCGTAACGTCTAAAAAATCAGCCGTTCCCACAGCAGTGAACTGCACCCCATTTGTTAGACAGTATGGTATACTATCTAATAAGTGGGGTGT
>ERZ772893.1366-NODE-1366-length-24526-cov-3.624453_pt1 | contig 24526 bp, 18 predicted proteins | sample MGYA00511482_ERZ772893 | MGnify/ENA primary metagenome ERZ772893 (study PRJEB29015, sample SAMEA2737687) | human gut metagenome | biome: human gut; feature: human-associated habitat; material: faeces | place: China | collected 2012 ... | reverse complement strand
CATCTGTTATAATAAGAGTGTAGAAAGACAAAGATGTCGAATTTCCTGGAAATTCGGCATCTTTTCTTTTTTGGGAAAATTTTTTGAAGTTGTTGGAGGAATTCGTTATGAAATTATCCAGAGTTGAGATCATCACCGGCATTTCCAAAATCGAACCGCTGAAAAAGGCGCTGGGAAAGTTCCATATCACCGGTATGACGGTATACCAGGTGCTGGGATGCGGCGTACAGCACGGTACCCAGGAATTTGAGGTGGAGGAGAAGAACAAGGAGATCAGTCTGCTGCCCAAAGAGGTCGTCATGATCGTTCTGCCCACAGAAGAACTGGACGGGCTGCTGGAATTCGTCAAGAAAGAACTGTACACCGGGCATATCGGTGACGGCAAGATCTTCGTCTCGGATGTGACCAATGTCATCCGTGTCCGCACCGGCGAAGAGGGCATTGACGCACTGCTGTACGGTGAAAAATAAGGATTTGTCCCAGAAAAGAGTTGAGAGATTATGCAGGAGAAAAAACTAGGCTTACCCAGTATTGTGGCAACTGGCGTAGGGTTGATTATTGCCACCAGCTGTCTGCTCTCCATCGGGCAGGGCGCATCTGCCATCGGACTGCCGTTTATCATCACCATGGCGATTGCCTGTGCATTCAACATTCTGACGGCGTTTTCCATCTGTGAGCTGAACGCACTGATGCCGAATCTGACCGGCGGTATGGCGCAGTATACGCTGGCGTGCTTTGGACCGTTTGTTTCCATTGTCATTACCGTCGGCGGCTATCTGACCTGTCAGACCATCATGGGCAGTTCTGAGGCGGCAATGTTCGGCAACACACTGAACAGCGTCTTTACCGGCGTTCCCATTCCGGGAGCGGTGTATTCCATTGTGCTGATTCTGATTCTGCTGGGGCTGAACCTGTTCGGCGTGGATATGTTCGCAAAGGTGCAGAATATTGTGGCATACGGACTGATTGGTTCGCTGCTGTTCCTGGGCATCATGGGTGCGCTCAAGCTCGGCACAGGACAAGTGGTGGAACAGCCGGAGGTGCTTTCCTCAAAACCCGGCGATGTGTTCTCTCTGCTGGGACTGGCGTTCTTCCTGTTCATCGGCGTAGAGTTCATTGTTCCCATTTCCACCCAGGTCAAGAATCCCCGGAAAAAAGTGCCGCTGGGCATGGTCATCAGTCTGCTTGCAATTCTGGTCATGCAGGTCTTTGTGGTAATTGGTTTCAGCCACTATACACCGTGGGAGGAGCTGAGCGTCAGCACCGTACCTCACATCCTGTACGGCACTCTGCTGTACGGCAAGGTCGGCACCATCTGGATGACAGTCATTTCTCTGCTGGCAGTTGTCAGCACCCTGAACACTGCTATGTTCTCCATTGCGCAGATCTGTTCCGGTATGGCAAAGCTGAAACTGCTGCCCTCTGTGTTCATGCGGAAGAATCAGCGTGGCACACCCTATGTGGGACTGCTGTTGGTAGCGGCAGCTATGATTCTGATTAACGTTACCGGACTTTCCACCAGCGACCAGCTGACGTTCCTGATTCTGACCGGATGTACCTTCTGGATCTTCTCGTATATCATCCTGCACTGCGATGTGCTGATCCTGCGGAAACGTCTGCCGAAGGCACCCCGTACCTTTAAGCTGCCCTTTGGTCCGGTGATCCCCATGATCGGCATTCTGGGCAACGCCTTTATGATCTACAATATTGACTCCAGCTGGGAGGTCAAGAAACGGATCTATCTGATCTTTGTGATAACGGTAGCGATCCTGTCGGTCTATGCTGTGATTTGGATCAAGTGTGTCATGAAACGCCCCATGTTCAAGGCGTATCAGATCAAGGAAGTCATGGCGATGGAATCCGACCTGTACCAGATCAATCATAATCCGGAGGTGGCGAAGAAACTGCACCTGGATGCAGTTCCGGAGATCGAGAGTATGCCGGCGGATGTCAACACCGGTACTCGTCCGGAATAAGCGCCTGTTGCCTTAGGACAACTTTCCATAAAAAAGCACACACTCCCTGTGAATATTCTGTCGAAAAGGCAGTCTTACGGAAAAAAGGTTTTTCTGTAAGACTGCCTTTTTTTCATCAGCTGCACTTGAAAAATGCCGGCATCTGTACTATAATATGAGAGAAATCACCGGAAGGAGGGAAGTACTGCATGGAAAAACAGATCTACATGACACCGAAACAGCCGTTTTTCGTGACCTCTTCCCGTTCTTATGAAAAGCTTATTTTGAACCGGTTTGGCATTGTTCACTTTTACCACTGCTTTACCGGTACAGAACCCCGATATGCGATTCCGGATGGATGCGTGGACATGGTGTTCTGCTGTGACCCGAACCATCCTTATGCGGAAATCTGCGGCACAGTTCTTTCGCCCCAGGTGGTGCTTTCCGAGTGCAACACCACCTATTTCGGCGTGCGTTTCCTGCCGGGGTATAATCCGGTTCTGGGCAGTGCGGATATTATGGCGCATCTGGTCAACCACCGCATTCCGCTGGATGATCTGATCCAGGACAGGCGGATGCTGGAGGGTATTTGGGGCGCATCAGATTTCCGGCAACAGATCCGTGTGTTTATGCGTTCCTACATGAACATCTATCGCCGAGTCTGTCCCCAGGAACATCAAAATCTGCTGGTGCTCCACTCTTCCAATTTGATGATCCGCTCCGGCGGCGGGATTTCCGTGGAACAGCTGGCGGAGGATACCGGTTATACGCCCAGATACATTGACAAGTGTTTTCGGAATGAGACCGGACTCAGCCCCAAACAGCTGGCGAAGATCGTCCGGTTTCAAACGGCAGTGTCTGCGCTGAACCAGAACCAGCACACGGGGCGCTCTCTGACCGAGATCGCCGCCGACCTGGGGTATTTTGACCAGTCCCATTTTGTACACGATTTCAAGACATATACCGGGCTGACACCGAAAAAATACCAGATGCTGCTGCGGAACGATGCCTTTGACGAAAAGCTGCGCATTGTGCAGTAAAAAAACGGTTTCTCTTTGGAAAAGGGAAACCGTTTTTGTCGTTTTTATGATTCTGAGGAAATGCTGTGTTCCGGCTGGTACAGGATCACGTTGACCTCGTACCAGTCCTTTTCCGGCACAGTCCAGATTTTTCCATGATAGCGGTCTACAATGTCCTGGACACTTTTCATGCCCAGACCGTGCCGCTTTTTGTCGGGCTTTCTGGTACCGCTTTCATCCGGCAGGATGTTGTCATAGCGGTTGCGTATGTTCAGCTGCAATGCGCCGAACTTTACCCGCATTTTCAGAATGATATGCCGCTGTTCCTTCGGAAAGACCTTTTCAGTCGCCTCTGCGGCGTTGTCCAGCAGATTTCCCAGCAGCACAGTCAAATCAAACGGCGCATAGGGCAGTTCTTCCGGGAGACGAATGTCAATGTCCAGGTTGGTATCATCCAGCTGCAGCGGCATGAGTTTGTAGTTCAGAATGCTGTTGATCTGCTCGTGCTGTGTGTACGTGGTACTGCGTGCCAGGTCTAAGTGATATTCCGTGTCGCTGATGTAGCTGCGCAGTCCGTCGATGTCGTTGGTGTCCAGATAGTGCTGCATCTGAAACAGGTGGTTCTTGATGTCGTGCCGCAGAAACCGCAGCCGCATCTGAGACTGCTGTACCGCTTTGATCTGTTCCTGGTATGTTTTGTTCTGCTGTTCGATCAGATGAACGGTGTGCTGTTTTTTCATCAGACCGATCAGATGGTCGTACAGAGAGAAAACGCTGATATTCAAAAGCAGCAGGATGATGGCTGCGATGAGCGAGCGCCAGGAGAGCGTCCGGGCAATGTAGTGCGCCAGAAAGATACTGCCCAGGGGAATAAAGAGAATGTTGATAACGTAAAATATACCCAGCCTGGGGACAACTTCTTTCCGGTACAGCTTGAAATGTGCGGCAATGCGTGCCACGATCAGCAGCAGAAGCGCTGCCGCAAATCCGCTGGTAAAGAACAGGGTATAGTCAAACCAGATGGAGACTGTGGCGCAGAGAATGTCGATCGCCATGCTGACGATATAGATGGAAAAAACGCTGAGGATGCGGTGTGACCAGGTAGTGGGATAAAACAAGGTGATGCAGAAAAACGGAATCAGATTGCTCAGAACATTCCATATGATGCTGTGGAAATAGACAAAGCAAAAGCTGTTGATCTGGAAATAGAGAAAATACAGGATAAACTCCAGCAGCTTTCGGTTGGGCTTTTTCTGAAAGAGCAGCTGTGAAAACTGATAGACAGCATAGATATGAAATATGTTCGCAATAATGGTGATGTAATGTGCCATAGGCTTAGTGCTGCATCAGCCACTTTTCAACCAGCGGCTGATAAGTCCGGCTGATGGGGAGCTGTTCGCCTGCCTTTCCCTGCAAGTATACCGTGTTTGCGGAAATGTGGTCGATATAGTCCGGGTTGACGACGTAGGATTTGTGAATAGGGACAAAGTGCGCAAAACATGGCTTTTTTTGTACCTCGCTGAGCTTTCCGTAAAAGCTGATGGTGGTCTCATTGGTTTGCAGATAGATCTTTCTGCCGCAGCTGTTCAGATACCGGATCTTTGAGACCTGGACGTGTACCGGCGAGTTGTTGCAGGTAAATTCGAATACACGCCATGAGATGTCCCGATAATATAGTGCATCGTCCAGTGCGTTTGAGATCTTCTCATAAGTCACCGGCTTTTGCACCAATGCTGCCGGTCGGTTCGGAATGGTGTGGATGGCATAATTTTCAAAAGAGGTCACGTAGATAATGTCAAAATAATTATGTCCCAGCCGATTGCGCAGATGTGCGCCCAGTGCGATGCCGTTATCGCATCGCTCCCGTGTTGTGTCAAATAAGCTGAAATGCTTTACCGGTTCTGTTCCGCCGGAAAAGTCGATATCCATAAAAACAAGGTCATAGCGTTTTTGGGTGAAGTCGGTATTGTAAAGCGTGGCGCAGTCCGTATAAATGTCCGGGTCATCTATGTCGATGTCCTTTTGGGTGCTGTACTGCATCAGGCATTCCTGGATCTGCTGGCAAATATACCGGTCATCATCTGCAATCGCCGTCTTTAGGGGAATCATGTGACGTTGAACCTCCGTTTCTTTTTTGGCGTCTGCTCTCTGCCGGAAGGACATCCGGCTCTGAAACAAACCCGTTTCGGCAAAGCTGGGTTGCCGCTGGAACTTCATATGAGTTGGAAAATATCCCTACTAAATTGATAGATATTTCATAAAATTATTTTCTACAAGAAATGTTTGAACTACATGAAGTTTACTATTATTATACCATGACGTATTGAAAATTGCAATAGAAATTCATGTTTTTTCCATTGCAGAAGGCTCGATTCGACAGGATTCGACAAAATTCGCAAAATATTCCAGCGCAAAAACGATGTGTCAACGCAGAAAAATCGAAAAAAGATGACAGTTATGCAGGGCGGTTAGCCGATTTGACATTTGCATTCGAATGTGCTATAATAGGCAGAATGTTTGCAGAAAGAAATCTGATTCCGTGGAAATGGGGGAGCGGTCGTGTTGGAACGTTTTTTGCGGCGGTTTGTGCCGAATTATGAAAGTGTCGAGGACCCGGCGGTGCGGAAAGCTTATGGGACATTCAGCAGCGTGGTGGGGATCTGCTGCAATGTGGTGTTGTTCCTGCTGAAATATGTGATGGGTTCGCTTTCCCACTCCATCGCCATTGTATCGGATGCGTTCAACAACCTGTCGGACTGTGCCAGTTGTCTGATTACCATGTTTGGGTATAAGCTGGCGGCAAAGCCGGCGGACAAGGGACATCCGTTCGGACATGGGCGCATGGAATATCTGACCTCGCTGGTGATCGCCGTCATGATCGCCCTGATGGGCTTTGAACTGCTGCGGAATTCCGTGGAAAAGATCATCCATCCGGATGCGGTGCAGTTTCGCTGGCTGACCCTGGGCGCATTGGTGCTTTCCATTGGGGTGAAGTTGTGGATGGCATGGTTCAACACCCGGCTGGGGAAAAAGATACGCTCTTCGGTGATGATCGCCACGGCGAAGGACAGCCGCAGCGACGTGGCAGCCACGGCGGCAACCATTCTGGCACTGCTGCTCTCTCTGGTGACAACGCTTCCGGTGGACGGTATCATGGGTACGGCGGTCTCGCTGTTTATTTTGAAAACGGCATTCGATATCATACGTGATACGGTGGGAGATCTGCTGGGGCGACCGGCAGATGCCGAGACGGTGCAGCAGCTGAAAACGCTGGTGCTGTCACATGATAAGATCGAGGGTATCCATGATCTGATCCTGCACAATTACGGCCCTGGACGCACCATCGGCAGCTGCCATGTAGAGGTGCGCAGCGACTCCAATTTTGTGGAGGTACACGAGGTGGTGGATACCATTGAGCGTGAGATCGAAGAGAAACTGAAAATCATGATGACCATACATATGGATCCCATTGAACTGGATAACGAAACGGTCAACCACTATCGGGGTATGACGCAGCAGGTCGTGGAAGGACTGCATCAGAAACTGAGTCTGCACGATTTCCGGCTGGTGTCGGGGGAGAACTCCAACCGGCTGATTTTTGATCTGCTGGTGCCGTTCGAGTGTGATTATACAGATGAGGAACTGTTGGAGATGATTTCCGGAGAGCTGCACCGGATGGATCAGACCTGTTCTGTCAGCATTACATTTGACCGGGACTTTACAGAGGAATAAAGGCAGCACTGCAAAACAAAAAACGTCTCCGTATCTGTTTTGGAACGATACGGAGACGTTTTGTCTTTTATTTTACACTTTAAGATTGATGAACCAGATCGACAAAGCGCATAAACTGTGCCTTTCCGGTTTCTGTTCGCTTGAATACGCCGGCATCCAGCAGAACCTGTTCGAATACTGCGCCGATCTCTCGGCGGATGATGTCCGGTGCAGTTTCAGCGTCTGCCTCCGGATGGCGAGACTTGACCTCTTCCAGCCAGTCTGCGTGGCTGGCGAGAGACGGCGTCTGAGTAAGGTCGGTGTCGCTGTACAACGCCTTTTCCAACAGCGGCAGTTCGTTCGCAAGGCGAGCCGGCAGAACTGCCAGACCCATAACTTCGATCAGACCGATGTTTTCCTTTTTGATGTGGTGCAGGGATGCGTTGGGGTGGAACAGTCCCAGGGGACGTTCCGGTGTGGTGCGGTTGTTGCGAAGTACCAGGTCGCATTCATACAGCCTGCCACGCATCCGGGCGATGGGGGTAATGGTGTTGTGCGGTGTGCCGTCAGTCTCTGCAAAGATATCCGCCTCAGCATCGGTGTAATTTCGCCACAGTGTCAGCACATGGTCGCAGGCGGCAGCAAGTGCAGAGCGATTTTCACTTTGCAGGCGAATCACAGACATGGGCCACTTTACAATGCCTGCCTGGACTTCCGGCTGGTTCGGCAGCAGGAACGGTGTCTCAATGGGCGCTTTTGCCATGGCGAAGGTGTAATGACCGCCCTGGAAATGTTCGTGGCTCAGAATCGAACCGCCTACAATGGGCAGGTCAGCGTTGGAGCCAATGAAATAATGGGGGAACATATCCAGGATATCGAACAGCTTTTCAAAAACGGCGGCGTCGATCACCATGGGGATGTGCTTTTGGTTGAACACGATGCAGTGTTCGTTGTAGTAGCCGTAAGGGGAATACTGAAATGCCCAGGGTTCGCCGTGTACCTGAATCGGAATGGGACGGAGATTCTGCCGTGCCGGGTGCGTCAGCGTTCCGGCAAAGCCGGTGTTTTCGATGCAGAGCTGACACGCCGGATACTTGGTCTGGGGCTGGTTCTTGGCGGCGGCAATGTCTCTGGGATCTTTTTCCGGCTTGGAACGGTTGATGGTGATATCCAGCGTGCCGTAATCGCAGTCATACGTCCAGCGCATATCCTTGGCAATCCGTCCGGCACGGACATAGTTGGTGTCCTTGCTGTACTGATAGTACCAGTCGGTCGCCTCCTCCGGACTCTTGTGGTATGCGGTGAAAAATGCACGGTTTACGGTGTGCGGCATATCGGTCAGCAGTCCCATGATGCGGGTGTCGAACAGATCCCGTGCTGCGTTGGAATCCGCAATGATGCCGTTTTCTGTGGCATAGGAGACCAGTTTGTCCAGAATCTCGTCGATCGAGGGCAGGACCTCCGGCAGCGCCGGTGTTTCCCAGGAAGAGAGCCGGAGCAGATCCATCAGCTGATTGCGCAGGAAAATGCTGTCCTCTTCCGTCACCAGCTCTTTTGCAATGCCGTACTGGATCAGTTCCTGAATGCTTTGTTCGATCATCAGTGTTCCCTCCTGTTATGCAAGATACAGTTCCTTGACAGCCGCTTCGCCGCTGCCCTGGAAGAACAGATACAGCGGATGCTTGCCGTCAGCGATTTGCAGGGCGGTTCTGACCTCGCTCCATGTCTCCGCCGGCGTTACCGGAATTTCAGCTACGATATTTTTGCAGCCGATGTCATCCGATACCACGAACTTACCGCTGCACGTGCCACGGTACTGAATGCCGATCTCCTTTGCGCCGGAAAACTGGAAATACTTGTAGCCCAGCATGGTGCCGTCTTGGATCTCGCCCACAAAGCGATCCTCGCCGCAGTTTGTCACGTTTGGGAAACTATCGGTGTAGATCTTGTTGGAACCGTGGGGCATATGACCGTTGGTGATGTTGCAGGCGATCACTGCCGGATAAGTTCCCTTTCCCTCCAGCGGCTTGCCGTTGAGACCGCAGGAGGTTATCTCTACCTGGGGGATGCTGCCGTCCGGCAGAATGGTGATGGGTTCTGCACACGCCTGGCGGCTGTAGTCGGATTTGTGAGTCAGACGGTGATAGAAAACGTACCACTGACCATTGATGTTTTCGATGCTGCCGTGGGTCGTTCCGGTCATGTTCAGGCGGTCTTTTTCCGCTCTGCCCTGGTATCCCACATCGCCGTTGGAAACGATCGTGCCGCCAAAGACAAAGTCACGGTCGGGATAGTCGCTGGTGGCATAGCACAGCTCGTGGTTCTGCCAGGAGGAATAGATGAAGTAATACTTTTCGCCTATCTTGCGGATAGAGCTTGCCTCAAAGAACGGATGCGCCGCAAAGCTGGTGCCGGTGACATCTGCCGGGATAATGTGTCTCGGCTCGCTGGTGACAGTCATCATGTCGTCGCCTACGGTAACTGTGCAGGGTCCCATCACACTGCCCTCGGTGTCCAGAACTTCGTTGCGGCTCTTGTGATAGCGCTGCATAACGGTCTGGATCAGATCTTCCTTGTTCCGGAAATCCTTGTCCAGCTGTTCGTCCGACCATGTGCCGTAGTAGATGCGGATGGTGCCGTTGTCGTTGATAACGCCCGGGTCAAAGCAGACATACTTCAGCATAGGGCTGCCGTCCGGATAGCGGACGAAACCCAGATAGCGGAACGGACCAGCCGGAGAGTCACTGACAGCCACGCTGATCGGACCGTTGTAGCCGCCGAAGCCGGCTCTGCCGGACATACAATAATAAAGGTAGAATCTGCCGTCGTTGCCCTGTACCACATCCGGGGCATACATGAATTTGCGGTCTGTGGGGTATGCCGGATCCTGGTCGGCACGATAGATCGTACCCTCACAGCGCCAGTCGGAAAGGTCGGTCACCGGTGCAGAATATGTGGTGTAGTCCAGCATACAGAAGGTCTCGCCGCCTTCTTTGTCGTGTGAGCCATAGATGTATACACGGTCGCCGAATACGTGCGGCTCACCGTCCGGAATACATTCATACAGGGGAAGATACGGGTTGTAAACTTGTTGTTTCATAAGCGTTCCTTTCTATCGCCGACCTGCATCAGAACCTGTGCAGAATCATATTTGTTTGCTTAAGAGTCTGTTTCGTATCTTTTTTGGAACGTCTTTTCGGCAGATTTTGCCGCTGACTGCGTCAAAAATCCTTGCCATACGATAGTATGCCTGCGGATTTTTTCCTTGTCACCGACAAAATCATGCTCGAAAATCCGCACATAAAAAATACGAACCAAACTCTAAGTTCATTATAGGGTATTTTACAACATCTGTCAATAGCGTTTTTCCTTAAAAAAGTAAGGGAACGTTTCATAAATATGGTGCGTTTGCCGGAGAATGTGAAATCGTTTCACCATTGCGAAGCAATCGTTCAATTGTCGAAAATTCGACAAGCAGTTTTATTGTATTTGAAAAACTGCCGTGGTATAATAAAACTATGAAATCGAAGAAATCGAAAAAACAGATACCAGAGGAGGGAATCTGAAATGGATTTTACTGCACATATCCGGGAATCGGATGGCATGGAACAGTCCGTCACCGAACACTGCCGAAATGTGGCGGCGCTGGCGGAATCATACGGGGAATCCGTGGGGCTGGGAAAGCTGGCAAGACTACAGGGAATCTTTCACGATGCCGGAAAGCTGAACCGGGATTTCTATGCGTACATCCACGGAGACAGCCGCTTTCATCGTGGTGAGATCGACCACTGCTATGCCGGGGCAAAGTATCTCTGCGCCTTTTCAGACCGGCACTTTCCGGATCAGGAGATGCCGTACCGCACCTCCCGTCTGATCGCTCGGACGATTCTGTCACACCACGGACTCCACGACTGGCTGACGGAGAGCGGAGACGACTACTTCCGAATCCGCAACGCCAAGGTGGAACGCTATGAGGAGATCGAGCCGAATCTGGATGCGATGCTTGCGGAAATGGGATATTCGGAAGCATCACTGAAAGCACTGCTGGAGGATGCCAGTGAAGAGTTTGCGGCAGTGTACCGCAGGATCAAGGAACTGCGCAGTGAAAACCGCAAGGCGTTTGATGCAGGAAACAAAGCGGAAAAGCAGAACCGCAGGACAGAATTCACGTTTTATCTGGGGATGTTGGAACGCCTTTTGCAGTCGATTCTGATGGATGCCGACTGTGTGGACACCGCTGACTTCATGAATGATTGTCAGACGGAAAAGCATTATGATGCGGCGCAGGTCTGGGAACGGATGGAGCTGGCGATGCAGCGAAAGCTGGACGGATTTTCCGGCAGGACGGATGCGATTTCCCGACAGCGGCAGGATATTTCCCGGCGCTGTGCAGAATTTGCGGCGCATCCGGTGGGAATCTGCCGTCTGATCGTTCCCACCGGCGGCGGAAAAACCCTGTCATCTCTGCGATTTGCCATTCGCTATGCAATGCGTCCGGAAAACGGCATCGAGAAAATCGTGTACACAGCGCCGTTTATGTCCATTCTCGAACAGAACAGCCAGGATTTCCGGGAAATTTCCGGGGCGGAGAATTTTCTGGAGCATCACTCCAACGTGGTCTTTGATGACAGCGAGGAAGGGGAAGAGGAACTGCGCAAGTATGAGCTGCGCACGGAAAAATGGGATGTGCCGGTTCTTGCCACGACGCAGGTGCAGTTTTTGCAGGCACTGTTTGACGGCAAGAACACTTCGGTGCGCCGGATGCACCGGCTTTGCCGTGCGGTGCTGCTCATCGACGAGGTGCAGTCCGTTCCGCTGAAATGTACCTATCTGTTCAACCTGGCGATGAACTTTCTGTCCCGTATCTGCGGCTGTGCAGTGGTGCTTTGTTCGGCGACACAACCACTGCTGGAAAAGCAGAAATATCCCATTTTGCTGGATGCACAGGAGAGCATGACCGGAGACTATCATGAGGACTTTTCTGTATTTCAGCGGACGAAACTGGAATATCTCACGGACAGCTATGACAATGCACAGGCGGCGAATTTCTGCTGCGAACAGTTCAAGGTGCATCGCAGTGTTCTCATGGTTGTCAATACCCGGAAAACCGCAGCTGACCTGTACCGCCGTCTCAAAGAACGGGTGGAGGACGGAGAAGAGAATGTCCATCTGATTCACCTCAGCACCAATATGTGTCCGGCACACCGGGAGAACGCCATCCGGGAAATGCGGAAGTATTTGCAGGACGGGGAAAGCGTCATCTGTGTGACTACCCAGCTGATTGAGGCAGGGGTGGACATTTCCTTTGGCTGCGTGGTGCGTTCTAAGGCTGGATTATCCAATGCGGCGCAGGCGGCAGGACGGTGCAACCGGCACGGGGAAATGAGAAAGATCTGTCCGGTGTATCTGATGAAACTGACAGAGGAAAACATTGACCGGCTGAAGGAAATCGTCTCTGCGCAGAATGTGACCAGCGCTGTCTGGGATTCTCTCTGTATGCAGCAGAAAGAGAAGGAGACTGATCTGCTGTCCGTGGAGACCCTGTCCCAGTATTTCCAGAAACTCTACCAGGAGAATCAAAAGGAACTGTCCTTTCCGCAGTCCGAAAACGACCAGGATCTGCTGAAACTGCTTTCCACCGACAGCAAACGGGCAGAACTGGGAAAAGGAAACCGCTCCAAATATGACAAGTTTTCCCTACAGGCGTTTGCCACAGCTGGAAAAGCGTTTCATGTAATTGAGGATGCCGGAGAAAGCGTGATTGTGCCGTATGATGAAGATGCCGGGCAGATGATCCGGGATCTGAACGGCGACCTGGAATTCGGACAGATGCAGAAACTGCTGCGGTCGGTGCAAAAGTATACGGTTTCAGTTTACGCCGGGGACAAACGGAAACTGGCAGAGGCAGGCGCACTCTGTACGCTGCATTGCGGAGCGCTGGCACTGGAAGAGAACTTCTATGACAAGACAGCGCTGGGACTGCTGACAGAGGGACAGGAACGTCCGTTTTTGGATTTATGATGTACAGAAAATATTGGAATTTTTGTCGAATATTGTCGAATCGACTATAAATCCATCTAAAATTGTTGACGATTATGTAAAGATGTGATATAATTGAATTGTAATTCCGGAAAAATACCCTGGTGTGCTTTTCCGGAACAAATTGCGGAAAGGAGTCTGCAGTATGAGTCAGACGATTCATAGAAATACCATTGAGTTTGAAGTGTGCGGAGACTACGCACTGTTTTCCGATGTGCTGACGAGACCGTCCGGCGAGAAGTGTACCTATGATATCCCGACCTATGAGGCAATCAAAGGGATCGTACACAGCATTTACTTTAAGCCGACCATTTTGTGGAAGGTGGATGCGGTTCGCATTATGAATCCCATCCGAACGGAGCGGAAAGGAATGCGTCCCTTAAAGATGAACGGTGAAAACGACCTGGCGTATTACACATATCTGCGCAATGTCTGTTACCAGGTGCGTGCGCACTTTGAGTGGAACGAAAACCATCCGGAACTGGCGTGCGACCGCAATGAGAACAAGCATCACAACATTGCAAAGCGCATGGTTGCCCGTGGCGGCAGACGGGATATTTTTCTCGGCACAAGAGAATGCCAGGGCTATGTGAAACCCTGCGTGTTCGGCGAGGGAGAAGGATACTATGACAACAGCGGCGAAATGCCGTACAGTCTGATGTACCACGGCATTACGTATGCAGACGAGGCAGAGCTGCCGGAGGACAAGGGAAAAATGACGGTTCGCTTTTGGAAACCGGTGATCCAGGACGGGGTGATCCAGTTCCTGCCTCCGGCAGAATGTACCATCAAGCGGCATATCAAGAAAATGTCTGTGAAGAAGTTTGGAAAGGAACAGGGCAACTTTAGCGGACTGGAAGAATTCACGGGAGGTGAAACAGATGAGCTGGACGAATGAACTGTACCAGGTGTATGAGAACTTTCACGACCAGACGGAATTTCCGGTTTCCATGGTGCCGATCTACCATTCGTCCACCAAGGTGCAGATCGAGATCTCCATTCGTGAGGACGGCGAGTTTTCTTCTGCCAGACGGCTGACAAAAGAGGAAGAGCTGACGGTTCTCCCGGTTACGGAGGATTCCGGTGCGAGAAGCAGCGGCATTGCGCCCATGCCCTTTACGGAAAAGCTAATCTATCTGGCTGCGGATTATGCCAAATATGTGGATGCAAAGCGTGCGGAAGAGTGCCACAAGGCGTATATGGAACAGCTGAAAGACTGGGATGAGAGCGACTGCACCCACCCGGCAGTTCACGCCCTTTTGCTGTACTTGCAGAAAGGCAGCGTCATGCAGGATCTGATCCACGCTGTGGGCAGCGATGGGAAAAGTGTGCTGAAATGGGATGAGTCCTCCGGAGAACTGGGAAAGGACAGCATCAACGGCGTGGACCAGGGGAAAGCCTTTGTGCGGTTTCGCATCCATTATACGGATATGCTGCGCAACAGTGAGACCTGGAACGACACAGAATTGCAGGATGCCTTTATCCGGCTGCGCCGGGAACAGATGCAGGATATGCCGAAACGGCTGTGCTATGCCACCGGCGAAGATGCGATCATTACCTATAAGCATCCCTCGAAGATCGTGCTTTCCTCGGCAAATGCCCGGCTGATCTCTGCCAACGATGACAGCGGCTTTACCTATCGTGGACGGTTCAGCGATAAGGAAGAGGCATTCGCCATAGGCTATGAGTATTCGCAGAAGGTCCACAATGCGCTGAAATGGCTGATTGCTTTGCAGCCCAAAAATCCATTTTGCGACCTTTCTCTGGTGATCTGGTCCAGCACCATGCAGGAGCTGCCGTCCATTTACAAGAACGCATTGCAGCTGGCGGACAAGCAGGACGAAGATGAGGACGAGGACGAAGAAGAGCCGCCCACCATCGGTACGGCATATGCCGATATGGTTCACCAGATGATCTACGGATATCGGGACAAAATGGAGATTCCGGATAAGGTCATGGTGCTGGGTTTGGAGGCATCGACGGAGGGACGTGTTTCGATACCGATGTATGCAGAACTGAAAGGTTCGCAGTTCCTGGAAAATCTGGAATACTGGCATCTTTCCACAGGGTGGAAAAGCTATTATTCCAAGGCGAAGGGTTATCTGGTGAACTCGGTTTCGCCGTATGATGTCATTCTGTGCGCACACGGGGTGGAGCAGAACGGAAAGCTCACCTGTAAATCGAAACTGTTTGGCAGCGAGATGCTGCAGCTGCTGCCGTGTATCATCTACGGCAAGCACATTCCATCAGAACTGGTGCAGAATCTGACACAGCGTGCATCAGCACCGCTTGCCTTTGATCCAAAATTCTATAATCACAATCGGGTGCTGAAAACAGCCTGTGCATTGATACGGAAACAGGAACTGGAAAACCATCCGGAACGATTGAAAGGAGCGAACGACGTGGATAAGTTGTTAGACCTCGACAAAACGAGTACAGACAGAAGCTATCTGTTCGGACGGCTGCTGGCAGTTGCGGACAAGCTGGAACGGGATACATTTGATATGGGAGAAGATCGGGTGACCAATGCCAAGCGGCTTTGGAATATGTTCTCCGTTCGTCCCTACTATACCTGGGGAATCCTTCGGGGACGGCTGATCCCCTATATCAACAAGCTGGGAAAAAAGGCAGACCGCTATCAGATCGAGATGCAGGAGATCAGCAGCATGATGTCTCCCGAAGTGTTCTCCAGCACGGCACGCCTGTCTTCCCTGTATCTGCTGGGATACGATCACGAGATGAAGTATCTGTTTACCAAGAAGGAAAAACTTTCAAACGATGAAACCGCCAAAAACGGAAACGAGGAGGAATAACTCATGAGCGTACTGGAACACAAAATTGACTTTGCAGTGCTGGTCACTGCCGCAAACGCAAACCCCAACGGCGATCCGCTGAACGGAAACCGTCCCAGAGAAAATTATGACAGCTGCGGTGAAATTTCGGATGTGTGCATCAAGCGGAAGATCCGGAACAGACTGCAGGACATGGGTGAGAATGTGTATGTGCAGTCGAAAGACCATGCCCGTACCGATGACTTTACCAATCTGAGCGACCGTGCCACGAAAAATGAACATCTTAGCCAGCTTGTCAAGGGCAAGGATACCGACCAGGATGCCTTTGCAAAAGCTGCCTGCGAGGAGTGGATCGATGTGCGCAGCTTTGGACAGGTTTTTGCAATCAAAGGCGGTATCTCTGTTGGCGTGCGTGGACCGGTTTCGATTCACCAGGCAGTCAGCGTTTCTCCGGTGAATATTGTAAGCCTGCAGATCACCAAGTGTGTCAACGGCGAAAGCGGCAAAAATGCCAAGTCCTCGGATACCATGGGCATGAAGCATATGGTGGAGTTCGGACTTTATGTAATCAAGGGCAGCATCAACTGTCAGCTGGCAGAGAAAACCGGCTTTACCGAAGAGGATGCGGAGAAAATCAAAGAGGCGCTGAAAACGCTGTTCGAGAATGACAGCTCTGCGGCACGTCCGGACGGCAGCATGGAAGTCTGCCGGCTGTACTGGTGGGAACATGACTGCAAAACGCCGAAGTACACTTCTGCCAAGGTACACCGTTCGCTGAAAATCAAAGCAAAAGAAGGCGTGGAAAATCCCAAGTCTTTGGATGATTATGACATCACACTGGAAACACTGGACGGCTTGACACCGGAAGTGATCGATTTGGTATAAGCTGCAATGGAATATCGGGAAGAGGAGTATCTACAGCTTTCCGGCATCCAGCATTTTGTGTTTTGCCGGCGGCAGTGGGCGCTGGCGTATCTGGAACAGCAATGGGTGGAAAATGAACGCACCGCAGACGGCAGGATCATGCACCGTAATGTACATGACAGCTCGTTTCGGGAAAAGCGTGGCGATCTGCTGATCGTCAGAGGAATGAAAGTATCATCTGCCCGTCTGGGGCTGAGCGGAGAGTGCGATGCGGTAGAATTCCGGCGCTCTCCGAAAGGCGTTCCCATTTTCGGACAAGAGGGTACTTATACAGTAACACCTGTGGAGTACAAACGTGGCAAACCCAAGGAAGACGAATGCGATATTGCACAGCTCACAGCACAGGCAATGTGCCTGGAAGAGATGTTGTGCTGCGACATACCGGTCGGATTTCTGTATTATGGGGAAACACGGCATCGTACCAGGGTGGAGTTTACGCCGGAACTGCGGAAACGAGTGGCAGATACTGCCGAAGAGATGCACCAGCTTTGCCGGAAAAGGCATACGCCAAAGGGAAAGCGGACGAAAGCCTGCAATGCCTGTTCTTTGAAGGATATCTGTCTGCCGGTGCTTTGCGGAAAGAAAACCGCAGGCGGTTATTTGCAGAAAATGCTGGGAACAATGGAGTAAAAATGCCATGAAGAAGTTGCTAAACACCATTTATGTGACAAATCCGGACAGTTATCTCTCACTGGATGGGGATAATCTGGTTGTCATGCGGGAGGAAAAGAAAGTACGGATGCCGCTGCACAATGTCGAGCGCATCATGACCTTTGGCTATACCGGTGCAAGCCCGGCGCTGATGGGCAAATGCGCAAAGGATGGAAGAGAGCTGGTCTTTATGACAAGCTCCGGAAAATTCCTGGCACGGGTCGAGGGCGCTGTCAGCGGCAATGTTTTACTGCGGCGGCAGCAGTATCGGGTGGCAGATGATGCAGACGCCAGCCTTTCGATCGCACGGAATATGATTGTCGGAAAGCTGTTCAACAGCCGCTGGGTGCTGGAACGCATGATACGGGACCATGCACCGAGGATTGATGCAGAAACGTTTCGGCAGAAGTCTCAGTTTTTGCAGCAGTCTATTTCCAAGGCGGCAGAGGCAGATTTAGCGGACACGCTCCGTGGCATAGAGGGCGAGGCGGCGTCGGTATACTTTTCCGTTTTTGACGACATGATTCTAAAGGAAAAGGCAGCGTTTGCATTTCACGGCAGAAACAAGCGGCCTTCGCTGGATCGGGTCAATGCAATGCTGAATTTTGCCTATTCGCTGATGACGGGAATGTGTTCTGCGGCGCTGGAGTCCGTGGGGTTGGATCCCTATGTGGGCGTACTGCACACAGACCGTCCGGGTCGACCGTCTCTTTCTTTGGATCTGGTCGAGGAATTTCGTGCGCTCTGCTGTGACCGCTTTGTTCTGACGCTCATTAACCGTGGCATGATCCATGCAGAGGATTTCGATGTCCAGGAGGACGGCGCTGTTTCGCTGACGGAGGACGGACGGCGTACATTCCTGCGGGCATGGCAAAAGCGCAAGGATGATATGATTCAGCATCCGTTTCTGGAAGAAAAAGTGGAATGGGGCTTGCTGCCCTATGTGCAGGCACTTTTGCTTGCACGCTATCTCCGGGGCGATTTGGATGCGTATCCGCCGTTTTTGTGGAAGTGAGAGCGTATGCTGGTAGTTGTAGCGTATGATGTAAATACAGAGACCAAAGAGGGCAGAAAGCGCCTGCGCCACGTGGCGAAGATCTGTACCAACGTGGGCATTCGGGTGCAGAATTCTGTCTTTGAGTGTCATGTTGATGCGGCAGAATGCAAGGTACTCAAGCATCGGCTGGAACAGGCGATTGATACAGAAAGGGACAGCCTGCGGTTTTATTACCTGGGAAATCGTTATCAGTCGAAGGTGGAACATATCGGTGCAAAGGAAACCATAGACATGGAAGAGCCGCTGATTCTGTGAGAGAAATTTAAGGGAAAAGTGTCGGTGCGAATCATAGGCGCACAGAAAGATGCTGAAGGTTTCGCACCAAATTTTTCTCCCTTTTTTCGAAAAAAACCATTTTTTCGGGTGCAGAATGTAGTCTTTTGCATCCTTTTTTGCAGGATTGTACAAGGATAGGCGAAATGAAAAACGCTTTCCTGTGCAGTTTTGCTGTCTCCCTCCATGCGGAGGGAGTGGATTGAAATTAAAGAAATAATGAAGCAAGTTGGTTATTCTCACGTCTCCCTCCATGCGGAGGGAGTGGATTGAAATATGGCGAGAATCAACAATTTCACCAAACCGGAAGACCGTCTCCCTCCATGCGGAGGGAGTGGATTGAAATAGACAACGAAATCTCTGGAAAAGCTGAAAGATGATGTCTCCCTCCATGCGGAGGGAGTGGATTGAAATATGTAGCCCTCCTGCTTGAAAATATCTGTCAAGGCGTCTCCCTCCATGCGGAGGGAGTGGATTGAAATGGATGATCTGGGCGATTATGATTATGTTGGAGAGTCTCCCTCCATGCGGAGGGAGTGGATTGAAATTTTTCTGCCGTTGTGATCGGCGGCGTTAGTTGCGGTCTCCCTCCATGCGGAGGGAGTGGATTGAAATGTAGCCACAAGCAATGTATATTTTGTAAACATATTGTCTCCCTCCATGCGGAGGGAGTGGATTGAAATGCTGCGTCGCATAAGTACATTGTTTTTTGCTCTGGTCTCCCTCCATGCGGAGGGAGTGGATTGAAATTTCTCAACATCGCAAATATAATTCTAATGTTATGTCTCCCTCCATGCGGAGGGAGTGGATTGAAATATTGACTTTTTCCTCCTTTTTTTCTTCCGGGGCATCGTCTCCCTCCATGCGGAGGGAGTGGATTGAAATACTGGGTGCAAATGCCCTCGATCCGGTCAAGATCTGTCTCCCTCCATGCGGAGGGAGTGGATTGAAATACAAGTCCGGTGATCCACGGGCAATAGTTGCTACGTCTCCCTCCATGCGGAGGGAGTGGATTGAAATGCCGTCCGGAATTGTTGAAATTAAAGATTGATACAGTCTCCCTCCATGCGGAGGGAGTGGATTGAAATGCACTGTCCGCCATTTTGAAAAATCCAGCGAACGTCTCCCTCCATGCGGAGGGAGTGGATTGAAATGTAAAATCCAGCGAAAAACATTGAAAAATATCATGTCTCCCTCCATGCGGAGGGAGTGGATTGAAATCCGGGAGTACTCTTCCGGAAAAACGATACAGGAAGTCTCCCTCCATGCGGAGGGAGTGGATTGAAATGGAAAGTCTTGATAGTGGAATTCCCGTTGTGTTCGTCTCCCTCCATGCGGAGGGAGTGGATTGAAATGTGAACATTAGTAAAATGTTTTGAAAACAACGAGTCTCCCTCCATGCGGAGGGAGTGGATTGAAATGAATTCCCGTTCACCAACCCACCGCCGGGGCTGGGTCTCCCTCCATGCGGAGGGAGTGGATTGAAATAACTGGTTTGATGTTGGTTCCCAGTTCGCTGGGGTCTCCCTCCATGCGGAGGGAGTGGATTGAAATATATATAATTATAATATATTATAGTCATATATACGTCTCCCTCCATGCGGAGGGAGTGGATTGAAATGCCCATTATGGGGAACGTGGTGAAAGTCTCCGGATGTCTCCCTCCATGCGGAGGGAGTGGATTGAAATGGTCTGACATCAGCCGAAGCCCTTGACTACGTGGGTCTCCCTCCATGCGGAGGGAGTGGATTGAAATATCAATCCTTACACGGAGGAAAAAACTGTCATTGTCTCCCTCCATGCGGAGGGAGTGGATTGAAATTTCCACACTTAATGTCAGCAATCAGACCACACGCGTCTCCCTCCATGCGGAGGGAGTGGATTGAAATGTTCAGATCGACGTTTCCGGAAATGCCGTATACCGTCTCCCTCCATGCGGAGGGAGTGGATTGAAATTTGCATCTAAGTCCAACCTGGATTCCTCGCTATGTCTCCCTCCATGCGGAGGGAGTGGATTGAAATTGGTTCTATGAAAAAACAGTAGTACGACACTTAGGTCTCCCTCCATGCGGAGGGAGTGGATTGAAATTTCGTGCCTGTCAAAACCTGGTTTTTGAAAATGCGTCTCCCTCCATGCGGAGGGAGTGGATTGAAATAGCATGTGTCCTCCTTTATAGCGTGTAGTTGATTGGTCTCCCTCCATGCGGAGGGAGTGGATTGAAATATATTTCACGCCGCCGCTGTCGTCGGAACTCTATGTCTCCCTCCATGCGGAGGGAGTGGATTGAAATGCCCACCGGATGCCGGATGCGTATGAAGATGTTATGTCTCCCTCCATGCGGAGGGAGTGGATTGAAATAGTCGCCCGACGTTTTTATACCCTGTCACGACCGTCTCCCTCCATGCGGAGGGAGTGGATTGAAATATGTTGTGGTCAACAACACCAGCAGCACTATTGGGTCTCCCTCCATGCGGAGGGAGTGGATTGAAATGTGTAGGGTGAGCTGTTTTCTTATCCTTTGAAAATGTCTCCCTCCATGCGGAGGGAGTGGATTGAAATTATACATTCATAAAGTCCACTATAGCCGAGACTAAGTCTCCCTCCATGCGGAGGGAGTGGATTGAAATGCTTGTTTCGGATCGTATGCCGGGGAATTCTTATCGTCTCCCTCCATGCGGAGGGAGTGGATTGAAATAATTCTATGCAGAATACATTGTCGAAATTATAGGTCTCCCTCCATGCGGAGGGAGTGGATTGAAATTTTTCGACGTGACTGTATCACTATGCGAGAGATTTGTCTCCCTCCATGCGGAGGGAGTGGATTGAAATAACACCCTGTGTTTCTGCCATTGCGTCAATACACGTCTCCCTCCATGCGGAGGGAGTGGATTGAAATGCAAAATTCTTAAAATCAGAATATCGGATCATCCGTCTCCCTCCATGCGGAGGGAGTGGATTGAAATGGCGGTAAATTTCTAACCTGGATAAGGATTTCGGAGGTCTCCCTCCATGCGGAGGGAGTGGATTGAAATGTGGACGGCGACGAAATCACGATCAGCACAGTTGTCTCCCTCCATGCGGAGGGAGTGGATTGAAATGTTCGCGTTCATCGTGTCCGCCAGCCGTTCGCGGTCTCCCTCCATGCGGAGGGAGTGGATTGAAATAGGTAAAGGTCAGTAATGATGGATATGTAACATATGTCTCCCTCCATGCGGAGGGAGTGGATTGAAATGCTGCCGTGATGTCCTTGTCCAGTATCGACAGTGGTCTCCCTCCATGCGGAGGGAGTGGATTGAAATTTGCCGTATGTCCTCACGCTGCTTTGCGTACCGGAGGTCTCCCTCCATGCGGAGGGAGTGGATTGAAATGACACATCCTTGTCCGGACGTGCCTGTCTGTACTGTCTCCCTCCATGCGGAGGGAGTGGATTGAAATGAGGTAAAAAAGTACATACTCTGCACCGTGCTCGTCTCCCTCCATGCGGAGGGAGTGGATTGAAATATTGCAAAGCACGTCAAGCCATGATACAATATATGTCTCCCTCCATGCGGAGGGAGTGGATTGAAATAACGTCATGCTTGGGACACGAAGCTGCTTATCATCGTCTCCCTCCATGCGGAGGGAGTGGATTGAAATAAAAAGCAAAACGCCGCGAACGCAAGCTTGCACTGCGTCTCCCTCCATGCGGAGGGAGTGGATTGAAATAAATTCCCAGGTGGCGCAAATATCCATCCTCTGCGTCTCCCTCCATGCGGAGGGAGTGGATTGAAATGCCTTGTTGCGCATATTTACGCCCCATTCGGCAAGTCTCCCTCCATGCGGAGGGAGTGGATTGAAATTCCTTAGCACTGACCAAACGCTTGAAATGGTGAACGTCTCCCTCCATGCGGAGGGAGTGGATTGAAATTTTCGAGGATATGTGAAAACGAACGGAAAAGTAGCGTCTCCCTCCATGCGGAGGGAGTGGATTGAAATTTGCTTTTCTCCGCCGTGCGATCCAGGAAGAGGCTGTCTCCCTCCATGCGGAGGGAGTGGATTGAAATAATTGATGCACTGCCGCAGATCATTCAAGCGCTTGTCTCCCTCCATGCGGAGGGAGTGGATTGAAATCCGAATGGGATTTTACAGCTGGACGAAAGAAAACGGTCTCCCTCCATGCGGAGGGAGTGGATTGAAATACCATGGGCGTATTGGAATGGCAATTACGCAGTGTCTCCCTCCATGCGGAGGGAGTGGATTGAAATTGATTATCAAAATCAAACATGGGATTCTCATGGTAGTCTCCCTCCATGCGGAGGGAGTGGATTGAAATTTATCAAAATCATCCCATTGCAATCCAAGCAATGTCGTCTCCCTCCATGCGGAGGGAGTGGATTGAAATGATGAAATAAAAACATAATCCTTATCTTCACCAAGTCTCCCTCCATGCGGAGGGAGTGGATTGAAATAATTTTTCTTCAAGGTTTAATAGAATTGAATCGGCGTCTCCCTCCATGCGGAGGGAGTGGATTGAAATGGTAATAAAGCGTTTTCTTGCTGCATCAAGCTTGCGTCTCCCTCCATGCGGAGGGAGTGGATTGAAATAAAAAAACTGAAAAAGTGCTGTATGAATATCCGGGTCTCCCTCCATGCGGAGGGAGTGGATTGAAATAACTTTAATTAAGCTTATGGATTCTGCAAAATTGTCTCCCTCCATGCGGAGGGAGTGGATTGAAATGTTTTTACTTCGATATAATAGAAAGGTGGCGAGTCTCCCTCCATGCGGAGGGAGTGGATTGAAATATCAAATGCAATGAGAATGAAAAAGATTTTGCTGGTCTCCCTCCATGCGGAGGGAGTGGATTGAAATACTGTCATCATCAATATTTGGGATAGAATCCCCTAGTCTCCCTCCATGCGGAGGGAGTGGATTGAAATTGTAAATGCCTGTGCAGATAGAGTGGTATTCAGAGTCTCCCTCCATGCGGAGGGAGTGGATTGAAATATATCTGATAATGATTCTGTGATATAAAATTCTTCGTCTCCCTCCATGCGGAGGGAGTGGATTGAAATGTACTCTCCATTAAAAAGTTGTTCTCGATATGACGTCTCCCTCCATGCGGAGGGAGTGGATTGAAATGGGAACAGTGTATCCAAATCACTTTCCATCATTTCGTCTCCCTCCATGCGGAGGGAGTGGATTGAAATGCACAATGCGAATAATGCTACAAAATAACGCTTGACGTCTCCCTCCATGCGGAGGGAGTGGATTGAAATAGCGCACGATTTTCTGCCGTGACCCGTACAACACAGTCTCCCTCCATGCGGAGGGAGTGGATTGAAATTGCTGGCTGCCGGTATCATAGATCCGGTGTCAAGTCTCCCTCCATGCGGAGGGAGTGGATTGAAATATCCCTACCACGGGAAAATAACATGAATCCGTATTGTCTCCCTCCATGCGGAGGGAGTGGATTGAAATTTCTGTGTCGCTCTCTATGGCTCTTCTGCGCCGTCGTCTCCCTCCATGCGGAGGGAGTGGATTGAAATACTTCCACTCCACACCGTCAAGATCGTTCCTAACGTCTCCCTCCATGCGGAGGGAGTGGATTGAAATAGAATGCCAAGGGGCTGACCTGAGCCGGTGCCTGAGGTCTCCCTCCATGCGGAGGGAGTGGATTGAAATACGCTGTCTCGGAAACGGGCAAGTGGAATCATAGTCTCCCTCCATGCGGAGGGAGTGGATTGAAATGCAAAACTTCTGTGTTTCTGCATCGTCGCTTTTCCTGTCTCCCTCCATGCGGAGGGAGTGGATTGAAATGCACGTTTCGCAGCGTCGCTCGATGCGAACAGCTGTCTCCCTCCATGCGGAGGGAGTGGATTGAAATGTGGGAATCGCGGAAAAGTCCGGTTATGGATTTTGTCTCCCTCCATGCGGAGGGAGTGGATTGAAATACTGCCGTTTTGAGCACAATGCTAGTCATACCCTCGTCTCCCTCCATGCGGAGGGAGTGGATTGAAATCACAAGGACGACATAGCAGCATTTTTCGAACCGTCTCCCTCCATGCGGAGGGAGTGGATTGAAATAATGATGAATTGGATCTGCTGAAATACGCCTGTAGTCTCC
>ERZ772893.1359-NODE-1359-length-24713-cov-30.384581_pt1 | contig 24713 bp, 11 predicted proteins | sample MGYA00511482_ERZ772893 | MGnify/ENA primary metagenome ERZ772893 (study PRJEB29015, sample SAMEA2737687) | human gut metagenome | biome: human gut; feature: human-associated habitat; material: faeces | place: China | collected 2012 ... | reverse complement strand
CTCAGCCCCAGCAGGCGGGCATCGCTGCAGGCAAAACATTGCAAAGTGGCACGGACACAGCCCGGGAGCATTTAAACGAAGCCTACACACAGATAGCACAGAACAACGAAAAGGAGAGCAAGGAACGAGCGGTGACAAAGCAGAAGGAGGCGGAAGATCGTGAGCAAAAACGCTACCGCACCAAGGCCATTTTAGCAGCATTGGGGGACGGCATCTCCTCCTTGGCCAATCTCTACTACACCACCCGTGGAGCGCAGGGCATCCCGCAACCGGCAGTCTCATTGAGTGAGGTCGCCCGAAAACGGTTTGACGAGGCCAAGAGGCGCAAGGAGAAGATGGAGGATGAATTTCGGGCTGCCTTGATTCGGGCGGGGTTTGCAGAGCGGGCCGAGGCGTTCCAGGAGAGACAACGCCAAGCCAATAATGCCGATGCCGCCGCTCGGGCCGCTGAGCAGCGAGCTGCCGATAAGGAGGCGCGCGAGCAACAGCACCAGTGGGAAGCAGAGGAAGCCCAGAAGAAAAGGGAATTCACCCAGGAGGAGAACGAGCGGGAACGCGCAGCAAGGCGGGAGTCGGAGGAGCGACAGATGGCCCAGCAATGGGCCTTGACCAAGATGCGCAGTGCAGGCAGCCGTGGGGAATCCCGCAGCGACTTCTCGGGGCAGCTCTCCAAGCAGGAGAATGCGCTCTACGACCTGGCCGTGAATTATGGATTCGCACCTCAAGAGGGAGACTTCTATACGTCGAAGCAGACAAGGAGTACAACACGCAAAAACGGAGTGGAATCAGCCTCCCAGAATGAAGAGCGCAAACCCTACTACCGCAATGAGATCTCCCCCAGCGAACAGCAGCGGGTACTCCGAATCGGCAGCACCATACAGCAGCTGCTCGACATGGGGTGGAATAAAAAAGATATCGAAGCTGTAAAAGCGGATATCGAAAAGGGATTATCCGCACGGGAGATCGACGGGAACACTTACCGATTCATCCCTTATGACTTGCCCGACCTGGCCAAGGAGAGGAAGTACGAACAGTACGATATGGATGACAATAATTTCGAACAGTACCAGGTAACAAAATAGCCATGCCAATATATACCACCTCTTACGGGAAGAGATACAACATTCCCTCCGATATTGCCGCTCAATTCGAAAAGGACTTTCCCGATGCCCGGATACGTTACGAAGCCTCGGGTGAGGAGTACGATATCCCCCTAAATAAACGGGATGGCTTTATCAAGGCCTTTCCGAATGCGAAAACTGTGGACCGCATGTCCACTCCCCCAAAAGAGGATGCACAGCCCGAATATAGCGGTCCGGGGGGATATTTTGCACCTACAACCCGGCATGAGCCAAACCCGAGTGCCTTGATCGCAGAAGAGGTGGAGCGACAACAACGCGAGGCAGGCATCAACCCTAACTCCGCAGAGGCGATCAGCCAGCGATTCGATGCTATGATAGAGGCTCTGCCCACCAGTGCAACGAAAAAGTACGACGACCAGGTACTCCGGGAGGATTATCGCCGCAGAGAGGAGCAATACAACAAGACGCATCGGTTGGGCATGATGCAAGCTCAAAATCCAGAAGGTTATACACCCTACCCTCAGAGGTCAGATGATGAAAAGACGAACTCCCGATTTCTGCCTTTGGCCAATGTAGGCGATGAGACATCGGCCGTATGGATGATTCCCCAACCCGAGGGTTATCCAGCCCCCAGCCCTGAGGCTCAACGAATCTGGGAGCGTCGCATCAATGAGGCAAAGGCTCAATCTCAATTTGAGAGCGGTGTAAGAGGACAACTTTGGGAGATAACCAAAACGCTGGATGAGCAGGACCGCAAAAATGACGAAGAGGTTAGACAATGGCGAGAGGAGAGCCATAAAAGGGCGTTAGACGGACTGGGTGCCTTACCTATACCGCCCAGCACTCCAGAAGAGTCTCGCAGCTATTCAAACCTGAAAACAGCACAAGGTTTACTCGATGAGGCTGTAAAAGTTATCGAGCAGGCAGACCGCAACACCCACGGCGCTACAGGTGTCGGAAACGCATTGCGAGGAATCAAAGATGGCCTTTTCGACCCTCATACCTGGGATTTGGGAATAGGCGAATTAGTTGACGCTAATAATCTGAGGAGGGTAATCGCTAAAAGTGACCGCAACGAGACATTAACGGATGATGAACGCTCCCTGCTGGATGCCTTGGCCACCAATATGGCTGTCAGCAGTTTGTATGGCTCCAAGGTGGGTATGGGATACAACATCGGGAAAGGAACAGCTCAATCACTCCCCTTCATGATTGAGTTTGCGTTAAACCCCATTGCGGGATCCAGCAAAACCATAGCCGGGAAAATAGCGCGTTACTGGCTGAAACATAATGCCAAAGGGAAGGCCTTAAAAAAGGCTGGTGCCAGAGTCATTGGAGATATCGCCGCTGCCACCGGCACCATGGCCACCTCCGGTTCACTGCGGACAGCTGCCGATGCCATCACCAGAACGACCGGCAACCCACTCTATGAAATTACCCCCGAGGGTAAAGCCGTTTATGCGGGTCACGAGCAGGGCGACACCCCGCTTAAGGCCATCGGCAAAAGCGCTACGGCTGGGTCTATCGAATATTACACCGAGCTGCTGGGAGGCGCCTTCGGTCCAATAGGCAGGGCTGTCGGAGGAGTTCTTGGGAAGGTCCCCGGAATGAAGAGCATTACGGGATACCTGTCCCGCAGTCAGGCTGCAGAGCTGATTCGAGGGATACGGACCAGCGATTGGGCGAAATCCGTAGGAGACTTCACCTCACGTACCGGGTGGCATGGCATGGTCGAAGAGTATTCCGAGGAGGAGATCGGCAATATACTCAACTATTTCACTGTCGGGGATGTGCAAAAAAAAGATTTACTGGATCCCCAGCAGCATTTGGAGACCTTTGGATCCGTCGCTCTGATGGGGGGATTTTTCAGCGCCCTCAAGACCGCAGGATACCGTCCCGCCAGGAGCCGAGCACAAAAGCAGGTCGCCATCCTTGACCAGCAGGCTGGCGACCTTTTAGGCGAGGAGTGGCAAAACATCAAGGCCGCCTGCGACAACAACAACGACCCCCAATCCGGAACAGTCGCATTGGCTCAAGTCCTCGAATCTTCTCAATACAATCCTGAGCAAAAGAGGGCGATCTTATCCTATTTTGCAGCCAAACAATCTTACAACGGTGTTCTGCTGGCAAACCAGAAGAGCAGCGAGGAACAGACAAAATCTCCTGAGCAGACCGCAATAGAGAATTCTTACGATGCAGGATATAAGAGCGTAGATGGTGACCCGTCAGCCAAGCAGGCCATCAAACAGCACTTGGACCAAGTATCGGCGCCCTTCTCAGAGGAGCGTTTGCAGCAGTTGCGTGCGGTCGAAAACCCCATGCAGTACATCTCGGAACATCCGCAGGAGGCTCCTCAACTATTGGAGTGGTTCAAAGCCAACAGCACATACACCGGCATGATCGAAGCGGTCCAGGATCAAATCAACCAAAAGATCAAGGAGTCGGACGATGCCGTAGATAGCCGCACCCATACCGACGGAAACCTCTACACAATCACCCTCAAAGGAGACAACGCAGCACAAGGATATATCACACAAGGAGATGTCGCATTCAATCCGGACGGCTCGGTCAACAAGACCAAATCCAATGATCGGGTAACGGTACGCTATGCCGACGGACACTCCGAGATGCTCTCCATTGACGACTTAGGCCGCTTGGTGGAGACCAACAATGCGCAGGAGCTCAAAGCGCAGAATGCCGATGCCATTTGGGAGGAAGAGAGTCGCCGTGCGGCCGCTGAGATAGACGGTACCACGGGACCCTCCCAAGGCGACCCGATCACCCTGAAAGATGGGCGTCGGGGTATCTTTTACGCCGACACGGGAGATGGCAACTACCTGGTGCAGTTAGAAGATGGCTCGGTGATTCCGGCGCCGCAAACCGCTGTAACTCTCCTCAACAGGCAGCCATCGCAACAGCAGCCCACACTACAGCCAGCACAAACCACCCCGCAGCAGACTGCTGAGCAGACCATGACACCATCTCCGGCTCAGGAGCCACAAAATGGCGTTGACAATCGGATCGGTCGCTCCCTAAACAAAGAGGAGGCCGACAATCTCATCGCCGAGATGGAGAATAGGGCTGAACCTGCTCCAGAGTTAGAGCTCACGCCCGAAAACTGGACTGCCGAGTTCGGTGAGGATGGCATGGTGGATACCCCTATCGGAAAGGTTAAGATGGGTGAAAACCAGTATCTGAAACTGGCTCAAAAAGGACGGAATGGCAAGTTAGGTATGATTAAACCGACACTAACCAATCCCGATGTCATTATTGAGGATAAGAGCCAAGCTAAAGAAGGACAACAAACAGAAAGACCAAGCTCCTACGTCTTTGTCAAATCTTTTATCGATGAAACAGGTGACAGACGATACTATTTCACCTCGGTGACGATCAGTAAAGAAGGCAATGAGGTCGTGATTTCTAATCAAGAAAAGTCCAAAGATCGAATCATTCGATTAATGGAAGAGGGGAAACCGGCCTACATTAAAAAGGCGACCTTGCCCTCCGAATCCGCCACTTCGGCACAAGGAAACCGGTTAACCATACCTGGCGGGGCAACTCTTCAAGACAAAAATAGTGACAGCAACGCTAATTTCCAAACAAATACAACTGATAATCAGCCGCAAAATAGCGTTGACAATCGGATCGGTCGCTCCCTAAACCAAGAGGAGGCCGACAATCTCATCGCCGAGATGGAGAACAGAGCTGAGCCCGCTCCAGAGTTAGAGCTCACGCCCGAAAACTGGACTGCCGAATTCGGTGAGGATGGCATGGTAGACACCCCTATCGGAAAGGTTAAGATGGGTGAAAACCAGTATCAAAAACTGGTGCGCAATAAACGGGAAAACTATTTCGGGATGATCAAACCTACTCTGGAGAGTCCCGATATGGTTGTAGAGAAGGTTGCTCCTGCAGACAACGCAGAACGTGATACAAAGCTAATCTTTGTCAAGACATTCACTAAACCGGATGGCAGCCGTGTTGTACACTTTCAATCTGTTACTGTAAAAAAAGATGGACTGGAAGTATCAATTAGCAGCCATGAGGCAGAACCCAAAGACATAAAAAAAGATATGCAGAATGCAACGATCCTACATATCTCAGAAAAAATGTCCCACGGTTCTGAAGGGTCCTTAACCGAAGCTCCCGTTGCGGAGGGACCGGACCTTGTTCCTACGTCCGACAATCTTTCTACCAACGAAGATACAACACCTTTTGCAGAAAACCAAATTACTGCTGGTCAAAACAATACGAACATCTCCCCTGAGGCTACACAACCCCCAGCGGAGGTCACCTATCCCCGGGATGAAAAGACCGGACACATTCTCTTTGATCAGATTGATGATCCTACGGTAGTCGCCGCAGCGCTGCGTAATGAATTCGGGGAGCAAGCTCTGGAGGCAGCACAAACGAAGCTGCAAGATCTGCAAGGAGAGTTGGAAAAGGCAGCTTCAACAAAAGACACCTTCGAGAGGCTCTACAAACAGCGTGACCTACAACGTGAGATCGCTAAATATCAGCAGGTAGTCTCTACACTGACCCCTACGGAGGTGGAGCAGATCACCCCGCAGGAGATGAACCGTGCCGAGGTACAACCTGAAAACGCACAGAACGAGACAAACCGATCTGAACAACAAGGACAAGAGACAACGAATGCAGATACACAGACCTCCAATGCCGATCAGTCTGAGGTGGACGAGAATGGACGTCCATTTGTAAAGGATTCGGATGGAAGCACCGTATTCGGAGAGATTACGGAGGATACCGGATTGACTCCTGCTCCTATTAAATTGAGTGAAGGATATCAGGATGGTAATGGTAAAGGCTATGGACGTGCACATATAGAAGCCAATCACGGGAAACAGATCAAGAAAGCTGGATTTAGCTCAGTTGAAGATTTTGTTTCCTATGTAGCTAAAAACTACAATCGCGATAATATCCTTGTTGGAAAACGTAGAAATAATGGTCAGCCGACATTTCTTATTCAGGTTTCCGATCAGCATGACAATACCCTTTTTGTCGAGCTCTCCGGTGATGAGTCCTATTGGAATGTAAACAGTGCTGGAATTTTCAGAAAAGGATACTCTAATAATAAAGAAACGGTCGCTAAGACCGAACCTCAGCAACCGATAAATGCCGTATCTGGAGACTCTTCGCTTTCCGAAAATGAGCAAAGCGGCATTTCACTTTCAGAACCCAACGGTGAGTCAACCGTTTCTACCAACGAAGATACAACAAATATTCAGGAGAACCAAAAATCAGCCTCAAAAAACACTGAAAATCAAACAAATCCTCCTAAAAACAAGGTCAACACTCCCATTCTACCAAGAAAACAGACCGCTCCAAAATATGCCAAAGAGATTGCTCAATTTGGGGATGAGGTCTCTATTGAAGATGTTGTCCTGCGCGATATTGCCTTAGGACAAAAATTCTCGTGGGAGGATCACGGTAAATCCAGAGGAATTGCTTCAGAATTGGGTTTTACCGGGAAGGAGGCAGAACGCCGAAGCCGCATCAGTATGTTGCGTAATGACGGAATCACCGTTGATGATTACGTCCACGGGCTGTGGCAAGAGTACGGAGAGAGATTCCGTCAAGATGATACGCAGATCCGGGATGCAGTCCTCGATGTTCTGCAGAGAGTCTATTCGCCCAAGGCTGCCATGGAGCAACTCCGCAATATACATACTCAAGAGGAGTTCTCGCAAGAGGAACAAAACATACTCACTCCCGAAGAACAAGATGCGTTTGGGAATGCACCGGTGTCGGAATATGCATTCAGAGAGCCAGAAGCAACCACGCCGGAGGAGCAACAGATCATTGATCAGGCCAAGCAGAACGGCACATACATGAAAGCCCCCAATGGGAAACCTACGAATCTGACCGCAGCACAGTGGGTGAAGGTCCGTACCCAGGCCTTCAAAAACTGGTTCGGTGATTGGGAAAAAGCAGCACGGATTGAAAAGCTGCGGAGAAGTAAGCCTCTTGTTGTATCTGGTAATGACTATCAGGAAAAATATGAACTTAACAGCCGGTCCGCCGGTAAATATATCGTAGATTCATTAAGAGGTGAATATATCAACGCCGACACCCAATCTACTATCCGTATCAGTCGCAAATCACAAAAGGTAGCTCATCACGACGCTGAGAGTGAGGCACATCTGAAATCCATTGCCTATATCCCGCAGATGATTGAAAATGCCGTCTTTGTGGATGAACTAACCAATATAAAGGATAAAAATGGCTTTGACAGCTATAGATATTACGTTGTCGGGCTAAAAATGGACGGGATAGATTATACAGCTAAATTAACGGTCGGCGTTAAGCATGGAGAAGCATATTATGATCACTCCTTAACAGAGATAGAAAAAAGCAACCTTATCGATCAAATTGACTTGGTAAAAGCTCAAGTTTATGATGATAAGGCTGCTAAATCTTCTATTGTCAAAGATAAGCGATTAGTTTCACTTTTGCAAACAAATTCGTCGAATAAAATAGATAAAAATAGAGAACCCATCGCTTCAGAGGTAGATAGATTTGAACAGGAGAACATCCGATTCCGGGAAGCAGAAGAGGACAGATCTCTAATCGCCGTACACAACCTCTCGGAGGAGAAACTGAAACAGGCTTTAGATCTGGGCGGATTCCCTATGCCCAGTATTGCCATCACCAAAGCGGGCGTAGGACATACCTCGTTTGGGGATATTTCCCTGCTCTTCGACAAAGAGAGTATCAACCCATCTGACCAACGCAATAAGGTGTATGGAGAGGACGCATGGACACCGACATTCCCAAGTGTAGGCTACAAGCTGAACGATGAGAAAACGAACGACATTTACCGCCGGGCTAACAAAGCCGGAAGCCTGCCGTTATTCAATCCTGTAAATTTTCATCCGGACAATTTTGAAAGACACATAGACTCTCTGAGCTCCGATAGCCTTGTAAAACACTTTAAGGATGATTATGGCGCAAAGCAACTGTATCTTTCTGAAACAGGGAATGCGGTGACCAAATGGGAAGAGCATGAAGTGGACAAGTATCTTCCGGATCAAATCAGACTGTACGAAGATGTGTTAAACACAATCGGGCTTGACAGACTCAAAAATGAGAGTTATGATACTCTGCAGGAGGAGATCAAAAAAAATCTCGGTGATCATTATGATGTCGATTTTGAGAATATGCCACCCCTAAGGCTCCAGAGACGGATTGGAAACACCATACAGCACGCTGTGGATTATGCCGCAAATGGGAATAAGAAAACGGAGGCCGATCTTGAAGCTACAAAAAAGAAGATCGACGAACGGATTGATCAAAAAAAATTCGAGAACTGGCTGGAAGAATTGTTCTCTGGCGTTGTAGAGGACAGAGGTATCCGCAATGACAAAGATATGTTCACGCCTTCAGGCAGAAGCCGCAAATGGGAAGATCTGTATGATGCCATCACACTTGATAGCGTGGTGAGAAACATGCAGAATCAGGCTGCACGTGGAGGTCAGGGGCTCTTCGGTGGAAGCATCTTCGGTGCTGCACAAGAACAATACAAATCCATTGACGAAATCCGCAAGGACGCTCGGAAACGCATTTCAGAGAGAAGTAAAGAGGAGATGGATGCGGAACGTCAGGCAATCACGGACCGACTGTCAGCCATTCAGATTCCAGGTGTCGGAAACAGAGTGTCGGATCAGTTCGATCTGGTTCAAAATATTCAGGATGCTGTTGCCCATTCACACACTCCCAAAGGAATATACAACTATCTGAAGGATTACTATCCTAAAATGACGATGGAGGCGGCAAACGATATCTCCGGTATTGTCAAGGATATCCAGAAGATGAGTGCACGCTACTTTGAGGCCAAGCCTTACCGGGCTGTAGGCTTCAATGAAGTGCGGCTGGCGGTGGTACCATCAGGCACCAATGAAAAGATCATTGAGGAGTTGGAGCGTCGAAATATTCCTGTACGTACTTATGAATCTGGTAATGACTTGCAGCGTAAGCAGATTGTCGAAGAGGCTACCCGTGAGCTGAATCTGCGGTTCCGGGAGCAGGCCAGAACATTGCAGACGGTCAACGACCAGTTCAATGCAGAGCTGCAACAGCAGATAGAAGGGACACTGCCCAAAGGCCATATTTACCAGTTAGGTCACCCAAGCGAAGCCCTGCAAGCTGCCGGCATCCCAAATCTGCCCATAGAATTGGCTGCAAGTCGTTTGTCTGACAAATCCATGCAGGCAAATCACCCGTTTGAACTATCCGAAATTGAAAATCTACCTGAAGCTATTCAGCAACCACTCGCTGTATTTCGTAGTGCAACACATATAGGAAGTTATGTGGTAATGACTGAAATCGAGCATCAGGGAAAAAATTATGTCGCTGCAATACAAACTCACAGACAAAAAGGCCGTCTTGAAATCAATGATATTCGGAGTATATACCCCAAAAACAATGGACAAATAGCTAATTGGATAGATGAAGGTTTATTAGAATATGCTGAAACACAAAAAATGGTTGAATGGCTTTCTAAACAGCGGTCCAATTCCGCTGAGGTTAGAAAACTATTCAACCATGCAACAAATATAGTAAACAGTTTTGAAAATCCAACACTTACGGATGGGAAAAAAGTTGCAACCGCCGAAGAGCTGTCCGAAACTTTACATACGCCTATCCGAATCGTCAGAAATGTAAACGATATACACGACGACGAAAAAGAGGCTCTCCGCAAACGTCGTGCGTACGGTTGGTATGATATGGAGACTGGCGAGGTGGTTATTGTACTCCCCAACTGCCGGGATGAAGCCGAGGTACAAGCGACCATTTTACACGAAGTTGTGGGACACAAAGGATTGCGAGAACTTGTCGGAGAGGAAAAATATAACGACCTGTTGAGGCGAGTTTGGTCCTCTTTGGATCCTGCCACCAAAGCCAAAAAGCAGAAACAATACGGACATCCGTTGATTGCTGCAGATGAATACCTGGCCTCTTTGGCTGAGGAAAATGTTGAACCGAACGTATTAAAACGGATCTCGGCCCAGGTGCGCAATTGGTTGCGTGAGGTATTGGGGATGGATATCAAATTGTCAGACAACGATCTCAGATACCTGCTGTGGCGTTCTAAACACAACCTGCAGAACAAACAGAACATTTTTGAAAGAGCTGAAACCACTGCTAAAGATGCTGAACTACGATACCGATTAGGGATCAACAACCGAGCGCAGAACCAAACCGAAAATAGCGGTTCAACGGAATTGGATGCGGTGAATAGAAGGTTCAATGAGCAACTTGAGACACTGACAGAAAAGAATGCCGATAGCACCGTTCTCCAATTAGGTCGTCCCTCAGATATCTTGCGTGCAGCAGGTATCGCTGATAAACCATTGAAATTATATGGAAATAAGGTAATCAAAAAGATGAAAAAGCACGGCTTCAAACTGGAAGAATTACAAAACCTCCCAGAAGCTGTGGCAAATCCGATCGCCGTCTTCAACAACTACCAAAAAGAAGGCAATCGATCCATCCTGACCGAACTCAAGACTACAAACGGTAATTTTTTGGTTTCTTTAGATTTGGGGAAAGGAGAAGATGTTGATTTCAACATAATAAGCAGTGTATTTGGCAAAGGCACAGAGAACATCCAGGATTGGATCAATCAAGGATACACTACTTATATAAACAAAGAAAAAGCCCTCAACTATCTGCATCACCCCGCACTGTATGCCGGAAACCTCAGTAGTCAAGAGCTATCTCTTGCCACAAATATAATCAAAAACTTTGAAAATCCGACACTTCCGTCCGAAGAAAATATAAGATTCCGCGAACAAGATACCCCAAGTGACCTGCCGACCTCTCAAGCCTCCTCTTCGCAGGAGAAGCTGCGGGAAGAGCTGAAGCACCTGCGCACCTTGCGCAAGGGGTTGGATAGCGAGGTGATGCAATACCGCAAACGAGGGGCACAGAACGAGAGCAGCTCCACCCGGCAGCTCAAAGATATCATTGCCCGTTACAACCGCTCACAGCGTCAGATTCGTGAATATGTGAACGACATTTTGGATGCGCAGGCGGCGACCACCCTTGGCAAACGCGAGATCAACACCCTACTCTCCGCCTTGGTGCGTGCCACAGACCCACAAAAGGCCGAGGAGGCGGTACACCGCATCTTGGACACGGTGACCACAGCACGCCTGCGGGCCGAGACTGCACGCACCGAGAAGCTCTACAGCACAAAGATTCAGGGGGATACGCCCCAGGGAGTCCCCGAGGCCAAGGGGGTCGATGATAACACACGGGTGATGATCGAGTATTTCCGGGCGCACAAAGAGAAGAACATCAACGAATCGGAGGAGGCGCTCCGCACCAAACAGGCCACCGAAGGGCTCACCCCCACTGAGCAGATGCACATGGATGCAATCTACCTGATCCGGCTCTACCAGCAGGCAACCGAGGTGGGCAATGACTACATGGCGGCATCGGCCCAGATGGAGCAATTGGAGCAGCAGATCGACACGCTGAGCAAAGAGGTGTGGCACCTGCAGCGAGCCAAGGCCACCGGCGGGGAGGCCCGGCGCAAGCGCACCATTGAGCAGAAGCAACAGACCATGGTGCAGAAGGGGCACCTGCTGGAGGCCACCCGTTGGCAGCTGCAGGTGCTCAAGCAGAACTACTTGGAGCAGCTCCAGGGGTTCAACGACATTCTGCAGGAGGTGATCCTCAACGGCCGCTCCGCCTACTTGGATTGGGTGCACAGGCAGCAGGACCGCCAGCGGGAAATTCTGCAAGGTGCCTTTGCCGATGCGGGGCCGAAGGCGATGGCCTCCGCCCGTCAGTATGGCGGCTGGAAGCCCCAAGGCCCGCTCCACAAGAGCGTGCTTGCCATGCGGGACTTCTTCACGTCGCCGCTGCTCTCCTTAGACTACCTGATTCGTAAGCACACCCAGAGTGCCCCGAATGGTGAAGGGCATCTGTACAACCAATTCATCCGCGGGGAGGGCGGCTACATGGAGGCCTCGAACCGTTACTTTGAGCGGACCCGCGAGATCACCGACGCCTTAGGAGAGGCGGCACAGCGCTACATGGGCATCTCCGGCAAGAATATGGGGCAACGATGGCTCCGAGCCCAAGCCCAGGCACGCCGCAGCCCCCTCACCTTCTCTCTGCAGCTCAACGACGGCAGCCAACCGCAGGTGATCTCCGCCACGCAGGCGCTCTACCTGCGGGCCTTGGAGAAGCAGACGGACGGGCAGGTCAAGCTGCGCGCCATGGGCATCTCCGAGGAGGTGATGGAGCAGATCAGCCAAACCCTGCAACAGGAGGCGCCCGAGATGGTTGCCTTAGCCGACTGGGTACAGGAGCAGCTGCTGCCCTCCCTCCGGGAGAGCTACAACGCCACCCACCTGCGGCTGTTCGGCACCCAGATGCGCGAGGTGGCCCACTACTTCCCGATCAGCATCAACAAGAGGGAGACCTACCGGGAGAACGACGGCACCGAGCACGAGCAGACCCTGCCCACCACAACCACCGGAAGTATCATCTCCCGCAAGCCCAACACCACAGCCATCGACTGGAACATGGACTTCTTCGAGGTGCTCGACCGCCACATCCAGCAGATGGAGCACTGGAACGCCTACTCCGAGGTGGTGCAGAACATGAACAGGCTCACCAGCAACACCCTCTTCAAGAAGAGCTTGGAATACAAGAACCCCGGCGAGGCGCGCAAGTTTATGGATGCAGCACGGGTGGCGGCCGAGCAATACCGCATCCAGGTGTTAGACCACGAGAGCGTCATTGTCAAGCTGAGCCAGGCGGCGGCCTCCTCGAAGATCAACTTCCGGGGGTGGACAGCCATCAAGCAGATAGCCTCCTCCCCGGCCTTTGTGGCGTACAGTGCCGATCCGCAGTTCTGGGCCACGCTGAGCAAACATGTAGCCACCCTTCCGGCGACGCTGCTGGGCAGGGGGGATTACAGCTGGGCCAAAGCGAACCTGCCCGATTTCCGGCGACGTGTGCAGGGAGGCACCGCCGGGAATGATGCCTTGGAGCGGGAGAGCTTCAGCATCGTGCGGAAGCTCTCAAAGGATCCCCGCAGTCCCCTCTCCTACGGGATGTGGGCCAACGCGCACATGGATGCGGTGGTCTGCGCCATGGGGGCCAAGGCGGTCTATGAGTATCAGCTCAACCGCCACAAACGGCGGGGGCTCTCCGAGAGCGAAGCGCAGCGGGCAGCCCGCAGAGATGCCGAGCTCTCGTACAACCTCTCCCAGCAATCCGCCTTAGGGGTGAACCTCTCGCCCATGCAGCGCAGCCGGAACTTCTTCAGCGTGATCTTCTCCACATTCCAGAATGCGCAGTTCCTCTACGGACGGCAGCTCGGAGATGCCCTCCGGGAGCTGACCCGCAGCACGGAGCTCGAGACCGAGGCACTCTACCAGCGCTACCGCACACAGGGCATGGAGAGCGCACAGGCCCGACGGGCAGCCCTCAAGGATGTGTCACTGGCCAAGCGCACCTCCGTGGTCAGAATCCTGACCTACGGCTGGGGCTTGCAGCTGCTGTGGGTGGCCATGTCGAACGCCCTGCCCTACATCTTCGGCGGGGATGACGACGACAAAAACCTGTGGGTGGAGTCGGCCAAAAATCCGGCGGTATGGATTGGGCCTCTGCAGGGGCTCTTTGGTGGGGGCAACCTGACCTCCATCGCCGAGGGGTACCCCTTCGGTGGGCCGATGCTGTTCGAGGATATCAGCCGCTTCTGGCGTAATTACGGGGAGGCGGCCCAGAGCCAGGGCATATTCAGCTGGGAGACGGCAGGAGTCACCTTGGATCTGCTCACGGAGTTCTCCCTCTCCCAGAATAACGAGACCTTCATGAACCTGTACAACGGCGTCCAGGCCTTCATCGATGGGCACTCCACGGCGGGGCTCCTGCAGCTGATCAATGCCCCACGATCGCAGATCAAAAAGATCCTGCTGCAAAGGGGCGAACACGAGTCCCTGCTGCAGTATGCCGAACGGATCAACAACCTGCAGGAGCTGTTCCGGACCATGGATCGCTCTGCGCAGGGTGCCCGGGGCACCTCCTATCCGCTCTACGAGGAGTTGGAGCAAGCAAATTAACATATAAACAGAACCAACCGATTCTGCATCACACTTTTGTAAAAAAGGTTACGCAATGGCACAACAAAGACGGATCATCCCCAAATCAAAACTGACCACCCATACCCAAATCGACTCGGTGAAGCGAGAGCAGAAACGCGGAGTGCGGCTCAACTTCGACATCATCCTGCGGGCCCAACGCTGCTGGGACAACTTAGAGAAGTTTCGCAAGGATCGTGAGCGGTGCAAGCGCTACACCTATGGTGATCAGTGGGGGGATGTGATCAAATATGACGGCAAGAAGATGACCGAGGAAGAGTACATCATCTCGCAGGGCAACATCCCCCTCAAAAACAACCTGATCCGACGGTTGGTTCGCTCCGTCATGGGGGCCTACCGAGGGCAATCCAAGGAGCCGACCTGCTCGGCCCGGGACCGCTCCGAGCAGCAGCTCAGCGAGATGATGAGCATCACGCTGCAGTACAACTGGCAGCTGAACCGCATGTCGGAGATCAATAGCCGCACCTTCGAAGAGTTCCTAATCAGCGGGGCCGCCTTTCATAAGGAGAGCTTCGGGTGGCGAGACAACAAGATGGACTGCTGGACCGACATCATCAGCCCCAACCATATCTTTTTTGATGGCGCCATGCACGATGTGCGCCACTGGGACTGCTCGCTGATCGGCGAGATCCACGACATCACCTTCGGGGAGCTGTGCAGCACCTTCGCCAAGTCCCAGGAGGACTACGACCAGCTGCGGCACATCTACACCAATGCCGCCAATATGGACTACCTGGAAAATTACGCCAACCAGTTCGGCCATTACCGGCTCGCGAACATCGACTTTCTCCACCCCTACGACACCACCCTCTGCCGGGTGATCGAGGTGTGGACCCGCGAGCAGAAAGCACGCCTGCGCTGCCATGACTACCTCAACGGCGACTACTACAAAGACGAGGTGAGCAACCTCGATAACATCAAGGCGGAGAACGCCTCACGCCTGCAGGATGGCCGGGCGGCAGGCATTGCCGACGACGACATCCCGCTGATCGAATACGAATGGTTTATCGACAACTACTGGTACTACCGCTACCTGACCCCCTTTGGGCATATCCTGCGTGAAGGAGAGACCCCCTACGCACACGGGAGCCACCCCTACGTCATCAAGCTGTACCCCTTTATCGACGGCGAGATCCACAGCTTCGTCGGCGACGTGATCGATCAACAACGCTACGTCAACCGGCTGATCACCCTGACCGACTGGGTGATTCGGGCCAGCGCAAAAGGGGTGCTGATGTTTCCGGAGGATCTCATCCCGGACGACATGCGCATGGAAGATATCGCCGAGGAGTGGGCCAAGTTCAACGGCGTGATCGTCTATAAGCCCAAGCCCGGCGTACCGGCACCCCAGCAGATCGCCAACAACTCGACAAATGTCGGGATGAAAGATCTGTTGCAGCTGCAGATTCAACTCATGGAGGAGGTCTCCGGAGTACACGGCCCCTTGCAAGGGAAGCAGGGCTTTAGCGGCATGTCGGCAGCCCTGTACAATCAACAGACTCAGAATGCCACCACCTCGCTGCTGGACCTGTTGGAATCCTTCGACAGTTTCATCATTGAAGGGGCCTACAAAAAGGTGAAAAACATTCAACAGTTCTACACCCAAAAGCGTTACATCAACATTGCAGGCCGCAAGTTGGCAGAAGCCGTCGAGTATGATCCGGAGAAGGTTCAGGACACGGAGTTTGACATGTCGATCAGTGAGAGCACCTCTTCGCCCATCTACCGCATGTTGGGCAACGACTTCCTGTTAGAGATATGGAAAGCGGGACAGATCAGCGTCGAGCAGCTGTTGGAGAATGGCAGCTTCCCATTTGCAGATCAGCTCCTGCAGAGCATCCGGGCCCAACGCGAGCAGATGGAACAAGAACAGATGCAAGCTCCTACCCCGCAAATGATCAAACAATAATAAACTGCGTATATACATTTATCTCACACAAGTATAACAGCATTTACCAATATTTCCATAAAAGTCAACCCGTAACATAAAAATCCATCTCTATAATAGAGATGGATTTTTTCAATATCTTTGTCTTAATTCTTCTTGCAGATATATCGATCATCAATAAGTAAATGATAAACAACACAACACATACACTGATCAACGGAGACAGTCGAAACTTATCATTAATACCTGACAAATCAGTACATTTAATCATTACGTCTCCCCCCTACTGGCAACTGAAAGACTACGGCAATAATGATCAGATTGGATTTCATGACAGCTATGAAAGTTACATTAATAATCTGAATATAGTATGGTCTGAATGTTTCCGGATACTACATGATGGCTGCCGATTATGTATAAATATTGGGGATCAGTTCGCCCGTTCAGTCTATTATGGACGCTATAAAGTCATTCCAATCAGGACGGAAATTATTCGTTTCTGCGAGACTCTCGGAATGGATTATATGGGCGCAATTATTTGGCAAAAGCAGACCACCATGAATACCACAGGTGGTGGAGCTGTTATGGGTAGTTTCCCATATCCTCGAAATGGGATCTTAAAAATAGACTACGAATTCATTCTTGTTTTCAAAAAACAAGGCAAAGCGCCAGTCCCTACTGCTGAACAGAAACAAGGTTCTATAATGACCAAAGAGGAATGGAATAAATATTTTGCATCCCATTGGACTTTTGGAGGAGCCAAGCAAGACGGCCACATTGCTGTTTTCCCTGAAGAATTACCGCATCGCCTAATCAAAATGTTCTCATTTGTAGGAGAAACCGTATTTGATCCATTCATGGGTAGTGGCACAACAGCGTTAGCCGCACGCAATTTACAACGTAACTCCATTGGTTACGAAATTAATCCCGAATTTAAAGTATATTACGAACAAAAGGTCGAATCCACAGGCTTATTCAGTGACTCGCAATGCATTTACAAAACAGATAACCAGCAATTTTCGATATCAGACAAAATTGCATCGTTACCTTATATCTTTCATGATCCGCATAGATTAGAAAATAAGGTTAACCTCAAACAATTGCAGTTTGGATCTCGCATAGATAAAACTAAAAAAGAACGAGAAGAGTATTTTTCTGTAAAAGAAATTATTACACCAAACACTCTTAAACTAAACACCGGTCAGATTATCAAACTTTTAGGCGTCAAAGTCGATGACCAAGTGGCAGACAGTGCTATTACCTACCTGCAAAACACAACAAAAGGACATAAAGTTTACATGCGCTTTGACAATATCAAATATGATACAGATAATAACATGGTATGCTATTTGTATCTCGATAACAAAACATTCATCAATGCACATTTAATCAAACGAAAATTAGCTACAGCCGATACAAATACTGAATATAAATACAAATCAAAATTTATATCATATTAATCATGAACACCGGTGATCAACAAGAGGTACAACGCTTATTATCTCATATTCCATTTGGCAAGGCGAATGCCATTCACGCTACAGATCTGGCAAAAAAAATGGGATACCCAACTGGACACAATCAGGTAGAACTTCGCCATTTGATTCATGAGGCAATCCAGTTAGGAAATATCATTCTATGTAATACCCGTGTCGGGTATTGGCGTTCTAATTCAAAACAAGAAGTTCAGGCCTATATCAATGCGTTAAATCGCAGAGCAGATGAAATATACGGGCGAAGCAACAAAATACAACAAGCCTGGAATCAAGCCCACCCTAATAATACGATTTAATCCATGCAGCGCTATTCACAAAATTTTGGCAAAAAGGAACGAGTACTAAATTATGCATGCCAGACGTATCAATTGTCTCGTCCTAATAAAGTTGGAGCAGTGATGGCTCTTATTCGTGATTGCCAACCTTCGTCTTTTGAAGAATGGGAATCGTGGTATTTTGACAATGCACATACAACAGGTAAGTTTCCCACAAAAATTACAGTTGAAAGTTTAAAAGAGTTAGGAGAGCGTCTGTATGCTAAAATTACGGAGATCGTCATACCTGAATGGGAAACTGCATTTCGTGAATTAACCGAACAAGATTGCATTGACTATATATACAATTTGACCCTGAAGCGTACTTACGATGGGTATCTCCGCGAAAAATCCGTAATCAATGATGGTTTAGCCAAAATATTTTCTACAATAAAATTTGAAGAAAGTGATCCAGAATTAGATCATGCTGGAGATATAGATTACATTGCAAAAATTGGGGACAAAGCTATAGGAATACAAGTGAAACCCATAACGGCAAGCGCGAACTTTGGTAGCTACTCGTTAACAGAACGCATGAAAGCCAGTTTTGAAACATTTAAGGAACAATATGGAGGTAATGTTTTTATAGTATTCAGCTTAGATGGCGAGATCGCTAATCCCGAAGTGATAGAGCAAATTAGACTCGAAATTGATCGTTTATCGAAATAAGATATACCATAAAAGAACGATACGACCCGCACCGGCATTTTCAGTGCGGGTCGTATTGTATGTTATTTAGCTATCTCTGTACATAAATTGCCTTTTTAATGTATATAGCACATAAAGTATGTACATAGAATTAAATTTTATGCACATAGATACTGGATGTGTACACAACATTCATCATATATGCACTCATGTCCAACCTCGACTTACTACCTATCTTGTTCTTCATCTCAGGCCGTGCTACTTTTGTGCAAAATTCATTTACAATAAGATAATAGATTGATTATCAATACAGACAATTTATCAACACATCACATCAATTTAAGTGATTGAATACTAACACAATAAGCAAATTTCATTATTTGTATTACTGGACATCGTGTACTTTTGACCCTTAAGAGGCGCTTATTTTACCACTGTAACAAATTGTAAATCAAATATTAAACTAATAAAATCCAAATATACACATTTAAATATGTCTATTTGGCATACATCTTCAATCACAATTAAAGTCCATATAGACTTTTAGTTTGGTTTATCGTATTCTCACCTACGATATAAGCACAGCATGCAACTGGTCTAAAGTGAAGTTACTTCCTATTTGCAGATCAGCTCCTGCAGAGCATCCGGGCCCAATGCAAACAGATGGAACAAGAACAGATGCAAACGCAGGGACAACCACCCCTCACGGGACAGCCACCACACCCCAAATAAGATTTGAGGCTGTAACGAAAAAAGCGACCCGCACCGAAAACGTTGGTGCGGGTCGTTTTGTATCTGTATTCTCACATGAAGCTGTTCAACGAAGCACATTTAGCTATTTTCAGACCACATTTGGCACTGCTCCATAATCGTATTCAGGGCGTCTTCCTGGCCTTCAGGCGGATAATTGTATTTCTTCAACAACCGTTTCACAATACGACGCATCCCCGCACGTGCACTCTCTTTCAAATTCCAATCGACAACTCCCCAAAAAAGCGCTAAAATGTAACTATCAATATACAAACCGTTTACACAATACATTCAACTTTACATCAAAACAAGAATCTCTGTCGCATAATGTAAAAATAGCATTTAGTGATATAGCAAATTCATCGGTCAGCTTATAAATACAAATTTTACTTTGGGGCAGATACATTTGAGAAAAAAAGTTATCTTTGTTTAATACTTGGGTAAAGTATATAATAACTAGCATTTTATGATTGACACTCACATAGGATCTGCAAAGGACAATATGAATAGCGCTGTACATAATTGGTATAAATTTACAGCAGGATTTTCATACAAATTTGTCGACCTTATAGTTGATGATATGCAAACAAAGCCTAGTTGTATATATGACCCCTTTGCAGGATGCGGAACAACTCTTGTCGCTGCACAGAAAAAAATGATAAACTCCATTGGCATCGAAAGCCAAAAATTAATGTGCGACATAATTAATGCAAAGTTAAATTGGGACATAGACTCATTGAAACTAACTAATTATATAGAAAGAATAATTAGTTATGTTAAAGACAATATAAAAATCGATATTTCAGAATTATTCTGCAATAAATTACTAATAGGATTGTATGACTTAACAGCACTAAAAGAATTATATTTGATTAGGAATGCTATTCGTTCTATAAATGATCCGAAATATGCATTATTTCTTAATCTAGCATTAAGTCAAACATTACATAAAGCAGCAATACATCCAATTGCAGTACCATATATCTCTCGTTCAAAGTATCAACAGAATTCTGGTAACGCACTCGAAAAATTCCATCATATTACGCAACAAATGCTGGCAGATTTAGAATCTATGCCACATAGGACTAGATACGCAGCGGTATACAATGCCGACTCAAGAAAAAAAAATGATACAATAGCAAATGGAAGTTGTGATTTATGTATTACATCTCCTCCTTATTTAAATAACCTTGATTATGGAGAAGTTTCTAAGGTACATAGTCATTTTTTTGAAATAACAAAAGATTGGCATGATATAACTGAAAAAATTCGCCATAATTTAGTTACGAGTGCAACGACACATTATAAAGATACAGATTTCAATATGCAGGAGTTTTGTAAATCAGAATTTGCTGAATTGAATTCTGCTATCATAGTGGAATTACAAGACAAATTCAACTCTATACGAAAAAATTCCATGGAGCGTGGTGGTAAAAAAAGTTTTCATATTCTTATGATGCATTATTTTGAAGATATGTTTCATGTACTCAAAGAAATGTATCGCGTTTTATCTTATAATAGTAAGGCATATTTAATATTAGGTGATTCAGCACCTTACGGCATTTATGTACCAACAACCAAAATATTAGGAGAGATTTCGCAATCAGTCGGTTTTGGAGATTTTGCGATTTACAAAATCAGAGAAAGAGGGAACAAATGGAAATGTCTAAAAAACAGACACAACATCTCATTATCTGAAAATATTTTAGTTTTAGATAAAAAATGATACATTACATAGACATAACAAAAGCAAAATACAAGACATTTCTTGCAAAAGAAGAAGATGTCGAAGGCAAGAAATGGAGTTATTCATATGTTTATTTCCTTGAAGATTTAAAATTAATATTTAATATTTTAAGTAAAAATGAGTTCTCAACGCTTCATCAATTATTAAACTTTTGCGAATCATTCAATATTATATCCAAAAGTGGTAAGATTTGGACTAAACGCAGTCTTCTAGAAGTTGTAAATGCATTAAGAAATTTCCATTTAATTTCGCTAAATACATATAAGCCTATGAATCAAATTGTATTTTCAGATAATGAAAATACCTTAAGTGAACCAGACAGAAATATTTTTAAAGAAATTTATTGTAATTACATTAGATTCACTGAATTTCATAGACTATTCCTACCTAGTAATTCATCAATATCTTTAGAAAACTTAGAAAAAAAATCGCATCCAATAATTTCATTCTCTGATTCAGGGAGATTTACAAATTGTTTCATGAGTAACAATGAAACTAACAATAATATTATTACAAAGATAGATGCAGAGTATTCAGAAATCATGAGATTTTGGGACGTATACATTAAATGGGGATGGACATTAGGTCTATTAGAAAAGTATCCATTAAAGCCATTTAGTATATCATTAAATCCTACACAAAAGAATTCCTCTATTGTATATTTTCCGCAAAAAATGCCAACCAGTTTTTCAGTTTTTTCTTATATAGATAATGAAATGAAAGCAAAATTTGTTTACATACCAAATGTAATATATAACATAATCGCACAATATCGATACCCTTTGTATGATATTAAAGAAAAGCTTATTTATGAGTGTATGCATGATGAAGATTACTTTAGGGCACAAAGCGCTTCAGCTATTTTCATAAAAGAATATGAAAAATTACTGATTCCAAAACTAGGAAATACATACGTTACTCATTTACTAAAAATAAGATAGATATGGACAATATTTTAGAACGATTGAATAATGTAGATTCAAATACAAGTAATCTACAAAAAAAATTTAAATTAAAATTTAATCCATTTCCCAAGTCAGGAATTGCTATTATAAATGATAGCGATAATATTGTTAGTAAATTAGCACCTATTGACGATGAGATTAAAACAAAGATAGTTAGATACATTACAGATGCTTTATACTCTAAACAAAGAGACAGTCACGGATTGACTAACGATAAGTACGTTAGTTTAATAGTTCGTGGCGAATACGGTTCAGGGAAAACGCAAACATTAATGTATATTAAATATTTGTTTAATAACATAAAAAATAGCAGCATAAAACCTTATGTTGTCTATGTAGATAATCCAGGACAAAAATTATCAGAACTCATTGGTGGAATTGTTGCACAGATAGGAGTTGAAAATTTCAAGAAATATATATGGAATATATTTATGTCATATTTGGATACCCATCCAGACGTAAAGAAAGACTTATTGCAAAATCCATACAAAAACGATAATTCTTTATTTCCATTATCAGAAACTGACAATAGAAACATTACTAATTTATCAAATACAATACAGAACTATAAGGAATTAATAGACAAGATAACATTTGGACGAAACAATTCAGAAAAAAAACAATTAATTGAAAAATTAAAGGGTCACATTATAAACAGCTTAAATCCTGAGACAGGATCTCCTATAGTAGCAGAATATTTTTATGATATTTTATCAGAAACTATTGGTGTATCAAAATCTTGGGATATGTTAACGACAGGGAATGTTAAAGAATTAGACAAGAGAGAAGTTAACATCCTCAAAGCTATAGTCAAAATAGTGTGTGAACAATTAGAATACACGGATTTCATTATTCTTATTGACGAATTTGAGGAAATTACTGCTGAAAGATTAAAAAGAACAGACATTGATAATTACTTAAGAAATTTACGAATACTAATTGATAGAGAAAAAAATTGGTGCTCAGTATTTGCTATGACTGCCAAAGCTTTGGAAACAATAGAAGAATACTCTGCACCACTTGCTGGACGAATAAAAGGTAGTATTATAGATTTAAAACCTTTAAATGCAAATGGAATAAAAACATTAATTTCGAATTATTTATCTATTGCAAGAGAGACAAGCAATGACAATGCTATCTATTCTATCTACCCTTTTGATGAATCTGGCATTGAGCAAATGTTAGAGTTGAATGATAACTACAGACAGCTCAAAGGATCACCTCGTTTTATATTAAAACTATGTTATACCTTATTACAACGAGCGTGTGAAGAGTTAAACGAGGGTGAAACAATTGACAGTAAGTTTGTAAAAGAATATATGAACGATATGCTAAATTGATATGAATAGCAGAACGATTGTACCACCAGAATTTAGAATAAATATCTATTTAGACACCAATATATTAGTAGACTATATTGAAGGTCAATATCCTTTATTAAAGGAGTCAATAACATATTTATCTCAATGTCCTTATGTCAATCTCAAATCATCTCATTATGTCCTTTTTGAATATACAGAGGTGCGGAAAGTTCACCTATTTATATCTAAATGTGAAAAGGGAAGGAATAAATTTTACAACTTTCTAAAAAAATTACCCTTTACTAAAAAAATTAGTAAAAATATTAGTAAAAATAAAATAAAACAAAAATGGAAAATAGATGGAATTGATTATAATACAGTAAAAAAAGAGATTTCTGAATCAATTAAACAAGAATTAAATCATTTACGAGATGAGCTTAATTTAGACTTTAATGAACATGTCTTACATGAAGGGCTAGTATCTCCAACTAATAATTTATGTCTATCTACAAAAATATCTAAAGAAGACTGCTTAGTTTTGATTTCATGCATTAATCCACAAAAGGAAATAAAACTAAATCAATGTATTTTATTAACTCGTGATAAACAATACACCAAAGCATATCGAGAAAATCAAACTGACGTAGATAATATATTCTCTACTTATGGATTAACATTACCAGTTTTTTTACGCACTGCAGATTTAACAGGACAGAATGGCACAAAAATTAATCTATATAACACAAATAGCACGGCTGATATGAATATTACCGAAATATGGAATGACATAATTCTTAACACATTAAAAAAGAAGCATAAAGATATATATTTAGGAGAAACGTACACATTTGGTAAAACCGGAATTCCTACTAAGTGCATATATTTTACAATGGACGATTGTAACAAAGAATTAAAAAACTCTGATGGTCTTCTATTTATTTCCAAGGATCTTAAGTATAAAATTTCGCTTCAAGGTCCTTTTGAATATTGGAATAACACGAAAATCAACGCACTTCCTTACAGCAATCCTAACGATACAAAATATTCATTTCTTCCAACGTCTATAACTGACGAACAATTAAAAATACTAAGGAGACAAGGAAATCTTGTTTTTTACGAAAATTATTAATAACACTATGGAGATTCATACTAGATTACAATCCAATCAATTAATATAGATCACAATACAAACTCTATATGATCCGACTGAAACCCCTTCGGTGCGTGACTTCTACACCCTCCCAGCCAACTACACGCCCCGCGTAACGTAGCGTAGATACATCTCCCGCTTTGCCACAATAACCTCCTGCGGCAACGAAACACCGCCCCGGTCAGCCGTACAGTAAAAACACTCACGCATCACATCGCGCATCCGTACGT
>ERZ772893.1310-NODE-1310-length-25452-cov-10.329645_pt1 | contig 25452 bp, 13 predicted proteins | sample MGYA00511482_ERZ772893 | MGnify/ENA primary metagenome ERZ772893 (study PRJEB29015, sample SAMEA2737687) | human gut metagenome | biome: human gut; feature: human-associated habitat; material: faeces | place: China | collected 2012 ... | reverse complement strand
ATACAATCGAGCTTAAAGGCATTTGGGATAGTAATCCTAAATCTATTATTCAGAAAAAATTCAAATACGGAAGATATTCTGTATCTCAACTCGGGCATAATAATACGGATAGTATAAGGCTTGTTTACGAAAGCGGAGGCCTTTTCAGCGAGTACATTTTTCTTTACATTCCAGAATTCGGGTCAAAGACAGGCATTCATATTTCTCGGGAAGATGTTGATTCGTTGTTGGCTGTTTATGATAGGCTTGGCATTTTGAAAAGTGTCCATGTCACTAAGGGCGGCAAAGAATACCTTATGTACATAAATTTTAAGACCGAAGCGGAAATAAAGAAAAGGATATGCGATTTTGCCGAGAATGAATCAAATAGGGTGACCGTTGAGATAAATAAGATCAGTGACCCGATTTCCGCAATTGTTATAAGACATTATTTTGACGGGCTTTCAGTCGGCTATTCTTTCATGATAAAAACGACAGATGCAAACAGCAAAAATATTATGGAAGAATACATAGACTGCGATGATCATGATTTTAATGTGCTTTTAAGCTGCGTAAGCGATAATAAGAGAGATAAATATTTTTCAATGGGTGATACCGAATTTACGGATAAAATGAAAAGGCTTATGTCGGAACACGTGAATAAGTTTGGGTTCGAGTTACTGGTCGAAGAGATTGATTAAAAAATAGTTTTTTAAGAAAATTTTATAGGCCAAATAAAGTTGGAATGAATTTTTTAGTATAGTAAATAATTGTACAAAGCCACGAATATGAAAAAAACGGATAAAAACAGACGATATATACAACAAAAATTAGAAAATGCGGTTGTTAACCGCAGCTTCGTTGCTTCGGATTTGGAGGTGCACAATGCAGATAAGTAAAACAGTTCGAGATATTCGCGTGAATTGGGCGATCGGCGACCGCGAACGCGATAAGGGGCTTGCAACGCCCGATGAGATTCGCCGCTTTGACGATATTTCTTACGGTCCTCACGGTCAGGCAAATTTGCTTGACGTGTACGTTCGCAATGACGCCGAGGGGCTTCAGCCGACGATCGTTAATGTTCACGGCGGCGGTTGGGTCTACGGAAATAAGGAGATCTATCAGCATTATTGTATGCGGCTCGCGCTGCGTGGTTTTGCTGTCGTGAATATCAACTACCGCCTTGCGCCCGAAAACCGCTTTCCCGCGGCGGTCGAGGACATAAACGCCGCCATGCAGTTTGTCGCGAATCACGGCGCGGAATATCTGATCGACAAGGATAGGCTGGTCATGGTCGGCGATTCGGCGGGCGGGCAGCTTGTCAGCCACTACGCCGCACTGCTGACCGACCCGACTTTCGCAGCGCTTTTTGATTTTGACGTTCCCGATGTTCATGTTCGTGCTCTTGGTCTGAATTGCGGCGCTTACGACGGCAAAAATCTCGCGCTGGAACGAAAAGATGAAGTCTTTTTGGAATATCTGGGCATTATAGACAGCGAACCGTCGAAAAAACTGCTGCAAATGGTCGATACGGTAAGCCATATCACGCCGAACTACCCGCCATCTTTTGTCATGTCGAGCTATGCTGATTTCCTGCTGCCGGCCGCCAAGCCGATGTATGATCTGCTCAAAAGCCGCGGCGTGCCTGCCGAAATGAAGATCTACGGCAGTCCCGAGCGGCAGGAGATCGGTCACGTTTTCCACGTCAACTGCCGCCTTGACGAAGCGAAGATCTGCAACGACGACGAGTGCGCGTTTTTCAAAAGGTATGTTTCAGACTAAACTGCTGCAAAAATGCGCCGAAATTTGTACAAAATCATGAAAATCATCTGCTCCCTCTTGACAGGGGAGCTTTTTCATTGTATAATATAACAGTGCTATATAACAGCGTTATAAAGGGTGTTAGAAATGAACGATGGTGAAATGACCACGCTGGAGCTTATCCACAGCGCGGCGAAAGCGGAGTTTCTCAGCAAGGGCTTCAAGTCGGCGTCGCTGAGAAATATTGTAAAGACTGCGGGCGTTACCACGGGTGCATTTTATGGATATTATTCCAGTAAAGCGGAGCTGTTTGAAGCGCTCGTCAGCGAAGCGTACAATTTTGTGATAGATTCGTACAAGGCGGCGCTGCGCGAATTTGCCGATCTGCCGATGGAAAAACAGCCCGAGGTGATGGGTTCGATCTCGCAGAAGTGCCTTGACCAGGTGCTCGACTACATGGCGACCCACCGCGAGGAATTTTTGCTGCTTCTGCAATGTTCGGAGGGTACGCGGTTCGCTTCGATGACCGATGAGCTTGTCGAGCTGGAGGTTCAGGCAACACACGATTATTACCTTGTTCTCCAAAAACTGGGCTACGGCGCGCCGGACGTTGACCCAACGCTTGAGCACATTTTGGTGACGGGCATGATGAACGCTTATTTTGAAATGGCGATCCATGAAATGCCGCTCGAAAAATCGAAGCGCTATCTGAAAGAGCTGCACAATTTTTACACGGCGGGCTGGCGCGAATTGATGGGTACGTAATAGGGGCGAGCGCCCCTTTGATTTTGGTCTATGGTTAGCCAACGCTAACATTATAAAGGAGGTCTTTTGTTTGAAAAAACGATCAAATCTGCAAAGGCTGCTCAGCTATGCAGGCAACCGCAAGCCGCTGACCTACATTTCGTGGGTGCTTTCGGCAGCGAGCGCGCTGATTTCGCTGCTGCCTTTCTGGTACATATGGAAGATACTAGACGAAGTTATCAGCGTAGCGCCCGACTTCGATAAGGCAAAAAACATCACTCATTACGGCTGGCTCGCGGTGCTTTTCGCGGTGCTGACGATCTTTGTGTACATTTGCGGACTGATGTGTTCACACCTTTCGGCGTTTCGCATCGCTACGAATATCCGAATCGCGCTGACTAAGCATATCACCACGCTGCCGCTCGGCAAGATCGAGGAATTCGGCAGCGGTAAACTGCGACGCACTATCAGCGAGACCTCGGGCGCGGCAGAGGGTTACCTCGCGCACCAACTGCCCGACAAAGCGAAAGCGATCGCGAGCATAATCGGCCTGCTGGCGATGGATTTCATTTTCGACTGGCGGCTCGGACTCCTCAGTCTTGTGCCCGTTTTGATCGGCTTCATCATCATGATGAGCTCGATGGCCGGCCCCAGCCTGCAAAAAAGCATGACCGAGTACCAAAACGCCCTTGCTGAAATGTCGAACGAAGCGGTCGAGTACGTTCGCGGCATCCCCGTTGTCAAGACGTTCGGCCAGTCGGTTTTCTCCTTCAAAAAATTCAAGAGCACGATCGACAACTACGAAAAGTGGACGACTGACTACACGCTCAATATGCGCATCCCGATGACACTCTACACTCTTGCGATAAACAGCATTTTCGCGTTCCTCATCATTGGCGCATTTTGGTTCTCGCACGGCAATATCACGGGCGATTTCCTCCTCGATATGCTTTTCTACATCATAATCACACCTGTAATCACAGTCGTACTTACCAAAATAATGTACATGAATGAGAATGAAATGATGGTAAAGGACGCTATAGACCGTATCGACAGTGTACTTAATATGGAGTCGCTGACTGATCCTGCCAAGCCGAGCCATCCTGCGGACAACTCCGTTGAGCTGCGCGGCGTAACGTTCAGCTACGATGGCACGAAAAATGCGCTTTCCGATATTTCGCTCAAAATTTCCGCAGGTCAGACGGCGGCTTTTGTCGGCCCATCGGGCGGCGGTAAATCTACTCTTGCGAGCATCGTCGCGAGGTTTTTCGACCCGCAGCAGGGTAAAGTGCTCGTCGGCGGCGTTGACGTTAAGGACATCGGCAAAGAGGAACTTATGAACACAGTTTCCTTTGTATTCCAAAACAGCAAACTGATAAAAGCTTCTATCCTCGATAACGTGCGCCTGGGCAAGCCGAACGCCACCGAAGCTGAGGTCATGCAGGCGCTCAAAGCTGCACAGTGCATGGATATAATAGAAAAATTCCCAAATGGCGTAAACACCATGATCGGCAGCGAGGGCGTTTACCTCTCGGGCGGAGAAGTGCAGCGTATCGCCATCGCGCGAGCGGTGCTCAAAAATTCGCCGATAATCATTCTCGACGAAGCTACCGCTTTTGCCGACCCCGATAACGAAGCGAAGGTTCAGGCGGCTTTCAATGAACTGGCGCGCGGCAAAACGGTCATAATGATCGCGCACAGACTTTCGACTGTGGTCAACGCCGACCGCATTTTCGTTCTGCGCGAAGGCAAGCTTGCGGAGAACGGCACGTTTGACGAACTTTTAAAGAACGGCGGTACATTCGCTAATATGTGGCACGAATACCAGCGTTCGATCGAATGGAAAGTTGAAAAGGAGGCTGAAGCGTTATGATCGAAAAATTACAAAGAAGATTTGCGCTTTCGCGAAAAGGCGCGATGGACACAATAAAAGGCAGCCTTTTGAGCGCGTTCCAGAACATTTCGTTCATGCTGCCCGTGGCTATGCTTTACAATTTAGTAAAAGATATGCTTGACGACAATCTCACGTCCGCCCGCATACCATTTTACGTCATCGGCAGCCTTGCCTGCGCGGCGGCCATAATCATCGCCACGATTTTCCAGTACAACAGCACCTTCCTAGCGACCTACGTCGAAACTGGCGTGCGCCGCGTCACGCTGGCGGAAAGACTTCGCCTGATACCCCTCTCATTCTTCGGCAAAAAAGACCTCGCCGACCTCACCTCGTCGATAATGGGCGATTGCGCGATGCTCGAAACGGCGCAGTCACACTTCGTTTGCCCGCTCGCCGGCGCGATGATCTCGACAGTTATCATCGCGATCTCGTTGCTTTTCTTCAACTGGCAGATGGCGATAGCGGCGATATGGGTTCTGCCCGTCGCTTTCCTGATCGTCGGCATGGCTTCGCGCGTGCAGAAAAGTCTTGCGAATAAGTCGATGGGCGCAAAGATCGCCTGCGAGGACGGAATTCAGGAGTGCATGGAAGCGATGAACGACCTGCGTTCAAACAACGCCGAAAAGCGCTGCCTCGATACGCTGATCGCCAAAATTCGCGGTTACGAGAGCCGCCTTATCATCACCGAGCTGGGCACGGCTTCGTTCGTAATGACAGCAAATCTCGTCCTGCGCCTCGGCATCGCGACCACCGCGCTTGTCGGCTCGTACCAACTTATAAGCGGCAAGCTCGACATTCTCACGTTTTTCATGTTTCTGCTGGTAGTTTCGCGCCTGTACGACCCGCTCGAAGGCTCGCTTCAGAATCTCGCGGCGATAATCTCGACGAGCACCAACATCGAGCGCATGAACGAGATCATGGACACCGAAATTCAGTCGGGCAGCGATAAGCTTACAAATAAAGGCTGCGACATCAAGTTCGACCACGTTGGATTTGCCTATGATGGCGGCGAAACTGTGCTGAATGACGTTTCGTTCACTGCCGAGCAGGGCAAGATCACCGCGCTTGTCGGCCCATCTGGCGGCGGCAAGACCACGGTTTCTCGTCTGGCGGCGCGTTTCTGGGACATCAGCAAGGGCAAGATCACCGTCGGCGGCATGGATATTTCCAAGGCCGACCCCGAAACGCTCATGTCGCTCTACTCCATAGTTTTCCAGGATGTCACGCTTTTCGACAACACCGTCATGGAGAATATCCGCCTCGGCAAAAAGGGCGCTGCTGATGAGGAGGTCATTGCGGCGGCTAAGATGGCGAACGTTGCGGACTTCGTTGAGAAGCTGCCCGATAAATGGCAGACCAACATCGGCGAAAACGGCTGCGAGCTTTCGGGCGGCGAGCGCCAGCGTATCTCTATCGCGCGCGCATTTTTGAAAGACGCTCCGATAATCCTGCTTGACGAAGCGACCGCCAGCCTTGATGTCGAGAACGAAACGGCTATCCAAACGGCGCTTTCGCGGCTCATCAAGAACAAGACCGTGCTGATAATCGCGCACCGTATGCGTACAGTTTCGGGCGCGGATAAGATCGTTGTTCTGAAAGACGGCAGCGTCGCAGAGCAGGGAAGCCCCGAAAAGCTGCTCACCACAGGCGGGATCTTCGCGCACATGGTCGATCTACAGACCGAAAATCAGAGCTGGAAACTCGAAAAAGCTTAAACCTCATACATATAAAAGGGCAGTCGGCTGCAAACGCGGTCGGCTGTCTTTTTAGTTCTTATCTTTTCCAAATTCTAAACTCACTAGAAATAATAGTATTTGCACTATCATCAGTATGATGCGCTCGCCATCTGACTCGATCTTTACAATAGGGTAGAGCATCGCGAGTCCTGCGAAAAGAAATATTATCTGCATAAGCACTTTCCAAGGCTTCACGGGCTTTGTGATGTCCGCCTTGATCTTTGGCTTGCTGCTATGTTTGGATCTTGATATATCTTTGTATATCTCGTATCCTATTATTTTGTCGCCCAAGTCTTTTCTGCCATTGCCATTCCAATCCATCATCGTGTCTGCTCCTTTCATGATTGTTCTTTTTTTACATTATATCACATTTCTTCATGTCTGTCAACAAAAAAATCCCGCCCACGGCGCAAACCGTGAGCGGGAAATTTATTTATTCAGTTTTATCTGAATCAAATCATCTCTGGGAGATAGCAGCCTGAGCAGCAGCCAGTCTTGCGATCGGCACGCGGAAAGGCGAGCAAGATACATAGTCAAGACCGATCTTGTTGCAGAACTCTACAGAAGAAGGATCTCCGCCGTGCTCACCACAGATACCGCAGTGCAGCTTAGCGTTTACGGGCTTGCCGAGGTCGAGAGCCATCTTCATCAGCTTGCCAACGCCGGTGGTGTCCAGCTTAGCAAACGGATCGTTCTCGTAGATCTTAGCGTCGTAGTAAGCTCCGAGGAACTTGCCAGCGTCATCTCTCGAGAAGCCGAAGGTCATCTGGGTCAGGTCGTTAGTACCGAAGCAGAAGAAGTCAGCCTCAGCAGCGATCTCGTCAGCAGTCAGAGCAGCTCTCGGGATCTCGATCATAGTACCAACTTCGTACTTGAGGTCAGAACCGGCCTCAGCGATAAGAGCGTCAGCAGTTTCAACTACGATCTTCTTAACGAACTTGAACTCCTTAACTTCGCCGACCAGCGGGATCATGATCTCGGGCTCAACGTTCCACTCAGGATGATTCTTCTTAACGTTGATAGCAGCCTTGATTACAGCAGCAGTCTGCATCTTAGCGATCTCGGGATAAGTAACGGTCAGACGGCAGCCGCGGTGACCCATCATCGGGTTGAACTCGTGGAGGGAAGCGATGATAGCCTTGATGTCCTCAACGCTCTTGCCCTGTGCGTCAGCCAGTGCCTTGATGTCGTCCTCTTCGGTAGGTACGAACTCGTGGAGAGGAGGATCGAGGAATCTGATGGTTACAGGATTGCCTTCAAGTGCCTCATAAAGAGCCTCAAAGTCGCCCTGCTGCATAGGCTCGATCTTAGCGAGTGCAGCTTCTCTCTCTTCAACGGTGTCAGCGCAGATCATTTCTCTGAAAGCAGCGATTCTGCTGGGCTCAAAGAACATGTGCTCGGTACGGCAAAGACCGATACCCTCAGCGCCGAGCTCTCTAGCCTTCTTAGCGTCAGCAGGAGTATCAGCGTTGGTTCTTACCTTCATAGTTCTGTACTTGTCAGCCCAGCTCATAACTCTGCCGAATTCGCCTGCGATGGAAGCGTCAACGGTAGGAATGATGCCGTCGTAGATGTTACCGGTAGAACCGTCGATAGAGATGTAATCTCCCTCGTGGAACTCCTTGCCTGCAAGTGTGAACTTCTTGTTTTCTTCGTCCATGTTGATCTCAGAGCAGCCGGAAACGCAGCAGGTACCCATTCCGCGGGCAACTACGGCAGCGTGCGAGGTCATACCGCCGCGAACGGTGAGTATACCCTGCGAAGCCTTCATACCGGTGATGTCCTCAGGAGAGGTCTCAAGACGAACGAGAACTACCTTTTCGCCCTTAGCGTTCCAAGCCTCAGCGTCGTCAGCGGTGAATACGATCTTACCGCAAGCAGCTCCGGGAGAAGCGCCCAGACCCTTGCCCATAGGAGTAGCAGCCTTAAGAGCCTTGGTGTCGAACTGGGGGTGAAGCAGAGTGTCGAGGTTTCTGGGGTCGATCATCAGAACAGCCTCTTCCTCGGTTCTCATGCCTTCGTCAACGAGGTCGCAAGCGATCTTCAGAGCAGCCTGAGCGGTTCTCTTACCGTTTCTGGTCTGAAGCATGAAGAGTTTGCCGTGCTCTATGGTGAACTCCATGTCCTGCATATCTCTGTAGTGGTTTTCGAGGGTCTTGCAAACTTCCTTGAACTGTGCGAATGCTTCAGGGAACTTGCTCTCCATCTCGGTGATGTGCATAGGAGTACGAACGCCAGCAACAACGTCCTCGCCCTGTGCGTTGGTAAGGAATTCGCCGAAGAGACCCTTAGCGCCGGTAGCAGGGTCGCGGGTGAACGCAACACCGGTACCGCAGTCGTCGCCCATGTTACCGAAAGCCATGCTCTGTACGTTTACAGCGGTACCCCAAGAATAAGGAATATCGTTGTCACGGCGGTAAACGTTAGCTCTGGGGTTGTCCCAGCTGCGGAATACTGCCTTGATAGCGCCCATCAGCTGCTCCTTAGGATCAGTCGGGAAGTCTGCGCCGATCTTTTCCTTGTACTCAGCCTTGAACTGGTTAGCCAGCTCCTTGAGGTCGTCAGCGTCAAGCTCTACGTCCTGAGTTACGCCCTTCTTAGCCTTCATCTGGTCGATAAGCTCTTCAAAATACTTCTTGCCTACTTCCATAACTACGTCGGAATACATCTGGATGAATCTTCTGTAGCAGTCCCATGCCCAGCGAGCATTTCCGGACTTTTCAGCAATTACGTTTACAACTTCTTCGTTAAGACCCAGGTTCAGGATGGTATCCATCATTCCGGGCATGGAAGCTCTCGCGCCCGAACGTACGGAAACGAGCAGGGGGTTTTCCTTATCGCCGAACTTCTTGCCGGTGATCTCTTCCATTTTTACGATGTACTCGTTGATCTCAGCCATGATGTCAGGGTTGATCTCGCGGTTGTCCTCATAGTACTGAGTGCAGGCCTCGGTAGTGATGGTGAAGCCCTGGGGAACAGGAAGACCGATGTTGGTCATTTCTGCCAGGTTAGCACCCTTACCGCCGAGAAGCTCTCTCATGTTAGCGTTGCCTTCAGAGAAAAGGTAACAATACTTCTTTGCCATTGGTGAATTACCTCCAATAAAAATTTTTGACATCTTTTAGTGGTGCGGGATTTCCCGCCGCCTGCGCCGCATTATGCGGCAGATTTTTACATTTGCCGATGGGCGCTCTGTCACATATATATTATAACAGATTTTAAAACAAATTTCCATAGTTTTAAGTGAATTTTATGCTTATGATTCTGCACAATTTTTCACTCAACATTTTATGCACTTTTCACAACATTCAGCGGAACATATCGTAATCGTAAAGCTCGTCAGGGCGTATAACGCCGTAGCGAAGCAGTATTCCCAGCCTGTCGGTAAGGCTTATCGAGCGTATCTTTTTGCGCACGGGCAGTACCTGAGAGGGCGAAACGGAAAGCTCATCTATGCCCATAGCGAGGTAAAGCTCGGTCAGCGAAAGCTCCGCGCCCAGCTCGCCGCATATGCCTATCCACTTTCCGTAGCGGTGCGCGCTGTCGCAGGCCATCTTTATCATTCTCAGCACGGCGAGGTGGTGCGGCTTGCAGTATTTTTCCAAGCGGCTGTCCTGTCTGTCGAGCGCTAAGGCGTACTGCTCCAAGTCGTTTGTGCCTACGCTGAAAAAGTCTACCTCGCGCGCCAGCTCGTCGCTCAGCATCACCGCCGCGGGCGTTTCTATCATTATGCCTATCTCCACCTTGTCGGAGTATGGCACGCCCTCGGCGTCCAGTTCGTCCTTTACGTCCTGTATTATCGCCTTTACCGCGATTATCTCTTCAGGGTCGATTATCATGGGGAAAAGTATCGCCAGCGAGCCGTAGACCGAGGCGCGGTAGAGAGCGCGCAGCTGCGTGCGAAATATCTCCGGCTTCTCGAAGCATATCCGTATCGAGCGCATACCCAGCGCGGGGTTTTCTTCCACGTCGCTGCTCAGGTAGTCGGGGTTTTTGTCCGCGCCGATGTCCAGCGTGCGCACTATTACCTTCTTGCCGTTCATCTTCTCCAGTATGCGGCGGTAGGTGTAAAACTGCAATTCCTCGTCGGGAAAGTCGTCGTTTTGCAGATACAGAAATTCGCTGCGGAAAAGCCCTATGCCGCCAGCGTCGTTTTCCTCGACGTACTTCACGTCCATCAGCCCGCTGATGTTCGCGTATACTTGTATCTCAGTGCCGTCTAGGGTGATGTTTCGTCTGCCGCGCAGGCGCTTCAGCAGCTCGTGCTTTCTGCCTTCTTCTTCGCGCTTTTCGAGCATTTTGCGAATGGTATCCTTGTCCGGCTCGATGTAAAGCGTGCCCGAGTAGCAGTCCGCTATGGCGCGCTTGCCGTTGCATTCTTCTGTAAGCTGCTTGCCGAAAGCGACTATCATAGGTATGTTCATAGTGCGCGCGAGTATTGCGGAGTGCGAATTTGCCGAGCCGTAGCAGGTACAGACAGCCGTCACCTTGTGCTTATCAAGCGCTACCGTTTCGCTCGGCTCTATGTCGAAGCAGCAGAGTATCGAGTTTTTCTCGAAGTTCATCTCCTGCTCAGATTTGTTCTGTATGTGCCGTATCAGCCTGCGCGAAACGTCCTTTACGTCTGCGGTGCGCGCGCGTATGTATTCGTCCTCGGCGTGGCCCAGCTCGCCCGCCACCTGCGAAGCCGCCAGCTGCACGGCGTAGTCTGCGCAGCACTCGTCCTCCAGTATCGACTTTTCTATCTTCTCGACAAATGATTCGTCCTCCAGCAGCATACGGTGTATCATGAAAATATCCGCGTGGTCTTTGCCGATGTTTTTTATCTCGCGCTCATAAAGTGCGTCAAGTTCGTTGATAGCTCTGTCGCGCGCATATTCGTAGCGCTGAAGCTCCAGCTGCGGATTTCCCACCTTGCGCTTTTTCACGACCTGCTCGTCGCGCTGATAAAATACCAGCTTGCCGAAAATTATCCCGCCCATTACGGCTCTGCCTTTAAGTTTTTCCATAGTAAGAATCCACACCTTTCTGATCTGAATTTCTATATATAATGTATAGTTTTTATCTTTTTTATCGTATAACTACATTATAAATCTTTTGCGGCGGTTTGTCAAATATTCGGCAATTATTTTCGCGGCAAAAAAAGAAGGCTTCTCCCATCAGCAGGAAAAGCCCTCATACATCCATCTGAAATTATCTCTCGATATTATTGATAGCCGAAACCAGCGCCCTTACGCTCGAAACTATTATGTCCGAGTGTCTGCCTGCGCCCCAGTATGTCTTGCCGCCGTATACTATCGAAACGTAAGATACCGCTTCGCTCGTGGTGTGGCGGTCGAGGGCGTGCTCTTCGTAAGTTTCCAGCGTGAACTGTATGCCAAGCGCGTCCTTTACGGCGTTCGCTACTGCGTCAAGTCTGCCGTTGCCGTTTGCTTCGTATATCTTTATCTCGCCGCTCGGCTTCATCATAGCCGTGATCTTCGCCGTGATGCTTCCGTCCTTATTCTGAACGTAGTGCGTTTCGGTGATGTCGCAGGGCTCGGTCTTGTTCATGTAGCGCTCGCGGAATATATCGTAGATCTCGTTCGGCATAAGCTCGGCATGCTTGTGGTCTGATACGCTCTTTACCGCGTAGCCGAAATCCTCCGCCATCTTCTTGGGCAGGCTGTAGCCGTACTGCTTCTGAAGCAGGAAGCCTATTCCGCCCTTGCCCGACTGCGAGTTTATTCTTATAACGTCGCCGTCGTACTCTCTGCCAACGTCCTTCGGGTCGATAGGCAGGTAAGGTACGTTCCAGTGCTCGGGGTCTTTCTCCTCGCGCCACTTCATGCCCTTTGCGATAGCGTCCTGATGCGAGCCGGAGAACGCCGCGAATACCAAGTTGCCCGCGTAAGGAGTTCTCTCGTAAACTTTCATGCGGGTAACGCGCTCGTATATCTCTACCAGCGAGGGCATATCTGAGAAGTCGAGCTGCGGGTCTACGCCCTGCGAATACATATTCATAGCCAGCGTTACTATGTCAACGTTGCCCGTTCTCTCGCCGTTTCCGAAGCAAGTGCCCTCTATTCTGTCAGCGCCCGCCAGCAGACCCATCTCGCTGTCTGCCACCGCGCAGCCGCGGTCGTTGTGGGGGTGCAGCGAAACTATTACGTTCTCGCGGCAGTTCAGATTGTCGCACATATACTCTACCTGCTGAGCGTAAACGTGCGGCATCGACATTTCTACGGTAACTGGCAGGTTGATTATCACCTTGTCCTCATCGGTAGGCTGCCAGATGTCGATAACTGCGTTGCATATCTCCAGCGCGAACTCAGGCTCAGTGCCGGTGAAGCTTTCGGGCGAGTACTCGAAGATTATGTTGCCCTTAGCCTTTTTCTTGTACTCGTTGCAGAGTTTTGCGCCGGTAACGGCTATGTCGATTATCTCCTGCTTGCTCTTGCGGAATACCTGCTCTCTCTGCGCCACGGAGGTGGAGTTGTAGAGGTGCACTACCGCGTTCTTTGCACCGTCGATAGCTTCAAATGTCTTTTTGATTATGTGTTCTCTCGACTGTGTGAGCACCTGTATGCGCACGTCGTCGGGTATCATGTTCTGCTCGATGAGCGTGCGGCAGAACTCGTATTCTGTTTCGCTCGCCGCAGGGAAGCCTATCTCGATCTCCTTAAAGCCTATCTCCACCAGTTTCTTGAAAAACTCGAGCTTTTCTTCGAGGCTCATTGGTATTATCAGCGCCTGATTGCCGTCGCGAAGGTCTACCGAGCACCACATGGGCGGCTTATCGATGTATTCCTTTTCTGCCCACTTCATGCACTTTACTGGCGGCATAAAGTAGCCGCGTGTGTACTTCTCAGAATTTTTCATGTTTGCCATAGTTTTTTCCTCCAATTAGTTACAGATCTCTCAAACCAACCAAATCAAAAAAGCCCGCCTCTTGTTATACGCAAGAGACGAGCGAAAAACCCGTGTTACCACTCTCATTCGCATACAACTCACGCTGTATGCCTCAGCCGCGTCTATCAACGCGCCGCTCTTTAACGGGAGCATTCCGTGCTCAGCTACTTTGCGCCGCGCGCTTTCGCCAAGCCTGCTAAAGGACGAGCTATCACATAAGACCCATGCCGCTTTCCACCCTGCGCGGCTCTCTGCAAAGGGATCATCATGCTTTTTTTCCTAATCATCGCATTTGATCGTTTGATGTTAATTTATATATTACATTATACAGCACCCACCGGCGATTGTCAAGGGCGTTCTGTACAATTCACAATTTTTTAAGAATATTTGCGTGTATCCAGCAATATCTGCGGCGCGCACTTTTCGGGGTCGGCGGAAAGTTCCGAGAGCTTACCCTCGAATATCGGCGTAAGCTCGCTAAGCTCGGCTATGTCCCGCGGGTGATAGAGCGAAGCGGGCTTTTTTAGCTTCGCGATACGGTAGCGCGAGAGCAGCTCCGCCACAAACTGCGAGCAGAAGTATTTATTTTTCACGCGTATCGGCAGCCCGAAAAAGCAGAATACGGGGCCGAGATAGTGGTAGCCGTAGCGCTTTTTGTTAAGGTACATTTTTTGCAGATGCGCCCACAAATCTTCGTAAGCCTGCTCGGTGACGTTTACTCGGTATACGGCGCATGGCGCGTTCGGGTTTAGGCTGAGCAGCCCCGTTTTAGTGCTCTCGCGTACGAAGCCTGCGGGTATCGGCAGCAGAGTATGTATCCGTGCGAAGCTGTAAAGGCAGCTGCACTGCGAGTCGAAGCCGATGGAGGCGTGAGTATACTTGGTGCGCGTGAAAAGCGAGATGATATTTGAGAATACGGAATTTGTCCGCACGAGAAAGATATACACCGTGCGCGTTTTCAAGCGGCTTTCTAAACTTATCTGAGTCATTTTGTGTTTCCTTTACGGTTCTATTTTTTACGACTTTTCTATTATAACATATTTTTAACACAATTGCAATGGCTTCATAACCAATTCATAAAAAACTTTTCGACATGAAAGAAAAATATCAGCTCCGGATCTGTGAGCTTATCTATGTTCAAAAAACATTTGCCAATCACAAAAAAATATGTTATAATATAATTACTGTCATATCTTGCTGACAAAACTAAAAAATTCTTTATCGGAGGGGTAATTGTGGATAATATCGTTTCCGTCAGCGGGAATATAAATGCTTCCATAAATTTCGCTATGCAGCAAAATTATGTTCCTGTTATCAGAGATCTCGTAGTTGCTAACGAGTCTGACGCCGTCCTTGAAAATATAGACCTAAAGATCAGCTTTGAGCCTGAGTTCGCCAAGACCTTTACTTACCATGTAGAGAATATTCCGGCAAATGGCTCCGTCGAGATCTCGCCCGTCAAGATCGCGACTAATACCGATTTTCTTTTCTCGCTTACCGAAAAAATGATCGGCAATATCACAGTCGATGTGCTTCGCGGCGATGAAAATATCTTCACTTATCAAGATCAGATCGAGCTGCTCGCTTACGATCAGTGGAGCGGGCTTGCCGTTATGCCTGAGATTATCGCCGCTTTCGTTACGCCTAATCACCCCGCTGTTTCCGCGGTGGTGCACGACGCTTCGCTATTCCTCAAAAAGTGGAAGGACGACCCCGCGTTTACAGGCTACCAGACCCAAAATCCAAATAACGTAAAGCTGCAAATGGCGGCGATATACGCGGCGCTGGCGCAGCAGAAAATTATCTATAACAACCCGCCCGCAAGCTACGAAATGTCGGGTCAGCGCGTGCGCCTGCCGCATAGCGTGCTTGAGCAGAAGCTGGGCACTTGCCTTGACCTCGCGCTGCTTTACGCTTCCTGCATAGAGGCGGTGGGTCTGCACCCGCTGCTCGTTTTCCTCAAAGGTCACGCTTTCTGCGGCTGCTGGCTGGAGAGCGAAACTTTCGCCGACTGCTGCGTTGACGATATTTCCGCCCTCGAAAAACGTATCGCGGCGGACGCTGAAGAGATATTGCTTGTCGAGTGTACCGACTTCGTTGACGGCAGAACAGCCGATTTTGACCGCGCGCTTAAACACGGCAAAGACCACCTCAACGATGTTTCAAATTTTAACTGCGTGGTGGATATTCAGCGCAGCAGGGGCAGCGGTATCCGCCCTATCCCGCTGCGCCCCGAGCTTTCCTGCTCCGGCATACAGCTTGCGGAGGAGAACGATAAGCCGAGGGAGGTCAGAGCGCCCTCAGAGCTGAGCAGCTCGATGCTCGGCAGGGTAGCCGAGGGCAGCGATAAGCCCGTTACCAAGATAAATATCTGGGAGCGCAAGCTGCTCGATTTCAGCCTGCGCAACTCGCTGCTGAATTTCCGCGTTACCAAAAGCACGATGCAGATCATGACCGCCGACCTTGCGAAGCTTGAGGACGAGCTGGCTAGCGGCAGCGATCTCCGCATAATGGAGATACCCTCTGAGTGGACGGTATCGGTGCGCGACGCAAAGATATTTGAGATAGAAAATGAAAAAGACCTCATCACGAACATAGCGGAAGCCGAGTTCAAAAGCAAGCGCATACGCACTTTTCTCAGCGAAAAAGACCTTGACGCCGCGCTGAAAAACCTCTACCGCTCGGCGAAAGTCAGCATGGAGGAAAACGGCAGCAACACGCTTTTCCTCTCGCTGGGTCTGCTGCGCTGGTTTGAAAGCGACATCTCTGAAAGACCCCGCTACGCGCCGCTTGTGCTTATCCCGATCGACATCGTGCGAAACAGCCGCAACAAGGGCTACGTTATAAGGAGCCGTCAGGAGGAAACGCAGATAAACGTCACCCTGCTGGAGTACCTGCGGCAGGATCACGGGATCAAGATCACGGGGCTTGACCCCTTGCCGCTCGACGAACAGGGCATAGATCTGCCGCTGGTGTTCAACACGATTCGTCAGGCGATAATGGGCAAAAAGCGCTGGAATATCGAGGAATACGCGTTCATCGGGCTGTTTTCGTTCAGCCAGTTCGTTATGTGGAACGACCTGCGCAACCGCGCCGATGAGCTGAAAGAAAACAAGGTGGTTTCCAGCCTTATCGAGGGCAGGCTGACCTATTCGCCCGAGGATATCGACCTCACGCCCGAAAATATCGACTCCGCGCCCGACCTCGCGAACATGGCTGTACCGATGAGCGCCGACTCTTCTCAGCTCGCTGCCATCGCCGCTGCGGGCAGGGGGCAGAGCTTCGTTCTGCACGGCCCTCCCGGCACAGGCAAGTCGCAGACCATCACGAACATGATCGCGAACGCGCTGTATAACGACAAGACGGTGCTCTTCGTCGCCGAAAAAATGGCGGCGCTCAACGTGGTGCAAAAGCGCCTTGAAAACTTGGGTCTTGACCCATTCTGTCTGGAGCTTCATTCCAACAAGACCAATAAATCCACCGTGCTCGCCGAGCTGAACAAGGCGCTCGAGGTCGGCAGGATAAAATCGCCCGAGGATTACGCCGCCGAAGCGGACAAGCTGAGCGGGCAGAAGCGTAAACTGAACGATACGATAAATGCTCTGCACGAAAAGCGCTCCTGCGGCATGAGCCTTTTTGACGCGATCTCGGCATACGAGCGCGCCGCCGACGAGCAGGGCAAGATAAGCTTTTCGCACGCCGCCCCCGCCGAGCTTACGAAAGATCAGCTTGCGCTTTACGCCGAGCTGGTGCACAAATATTCGGTCGCGATCGCGGAAACGGACAGATTTTCAGAATTCCCGCTGAGCGGCGTTGGCGTTACGGCGTATTCGATAGATCAGCGCGACAGATTCCGTGCGCTGGCAGATGAATTGTCTGAAAAAACGAACGCCGCGGCTCGCCATGCGCACACCCTCTCCGAAGCTTACGGCTATCACGGCGCGCTCGATAAGCACTCGGTAAAAATGCTCGCGGAGATATTTGCGGCAGCGCACATGGAGGGCGAACTTTTGCCCGCGCTGCTCGCCGCGCCGCATTATGATGTGCTTTTCGAGAAGATAACGCAGACAGTCGCGCTCGGCAAACAGTACAGCGCCCTATGCGCGGAGATCGGCGCAAGCTTTGAGAAAAGCGTGTTCGATTACCCCGCGGCTGAGGCAAGACAGCGCCGCAAACAGGCTGAAGCTTCGTGGTTTTTGCCGAAAGCGCTTGGGCTGAGCAAGCTTGTGAAAGCGCTGAAACTGCACGCTAAAGACCCCGCCGCGGTGAAAAAGACCGACCTCGCCGTCATACTCGATAAGCTGTGCGCGGCGAGCGAGATGCGGGAAACTCTGCGCAGCCTGCCGAGCGACGTCGCGGCGACCATGACGGGGCTGTACATGAACGAGCAGACTGACTGGAACGCGCTGGAAAAAGCGTCCGCAAAGACCGCCGCCGTGATGTCTGCGATAAGGGCTAAGGGCGGAGTTTTGCCTGTTGAGATCGCTGAAAAGCTTGCGGCGGCGAACTGCGATGCCGAGGGCGCGGCGCTGGCGGACTGTCTGGAAAAACTGGCGGCGTTTGAAAAAGAATTTGCCGTTAATATCAGCGAGCTTGACGGTCAGAGCGATTGGCTGAGCGCGGCGGCGGACAGGCTGCGCGTTTACGCCGATAATGCCGACAAACTGAGGTACGCGGCGGAATTCAACACCGCTGACAAAGCTCTTGCGGACAGCGGACTTGCCTGCGTAAGCGAGAGCTACCGCGCGGGAAATGTTAGCAGCGAAAACGTTGAAACGGCGTTTTCGTGCGCACTGCATTACCAGCTCGCGCTCGCGATGATACACGCCGACGAACGGCTGAAAGGCTTTAGCAGCAACAGCCTGAACGATCTGATAGTGCAGTTCAAACTGGAAACGGAGCGTTTTTCGCGGCTGACGGTGCAGGAGCTTGCGGCGCGGCTCTCGGCAAAAATACCCGTTGCGGGCAGCGCCTGCTCCGCCGCTTCTGAGATGGGCATACTCAAACGCGCGATAAAGAGCGGCGGCAGAATGATATCCCTGCGCAGCCTTTTCGACAAGATACCGACTCTGCTGCGCCGACTTTGCCCGTGTATGCTGATGAGCCCGATCTCGGTGGCGCAGTACATCGACCCCTCGTTCCCGAAATTCGACCTCGTTATCTTCGACGAAGCTTCGCAGCTTCCGACGGCTGAGGCGGCGGGAACTATCGCGCGCGGCGAGAATGTTGTGATAGTCGGCGACCCGAAACAGCTTCCGCCGACCAATTTCTTCTCCTCAAACAGGATCGACGAAGAGAACAGCGATAAGGAAGACCTCGAGAGCCTGCTTGACGACTGTTTGGCGATCTCGATGCCGCAGGAGTATCTGAAATGGCACTACCGCTCGCGCCACGAGAGCCTTATCGCGTACAGCAATATGAAGTATTACGACAACAAACTGCTGACTTTTCCCTCGAACAACGACCTCATCTCAAAAGTTTCCATCGTGCACCCCGAGGGCTTTTACGATAAGGGCAAAACCAAGCAGAACAAGGCGGAAGCGCGGGCAGTGGTGGACGAGATCATCCGCCGGCTGAGCGATGAAAAACTGCGCGGCGAGAGCATAGGCGTGGTGACTTTCAGCTCGGTACAGCAAAATCTCATCGACGATATGCTCTGCGAAGAGTGGGAGAAGCACCCCGAACTGGAGGAACTTGACCAGAGATCCACCGAGCCGATATTCATCAAGAATTTGGAGAACGTGCAGGGCGATGAGCGCGACGTTATACTTTTCTCGGTCGGCTATGGCCCTGATCAAAACGGAAACGTTTCGATGAATTTCGGTCCTCTCAACCGTGAGGGCGGCTGGCGCAGACTGAACGTCGCCATCTCGCGCGCGAGAAAAGCGATGATCGTTTACTCGGTGCTTCGTCCCGAGCAGATCGACCTTTCAAGAACGCGGTCTGAGGGCGTTGCGGGTCTGAAGGGCTTCTTAGAATTTGCAGAAAAAGGCAGGCTTGCGGTGATACAGCACGATTCTGCCGCGCCCTCCGCTGACAGCACAGTGGCTGAGAGCATCGCGAAAGCCATCGCCGAGATGGGCTACGATGTGAAGTGCGCGATCGGTTCGTCGGAATTCAAGGTGGACATCGGTGTTATCGCCCCCGAAAACGAGGAGGAGTACATACTCGGCATACTGCTCGACGGCAGTGCGGAAAACTCTACCGCTCAGGACAAATTCGTGCTCCAGCCCGGCGTGCTGAAAGGCCTCGGCTGGAACCTCATCAGAATATGGACACTCGACTGGTTCGACGACAGACAGCGCGTTTTGCGCAGCATAAAGGCGGCAATCGAGAACGTGCCAAAGCAGGAGAAATCTGTAAAAGTGCGTGTAAAGCCTACGGTATTTGCGGCTGCGACGTTTGAAAAAGAGGACATATCGAAGCTCGCGGCCACGGCGCGCGAAGATTATGTAACGGCGGAGATCGGCGTTATCGGCACATCGGACGAATACTATCTGCCGCAGAACAAGCGCAGGATAAAAGAGATCGTGGAGAAGATCATCGCGGTGGAAGCGCCAATAAGCCGCAAACTGCTGATGAAAAAGGTGCTGAGCGCGTGGTCGATCACGCGAGGCGGCGCGCGCGTTGAGAGTATTTTCACGGACGTGATGAGCAGCGTCCCTGCAACGGCAACGCAGGACGAAGACCGCGTTTTCATTTGGCGCGATGGTCAGCGCCCCGAGGAGTATTCGGCGTATCGCGCTGACAGCGAATCGGCGAAGCGCACGGCGGACAACATCCCCTCGGAGGAGATACTCTGCGCCGCGAGCGAGGTGCTCAGCGAGCAGATCAGCCTATCCGAGCCCGACCTGATAAAGGAAACGGCGAAGAAATTTGGCTTTGCCCGAGCAGGCGGCGTGATCGAGAGCACGATCGGCTACGCGGTAAGAAAGGGCATCGAGAGCGGAAAGCTTGCTAAGTCGGATAAGGGGAGAGTGACGGCGGTGTGAGTATTTTTCATCGCTGAAGCAAAGATAAAAAAATAGAAACACCGTCAGATACCTCACAAAAAGGTCGTCTGACGGTGTTTTTTGATGTGGAGGGCGACTAATGATTTTGCTACAAAAAATTAAACCAGGAACGATTTAAACTCACGCGCTCACGTGGAGCGCGACGCAAGCCGCGAGTAGATGTTCGCACATCTCGCGGCATTTCAACTCACGCGCTCACGTGGAGCGCGACTAAATCGCCGAAGCCATTTAAGCGCATATATTTGATTTCAACTCACGCGCTCACGTGGAGCGCGACCTCTGCAATATTTCACAGAATCCTCCACGGAATATTTCAACTCACGCGCTCACGTGGAGCGCGACCTATTGACCCGGCATCGTATGTTATCGGCAAACAAATTTCAACTCACGCGCTCACGTGGAGCGCGACCGCCCTGCTTGAAATTCGTCATAACCAAACGTTCATTTCAACTCACGCGCTCACGTGGAGCGCGACAACGGTTTTCAATCCGTCTGCGCCGCGACAGCGAATTTCAACTCACGCGCTCACGTGGAGCGCGACGGGGCGAAGCCCCCCACCGCGGAGGGCGCGCACAGATTTCAACTCACGCGCTCACGTGGAGCGCGACTTATAGGCTTATTCTTGATGACACAAGAATTCAATTTCAACTCACGCGCTCACGTGGAGCGCGACACGCTGGGCATGTATTCCTCGTCGGCAAGCTCATTTCAACTCACGCGCTCACGTGGAGCGCGACGGGTATGAAATACCTCAGCTTATCCTTGATTACAATTTCAACTCACGCGCTCACGTGGAGCGCGACATGCAGTGACGGCAGTACGATATATTAACCTCAATTTCAACTCACGCGCTCACGTGGAGCGCGACCCCTACCGTGCCGAAACGCGGCAGAAAGAAGAGAATTTCAACTCACGCGCTCACGTGGAGCGCGACGTCGCCGATTTTCCCGACCCGTGTAAAGAGGTTGGAATTTCAACTCACGCGCTCACGTGGAGCGCGACAGCTCGACTGTCGCTGCGGAAACGCCGACCGCCGATTTCAACTCACGCGCTCACGTGGAGCGCGACTCGCCGCAACGGACGTTCGCCGCTAAAGGCTTAGATTTCAACTCACGCGCTCACGTGGAGCGCGACTCCAAGGTTGTTCAAGTAGACAGTACCAGAAGTCTTATTTCAACTCACGCGCTCACGTGGAGCGCGACTAGAGAATAGTAACGGCTTCGTCACTGTGGTTTATTTCAACTCACGCGCTCACGTGGAGCGCGACTACCGCCGCTGACATACTCACGATTATACAGCGCGATATTTCAACTCACGCGCTCACGTGGAGCGCGACAATACGTTCCTGCGCAAGTAAGAACAATGTATGAGATTTCAACTCACGCGCTCACGTGGAGCGCGACCTGCCTGCTCCATAATACGGTCAAAATCGTACACAATTTCAACTCACGCGCTCACGTGGAGCGCGACGATCACTTTCCCAACGACTTAGAAACATCTTGTTTAATTTCAACTCACGCGCTCACGTGGAGCGCGACTGCCGAGCGGTATGCCCTTTGTCTGCCAGCCGTTATTTCAACTCACGCGCTCACGTGGAGCGCGACATTGACGAGCAAACCCTTAGCTGCTGCGCAGGCATTTCAACTCACGCGCTCACGTGGAGCGCGACCGGTAGGCACGTTCGGGTGGCAGAGGGAACACTACATTTCAACTCACGCGCTCACGTGGAGCGCGACCAAACGGTTTTCAATCCGTCTGCGCCGCGACAGTGAATTTCAACTCACGCGCTCACGTGGAGCGCGACCCTCGTTGTACTCGTCACCCTCATCGTGTATCAGCAATTTCAACTCACGCGCTCACGTGGAGCGCGACGCTTTCGGTCTTCTTCTTCTTTTCGTTTCCGCTCTATTTCAACTCACGCGCTCACGTGGAGCGCGACGTAACAAACGGCGGCTACACAGCCGCCCTACAACAAGATTTCAACTCACGCGCTCACGTGGAGCGCGACGTGAGGGGTTGCTTGACGAGATAATAGACCAGTTAGATTTCAACTCACGCGCTCACGTGGAGCGCGACTCATTTGTACGTCACCTCCGTGTGTATTTCCTCGTCATTTCAACTCACGCGCTCACGTGGAGCGCGACTAAAAATTGGAGGAAATCACAATGGAAAAAATCAATTTCAACTCACGCGCTCACGTGGAGCGCGACTAAACCCGGCAGGAGAATAATCCCGCCGGGTAAAATTTCAACTCACGCGCTCACGTGGAGCGCGACGACCTCTGCGGGATGAGCGTTGACGAAGTAAAAATTTCAACTCACGCGCTCACGTGGAGCGCGACCAACGAACAGCCTGCCGCCGACGTGCAGGAAGTCATTTCAACTCACGCGCTCACGTGGAGCGCGACACTTAAAGAGTTAAGACAAAAAAGAAAATTGAATATGATTTCAACTCACGCGCTCACGTGGAGCGCGACACCACCCCCATCGTGTGTAGTAATCACATTCAATATTTCAACTCACGCGCTCACGTGGAGCGCGACTAAAATTGTGTTATTAATGACACAATTTTAGCAGGGATTTCAACTCACGCGCTCACGTGGAGCGCGACACTTAAAGAGTTAAGACAAAAAAGAAAATTGAATATGATTTCAACTCACGCGCTCACGTGGAGCGCGACACCACCCCCATCGTGTGTAGTAATCACATTCAATATTTCAACTCACGCGCTCACGTGGAGCGCGACTAAAATTGTGTTATTAATGACACAATTTTAGCAGGGATTTCAACTCACGCGCTCACGTGGAGCGCGACGGGGGGCGGTAAATCATGACAGTAAAAAAATTGCGAATTTCAACTCACGCGCTCACGTGGAGCGCGACCGTCGGTGTCGAGCACGGCGTAACCCTCCGTCAGCATTTCAACTCACGCGCTCACGTGGAGCGCGACGCGCCGAATGACATCGACGACCGAGAACATCACGCGATTTCAACTCACGCGCTCACGTGGAGCGCGACGTGAGCGACCAGTCAAAATGGTGTCACACAGCACCGATTTCAACTCACGCGCTCACGTGGAGCGCGACTGATGAAACTGCATTTGACGAACCGCTAACGCTTATTTCAACTCACGCGCTCACGTGGAGCGCGACACATACGGTATATGCGAGAGTAAGTGCCGAACAGATTTCAACTCACGCGCTCACGTGGAGCGCGACAAGCCACAAAAGACCACGTTAAAGCTACTGCTGAAATTTCAACTCACGCGCTCACGTGGAGCGCGACGCAATGGGCTAGGGTGGATAACGGAGAGCGTGAGATTTCAACTCACGCGCTCACGTGGAGCGCGACTGGTGCGTGCCGATATGAGCCGCGGAAAATAATGATTTCAACTCACGCGCTCACGTGGAGCGCGACGTTGACGGTAGCCCCTACCAGCGTTTTGCCGTCATTTCAACTCACGCGCTCACGTGGAGCGCGACGTCGTGGAACGGTGTAAAAACGGTGGGAATTGTCATTTCAACTCACGCGCTCACGTGGAGCGCGACGTCCTGCGAAAACGTGGTTTTTCTCCAGCGCGTAAAGATTTCAACTCACGCGCTCACGTGGAGCGCGACTGATGAAACTGCATTTGACGAGCCGCTGACCCTTATTTCAACTCACGCGCTCACGTGGAGCGCGACTATTTTGAAAATATCTGCCGTGAGAACGGCTACATTTCAACTCACGCGCTCACGTGGAGCGCGACTGAACGGAACAATCATTTCACCCATTTCGGTGCAATTTCAACTCACGCGCTCACGTGGAGCGCGACGGGGGGCGGTAAATCATGACAGTAAAAAAATTGCGAATTTCAACTCACGCGCTCACGTGGAGCGCGACGCGGCGACACTGGAAAATCTAGGGCTAGCGAAAATTTCAACTCACGCGCTCACGTGGAGCGCGACTTTTGACATTTTCTAAAATGCTTGAAAAACGGAAAATTTCAACTCACGCGCTCACGTGGAGCGCGACTTTCTGTTCTGGGGTTTCAATGGCAACGGCTGGAATTTCAACTCACGCGCTCACGTGGAGCGCGACCGAACGCAACTCCAGCGCCGCCCATCATCGTTGCATTTCAACTCACGCGCTCACGTGGAGCGCGACCCGCGACAGCGAGAGCGACATCATCGACTGGCTGATTTCAACTCACGCGCTCACGTGGAGCGCGACGAAACGCCCGTACAAGCTGAAAATCCGTGTAAGCGATTTCAACTCACGCGCTCACGTGGAGCGCGACCTGCGCGGGTGCGTTGTAATAGGGCTGTGCGGCGTTCTATTTCAACTCACGCGCTCACGTGGAGCGCGACCAGGTCGAGGTTGTGATACTAGGGCAGAAACGCATTTCAACTCACGCGCTCACGTGGAGCGCGACGGAAGTGTATGATTTTTACACCGCCGAACTGAAAATTTCAACTCACGCGCTCACGTGGAGCGCGACTCATGCCTAGCACTGGCGACATGAGAGTGCGAAAAATTTCAACTCACGCGCTCACGTGGAGCGCGACCGTCGGCACGTTTCAGACAGCCGCAGCTATCCTTGAAAATTTCAACTCACGCGCTCACGTGGAGCGCGACACGGCTATCTGAAAAAATTGGTGAGCGCCGATATATTTCAACTCACGCGCTCACGTGGAGCGCGACAGCACGGGTACTCCGTTCGGGGTCATGCGCAGCTCATTTCAACTCACGCGCTCACGTGGAGCGCGACTACTTGACGAAACGGTAGGCGCGTTCGGGTGGCAATTTCAACTCACGCGCTCACGTGGAGCGCGACCTGAAACGTGCCGACGGCACGAAGTCGAGAAAAATCATTTCAACTCACGCGCTCACGTGGAGCGCGACCTGTTTCTAAACAAAAAACCCGCCCCCACAGCCGATTTCAACTCACGCGCTCACGTGGAGCGCGACTTTCTAAAATGCTGAACACGTTGCAGGGAACGTTCATTTCAACTCACGCGCTCACGTGGAGCGCGACATAACGCTGATTAACGGCTCAACGCTGATTTTCAATTTCAACTCACGCGCTCACGTGGAGCGCGACATAACGCTGATTAACGGCTCAACGCTGATTTTCAATTTCAACTCACGCGCTCACGTGGAGCGCGACGCTGATTATTGTAATATCAGTATCTTTGACGTCATTTCAACTCACGCGCTCACGTGGAGCGCGACAAATTACCGCGGCCATTGCACGCCGCGGTGAATAATTTCAACTCACGCGCTCACGTGGAGCGCGACAATCAATTACACAAATGCAAATAACGGCATGATCATTTCAACTCACGCGCTCACGTGGAGCGCGACGCAATCGACGAAACGACCGGCCACCTCAACGCCGAATTTCAACTCACGCGCTCACGTGGAGCGCGACAAATTACCGCGGCCATTGCACGC
>ERZ772893.1306-NODE-1306-length-25497-cov-10.338574_pt1 | contig 25497 bp, 17 predicted proteins | sample MGYA00511482_ERZ772893 | MGnify/ENA primary metagenome ERZ772893 (study PRJEB29015, sample SAMEA2737687) | human gut metagenome | biome: human gut; feature: human-associated habitat; material: faeces | place: China | collected 2012 ... | reverse complement strand
TAGCCTTGTGCGTGCGGGCACGCCGTGCAGCACGCACAAGGCTACGCGCCGCTGACGCTCCGCTCGCAACTGGTGCCCGTCGTGCAGTTCTCCTCGACGGCCGCCACGTGGGTCATCATCCTCGGACTGGTGCTCATGACCACCACGCAGAACGCCCTGCTGTGCTGGATCGGCGTAGGCATGATCGCCATGTCGGCGATCTTCTCGCTGGTCACGCTGCCCGTGGAGTACAACGCCTCGGCCCGCGCGCTGGAGTGGCTGCAGGTCAGCCGCACGATGCAGGGAGCGCAGCTCGCTCAGGCGAAAGAGGCGCTGGGCTGGGCCGCACGCACCTATCTCGTAGCCGCACTGAGCGCCGTCGCGTCGGTTCTCTACTGGGTCTTCGTAATCCTCGGACGGCGCGACTGATTCCCGGATGAACACCCCCGAAAAAGACTGCATCCACCGGGGATGGATCGCGGCGCTGGCGCTGATCGCAGTGCTGACGGCCGTCAGTTTCATCCCCCCTCAGAGTCTGGGCGGCGTAAAACTCCGCCGGGCCAATATCCTCTCGGACCTCGTGGCGTTCGACGACGCGGTCGCCGCGGCCGAGGAGCCTGCGCTCTTCGACGAGGAGGATTTCCACGTCGATATGGAGCAGGTCGCCGAACGGATCGAAGCGGAGCGGATCGAAGCCGATTCCGCGCCGCGCCCCGTACAGATCACCTTCGAATGGACGCTCGCCCCGGACAGTGCCCGGCGCATGCCGGTCGTTCCTGACAGCACCCGGCTGAACCCGACGCTGGTGGAGATCGAGGATTTCGGCACGCCCGATTCGAGCCGTCTGCGGGCCTTCTACGACACGCTGCTCTGCGCCCGGCGTCCGGTGCGCATCGCCGTGCTGGGCGACTCGTTCATCGAAGGCGACATTCTCACGGCCGACCTGCGCGAAAGGCTCCAGCAGGCTTACGGCGGCGGAGGCGCAGGCTTCGCGCCGATGGCCTCGCCCCTGACGACGTTCCGCCGCACGATCAAAACCCAGTCGAAAGGCTGGACCTCTTACAACATCATGCAGCGCAAGGCCGCGCCGCAGAACCTGCGCGAGAACTTCTACGTTTCGGGCTGGGTCTGCCAGCCTGCGGCCGGCGCTTCGACCCGCTGGGAAAATACCGACTACCGCAAGCGGCTCGACACCTGCACCGCGGCGCGGGTCTTCTTCATCAGCCCCGGCGAAAGCCGCGTGGAGCTGACGCTCAACGACTCGCTGCGCCGTGAATTCACGGTCGAAGGCGCCCCGAACATACGCCAGATCGCCGTCACGGCTCCCCACGTCCGCTCGCTCTCGTTCAAGGTGCTCTCCGGCAACGAGGGATTCATCGGCTACGGCGCGGTATTCGAAGCCGACGGCGTAGTGGTGGACAACTACTCGGTGCGCAGCAACAACGGGCAGGCGATGTTCTGGACCAATCCGTCGGTCAATGCGCAGATGAACGCCCTGCTGGGGTACGACCTCGTGATCCTGCAATACGGACTCAACATCATGCAGACGGGCGTGAGCAACTACACCAACTACGCCGGCCAGATCGAGAAGATGGTGGCTTACGTCCGCCAGTGCTTCCCGACCGCCGCCGTGCTGGTGCTGGGCGTCAGCGACCGTTCGGTGAAGACCGACGCCGGTTTCGAACCGATGGACGCCATTCCCCACATGCTCGGCTACCAGCGGGGCGCCGCCGAAAACACCGGAGCGGCCTTCTGGCCCACCTGCGACGCCATGCGTTCGCTGGGCGGCATGGAGCAGTTCGTCGCCAACGGCTGGGCCGGCAAGGACTTCACGCACATCAACTACGCCGGCGGCCGGCGCGTGGCGTGGTCGCTCTTCGACGCTCTCAACGCCGGGGCGTTCCGGGCCTATACGGAAGCGGAAGCCGCACGCATCCGCCGGCAGGCCGAGCAGGCCGTGCTCGACAGCCTGCGGCGCCGGCGGATCGAACGCGACCTGATCCCCGGCATTCCGCCGGAAACCCTCAACGCACCGCTGAAATGACACTCCCCGCATTGGACGGCATCCCGGAAAAGCTGCAGGCGCTGCTCACGTACGACGCCTCGTCGCCGCTGATCTTCAGCAGCGGGCTGTTCCTGTTTCTGTTCGCCGGATTCATGCTCGTCTACAGCATGTTCCGCCGCGCCCCGATGGCCCGGATCGTCTACGTCATCCTCTTTTCGCTCTACTTCTACTACAAGTCGAGCGGCATCTACTTCCTGCTGCTGATCTTCGCCGCGACGAGCGACTACTGGATCGCCAAGGGCATCCATGCCGCCCGCTCGACGCGGGCAAAGCGGTGGCTCGTGGTGCTGAGCGTGGCGGTGAACCTCGGCATGCTGGCCTACTTCAAGTACACCAACTTCCTGATCGACATCGCCAACCAGATGTTCGGGCAGGGATTCATGCAGTTCCAGAACATCTTCCTGCCCGTCGGCATCTCGTTCTTCGTCTTCCAGTCGATGAGCTATACCATAGACATTTACCGCGGTCAGCTCAAGCCGCTCGACAACTGGTGCGACTACCTGTTCTACCTCTCGTTCTTCCCGCAGCTGGTGGCCGGGCCGATCGTCCGCGCAAGGGACTTCATCCCGCAAATCCGGCAGAACCCCATCGTCGTGACGCGCGAAATGTTCGGCACGGGCGTCTTCCTGATCCTGACGGGTCTGTTCAAGAAGGCGATCATTTCGGACTACATCTCGCTCAACTTCGTCGACCGCATCTTCGACGAGCCGCTGCTCTATTCGGGCTTCGAATGTCTGGCGGGCATCTACGGCTACGCCCTGCAAATCTACTGCGACTTCTCAGGCTATTCGGACATGGCCATCGGCATCGCCCTGCTGCTGGGATTCCGGTTCCCCAAGAACTTCGACGCCCCCTACAAGTCGGCCACGATCACCGAATTCTGGCGGCGGTGGCATATCTCGCTCTCCACATGGCTGCGCGACTACCTCTACATTTCGCTGGGCGGCAACCGCAAAGGCAAACTGCGCACCTACGGCAACCTGCTCATCACGATGCTGCTGGGCGGACTGTGGCACGGCGCCGCCGTCCGCTTCATCCTCTGGGGCGCGCTGCACGGCGCGGCGCTGGCGCTGCACAAGCTCTGGATGGCGGTCGTGCCGGGCGCCAAGGCCACGGGCGACCGGATGCACTGGTGGAGCCGCGCGGCCGGCATCTTCTTCACGTTCAACCTCGTCTGTCTGGGGTGGCTGATGTTCCGCGCCGAGTCGATGCAGACCGTCGAGCTGATGCTTCACCAGATTTTCTACAACTTCAACGCCGCGATGATCCCGCAGGTCGTCTCCGGCTATGCGGGCGCCTTCGCCCTGATCGCCGCAGGCTTCCTGCTCCACCTGATGCCCGGACGCGCGGACCGCTTCGCGCAGCGGCTGGTGTCGCACGCACCGCTGGTCCTGCAGATCGTCATGGCGGCGGCGATGATCTGGTGCGTGATGCAGGTCAAGTCGAGCGACATACAACCGTTCATCTACTTTCAGTTTTAAACTGCGTATGACGGCCGCCTTGCATCCCGGCATGTTCCTCCCACGGCCGGCAGCCGTATCTGCAAGTCCGGCCCCGCTCCCCGGAAAGACTTCCGGCAATGCGCCTAAAACGGCTTGCGACCATTTACGACAAATCCATTGCCCCATGTATACCTTCGACCACGACCTTTTTTCGGCCCTCAATTTCGACGGCGGCACCGCCTTGGACCGCGTGATGCTCACCGTTTCGGGCACCGCCATGTGGCTCCCGCTCTACGCCCTGATCCTCTGGCTGGTATGGCGGCGCAGCGGCTGGCGCGGCATGCTGATCTTCACGGTGCTGATGCTGGCGGCGATCGGACTCGCGGACATGGTGTCGGGCATCTTCAAGAGCAACGGAGTGCTGGGCGGCCTGCTCCCTGATTTCGAACCGCGCCCGCGCCCGATGTTCACCCCCTCGCTCGAAGGGCTGGACATCACGCCCGATTCGCTGCGCGTCATGCGCCGCGAGGCAGTCCCCCACCACTGGGCGGTCCACGTCCCGCCCGAAGCCGTCAGCGGCATGTACGGCACCGTCTCGGCCCACGCCGCGACCATCGTCGCGCTGGCCGTACTCGCCTGCGGCGCAATCCGCCGCCGCTGGTTCACGGGGCTGATGGTCGTCTGCTCGGTGGTGATCTGCTACTCGCGCATCTACCTCGGCAAACACTTTCCGATGGACCTCGTATGGGGCACGCTGGTCGGCGCCGCGCTCGGATACGCCGCACTGCGGGCCTACCGCCGTCTGATCCGCCGGGATTCCGCCGCCGGCTGACACATCCCGGAAGACTGGCCTCCGGACGACGCATCCCAATGCCCCCGGACAATAGCTTCCGCCCCGGACAACTCGCCCGGATAACTCGCCCGGACGACGCTTCCCGGACAATACGGCGAGCCGCAAAAAATGCGGCTCTTTTTCATTCCGTGCCGCGCCCGGTTCGTATTTCGGCAGAATTTATTAACTTTGCACGGTTAATAGTCAAAACATTCAAAAACATACGATATGAGCATCGAACTCAGTGAACAGGAACAGCTCCGGAGACAGTCGCTCGCAGCCCTGCGCGAGCTGGGCATCGACCCCTACCCCGCCGCCCGTTACGAAGTGACGGCCACGGCGCGGGAGATCGCCGAAAACTTCGACGAGACCAAGGGCAACTACGGGGACGTCCGCATCGCAGGCCGCATCATGACGCGCCGCATCATGGGCAGCGCTTCGTTCTTCGAATTGCAGGACCACACGGGCCGCATTCAGGTCTACATCCGCCGCGACGACATCTGCCCCGAAGGCGATCCCACGCTGTATAACACGGTGTTCAAGAAACTGCTCGACATCGGCGACTTCATCGGCGTCGAAGGCTTCGCGTTCCATACCAATACGGGCGAGCTGTCGGTGCACTGCCGCAAGTTCACGGTGCTCTCGAAGTCGATCCGCCCGCTGCCCGTGGTCAAGGAGAAGGACGGCCAGACGTTCGACGCCTTCACCGATCCCGAAGTCCGCTACCGCCAGCGTTACGTCGATCTGGCGGTCAATCCGCAGGTGCGCGAGGTCTTCGTCAAGCGCGCCAAAATCATCTCGACCATGCGCGAGTTCTTCAACTCGAAAGGCTACGTCGAGGTCGAAACCCCGATTCTCCAGCCTATTCCGGGCGGCGCCGCGGCACGTCCGTTCATCACGCACCACAATGCGCTCGACATCGACCAGTACCTGCGCATCGCCAGCGAGCTGTACCTCAAGAAACTGATCGTCGGCGGATTCGACGGCGTCTACGAGTTCGGCAAGAACTTCCGCAACGAAGGCATGGACCGCACGCACAACCCCGAATTCACCGTCATGGAGATTTACGTGGCCTACAAGGACTACCTCTGGATGATGGAATTCACCGAGCAGATGCTCGAAAAAGTCGCCGTGGCCGTAAACGGCACGACGGAGGTGACGCTCGACGGCAAGCAGATTTCGTTCAAAGCGCCGTTCCGCCGCCTGTCGATGACCGACGCCATCCGCGAAAAGACCGGCTACGACATCACCGGCCAGAGCGAAGAGCAGCTGCGCGAAGCCTGCAAGCGTCTGAACGTCGAGACCGACGCGACGATGGGCAAGGGCAAGCTGATCGACGCCATCTTCGGCCAGTACTGCGAGGAGGAGCTTGTCCAGCCGACGTTCGTCACGGACTACCCGATCGAAATGTCGCCCCTGTGCAAGCGTCACCGCTCGAACCCCGAACTGACGGAGCGTTTCGAGCTTTTCGTCAACGGCAAGGAGCTTTGCAACGCCTACTCCGAGCTGAACGACCCGATCGACCAGCTGGAGCGCTTCCAAGAGCAACTCCAGCTGAGCGAAAAGGGCGATGACGAAGCGATGTTCATCGACATGGACTTCGTGCGCGCACTGGAATACGGCATGCCGTCGTGTTCGGGCATGGGCATCGGCATCGACCGTCTGACGATGTTCATGACCGATCAGGCTTCGATTCAGGACGTGCTGTTCTTCCCGCAGATGCGCCCCGAAAAGAAAGCCGTGAGCGATCCGGTGGAGAAATACACCGAGATCGGCGTTCCCGAAGAGTGGGTGCCCGTGATCCAGAAAATGGGCTACATCACGGTCGAAGCGCTGAAAAAGCTCGCTCCGGGCAAGTTCTTCAACGACTTGTGCGGTTTCAACAAGAAAAACAAACTCGGCCTGAAGGCACCCTCGATCGAAGAGGTCAAAAAATGGTGCGAGGAATAATTCCGCTTGGAAAATTTATTTTACTTATAAAAACAAACCGAATATGAGAAAGAAAATTGTTGCCGGCAACTGGAAGATGAACACGCTTCCCGCCGAAGGTGTAGAACTGGCCAAGAACATCGTCGCAGGCCGCGGCGAAGTATGCTCGTGCGTTAATTTCATCGTATGCCCTCCGTTTACGCACCTCTCGACGGTTGCCGAAGCGCTCAAGGGTTCGGACGTCGCACTCGGCGCGCAGGACTGCGCAACCGAAGCCAAAGGCGCCTACACGGGCGAGATCGCCGCTTCGATGATCGCGGCGCTGGGCTGCAAGTACGTGATCCTCGGCCACTCGGAGCGCCGCCAGTACTACGGCGAGACTTCCGAGACGCTCAACAAGAAGATGGCGCAGGCTTACGCAAACGGCCTGACGCCGATCTACTGCGTGGGCGAGAACCTCGAAGAGCGTGAAGCCGGCAAGCACTTCGACGTGGTGAAGGCTCAGATCGAAGAGGTCGTCTACAACCTCACCGCCGAGCAGTACAAGGACCTCGTGATCGCATACGAACCCGTTTGGGCCATCGGCACGGGCAAGACCGCAACTGCCGAGCAGGCGCAGGAGATCCACGCCTACATCCGCAAGGTGCTGGCCGAGAAGTTCGGCGCAGCAGCCGAAGAGACGGCGATCCTGTACGGCGGTTCGTGCAAGCCCTCGAACGCGGCGGAAATATTCGCAAAGGAGGACGTGGACGGCGGCCTGATCGGCGGCGCAGCCCTCAAGGCGGAGGATTTCCTCAGCATCGGCAAAGGCTTTGCTAAATAAGCGGTCCCGACCGCAAACAAAAAAGCTCTTCCTCCGGGAAGAGCTTTTTTCATATCCGTCCCGGAGCGTCCCGCCCCGAAACGCCGCCGGCCTATTTCCCGGCCGGGTCGGGCAGGTTCTCCATCACGTTCCGGTAGAAGTCGCGCACGTCGTTCCAGCGGTAGTAAGGCGCCAGATCGCTTGCGACGGGAATCCGCACCTCGCGTTCGTTGTAGAGGAACTTCACCAGCACGTCGTCCGCAGCTTTCTTACGGTAGAAGACCAGCTGGATATTGGCCGCCATCGGCGATATTCTATACAGGGGCCACATTTGGGCGATCTTCTCAGGATCGCTCTCCACGACGTCGCACCCCTCGAACTGCAGCAGCGACACGAACGTCATCAGGTTGCCGTCGTGGCCGAACCGCAGGTCGGCCGAAACCGCTCCGCCCTCCACGGCCCGGTCGGCGCGCGTGAGGAAATCCTCCAGCAGCGCCTTGGCGTAATACTGCGGAAAACGCCTGTTGAGCGGCGAGGGACCGCGGATCACGTAATACTTATAGTTGTCGTACACGTTCAGCCCGTAAAGCTCGTCGGTGGTAAAGAGGTCGTAAAACGAAATTCCCAGACCGACGTTCTGCATGTCGGCGGCGAAATAGAAAAGGCCCTTCATCAGCTTCTGCGCGTCGATCGTCCGCACGAACTCCCCGTCGGCGAACAGCTCCGACATCAGCCGGTCGGGACGCACGAACCGATCCCCGATCCGCTCGTACTCCTCCAGCCAACCGCCCTTGTCGATGAAGTCGAGGTACTCCCGGCTGAGCGTCGGGTTGGTCGGCTTGCTGTAGAAATTGAGGTAGCGCGTCGTCCTGCGGCCCGCCGTGCGCGACACCTCCAGACGGGGATTAAGCTCCTTGAGCCGCTCGCAGAAAGCCGCCATGCTCAGCACGCACCGTACCACGAGGGTCGCCTGCGCATCGACGACCGCGCCGGAGCGGAATACTTCGGGGAAATTGCGGTACATGCGCGCGGCGATCTCCCGGTGCTGCTCGGCGCCGAGAGGCGAAAGATCGCCGCCCCGGTCGATGCCGTCGTCGTAGACGCGCTTCACCCGGCCGTAGACCTCGCGTCCCCGCTCGGTAAAGGCATTCGCGGCGTCGGCGGCCCGGAAAACGGCCATCACCTCGTCGTATTCGCTGTCGTGCAGCAGCCAGCGCGAACCGTGCCGGCCGTAATGACTGATATAAAACGGTTTATAACCCTTCGGCGCAGGCGTCAGCACGGGATTGTCGTAGGTGTAGACATAATATACGCCGCCGGACTTGCCGGGATTTGCAGCTATTTCGTCCCGGAGGTTCTGTCCCGAAGCGGCCAGCGCCGCGAGGGAGCAGAGAACGGCTGCGAATAGTTTTGTAAATCTCATCTGTTTTTCGTTCGGTTACTGAATGATAAAATCGGACATCAGGAAGTAGTGGTCGCTGGGGTACAGACCATCGACCTTGTCGCGGAGAATCTCCGCCGAGACGGGCCGCAGGTTGCCGCGCACGAAGATAAAGTCGATGCGGCGCGCGTTCTTTTTTCGGTAATCCGGGCCTTTGAACCCATGATAGGTGAAGCCCGCTTCGCCGGGACCGTGTACGGCCTCGTACGCCTCCTGCCACCCGGCGTCGCGCAGGCACGCGACGGGCGCATTTTCGATTCCCGAATTGAAATCGCCGCAGATGACCTGCGGGAAGCCGTCGGCATACTGCGCGCACTCCCCGACGATCATCTTCATCTGCTCGCGCCGCGCATCGTCCGACTTGTGGTCGAGGTGGATGTCCAGCACGCGGAACTCCGCGCCGCTCTTCCGGTCGCGCAGGCGCACCCAGTTGCAGTGGCGGGCGCGCATCGTGTTCCACGAACAGCTGCCCGCGGCAAGCGGGGTTTCCGACAGCCAGTAGCAGCCCGACGAGACGAACTCGTAGCGCTTTTTGCTGAAGAAAATCACGTTCTTGCCGATAAAGTGATAACCCTCGGTATAGGGGTCCATCTCCGGACCTGCGAATCCGTAAGCGACATAATCCGAGAATTTCTCCTTGAAATAGTTATACGAATCGTAAATCACCTCCTGCATGCAGATCACATCGGGTCTGTACATGCGGATCGCCTTCAGGCAGGCGTCGCGGCGGTCCTCCCAGCGGCGTCCTGCGGTCTCGTCTTCGGGCAGTCCCGTGATGCGGACGTTGCAGGTCATGACGCGGGTCGCCGGCTGTCCGGACGCCGGCCGCGCCGCAGTTGCGGAGACCGCCGTAACGCAGGCCGCAAGACAGCCTGCCAGACACAGCATAAAACTCTTCTTCATCGGTTCAAGTCTTAAAGCAAGCGCTGCAGCGGGCGGAATCCGGCCCGCCACAGGCTCACCCGGTTTAAACATTATCTAACCAAAAAACCGTATCAACGAAGGTATGCACCGGTCTGGCGCAGTTCCTCCCGCACCTTCTCCACATCGACCGCCGAGGGGCGTACGCCCTCTTCGAGCGCGATGCGCGCCGCACGTCCGGCGGCTTCGCCCAGCGCCATGCAGGTGGACATCACGCGCGTCGAAGCCATCGCTTCGTGGTTCATCGACGAGCAGCGGCCCGCAACCAGCAGGTTCTCGACCGCGGCCGGCACGAGCGAACGGTAGGGAATGTCGTAGCAGTCCTCGCACCAGTGGAGCGTGCAGTCGCCGCCCGTGGCATGGTGGATATCCACCGGATAGCTGGCCACGGCGACCGCGTCGTCGAAGCGGCGGCAGGCGAGGATATCCTCGGCCGTCAGGATATATTTGCCGACGATCACGCGGCTCTCGCGGATGCCCATGAAGGGAGCCACCTTCTCGCGCCATGCGTTCTCGAAGCCGGGAACGAAGTTCTTCAGGTAGCGTTCCAGCTCGTAAATCTGCTTGCGGCCCTCCACCTCGCCGTGCGTATAGCTTTCCGGCTTGGTCGCATCGACGCCGCTCACGCGCGACATGTTCACCCAGATTTCGTCGTCCTTGATGCCGGTGATGAGGATCGTACGCGCCACGGGAATCTTATACCCCGCCTCTTCGGCCTTGCGGATCTGGTTGCGCAGGCCGACGGTGATGAATTTCCCGGTCCGGAACTGCTCGGCGGGCATGGTGTCCATGTCGAAGACATCGGGCCGGCCGACCAGCGCATCGCGCAGTTTCTGCACGTCGACGCCCTTCATGCAGAACATCAGCGTCGGGGGCTGCATACCGCCGTCGGCATCGCCCTTGCGGCACTCGACGCCCGCACGGCAGGCCACGTCGCCGTCGCCCGTACAGTCGATGACCGTCTTGGCGAGGATCGCCTCGCGTCCCGCCTTGCTCTCGACGACGACGCCTTCGACGGCGTCGCCGTTTTTAACGACGTCCACGCAGAAGACGTACATCAGCACCTCGACGCCGACCTCCTGCAGCATCTCCAGCGCCACGGTCTTCGCCTCTTCGGGGTCGATGATCGTCAGGCTCACATGGAGCTTGCAGGGACGGTGTTCGCCGGCGGCGCCCCGCGCACGCAGGCGGTCGATGAAGAGCTGGGGCAGTCCTTTGATAATCTGGTTGCCCTTGCGTCCGAGATAACCCAGAATCGGCAGACCGATGGTCAGGTTGCCGCCCAGATAGCCGCGGCTTTCGATCAGCATGACGCGCAGGCCCTTGCCTGCCGCCGCACGTGCGGCCATGATGCCCGCGGGGCCGCCGCCCACGACGAGCACGTCCACTTCGGCGCGAACCGGAATCTCCCGCCGGGGTTCCGTAATCGTTTTTTTCTGATTTGCCATATTTGCAATGTTTTAAGGTTTATTTTACGTTTTTGGGTTTTCGTGGCGTACCATGCGCCACAGGATAACGGCCGTGACGAGGTGCATCACGCCCATGACGGCGAACAGCACGTTGCCCATCGTCGCCAGCAGCGAACCGATGAAAATGTTGAACACCGCGCCGCCCACGGCTCCCGCGCCGGCCGTGATGCCGACCACGCTGGCGACGTTCTTCACGGGAAACGCCTCGGCGATGACCACGCAGATCGTGTAGAGCCAGCTCAGGCACATGATCGCGATCAGGCTGAAGATCGCCACCACAAGCCCGATGCGCGCATCGAACGACACGGCCTGCCACTCGCTCACATAGGGCGTGAGGATACACAGCGGCGCCACGAAGGCCATGAGGATCATCATCGTCTTGCGGGCCTTCAGCGCCGGCATGCCGCGGCGCACGAGCCAGTCGGACCAGACCGAGGTGAGGATGCCGCCCACGGCGCCGAACAGGAACGGCAGTCCGCCGATATACTGAATCATGTCGAGCGTAGCCTGCTGCGAAAGCCCCTGCGCTTCGCCCATGCTGCGCAGGTATCCCGGCAGCCAGAAGCAGCAGAAATACCAGACGGGGTCGCTGATCAGACGGATCAGCAGCACGCCCCAGAGCGAGCGCGTCGTCCACAGTTCGCCCCACGTGAAGGCCCGTTGCTGTTCGCCGTTGTTCCGCGCGACTTCGTCCTTGTCGGGGGCCATCGTGACGGCCAGCACCTCCTGCGGCGGATTCTTATAGATCAGCGCCCATGCCACGGCGATCACCAGACCTACCAGACCGGCCACGATGAAGACGTCGTGCCACGGCAGGAACCGGGCCATCCACGCGATGACCAGCGGCGCGATGACCGTTCCCAGCGAACCGCCCGCCGTACAGAGACTGTTGGCCGTGGCGCGGTGGCGTTTCTCGAACCAGAGCGTGACGGCCACGATCTGTCCGGCGAAGATCGTCGGCTCGGCCAGTCCGAGGATGCCGCGGCAGATGGTGAATTCGACGACGTTGGTCGAAAGGCCGCCGCCGATGCAGGCCAGCGACCATGCGACAATACCTCCCAGCATCACCTTCTTCGAACCGAAGCGGTCCACCAGAATGCCCGATATGGGATACATGATGGCGTAACAGATCAGGAATACGTTGACGATCCACGCGTACTGGAGGTCTTCGATGCCGAAATGGGTCAGGATTTCGGGTTTGAGGATCGACAGCAGCTGGCGGTCGAGGTAGTTGCAGATGATTGCGACGAAAATCGTCGCCACAATATACCAACGACGCTTGTTCGGGTTTTGGAGTAAATTCATTCGGGTTTCTTTTGGCTTATCGGTTTATAAAAAGGTTCTCGGTGAAAGCGCCCAAGGCGCGGTAACGCTCATAGCGGAGGGCCAATATGCCCGACTTCGCGGCGTCGGGCGTGTAAACACGGGCGACGGACGGACAGAGCGCCCGCTGCGCCGCACCGACCGACGGGTAGAGTCCCGCGGCGGCGGCCGCATGGACCACGGCGCCGAGCGCGCAGGAGTGCGCACTGCCGGAGACTTCGATCGCCATGCCCGTCACGTCGGCGAGCAGCTGCATGACAAAGGGGGATTTCTGCGAAATGCCGCCGATGCCCACCAGCCGCCCGATCTCCACGCCGTTCTCCGCTAGATGGTCGAGTATGGCCTTCGTCGCGAAAACCGTCGCCTCGGCAAAGGCGTAATAAAGCTCCGGTGCAGTCGCCGAAAGGTTCAGCCCCACGACCGAACCGGTCAGCCGGTTGCAAGGATAGGGCGAACGGCGGCCGTTCAGATAATCGGTCGCCAGCGGCGCATCGGCCCGAAGGGGCAGCTGCGCGGCGGCTTCAGCCAGTTTGGCCAGCAACCGCTCTTCGGTCTGCGCGGCCAGCGCGCGGAGCGTCTCGTTCTCAGGATCGGCCGGCAGCAGCACTTCGCGCAGCGGCCAGCAGAGCAGGCGCTTGAACCACGCGTACACGTCGCCGAAGGCCGACAGCCCCGCTTCGAATCCGACCATGCCGGGAAGTATCGAGCCGTCCACCTGACCGAAAATGCCTTCGACCACCCGGCCGCCCATCTTTTCGGGCGGCATGACGGCCATGTAGCAGGCCGACGTACCCAGATTCAGCACCACGGTCCCGTGACAGATGCCCGCGCCGACGGCGCCCGAATGGCAGTCGACATTCCCCACTCCGATGACCACCTGCTCCGACAGCCCCAGTTTCGCCGCCCATTCGGGGCTGAGCGTACCTGCGGGCGTATCGCAGCCGTACGTCCTGACGGGCAGACGCCGCAGGACGGGCAGCAGGACGGGGTCGAGTCCGGCGAAGAACTCTTCGGGCGGATAGCCGCCCCACTCTTCGGCCCACATCACCTTCGACCCGGCGACGCAAAGCCCCGACCGCAAATCCTCCATAGCGCGGCAACCGGTCAGCACGGCCGGAATCCAGTCGCACAGCTCGACGACGGCCCACGCATCGCGGCGCAGCCGTTCGGAACCCCGCAGCAGGTGCAGGACCTTCGACCAGAAACACTCCGACGAATAGTGGTTGCCCGAACGGCGGGCGTAATTGATTTCGCCGCGGGCGCAGAGGGCGGTGATCTCCTCCGACTCCCGCTGCGCCGTGTGGTCCTTCCACAAAACGAACATCGCATCGGGATTCTCCTCATAACCCGCCGTCAGCGACAGCGGCGTGCAGGTACGATCGACCAGACACGGCGTGCTGGCGGTCGTATCCACGGCGATGGCGCGTATCGCCTCCGGCGCAGGACACTGCGCAATGACCTGCCGCAGCACCTGCTCCAGCCCCTCCAGATAATCCAGCGGGTGCTGGCGGAACTGCGACTTCGCGGTATCGCAGTACAAACCCCGGCCCCAGCGGGAGTAATTGCAGACGGCGACGGCAATCTCTTCGCCGGATTCGGCGTCGGCCAGCAACGCCCGCACCGAGTCGGTGCCGTAGTCTATTCCAATAACGTACAGGTGTTCCATTATAGCTTGTTTTCAGTGCAAATCGTCCGGTAAACGAAAGGTAAAAGAGAGCAAAACCCTTTATTTGACTTTGCGAATATATTAAAATATTGCTACAAAAAGAAAATTTTCAGCAATAAATTTTGCAAATACAAAAAATAAATATAAATTCACCCCTGAAAAAGATAAGAAAAACAAATAAAAGCAAATAATGACTAACTTTACAGCGACGACCTCATCCCCTGCCTGCCGGGCAAACGGACGTTCCGTTTTCCGGACGGCATATCCGGCGGACCGGGCATTTCGCTGTAATCCGGGCGGTTTCTCCGAAGCTCATGCGGCAAAAACCTCCGACAATCCTTTTTCAATGCGCCGGCCTTATACCTATATTTTATACAACAAACGGAAATCGCCCCGAATAAGTATCGGACTCGGAATTCCCGCATAATCCGACGCGCATTTTCTTTCGAGCGCGCCTTTCGCCTAAAGAATACCTTACGACAACAAAAAGAAACTCCACCCATAATTCAGACAATAAAGAGAAAACACCCGCACACACAACCAAGACAAACGACATCGCATTATGAACCCTGAATTTCCGGCCTTTTCGGGCCAATAACCCGGATTCCTTCCGACGGACAGGCGCATCGCGTCTGCCCCGTGGTGTTTTATCCCAAGACCAAAGACCTTAAAATTTTACTAATTCCACCAACTATGAAAAAACAGCTACGCACCTTAACAAAACTGTTGGCAGCGGTCATCGCATGCTGCCTGAGTGTGGCCGTGCACGCCCAGACGACAGTCCGCGGAACAGTCACCGACGCGGACGGCATGCCTCTCGTAGGAGCTACCGTGATCGTCATTACAGGCACTCAGCCGGGGGGGGGTACCACGACCGATGCAAACGGTAAGTTCGCCATTGCGGCGGCTCCCGGCCAGCGGCTCTCCGTCTCCTACATCGGCTACAAGGAGACTTCGGTCGAAGTAACCACCAAGACCGATTACGACATCCGGCTCGAAAGCGACAATGCGCAGATCGACGAAGTCATCGTCGTGGGCTACGGCACCCAGAAAAAGGTGAACGTGACGGGTTCGGTGGCCACCATCGACTCGAAGGCGTTCGACAAACGCCCGATCGTCTCGACCTCGGCCGCCCTGCAGGGCATGGCTCCGGGCGTCACCGTCACCACGCAGTCGGGCGCACCGGGCGATGACGGCGGCGCGATCCGCATCCGCGGCATCAACTCCTTCGGCGGCAGCTCGACCTCGCCGCTGGTGCTCATCGACGGCATCGAGGGCAGTCTGGACAGCGTCGATCCCAACCTGATCGAATCCATCTCCATCCTCAAGGACGCCGCGTCCTCCTCCATCTACGGTTCGCGCGCCGCCAACGGCGTGATCCTCGTAACCACCAAGCGCGGTTCGAAGGAGCGGTTCTCCATCACCTACAAGGGCTATGTGGGCTGGCAATCGCCGACCGACCTGCCCGACATGGTCAATGCGCTCGAATTCCGCGAGCTGACACGCGCCATGTACCTCAACGACGGCGTGGACCTCAACGGCGAAAAGCCGGGCAGCACCCCCATTCCCGACTACAACGACGAGGATATGGCGCTATACCGCAAAAACTGGGGCAAGGACCCGGATCTTTATCCCAATACGGACTGGCAGGACGCCGTGCTGACCGGTTCGGGCTTCACCCACAGCCACAATGTTTCGCTCAGCGTGGGCAGCAAGCGCGTACGCATGCTCACCACGCTGGGATACGTGGATCAGGAAGGCATCATCAAAAATGCAGACTTCCAGCGTTACACGTTCCGCAACAACGCCGACGTCAAGTTCAACGACAAACTGTCGATGAAACTCGACCTTTCGTTCTCGAACGACGACCGCAAGGCCTCGCCCTATCAGAGCACGATCTTCAACTACATGAACACCCGTCCGGCCGACATTCCCAACCAATTTTCGACCGGTCTTTACAACGGTCTGGGAATGCAGGGCATGAACCCCGTAGCCCTGATGCTTTACGGCGGCAGCAACAACACCAACACCATACGGCTTTCGGGAGCCATCACGCTGACCTACGAGCCTGCAAAATGGCTCTCCCTGCAGGGTATGCTGGCGCCGCGCTATACGACCACCAACCGCCACAACTGGAAGAAGCCCGTTACGACCTATCAGGACTACAAAGGCACCTCCACGCTGACCTCCGCTTCCTATGCCACCCTCACCGAATCGGGCTCGCGCGCTTTCTACGGCAACTACAACTTTCTGGCTACCTTCAAGCACAACTTCAGCGGCCACGACCTGAAACTGATTCTCGGCGCCGAGCGCAACACGTACGACTATAAATACCTGATGGCCTACCGTCAGGTCTTCAATTACAACTACGACCAGATCGACGTAGGCGAAATCGACAACATGGACAACTCCGGCCGCCGTTACGAGTGGGCCATACAGTCCTACTTCGGCCGTCTGAACTACAACTACAAGGAGCGCTACCTGCTGGAGGCCAACCTGCGTATCGACGGATCGTCGCGCTTCAACAAATCGAACCGCTGGGGCTACTTCCCCTCGGTATCGGGTGCATGGCGCATCTCCGAGGAGCCGTTCATGCAGGATGTCAAACACATAATCGACGGATTGAAACTCCGCGCATCGTACGGTACGCTCGGCAACCAGAACCTTGCCGGCGGCGACGCAGCCAGCTACTATCCCACCACGCAGAACCTCGCGATGGGACAAATCTCGATGAACGACAATATCTACTCGCTCGTCACCCTCAACACGCTGGCCAACCCCGACATTAAATGGGAAACCACCACGATGCTCGACGTCGGCGTGGATTTCTCACTTTTCAACAAGCTCAACATCACGGCCGACTGGTACCGCAAGGAGACCAAGGACATTCTGATGAAACTCGACATGCCCCTCGGCATCGGCCTCAACGCTCCCTACCAGAATGCGGGTAAGGTCCGCAACACGGGCTGGGAGGTAAGCGTGGGTTACAACAACCAGTGGCGCGACTTCTCGTTCGGCGTGCAGGCCAACCTGTCCGACGTCAAGAACGAAATCCTCGACATGCGCGGCAAGACCTCGACCAGCGGCGTGCTGCGCAATCAGGAGGGTTATTCCATCGGCAGCATCTATGCGCTGAAAAGCCTCGGCATCATCCGCACGCAGGAGGAGGCCGACTGGGTCAACGCCAACTGTCCGCAGTTCAAGGAAACCGTCCAGATCGGCGACATCCGCTATGCCGACATCGACGGCAACAACTCGATCGACGAGAACGACAAAGACATCGTCGGCAGCACGATCCCCCGCTACACCTACAGCCTGAACCTGAACTTCGGCTGGAAAGGGCTGCGTCTGGGTCTGCTGTTCCAAGGCGTCGGCAAAACGGACGGTTATCTGAACACCTATTACGTAATGCCCAGCAACCAAGGCGGTACGTTCCGCAAGGAGCACCTCGACTGGGCGAGCGCAGAGAATCCCAACGGCAAGACTCCGCGTCTGACGAGTGCGAACAAAAACAACTGGTACGACTCGTCGTTCTGGATGAAAAGCGCCGCTTACCTCCGCCTGAAGAACATCCAGCTGGGCTACGAACTGCCCAAGTCGTGGATGCACCGGATCGGTCTCAATTCGGCCTATCTTTACGTCAATGCGCAGAACCTCTTCACGGTCACCAACTTCTGGGACGGCTACGACCCTGAGGTGGGTTACGGAGGCGATTCGAGCGGCGACTTCGACGTCGTGAAACTCGGCTCGGCGAACAACTATCCGCAGGTAAAGATCGTTACGGTCGGACTCGAACTCAAATTTTAACGCATTACAACCATGAAAAACAAAATAATCACCGGCATAGCGCTCTGCAGTCTCTTCATCACGGGCTGCTCGCTCGACAAAGCATATCTCAACGGTCCGAATGCGTCCACGTTCCCGGCTACGAAATCGGAGGTGGAAGCGGGCGTCTTCGCGACCTACAAGGGCCTTACCCTGATCGACGCATCCTCGACGCCGTTCCCCGGCATTCAGGACAATGCTTCCGACATCGGCGCATCGCGTCTGAACGCCGCCAACTACAACTACCAGCAGCAGTCGAAACTCCCGCCTTCGAACGCATGGGTGACCAAAGTCTACACCCAAATCTACAAAACCGCAGCCCGCGCCAATCTCGTACTGGACGGCATCGACAACGTCCGCGAGCTGATGAGCGAGCAGGAGTACAATATGTATAAAGCCGAGCTGCTGCTCGTCCGCTCCTTCCTCTACGACTGGGGCTGCCAGCTTTACGGCGACATCCCCTACATCGACCACACCCTGAAATTGGGCGACACCTACACGCGCACGCCGAAAGAAGAGGTGATTTCACGGATTCTCAACGAAGATCTTGCGGACGAAATGCTCGACTTTCTGCCGATCCGCCACAACAAGAACAGCTACGGATCGGCACGTCTGGGACGCGCAGGCGCCTACGGACTCAAAGCCCGCATCTGTCTGAACTGGAAATATTACGAAGAGGCGGCCTATTATGCCGACAAAGCGCTGAAACTGGCCGAAGAGGGCGGATATTCACTTCAGGCATACGACATCCGCTACTGCGGCGAAGACCACACGAAGGGCGAACCCACTCCCTCCAACCTGTTCGGCATCAACGGTCACAAGAACAGCGACGAATGGATTTGGGCCTTGCAGTACAATACGGCGATCTCCAGCAACCAGCACAATGCCGGCTATTATGCGGCGCCGCGTATCGCAGGCGGCTGCTCCTACTTCAGCCCGACGCAGGCTTTCCTCGACGCCATCCAGTGCACGGACGGCAAGTCGATCGTGGAATCGCCCCTGTTCGATTACCAGAATCCGTGGAAGAACCGCGACCCGCGTCTCGATCTCTTCTGCGTACGTCCGGGTTCCCGCGTACTGGGCATGCAGTTCGAGACCAATCCTTCCGCCCAGACCATCAAGAACTACAATGACAAAGAAGAAGGCGTAGACGTCGCAAACTCGGAAGCCTACGGCAGCAAATCGGAATACGGCGCCAACGGTTCGAAAGGCCCGTGCGGTTACTTGTGGCGCAAATACCTCGACATTCAGGAGTACAAATACAACAATGCATTCGGCACCAGCTCGGTATGCGTGCTGAGCTATCCGCTGATGCGTCTGGCCGAGCTTTATCTGATCCGCGCCGAAGCCAACATCGAGTGGAACGGCGGCGACCTCAGCGTCGCCAAAGCCGACATCGAAACGATCCGCAGCCGCGCACACATGCCCGGTCTCGGTGAAAACCTCAGCCGCGACGGCCTGCGTTCGGCACTGCGCTACGAGCGTATGGTCGAACTCTGCAACGAGGGTTTCCGCTGGTTCGACATCCGCCGCTGGGATATGGCCGAATCGGTCATCTCCGGGACGCTCTACGCACCGGCTCTCGACGGTTCGGTATCGAACGCCGTACCGACGATCGACTCCGACTGGCACGTAACCTACAACGGCCAGACGTTCGACGGCAAGGATATGAACCTGCGCAGATTCATCACGATGTCCTACGACCCGATGAAAGACGCCCTGTGGCCCATTCCGGAGGACGAGCGCATCGCCAATCCGCTGATAACCCAGAACCCCGGTTATGCCGGTCATTCAATCGAGGAATAACAATAAAAACAAACACACCATGATACAACGGCTATACAGACTGCTGCTTCTCTTCTGCTCGATCGCGGTTTTCGCGGCCTGCTCGGACAGCGACGGCAATAACAATAACGGCGGAAACGGCGGAGAGATCGTTCCCGACGGCGGCGACACCTACGGATATGTCACGGACGCAAACGGCAACCCCGTTCCGGGGGTTGTCGTCAGCGACGGCTTCACCTGCACGCAGACCGACGCCGAGGGCCAGTATGTGCTGACCCGCAACGCGGAATCGGGCTTCGTCTTCTACTCCCTGCCTTCGGGCTACAAGGTCAACATGCACAAGACCTACAAACTGCCCAAGTTCTTCACCAAACTCAAACCGGAAACCGCCCGCTACGACTTCACGCTGACGGCGCTGGACGCTCCCGAAACCCGGTTCGACCTGATCTGCATCGGCGACCCCCAGATCAACGAGGCGGCGCACGCCGTCCGGTTCAAGCGCGAAGCGGCCAAGGACATCCGGGAGTATTCCGCCGCGGCCGACATCCCGTGCTACGCCATCCACCTCGGCGACTTGGTGAACAACAAATGGGCGCTCTACAGCAACATGGTGGTGGCCCTGCAGCCCGAACAGACGGGAATCCCCGTATTCTCGACCATCGGCAACCACGACCACGAATTCCCGACGGCCAACGAGAAGGAGGCCCGCGCGAAATACGAAAGCTTCTTCGGTCCGGTGGACTATTCGTTCAACCGCGGCGACGTGCATATCGTATCGATGGACAACATCATCCACGAATGTCAGGAGAGCGCAGGTTACACCGGCGGTTTCAGCGCCGAGCAATACGAGTGGCTGAAGCAGGACCTGAGCTATGTTCCGAAGGATAAAATGGTGATCCTGTGCGTTCACATTCCCTTCCGCAACAGCAAATACGCCTACTACGACGAAGTGCTGGAGCTGCTCTCGCAGTACAAATACGCAACGATCATGTCGGCCCACACCCACTCGAACATCAACCACATCCACACCAAGAACGGCAAGGAGATCTTCGAGCATGTCACGGGCACCTCCTGCGGCGCATGGTGGCGTTCGACCGTCTGCACCGAAGGCACGCCCATCGGCTTCGGCATCTACCGCATCGAAGGCGCCGCGATGAAGGAGTGGAACTACAAATCGGTGCAGCACGGCGAAGATTTCCAGATCCGGCTCTACCGCGGGTCCGACAAATTCACCGGCGGCGGCGACGCTTCGTACTACTTCTCGAAGAAAAACGCCGGCCAGATCGTCGCGAACATCTGGAACTGGGACCCCGCTTGGACCGTCAATGTCTATGAAAACGGCGCGAAAACCGGTACGATGACCCAGTATTCGGACAAGGACGCATGGACGGTGGCCTACCACATCGGCATCCTGAACAACAGCAGCAGCTACAACAAGGCCACGGATCACATGTTCTATTACACGCTGACGAATCCCGATGCGGACGTAAAGGTCGAGGCGATCGACCGCTTCGGCAACAAATACGAACAGACGGTCTTCACCGACCCCGATTCGCATCCCGGCATATACCATCTGGATTATTAAAAACAGACTAAGAACCGAACCTATATGAAAAAGTTATTATTATTCCCCTGCCTGCTTCTGGCGCTCGGCCTGAGTTCGTGCGAATCGTCGGACGACGAGGTCATGAGCATCGAGCTGGTCAGCCCCAAAAAACTTGCGGTTACGACCGAGTTGGCGACCGCCTCTTTCAAATGGGATGCCGTCACAAAAGCGGAAGGCTATGCCTATGCTTTGGACAACTCCACCGAATACACGACCGTCGACGCAGCGACCACAACCCTGAAACTGACCCGACTCTCGCGCGGTTCGCATACGTTCCGCATCTATGCCGTCGGCAATCAGGGACACACGACCGACTCGGCCGAACGCACCGTCGATTTCGACATCGACCCGACGCTTCCGACCCCGGCCCCGTCATGCACCAGAGGCGAATCCGCAGACGAGGTCGTCGTCACATGGCAAGCCGTCAAAGGCGCCATCGGCTATGCCTACAAATTCAACGACGAGACGCAATGGACCGAAGTCGGAGCCGACGTATTGAAAATCACCAAGAGCGGATTCGATCCGGAAGCGAAAAACACCTTTACCATATACGCCAAGGGCCAACTGCCCGATTCGGAGGATTCGGAGGAGCTTACGCTTCCGTTCCAGCTGATCGACACTTCGGAGGGCGTATGGGCAAGGACTTCCGACGGAAGCCTGTACGAACTCAAAGAGTCGGAATCCGGCATCTATACCGCTGCGATCACCTGCAAGGCCTCGGACGACATCACCATCCTGATTGAGAACACGCCTTACGGGTTCACCGCTTACAGCGGCAACGGCGGCATCGGAACCGTAAACAGCGTTTATGCGACCGTCCCGTTCTATACCTACCCGGCAGCCGTATATTACGTGCGGGAAAGTCTCGGACAAATGACGGCCAAGACCGAAGATGCTGATATAAATAAATTCTGGGTCAATGTTTCGGGATCGACCTGCAAAATAGACGTCGAGATCGACTGCACCAACGCCGACAAGACTCCGCGCTATCGTCTGAAACTCGTCGAGAACGAAGATCCGTCGATCATTCTGGAACAGTATTTCGATCTGATGGTATACGGAGGCGACTGGATCCAGACGGGGAAAGTGGCAAGCAGCGGCAGAAAACTGGCATCCACGAGTCCTGCGGCCATCGACGGCACCGAACCTGCCACGGCTACTGCAAGTTACACGACGTTCGGCATAAACATCAGTTCCGACAAGGATGCGGCACCGGCCTATCTCGCAAACCGGGGACTGACGGATTGGGGCATCAAATACTGTTATGAGTTTCCGGGATATGTCCGTCTCTCCAATTCGGCTTCGGGTTCGAATATGTATTACGGAGTGCTGACCACGCCCAAACTGTCAAAACTGACCGCGGCATCGACCGTCACCGTCACATTCGACGCCGTCCGGTTTGCATCGGAACACGACATTCCCGTCAAAGTACTGAATGCCGGAACAATCGCTTCGGCGCAAGTGGTCGTCGAAGGCAGCGGTTCGGCCGCATCGATCGCTCCGGAAAGCGGCGGCAAGTCAATCAATATCACATCGGCGCACTGCCCCAAACACGGAAACGAGGCCTTGAAGAAATGGTCCAATTTCTCGATAACCATCGAAGGCGCGACGGCGGAAACCCAGATATGCTGGGATACGACAGGTGCAGGATCTACCAGCGCCAACGGCCGTATCTGTCTGGACAACATCGTTGTCAGGAAAAACTAAACGAACACTTTCACACGATCCGGCGGGCGGAGGGACAATCCCCCGCCCGCCGATCGTTTACAATCAACCTCCTGCAAAATGAAAAAAACGCGGATACTTCCGCTGCTGGCCGTCGCGCTCCTCTGCAACTGCGGAGGCTCCGACGACAAGGGGCCGGAAACGGGCGACGGCAAAATCACCGTCGTCGAACCGACGACGGCGTTGGGCGCCCCGAACGACGACATCTCCCGGCTGCAGCTCAAACCGGGCAAACTGATTACACTCAAACAGGTCAACACGACCAACTGCAAACGCGCCGCGGCGGCCGGCATGTGCATCGACATCATGGCGCAGGACGCCACCGTCTTCGCCGAAGGAATGTCCGATGCGAAACTCGACGCACTGTTTTCCGAGGCGGGAGCGGCAATCGGCTCCGCCGCGGCAAACCTGTGGGGCGTCCATCTGCCCTACGGGACATACGACATCTCGGCGACCGACGAAACGGTCCGCACCACGGCCGTAGCGAAACTCAAAGCCGTGATAACCAGCGTCATGAAACACATGTCGCCCAAGCATTTCGTAATTCACCCCTCCACCGGCACGATACTCACCACCGGAAGCGACTTCGCGGCACGCAAGGTCCAGAGCCGGAAATCGCTCAGGGAATTACAGACCCACATCGCGTCCTGCAATTCGACGTACGGCCTGCACACGATTCTCTGCGTGGAAAACTGTCCCCGAAGCGTCGCCTACGATGCCGAAACGATGCTCGCCCTGCTCAGCGGCGAGGGGCTGGAGCAGGTGCGCGTCTGCCTCGATACGGGCCACGCCCTGATTCCGCTGAACGGGTCGTATATCAATCCGACCAGAAACGGCGACGCCGTCGCCATACTCCGAAAGCTCGGCACACGCCTCGGCACGCTGCACATCCAGCAGAATCCCGGCGCCGAAGGGCAATCCGGCACGCTGGACAAGCACCTGCAGCCTTACGACGGAGGACTGATCGACTGGGGAGAGTTCTATTACGAACTGCTGAAAAACAACCGTTACCGCGGCTGTTTCCTCTACGAAGTCTCCTTCACGGACACCTACGACGGTACGACGGCCACGATCGAATCCGCCAAAGCGAATTACACGGGCCTCGTCTATCCGGCCTTCACCCATAGGCTGAACCGCCAATAGGCCCCGGCAGCCGGACGACAGACGGACAAGGGACAAGAGAATGTCTCCGAACCGGCAAAGTTTCCGCCCGCCGGCAGGAGTAACGGACAAACCATCCGCCGCACTCCTCCCGCACGACAACGAATCTTTCCGCCGAACGACAAATCCTTCGCAGAAACGACAGATTCACCCGCACAAACGACAAAAATCCGGACACCCATCGGGGTATCCGGATTTTCCAATCGTTTTCCGATTAAACGGAAAACTACATTTTCTTGCCCACGTTGGTCTTCTTGGCAACCTTCGGAGCGGCAACCTTGGCAGCTTTGGGAGCGGCCGGTTTCGCAGCCTTCGGAGCAGCGGCCTTCTTGGGTGCGGCTTTCTTGGCTTCGCCCTCGACAACGGTAGCCTCCTCGACGGCGTCGGTCTTCTTCGCTGCGGGTTTGCGCGAACGGCGCGTCTTGGGTTTAGCCTCGGCTGCGGCTGCGGGAGCGATGCCCAGCGTGTAAGCATCGTTGAAATCGACGAACTCGATGATGCACATGTCGGCAGCGTCGCCCAGACGGAAACCGGTCTTCAGGATGCGGGTGTAACCGCCCGGACGATCGGCGATCTTCGGCGCGATGGTGCGGAACAACTCGGTTACGGCCTCTTTCTGCTTGAGGTACGAGAAAACGATACGGCGCGAGTGCGTCGTGTCGTCCTTCGACTTGGTCACCAGCGGTTCGATGAACTGGCGAACGGCCTTGGCTTTGGCAACGGTGGTCTCGATACGCTTGTGCAGGATGAGCGACGAAGCCATATTCGACATCAACGCTTTACGGTGTCCCGCCTGACGGCCAAGGTGGTTAAAATTCTTATTGTGTCTCATAATTAATCTTTGTCAAGTTTGTAGATTGATACGTCCATACCGAACTTAAGGTTGAGCGAGGTCAGCAGCTCGTCAAGCTCCGTCAAAGACTTCTTGCCGAAGTTGCGGAACTTCAGCAGGTCGTTACGGTTGAGCTTCACGAGGTCCCCCACCGTATCCACGTCGGCGGCTTTCAGACAGTTCAGGGCACGGACGCTCAGGTCCTGATCCGAGAGCTTGGTCTTCAGCAGCTGACGCATGTGGAGGATATCCTCATCGAACTCTTCGGCGCCGTTGGTGTCTTCCATGTTGACGGTGATCTTCTCATCGGAGAAGAGCATGAAGTGCTGGATGAGAATCTTCGCGGCCTCTTTCAGAGCCTCCTTGGGGTGAATCGACCCGTCGGTAGTAATTTCCAAATTCAATTTCTCGTAGTCGGTCTTCTGCTCGACACGATAGTTTTCGATGGAATACTTCACGTTCTTGATCGGGGTGAAGATCGAGTCGATCGGAAGCGTTCCGAACTCGCACTCGGCGGGAGTATTCTCCTCGGCGGGTACGTAGCCGCGGCCCTTTCCGATGGTCAGCGTCATCTGCATCTTCGTGCCGGGCGCGAGATGGCAGATCACCAGATCGGGGTTCAAAACCTTGAAGAACGAGAGGTAATTCGAGATATATCCGGCAGTCAGCTCCGTCACACCCGCAACGTTAATGG
>ERZ772893.1305-NODE-1305-length-25546-cov-6.194814_pt1 | contig 25546 bp, 31 predicted proteins | sample MGYA00511482_ERZ772893 | MGnify/ENA primary metagenome ERZ772893 (study PRJEB29015, sample SAMEA2737687) | human gut metagenome | biome: human gut; feature: human-associated habitat; material: faeces | place: China | collected 2012 ... | reverse complement strand
CCGCCGATATCGTGTACTTCGTGCCGACCGCGATCGACGCGGACGCTTCGGAAAGCTCGGTCTCGAAAACGAGATCGTCGGTCACGCGGACCGCATTCACATATCCGGCGCCCGCCGAGCGCTCCTCCACCGCCACATACGCGGGCGCGGCAGTGCCCGTCGCAAGAGCACCCTCCGCCGTCAGCGCCGTGCCGACCGACGTCGCGATCGAGCACGGTATTTTCTCAAAGGGAGGCACTCCGGCGCTCCCTCTCGTAAGAGGTATAAAAGCCATTTCAAAAATCCTTTCTCCGTTTACTTCGGCTTTCTTGCCGAAGAATATTTCTTCCAGTCGCGCGCGATCTCCGCATCCGTCGCCGCGGGATTGAGCAGACGGTACTGCTCGAGCACCTCGGGCGGAACCGCCCCGAGCACATCCCCGCGGGGAGAGGCGGTCGGCTTCAGATGCTCACGGCTTGCCGCCGACGTCACCGCCTGACGGCGCGCATTCTTCGCCGCCGCCGCGACAGATCTGTCGTACGTCGCAAGTCGGTACGCATCAACGAGGGAATACCCCTTCTTCACCCGATCGTACAGCTCGCCGTAGTACTCCTTCGAACGGAGATCGGCGGCCTCTTTCACCGTCGGATCAAGCTTCGTGATCTCGCGCAGCTCCTCGCGGAATCTCTCCATCCGCTGCACCTCGGAGGAGCGCTCCTCCTCGGCCGCAAGACGGTCCGTAAGCTCTCGCGCCGCACGGACGGCGGGATGCGTCTCGATGAGCTCCTCGATGACCTCACCGCTCACCCCGGCACGCTTGAGCGCCGATGCGCGTTCCTTCTCCGCTTTCCCCTTGGTGAAGGCTTCAAGCTCCTCTCTCGTCGTGATCCGCCTGCCGTCCTCGCCGCGTATCCCGAGCGCGTTCATCAGCATCTCGAAGTCCTTCTTCGACTGCGAACGAACCGACTCTATCGCAAGATCGCGCTCGCGCTCCGCACGTCGGCGTGCGGCGGCATACCGCGCATCCTCACCCCGATCGCGCGCATCTTCATCGGAGGACTCACCGTCTCCGGCATCCTCCTCACCTTCGTGAGAGTCCTCGCCCTCACCGTCTCCCGCGGGGTCGGCGACCTCCCGCTCTTCTCCGCCTGACTCCTCTCCGGCATCGTCCCCCAAGGTCACATCCTCATCGGATGCGGCAGAGTCGGCGGCACTCTGCGCTTCTTCGCCGTTTTCCCCGTCTCCGAGCCCGAAGATTTCGTCGTAATTCATGTCCATTTCAAATTCCTTTCCCGATTTTTACGCTTTTCGGCTGCGATTTTGCCGCCGCAGGGCGGCTCTGTCCGGCACGCTTATTTCGTGCCCTTGCCCGTGCGCAGATCGTCACCGCGCTTCACGCGCCCCGTCTGCTTCGCTTTTGCCGCAAAAGGAGCTTCGACCCTCTGCGCCCCGGCGTTCGATATGCGTCCCGCATATCCGCATCCGCCCGACTTGCTCTTTTCAGCCATCCTCTCTCCTCCTTTCCGCATGTTTATATAGAACCGCCGGGATACCCCGGCGCGCCCTGCATTTCACCCGGCATGCCCTGTATCTGCGCCGCCTGCTGCATCTGCGCAGAGCGCATTTCCGCGTCGCGCCGCTCCTCGAACTTCTTCTTGATCGCACCCGCACCCGGATAGTGCTGCTCCTCCATCGCCGTCCAGAACAGAAGCAGCGTATCCGTCGAGGACGGATCGCCGAACGCCCCCGTCTGAAGGTTCGTCCTCAGCTCCTGCCACATCGCCTCGCGGTTCGTCGCCAAAGCCGACGACGTGTCGCAGTCGAAGAGATACGCATCGTCCCAATACCACGCGCCCGCTTCATCCTGCTCGAGGAATTCGTACCTGTTGAACTCGTCGTATACCGTGTTTCCGTCCGCATCCTTCGAGAGGACGGGGAACGGCTCGTCCGAGTACGCGAGCGTGAACTTGAACATCAGCTCGAACAACTCCGCATACGCCGCGCGCTTCATCACGCTTTTCGACTCAAGCCGCCCCGCCGCCTGCTGCGCCGAGAACTGCTTCGCGCGTCCGCTCGTCGCCGTGCTGTCCGTTCTGCCGAGGTAGGAATCCGTGATCCCGACCGCCTGCTTCACTTCGTCGTACACGGCGTTGAGATACGCCATGTCCTGTGCAACCGACGCCTCCATGTCGTATACGCCGATGTACTCGCGCTCCGCCGGGGTCTCGATCCGGATCACCTTCATGTCCTCGCCCGATACCTCGATCGCTGCCTTCGGCGGCAAAGTCATGTACGACCCGCCGCAGCACAGCTTGTCAACGATCTTCTTCTCGATGCGGTTGATCGTGTTCTGCGCGCTCCATATCTTGTCGATGTCGCTGTCGCCGAGAAATCGCCCGAAAACGCTCACGTTCTTCTGAAGAATAAGCGGGTAACGGTCGGGCTTGTAGTACGGAATCTCGGTCGGTACCATGATCTTTGCACCGTACTCGTCAAGCTCCGGATGCTCACCCGGGATCATGCGCCCGCCCTCGAGCGCGATCGGTATGTATACCTTTTCGCTCTCCGCCGCCGCCGAAACGAATTTCCGACAGCCGCAGAAGGGGCAGACCTCACCGCCCTCCTCGCCGTCCTCGCCGCCGGGAATATCCCCGAACAAGCCGAGCGTCTCGCACAGCTCCTCCGAAGGCGCGTTCACCGTGCCCGGCTCGGCGGCAGTACCGCACTGCGCGCATACCTTGATCCTGCGCACCTGGTAGTCCTCGAAGTCCTCCAGGATCACGTCGCAGCACCAAGTGAACTTGCCGATCGCCCCCGACGCGCTTCTGTAGTACGCCGTGTAGACCGTCACCAGCCCGTCCGCCGACGAGCTGTCCCCCGCCGAGCGAATCTCCGGGTCCTCCTCGGATGCCTCGTCGCCGAGTGTCACTCCGTAGACCCTCTCCGCGTTCGCCTTCGTCTGCGGAAAGCGCAGAAATACATAGTCCATGTCCTCGATGCCCGTGTACACCCCGTCCTGCGGGATGATCCACTTCGGATGGATCGGCGTCACCACAATCTCCCCGAGCGTCTCGTGAGTCGTCACGGTCGGGTCCCACTCTACGAGATAGCCCGCGCCGCCCTGGATCGGAACTATCCGCTCCATGAGATCGTTTATCCTCTCGAACGGAAGAAGATCAAGCTTGTTCCGGAGCATGTTCTCGATCAAGCGCGCCTTGTCCTCGTTCTCCTTCTTGCGCGCCGTCACCTTCGGCCGCGGTATCGTCGAGTCTATCTGGTTTTCGACCATCTCGCAGCAGACGTTGCGCAGATGCGGCACGTCCCGCCCGCCGTCCGTCCGGAACAGCGGAATTCTCTCCTGCTCGCCCGCATAGACCTTCTCGCGCCCGTCCATCTTCACAAGCTCGTCCCCGTAGGCAGCCTCCGCCGCGCTCAAACGCCGCTGCCACTCACGAAGCCGCGCTTCGTCCCTCTCGCTCATTCGTGCATTCAACTGCAAAATCACCTCTTTCGTTTATCTCCGTATGCCCGGATCGCCCCATTTCGTGAGCAGATACTCCTTCTCATCCGCCGAAGCGCCGCGCCAGTCCTCCCACATGTCCGCCGTCCACTTGACCTTCGCCCTCTCCGGCACATCGGCAACGCGCCGCTGAAGCGGCCGCACATGGTTTGCGATCGCAAGCGACATGATGAGATCATCGTGCGCCCCCGCCTCCGCCTCCGGGCGGTAGTCCTCGTTGCGCACAAATGTCAGCATCTCCTCAAGCGTGCGCGCATCGTGGATCAGCTCGAGCGAGCCGCGCACCGCCGTCACAAGCTCCGCGATTATAAGATTTCGGTTTTTCGCCGTCGTCAGAAATCCGTATGATTTGCGAAGCCGCCCCGTGTACGTGTCCTCCGTCTCCCGAACGTGAAGATTCCCATATCCCCACTGTGCGAGCACAGTGTTCACATACGTCGAGAAATTCGCCTCGACCGCAAGATACGCCTCGTTGTACTCGCAGGCAAGGCAGTACAGCTGCGCTGCAAACTCCGCCTCGCCGTTCACCATGCGCAGCACAGCCGCCTGCTCGCCCGTCCTGTTGTCGAGGACGTGCGCGCAGAACGCATCCGAGCCTTCGCCCGCCGTGTCCGCTCCTATCACATAGGGAACACCCGGCTCAGCCGCCGCCCAGACCGTCACACAGCCGTCCTCAGCCTCCGCAAAGCGCCTCCCGAACGGCTTTCCCGCCGCACTCTGCTCATACACATACAGCCCGCAGCGCGACACTTCCGCACCCGCACGGATCTGCGCAAGGCGCTCGGTCACCGCCGCGGCAGGGAATACCGTCCGACCGAGCACACCCCACTCGCCGAGCGCGTACACCGCATAGTAGTACGGGTCCGTGTCGCGGTATCTCTCAAGCTCCTCGCCGTACTCAGCCGGCAGAAACCGGTTGTCGCGGTACGTCGAGCGCACCGTGCGCACATTGTCCGCCGCGCGGTCGAAGAACTTCTTCTTCAGCCAATGCGTCGCCGAGATCGGATTGAACGTAACTATGATCTGCCGATAGTACGGGCTCTCGTCGCGGAGTCGCAGGTTCAGCTGATCCGCATCCGCCTCGTCGCACTCCGACGCCTCCTCGATCCACACCGACGTGATGCGGTGGATCGACTTCAGCTTCTCCGAATCGTCAAGCCCGCCGAACAGGATCACGCTCCCGTTCGGAAAGCGTATCTGCATCGGCGATACCGTCGCCCGAATCCCCGACGCGGGGTAGTACTGCTCAAGCTCCGCACACAGCAGCGCATAGCAGCTCTCCCGGAGCGTCGCCGCCACCTTGCGGCATACAAGGAATCTGTGCCCCGGCTCGCCCATGCACCGCTCGATCACCTTTCGCGCCGCGAAGTTCGACTTCCCCGAGCCCGCACCGCCCATCAGCACAAGCCACCTGTGCGAGTCGTGGAACAGCGGAAGGAACACGTCGTTCGACGTCCGCCGAAGCGTCGAGTACCACAGCACGGCACGCCGCTGGAGCTCGCTCAGCGCTTCAGCCTTCATCGATGACGACCCCCAGCTCGCGCAGCGCCTCCGTCAGATCGGCAAGCGTCGGCGGCGATGCCGAACCCGACGGCACGACCTCCGTGCTCACCGTGTCGCGGTGCCCGTAATTCGCACGGAGCTCCGACAGAACCCCGGTCACCCCCTTCGTCCGCGTCAGAAGCTCCCCCCGCAGCCAATCCTCGCATACCTCGCGCGCATACTCGCCCACGCTTCGCCACTCCTCAGCCTCTCGCTCGTCCGCCGCTCCGTCTCCGGAAACGTATTTCGCCCACGTCGTCCGCGAGATGCCTATGCTCCGGCACATCGCCGTGATCCGCGGCGGCTCGAGGAAGCGGCGCACGGCCACCTCCTCGCCCTCATCGTTCAGCACCTTTCTCATCTCGCACACCTCGTGCCCGTAGCGGTCAAGCCTCCCCGTCGGGACAGGCTCGACCACCGCCTCCGTCCGGCTGATCGAGCGGAAATATTTCTCCGCCGCACGCATCAGCGACGCGGCGCTTCTGTATTTCTTCGCGCGCGGCATATAATCCTCCTTTTCAGGGGCAGCTCCTCCCGCCTCCCTGACCCCGCTTCGCGGGCCCGCTTTGCTGCCTTCGCCGCGATTCTACCGCAAAAACGCGTTTTTCTCTCCCCGCCTCTCGCCGAAGCGGGGAAATAAAAAAAGGGCGCGAAGCCCCGTAAATCAAGGCTCCGCGCCGCTTTCGAAATTTATAAAAATTTTTCCCGAAAATAAAAAAAGACCCCCGCGGCATCTCTGCCGCAGAGGTCAAAACCCCGCCCGGAGGTCAGTCTTCGCCGTCCTCTTCCGGACCGTAGTCCCCGTCCGGATCGGGCCAATGCCTGCGCTGCCTCATGTCGTCCGACCTGATCTCGCCGTAAGCGTCGGGGCACTCGTCGAAATCGGACGGAAAAGCGTACTTCTTTCCGTCAAACGTGAACACGCACGCATAGTCCCAGCCGAGCTCGTCGGCGCGCAGTTCAAGGCATACTTTGTCTTTCCCGACGGCACGACCGTCGGCTGAACCCCAACCGAATCCCCCCGGCGGGCAGTGCCCGCAGCCAAGCGTCGGGGATGTGCAGCGGCACGTTAACGCTATCCCCCGATGGTGAAGTTTGTATTTGACAATACGCCATTCCCCCGCGGCGCTGTCGAGCGCGGCCACGGCGAAAAAAGCCCTGACCGTATCCCGGCAGCGCCGCATTATATGTACGCGCCCCCGCGCGCATATCCCAGTGTCAGCTTTCGCCCGTCCCCTCTCCCGCCTCCGTGATCATAGAGTACATCGGACAGTGCTCGAACCTGAACGTCGCGCAGTACTTCTCAAAGAACGCACACTTGTCCGTGAACGTCCGGAACACGCTCACTACCTCATCGCTGACAGCCCCTTCGCACCTTATCCTCAGGAGCGATTCCGAGAGATAGTACGGGCACTTCGCCCTCGCGTCAGCCGTCTTGTTCGCCATCTTCATGCCTCCTTCCGCATCTCACGCTCGTCCGCCTTCTTCCTCCTCTTCAGCCACGACGCGCCCCAATGCTCCCGATTTCCGTCCGCGTGAGGGGACGAGCACCGGATCAGCCTGAGCGTGAAGTACGCCCCGCCGTTCAGATCGTTCAGATACTGCGACTGCACCGAGGCAAGCTCGTACCCCGGCCACAGCTCGGAGCACATCTCCCACAGCCTCGCCGGAGAGGTCGAACGGTCCGCGAGCTCCCTCGCCTCGCGGTTCGTCAGCTTCACATCATCCTGAACAACATCAGGCTGAACGAGATTTCTCGACGCGCACCACCGCTTCGACCATACCTCCGCCTGACGGATTATGTAATCGGCAAGATCGGCAGCCCCGTCGCGGTCGAACTGAAGATTTTCGCAGTGGCGGCGCCCCTTCTTCCACTTCGCCTTGATCAGCTCCGGATCGACCCCGCCCGAGATGATCAGATGATGATGCGCACGCCCTCCGCGCTTGCCGTGCGCGCTCACGCAGACGTAGCGCAGCTCGACCCCCGCCGCCTTGTACAGCCGCCGCACGCGCGCGAGGAAATTCTGTACGTCGCGCTTGATCTCCTCGTTGTCCTCCGGCAGGCACTCGTCCCGGTAGTCAAGCCCGATCGAGTAGTCCGCTTCCGTGAAGTTAGCGTGGATCAGACGCACGAGCCGCCGCTCGGCAAGCTTCTGATTGTACCGCTCCTGCACCTCCGAGGTCGGACGGAACCTCGCCCGCCTCTTCTTCCCGCGGATCGGCGATTCGGTGAATACAGGGAAGCAGTCCGCCTCCATGTAGTCCCCGCCGTATGTCTCGACCGTCCTGTAGAATACGCTCATTCTCCTCCGTCCCGTCGGATGTCCTCCGACGTTCCTCCTCTCCGAAATGCTCCTTAAGTTAATATCCCATACAAGGGATCAACCGCGCACGCGCGCGGTGAAAATTCTGATGTCAAAAGGGGAGGGCGCGGGTGCCGACCCCGCAGACGCTTTCGCGCCCTCGCCGGAGCCCTCCGTATACGCGCGCTCGCGCGCGCAGAAATTAATGTGCAGCTTTTTTTCACAATCCTTGATATTTGTATTGACATTGTGCGTACAAAAGTGTATAATATATGTAGAAACACCGAAAACCGAAAGGAGATTTGACATGGCTAAATCTGCAAACCTTAACGCACGAATCGAACCCGAGCTGAAAGAGCAGGCGGAGGAGATCCTTGCCGCTCTCGGGATCCCCGCCTCGAACGCGATCACGATGTTTTACCGCCAGATCATCCTCAACAACGGACTTCCGTTTGACGTGAGGCTGCCCGATCATCCACTGGATGTCAGCCGCATGAGCGACGCTCAGTTGGACGCGGAGCTTGAAAAGGGCTGCGAGGATATGCAGGCGGGACGCTGCGTTCCCGTAAAAGAGGCGTTTGACAATGTCCGCCGGGGAATCGGATCATGAATTACTCGGTAGTGCTGACACAGCGGGCGCAAGCCGACCTTCTCGAGATTTTTCGGTATATCGCGCTCGAGCTTCGAGCCGAGCAGAATGCACTCTCTCAGCTTTCGCGGCTCGAAGAGGCAATCGCATCGCTTGACATCATGCCCGAGCGATATCGGGTATACGACTCGCCGAAAAGTCAGCCCCGTAACATCCGCATAATGCCCGTCGACAATTACCTCGTGTTCTATGTCCCCGACAAGGACGAACATAAGGTCACGGTTTTGCGCGTGATGTACGGCGGCAGAGATATCGGCAGACACTTCGGAAATCCGGAATGACTTTGTTCCGGCAGGAGCATCCCTCGGGATGCTCCTTTTTTTTATCCGTTCTTTTCATTAAGCAGCGCCCGAACCTCGTCGGGCGAAAGCCCCGTCTCCTCGTAATCCTTCAGCTTGAAGAGCGCACCGTAGAGCGCGCCGCTTACACGGCGCACATCCGCCCCGACCACTCCCCAGAAGCCGCCCGCACTCCACGTCAGCCGCTTCGGCGCACGGTGCACCGCATCGCACGAAAGACAGACCTGCCGCCCCTCGGGGATCGGAGCGCCGCAGATCACACAGCTTTCACCCTTCATGAGGCCACTCCGTTCCGCCGCAGACCGCACCGTCCGCGGCGCGTATCATCGGCTTGTCCGCATACTCCGCAAAGCGCATCTCGAGCATCGCCCCGCGCGAGGACTCAAAACCCGGCAGGAACGCGACCGCATCCGCGATCTCAAGCATCGTGAAGCAGATCGTCATGTACTCCTCGGGCAAAAGCCCCTCCGGGAGGACAGCAGGATTCAGAACCGTGTACCCGCGTCCCCTGTAGTGCTCCTCCCATTTCCGGAAAGCTTCGCGGTAGCCGCAGACTCCCGTGATCGGCCCCGCAAGATATATCTTCTTTATCTTCATTTTTCCGTGATCTCCTCCCTCAGAGCGTCAAGCAGCTTCCCGAATGCCGCCGTGTACTTCTCCCGATCGCCGCCGTCGAACGTGGCGATCAGCTCCGCCGCACGCACGAAATTCTCCCTTATCGCCGCAAAATATACCTTCAGCGTCGCATACTGCCCGTCCGCGTTCTTCAGCCGCTCTCTGAGCCCCTCCGATATCTCCGACGCCTCCGCCGCAGCACGGCGAAGCTCGTCGAGCTCCGCACCGTACTTTTCCGCAGCCTCCTCTTCGGCACGGCTCCGCGCTTCCTCGGCGGCTCTCGCCGCCGCTTCGGCGCTTTCCTTCTTCAGACGGCGCTTCACCGCAGCCTCTACCTCATCCCGGCGCGAAGCCTTTTCCGCCTCAAGCTCCGCCCTGTGCTTCGCTTCGGCTTCCTCAAGCCGAGCCCTCAGCGCCGCAGTCTCTGCCGCGCTTTCCTCCCGCGCCTCGCGCCGAGCCTTCTCAAGCACCTCACCCGGGACGCTGTCCGCCGTCTCCGGCTCTGCCTCCGCCGCGGCGAACATGTCCATCTGATGCCCGACCGTGCGGTACTGCTCAGCCATGGCGCGCAGCTCCGCGACGCTCATGCCCTCAAGTCCCGCCGCCTCGAGTACACTGTCCTGCTCGGAGAAGGGCAGGCGGGATATGAGCTCGAGCTTCGTCACCCCGAGCGAGGCGTTCGCGGCAAGCCGCGCTTCGCCGAAGCGTTCGTAAACCGCGATGTACGTGTACGCCTGGCGGGCACGGATGCCCGCCATCTTTTCGCAATAATCGTCAAAGCTCGAATGCCCGAGGGACTCGTATAAGCGCGTGTCCCTCATTTTCTTGAGCCCCCGGCACATCTCCATCAGCGAGAGCGCCGCCGCCTGCGCGCTGTGCATGATCGCCTCATGCAGCTCGAGCGCAGTCTCGTATGTAGTGTCGCGCCCCTCGGCGCGTATTACGTCCGACATATCTTTTCTCCTTTAATGCTTTCATTTTCCATGAGGTCCCCCTCGAGGATGTCCGCGAGAAGCTGACCTGCAAAATCCCCGTACATGACCGTGACCCCGTCCGCACGGAGCTTTGCAAACTCCGCAAGCCGCTTGATGCGCGATATCTCCGCGCGGCGTATCTCCTCCGCGCTCAGATGCCCGGAGATCGCCGACTGCCACTTGCGAAGGAATGCCTCCGCATCCGCAAGATCGTCGCCCTGCGTGTCGTTAAGCGTGCGCTTCTGCCGTATGTGGGCGCACGGCTCGACCTCGAGCGTGTACCACGGCACCTCGCGCGCTTCGGCTTTCCGGAGAAACATGATGAAGCTCTCGCCCTCCGTGATGCGGTCGAGATATCTTTCGACCCGCCGCGCGTCCGTGCAGTGCCCGAGCGCGATCCCCTCCGCAACAATGTCCGCGATCCCCTCCGGAACAACGATCTCATACTGCCCGTCCGTGTAGGCGTATGCGCCGCGGAGAGATTCGCATATCTCGCCGACCTTCGGGAACCTCTCCCGGAGCGCTTTTTCGGCACGCTTCGCTTCGCTCCTCGCCGCCTTCGCACGGTCCCGTATCTCGGCTTCGCCCTTTTGGAACTCAAGCCGCGCGACGGCGGCGGAAAGCTTCGGAGGAAAGGCTTCGATCTTCCCGATAAGCCCGAGAGAACACGCAAGGGAGGAATACCTCTCCCACTTCGCACAGCGGTCGGCAGCCGCCTCCTTCCCGTGAACGCGCCGCACATACCGCAGAGCGTCGCGCCCTCTCACGCTCCACCGCTTTGCAGCGGCGGCAAAGGAGCGCACGCGCCCTCTCGAGCACTGACAGACTCGAAAGAGAGACTCGGCATCGTCCCACGCAAGCCGTGCTCCGAGCGCACGGTAGGCGCGCAGAAGATCCGTGTCGAAGCCGCGCTCGGCAAATCCCCGGTACTCCTGCCCGTCGAGACGGTAGAGCGCGGCGGGACTTTGCGCCGTCCAATCGATAAGACTCGGGCAGTCCGTGTTCCGCTCGAGCATCTCCGTCATCAGAGAGTCATGCCCGAGCTTCGCAAGCATCTCGATCTGCGGATGCTGACAGTACCAGCAGAGATATTTCATCAGCGGCACGTTGAACGCCCGCACACCGTCGTATCGGTCGAACGCGCAGTATTTGAGAAACGTCCCGTCAATGCTCCCGATCTCCCCCGAAGCCCATACCGTTTCATAGTCGTACTTTTCTGTGTAGTATCCGTGGTTCCAGAGGAACGGATCGTGCCACACCTTCACCCGCTCCGCTCCCGCCCAGCCGAGCCGCCACTGAATCGCCGTCCCCGGCGTGAAGCGGTAGGTGAAATACTCCGTCCGCTCCGCCGCAGGATCGATCACATTGCGGTATCCTTTAACCACGGCGAAGCATCGAACCCATACCTCATCATGATTGACCGGAACGAAGATCGCCTTGAACTTCGCTTCATAACAGAGCGTGCGCGAGTATCTCGCGTTTCTCACCTGCGAGAGAGCGCCGCATAAAGGGCACCTCGCCTCGGTCAGATGCTTCGCCGACGCCGTCGCACGGTCGTCCTCGCTTTCCGTGCGGAGAAGAACCGCCGCCCCGCGCTCGAAAACTCCGTGACAAGCCGTGCATGTGTACTTTCGCACACCGCGCGAGACGTTTTCGAAAAATAAGTAGGTTCGGAACTCTCCTTCGATGTCCCGAAAAACCTCCTCCGGCACGTCCGGGGCCGAATAGCCGTCAAAAACGTCACTCATCAGCCGGAACCCCCTTCATGTTGTAGACGACCCCCGGCTTCACAGCCTCGCCGTCACAGACGAGCACCCGCCATGCGCGCACACGCCCCGCCCTGTCCTCCTCGGCAAGCCCTATCACACCGCCGATCTCGGATACCGCACCGCACGGCGCTTTCCCGCGAACGACCGCAAGGCTTGTGCACATCGCACGGTTTCGCATCACCCTCGACGACAGCGGCGCGTTCGGATGCGCCGCCATGTACCAGAGCGCGTGCCATATAAGCTCTTCAAAGCTCAGCCTCGAGATCGGCGTGAGCTCGGTCGATGATACCTTCGAATCGCTCCCGTCCTCGCTGATGTCCCCCGAGGCCTCGCATACGTAATAGACAGACGCCTGCGGGGCGGGGTAGTAGGCGAGCACGTCAAGCGGATTCACCGCCGAGTGAAAGCCGCACCGTCCCGCCTGCGCCTCACTCTCCTCGGACCGCTCTCCTTCGCGAAAGGCAAAGCCCCTGCACGTCATGTCCCCGTTGAACCCCTTGTACGTAATCATATGCCGCCTCCGATCAGATCGTCGAGCGACAGGGACGACACGTCCCGCCTCTCGCCCGGCACCGTTATCCTGAATGATATGTTTTCCTCAACCTCCGCCGAGGGCAGATAGAACTTCGCCGCACGGCGGTACGCCTCTCGCGCATCGAGACAGCGCGCCCCCGAGGAGACAAGCGACGCCGTGCAGTCGGAGAGCTTCTTCTCCGACTCCAGAACCGCGGCCGCAAAGGCTTCGCTCTGCCGGCAGAACTCCGTCAGCGCCGCACACACATGACTCTCAAGCAGCCGAAAGTCCTCGCGCGTCACCGTCGCTTTAAGCTCCGCCGCAAGCTTCTCCGCCGCTTTGGTGTACTTTTTCGTTTCACTCATTTTCTCACCCCCACGGCTTGAGCTTCATCCACGACTGCGGCGCTCTCTTCAGTCCGAAAGCCGCAAGCGGCTCCGGCTCGGCGTAGTGCCGCCGAGAGACGATATCCCACGCCGCAAAGTCGCGCTCTCCGACATAGGCCTCAAGCTCGTCCTTGCTCATGCCGCAATCTTTGAGGAACAGATCATAGTGAAGAGGATCTCGGCGCAGTCTTTCGACATTCGTCCGATGGACCCACGGACAGGTGAACTCCCCAATCACCGCGCCCGCGCCCGGCTTTGCCTTCGTGCCCTTCGTCTCGTAAACATACACCTTTATCGGAAACTGCCTTTCGCTTTCAATGTGCGGCGCCGTCCGGCGCACTTCGATCACCTTTTCCCAGGCGAATATCTTCTCCGTCCACTCCGGGCGGATGCTCATCATTACCCGGAGCCCCTCCGGACCTTCCTCGCATTTCTTCAGGTTCATTTTTTCTCATTCCTTTCTCACGCTTCCGCGTGCATTCGACTGCAAAATCAGCGTCCCGCCTGACGCCGACCGTCGCGGATCAGATCAAGCGAGATCACGGTCTTGCCGCACTTCTTCGCCGTCTCCGCATCCGCAGGGTAGAGCGCCATGCGGGAGCCGCCCAGGTAGAATCCGTAATAGTAGCGCCAATCGTATGCGCCCGCGCGCGGATCGTCCGGCCTTATGTACGATACGATTTTCTTCGCCCCGCGCCTGCGCGGATGCGCACCGCAGTCCTCGTAGACCCTCTCCATGACCTCTCCTCCTTTTTCTAAGCTCTCTTGTTCCAAATGTCGGCACATTCTTTTTTGCTTCGGAGCAGGCGTGTGCCGACACACCTGTTCTCGCATACGACCGCAAAGCGCCCCGTCAGCATCTTCATTTTAGCCGGTCCTCCGCAGAACGGGCAGAGCTTCAGAGCATAATTTTCTTCCGTCTCTTTCATCTCATCCCCCGTATGACTTCGCACACGCCGCCGCGAAGAACTCGCCCGTGTCAAAGCTTCCCGCCGCAGCCGCCGCAGTGCCGTTCGCATATACTCCCTCGAGCACCTTCACCGCGTTCGAAGGCTTCATCAGCCAGTCAAAGCAGCACGCTTTCCAGCGTCCGGATCGCCCCGAAAGAAAGTCCGATGCCTCCGCGAGCGCGAAGAACTCTCCCCATGACTTCCCGCCGAGCACCTTGCCGACCGTGCGGACCGCCACACGCCGCCTGTCCGTCACCGTCCGGCACTGCGGAAGCGAAGGGCAGGCGCGGTTGTATTCCTCCATCACCTCGCGCACATCCGCATCCGACGTCCGCGCAGCCTCGCTCTCGCGCAGCTCGCGGTATTTCCGTATCAGCGTGCGCACCTGCCCCGGCGTCAGACCGATCCTCTCGTAGTCGTTCAGCCGCTCCACACAGCTTTTGATCTTCTCAACTTCATTCTCCGCATTGCATCCTTCGATCCGGACGCCCCCGACTTCATCCCTGTACGTCAGCATCTTCTTTTCCTCCCCTCAGTATGACCCCGTATACCTCCCCGCCGGGGAAGAATACCTCGACCGTGGCGATCTCGCCTCCGGCAAGTATGCGCACATTCTTCGGCACGCGCCCCTTCGCCGCCGCAACCTTCTCCGCCGCCGTCAAGGCAGCGGTGAGATCGCTCTTCCAATCCCCGCCGATCGCCTCTTTCGGCGCCGCTCTCTTTTTCGCCTTCGCCGGAGCTGCTTTCTCCGCCTTCACCGCCGCACGTGCACGCCTGAAGGAAAGCCCGAGGATTTTCGCACGCATGTACACGGCGTTCTTCGTCCGTCCGATCGCTTCGGCGCATTCCGCCGCAGTCTTTCCCTCGGCGCACAAGCTCCGAAGCTCCTCGATCTCCGCCGATGTCCACCCGTTCGGCGCATGCCTCTCGCGCGGCACACCCGGTACGGCGGCATTCGACCGCACCAAAGGGATCTTCAGCATGAGCGCCCTGTCCAGCACGGCGGTCTTCGTCCGCCCGAGTGCTTCGGCGCATTCCTCGGCAGTCTTTCCCTCGGCTGCCATGCACCGCAGAGAGTCAAGCTCCCCCGTCGTCCACATCTTGTTTGACCGCTTCTTCCCGACATCCTCGCCGGGGAGCACGTCCTCGCAGAACGCAAGCCCCAGAGAGACGCCCTTGCGGTGCACGGCATGCCTCGTTCTCCCGAGAGATGCCGATATCTCACCGAGTCCGCGCCCCTCCGCACACATGCGCCGGAGAGAGTCAAGCTCTTCATCCCGCCATACGTTCGGCGGCTCGCGCCGGACCTTCTTCGCTTCTCCGACCTCCCCGTCGGTCATCGTCCTTAATCTTTCACTCATTGTCTGTTTTCCCCTTTACAAATCCGACCGCATGTGGTACAATAGTGTCGGTTCAATTTTTTCTCATGCGGCGCACGCCCTCCCCGGCGTGTGCTGCTTCTTTTTTTGTCCTCCGCGCGCCTCAGCGACGCGCCCACCGCCCGGATGACCTCCGCCGATACTACGTTCGATATGACCTCCTCCGTGTACAGCGCATCCGCAGCCAGATGAAACGCAGCCGCCGAAAGCGCAAGTATGCCCGCAGCCGCGAAATGCAGGAGCGCCCTCTCGAGACTCTCCGACAGCCATATGAACCCGACGGTCATCGGAAAGAGCGCCGCAATGCACAAGCCCTCGCAGATCACCTCATAAGCCGCCGCCCGTGCGGCTTTTCTTTTCGCCCGGTTTTTGTTCATCTTCCCGTACCTCCTCTCTTTTTTTCAACTCTTTTGCATACCGATCGAGCCGCTCACGGTTCTCCGGTACCTCGTAGAATTTCATGAAGCATTCGCAGAGCTTGCGCGCCATGATCTCCTTTTCGATCCCCGTCGGAAACGAATCAAATCTGATCGGATCGCGCGCGTTCCTCACCTGCGGCATTACTTCTCACCTCCCCGCAGAAGCTCGTCCACCGTGCATCCGAGTATGTCCGCAAGCTTTGACAGTGTCCCGGAACGTGGTCTTGTCTGACCGGATTCCCATTGTGACACCGCACCTTGAGTCACTTCCATGCGTTTTGCCAACTCGCCTTGTGTAATTCCCGCCCTTTCACGAGCCGCACTAATATTCATATGATATTCCCTCCTTGCTAATATCAGCGTCACTATTACAATATCACAAAAATACGCCGTTGTCAATAGAAATCCTAATATTTTTTCTTAAAAAATCGTTGCGATTCATTAGCGAATCTAATATAATATACTTGGGAGGTGACATTCGAATGAATAGAGTAAAAGAATTACGAAAACTGAACGGGTATTCGCAGGTGAAATTGGCAAACAAATTAAATGTTCATCAAACAGCCATCTCGCAGTGGGAAACGGGCAGAACATCGCCTGATATGGACGTAGCCGCAGAGATGGCGCAGCTGTTTGGCGTATCCCTTGAATATCTTTTGGGACTTTCCGATGAAGAATCCGCTCCCGATTCTACATGGGTAAACGTTCTCGGCAGAGTTGCAGCCGGAATTCCGATCGAAGCAATCGAAGAAGTTATCGACCGCGAACAGATCACGGAAGATATGGCTCGATGCGGCAAGTACATAGGGCTGCAGATTCACGGCGCGTCAATGGAGCCGCGCATGAAAGAAGGCGATACCGTTATCGTCCGGCTTCAGGACGACTGCGACTCCGGTGACACCGTCATCGCAATGATAAACGGCGATGAGGCAACGTGCAAAATAATAAAAAAGATGCCCGAAGGCATCATGCTTATTTCTACAAATCCCGCTTACGACCCCATGTTCTTTTCAAACCGCGAAATCGAGGAAAAGCCCGTGCGCATCCTCGGCAAGGTAGTGGAACTCAGAGCAAAATTCTGAGCAGTAAAGCTCTTCAATATCGTGTCATAAGGGAGGAAGCACATTGAATACGGCTGCAATCGTTCTGCTCGCTGTCGTGATCGTTGTTCTTTATCTCGCGCTTGTTCTGAAAAAGGACGATATAAAGAATCTAAACGGGCAAATCGAGAGAATGAACTCGGAGAAGGCTTCGCTTTCCGAAGAAAAAGACCGCGCCGACGAGCGCTTTTCAAAGCTCTTGAGAGCGCATGAGGACGAAACCTTTGAGGCAAATCGACGGATCAGGAACCTTTCCGCAGAGAACGCCGAGCTGAAGGAACGTCTTTCAAAATACATTTCTTTGTATAACCGAGATATCGCAACTCCCTTCAGCAAATACATTTGGAAAAAGTACGTCCTGACCGATCAATTGATAGACTATTTCAGCGACAAGCCGGGGAAAGCCTGCGATATTTTCGACGGCATATCTCTTAAAGACGTTATTTCCTTCTCCTGTGAAATAAACGGTTCCGAAGGAGATATCTACTGTACAACGCTCGATTCATGTTCCTGCCCCTATTTTGCAAAGCTGGGGAAGCCGTGCAAGCATATGTTTTTCCTTGCGATACAGCTCGGAGTTGCCTGTATGGAGGACAAACATTCTTATGAACTGCGTACTGCGCTGAGCAGGTATTCCGACAGTATACGCAAAATAGAATCCGAAAATACTTTTCTTTCGAATGCGCGTGAAGACCTGAAGCGTGAGAGCGAAGGTCTCAAACGAGAAATTGCGAGTGAAGAAGAAATGCTCGGGATGCTGAAGAGAAAGTCAGAGAAGTACCGTAAAATTATAAACAGCCGGAGCATTACTTTCCCGTGGATAAGCCGGATTTACGCCGATTGTTTGTATGCCGAAGCTATGGCGCTGTCACAGAAGCTGAGATATAAGTCTCCGCCTGCTGTCAAGGCCGCAGAAGCAGTGGCAGCTGCTGCCCGCGAAAAAAGAAAGCTGATTGAAAGGCTGAAATGCGCGGAGCATATTATCACCATATACGAATCTGTCGCTCCGTGGCTGTCGGAATTCAACGATACTCCGCCGAAAGAGATCTTCGAACACCGCATTGAGGATTGTGACGGAAAGACAGAATACGAAAGCATGAGGAGATGGCTGTCCCGTAAGGAGTACGATTCTCTTCCGCCTGCGGAAAAATATCAGCTTGCACTTGATCGTTATTCCGAACGTGCGAAAAGCAATTGGGAGATCGGTATAGACTACGAAAGATATATCGGCTATCTTTATGAAGCAAAAGATTACAGCGTTATATACCACGGCGCCGTGATGGGCTTCGGCGATCTCGGGCGCGACCTGATAATTAAGAACCGCGAGGAAACGCTCATCGTTCAATGTAAGCGGTGGGTAGAAGGCAAAGTAATTCACGAGAATCACATTTGTCAGCTTTACGGCAGCGTAGTCGCATATTCGATAGAACATCCGGACGAGCAGGTTCGGGGGACGCTTGTGTGCACATGTTCTTTGTCGGAAACGGCGAAAAAGTTTGCCGACTATCTCGGGATACAGGTCGAGTACATACAATACGAATCGCACCCGCTGATAAAATGCAACATAAACAAAAATACAAAAGAAAAAATCTATCATCTGCCGTTTGATCAGCAGTATGACCGTATCGCTATTGATGCCGGAAAAGGCGAGTGCTATACGGCGACCGTCAAAGAGGCGGAAAAACTCGGCTTCCGGCGGGCTTTCCGCTACAGAGCGGCCGAGAAGGCTTGAAGAAAAATAAGCAGCTTTCAAGCCCACACGAGGGAATAAGAAATGAAAAAAGAAAAGGCGAAGACGCCCGAGAATAACAGAGCAGCCGTGTATGCTCGGTACTCAAGCCGGAAGCAGGGGGAACAGTCCATAGAAGGACAGCTTTCCGAGGCTTATAAATACGCCGAGACACACGGATATAATATAATTCATGAATACATTGACCGTGCGAAAAGCGGGCGCACGGATAACCGCGAAGCCTTTCAGGAAATGCTGCGCGATACGGCAAAAGGAACCTTCTCCACGATTATACTTTGGAAGCTTGACCGATTCGGCAGAAACCGCGAGGAAATAGCAGCAAATAAATACCGCTGCAAGAAGAACGGCGTAAAGGTTGTGTATGTCGCCGAGAACGTCCCCGACTCCCCCGAAGGTGTAATTCTCGAAAGTGTCCTTGAGGGCATGGCGGAATATTACAGCTTGCAGCTCAGTCAGAATGTGCGCCGCGGTATGCATGCAAACGCAGAAAAATGTCAAAGTACCGGAGGAACGACCCCTCTCGGATATGCCGTCGATCCCGCAACAAAGAAGTTTGTAATCGATCCGAACACCGCACCGACAGTGCGGCGGATATTCGATATGTATGCGGGCGGTACGAAAATTTCGGAAATTGTGAGAACTCTCAACGATTCCGGAATTCGGACAGCAAGAGGGTCGCGTTTCAAAGTTGACAGCCTATACACAGTTTTAAGAAACGTGAAGTATACGGGAATATACACATATAACGGGAGCGTCAGAATCGAAAACGGCATTCCCGCGATCGTGGATCGAGCCACTTTCGAAAAAGTGCAGGAGATGCTGAAGGTGAACAAACGAAAGCCGTCGAAGCTGTGGGATACTTTCGATTATATTTTGACCGATAAACTCTTCTGCGGGATGTGCGGTTCAAAAATGGTAGGCGAAAGCGGTACAAGCAAAAACGGAACAAAGCACAGTTATTACACATGCGTTAAGAAGCGAAGAGACCATGCATGTAAAAAGAAGGCAGTGCGACAGTATTATATCGAAACACTTGTCCTTGATCGGATAGCCGCAATTCTCGACGACGACAGCCTTCTCGCCTTTATCGCCGACAATGTTTATTCCTACTATGTGAAACTGCAAAACGATGATGACATGACCGATGCGCTGAAGAAAAGACTGCGAGAGGTTGAAAAAGCGCAGATTAATATACTTCGCGCGATTGAAGCCGGAGTGTTCAACGACATGACAAAAGCGCGAATGGACGAACTCGACGAACAAAAATCCGAGCTGCAGGCACAAATCGCCGAGGAAGAATACGCAAAGACGGGCTTGGCAACGAGGGATACCATCCTTGCATGGCTTTATTCTCAAAGGGAAAAGGACTTGAACGACAGAGCCTCACAGCGGCAGCTCATAGAAACATTCGTCAATGCAATTTATGTATTCGATGACAGAATCGAAATCCTGTTCAATTACTCAAGAGACCGCCGCTCTATTAAGTTTGAAGAGCTATCGGACCTTTACGAATACGGTGATGTGTTCGTATCTTCTGCGTTATCGTTCACCAGCCCGGAAGCCGGGCAGCCGAGAATCATGGAGGCAGGCTTAAGTTTGTTTCCTTATCGCCCGATGGGTGATTGGTTTTGACTGTTTTGCTTTCACTAAGGTCTCCCGCACAAAAGTGCGGGGGATTTTTTGTGTTATTTTGCAGGCGTGCCGCGCACGTCCCGTACTTCACCTTATGTGTGTCTCTCCGTCCGGCAGCTCGTCCGCCGCCGCGCATGAGCGGGATTTCTCCGCCGGTCTTGACAAGGGAAAGAATATCTGATACAGTATAAATGAAAAGGTGTTCTCCATAATGGGCGTGTGTCTTTTGCCTATCCCCACGGAGGACACCTGTTCTCTTTCCGGCACCCGAACATGACGGAATTTCTTTCTTGCCTTATCCTGCACCGTGAAACAGTCTTTATCCGCTTTTGCTTCGGCATGTGAATTTTGCCGGAAGCCGCAGCCCGGTTCCTGCCGACAGCCGTCCGGCTTTTTTCGCCCCGTGCTTCCGAGGCATTTTCGCCGAACGGATTATATTATAATTTTTTCATAAAACCTGAACCTTTTGATCTTTTATTCCGACTGTATAGGTGAAATCGATTTCAAAACCGTTTACCGGGAGGTAATAATGTGAACGAATTTGAAAAGCTGCTGCAGGAAAAACTGATCCCGCTTCAGCGCTATGTGAATTTCAAGATCGCCGACAGGCATGATGCGGAAGATGTCATTCAGGACGTATGCCTTTGCGCCGCGCTGAAATTCGACACGCTGAGCGATCACGCATTTTTCAAGGCGTGGCTGATCGGCATTGCCAAACACAAGTGCACCGACTATTACAGACTGAAGGCGGCAAGTTCGGAGGTTCCTTTGGATTCGCTGTCCGAATCGGCGTTGGGCGCCGCAGGAATCGGAATCACGGAGCACAGCGCCGTACGCGATATCCTGGACGCACTCGGGGGCAAAGAAAAGCAGATCCTATATCTGTATTTTTTCGAAGATCTGTCTCAGGAAGACATTTCGAAAAGACTCGATATTCCCGTCGGGACAGTGAAAAGCCGCCTTCATTATGCAAAAAATCAATTCCGTTCCGTGTGTACTCCCGAACAGATTCTGATGTTTGAGAAAGGAAGAAAGATCATGCCGAAAAAAGATTATACCCGCGGATTCCCCGAGAACGTGCCGACGCTCATTATCAAAAAAAGCCCCCGTCCGTTTTTCGAGGTCAAATGTGCCGACGAATCGTTTATTGTTCCGGTGATCGGAAATAAAAATGCGGAGGGAACATATCGCTACCCGTCCGGAAAGCTGGCGCTTGTGTCCTCCTGCTATGTCCCGAAGGCGGCTGTGATACACGGTGTTGAAGGCGTTAAAATATGCAGGGATACCTACAATGTCAAAGCCGGTAAGCTTTACAAAAACGAGTGCATCTGGTTCTCGCAGCTGACCGACGAATATGTTCGTGATCTTGCAACCGTCGCCTGCGACAGCGACGCGGATGATGATTATCCTACAGCCATTCACACATTTTTGGAAGAAGATTACGATGTCAAAGTAAACGGAAATGACCGTGTTCACGGCAGACCGCTGCTTATCAAAGAAAATCCGCCCGAGGTTGTCGACGGAAAGATCGTTGTCAATGAGTATAATGTCCGATACACCATGGGTACGTTTGATGTAACTGTAGGCGAAAGAGCTTTTGAGACCGTTAAGTTTATCAATGTTCAAAACGGCACCTTGGTCACGGAGAATTATGTCGATGCAAACGGCAGGCTGGTACTCATGCGTTGGTATGAGTCGGTGGCTTCTGTCGAGCAGACCGAATGGTATACCGATGAATGGAAGAACGCGATCATAAATGAGAATCCGAGACTGACCGTCAATGATGTTGAATACTGCCTGCTCGAAGACCGCATCAGCGAATATGCGCTCTGAGCCTTGCCCCGCTTCGGCGGGGCTTTTCTTTTGCTTTGGATTTCGGCGGATGCGGAGGATGCCCGTGTTTTACATTCGTATGCTCGGCGGATATTCTCTGAATTTTCGCCGCAGCATATCCTTTCGTGCGTCCGGCGGATTGCGTTTCACTCGCACGGCTGCGTTTTCAGCCGAATATGGTTTTCCACGCGCTGTCGCGGTACGCGCGAAAGCAAATGCGGATCTGTTCTTCGCTGCATTTTTCTTCGGCGAGCGGCGGCAGATTGTCCTCGTCAAAGCAGCCGATCCCGACGGTCTCCGAGTTTTCGGCAAATTCTCCGCCGAGCTCGTCGCAGAGGTAGAATATCTTGACCACGCCGTATGCGTAAGGCGGAAGATTGTGAAAATCGCGGTTCTGCACGGCGATGACCGACTTCACCGCGACGTCGAGCCCCGCTTCCTCCTTAGTTTCCTTGACGGCGTTTTCCGCCGGAGACATCGTGACCTCGCACCATCCGCCGGGGAGCGACCATGTGCCGTTCGCCTCGTGTACAAGCAGAATTTTCCCGTCTCTGAATATCGCGGAGCGGGTATCGACCTTCGGCGTCTGATATCCGCTGTCGGAGCAGAACATCCCCGTTACCGTGTCGAGCGGAAGTTCGGTCTTCATCGAGATGATCTCCGCCGCGATCTCGCGGATGCGTTCGTACCGCTCACGGTCGTAAATGTCATTTCCGTAGTGAAGCCCCGCCTGAGCGAGGCTCTGAAGCTCGATCGCGTATTCCGTCAGTCTGTCTCTTTTCATAAATCCTCCTTATTTACGGCGAGAAACGCCGCCGTCCGCCGCACGGCTTTTGCCGATGCGGATTTTTACTTTATTATCTTTTTCTGCCGCCGTTCGGCAGCATCTTTCGTTTCCGCTGCGCACGGTATGCGAAAAAGAGCATACCGCCGCGCGGCTTATATTCCGCCGAATCCGCCGGGCGCATCCGAGGTCGGACGTGTCCTGCGGAATATAGCTCTCAGAGCAGCGCGCGCAGCCGTTCGGCGGCTTCGGCGGTATCGCTCCGCTTTCCGAATGAGGTGATTCGGAAATACCCGCGCCCCGCGCTGCCGAAACCCTCGCCGGGCGTTCCGACTATCTGCGCTTTTTCGAGAAGCAGGTCGAAAAATTCCCACGATCCCATGCCGCCGGGGCACCTCATCCAGATGTACGGCGACGATCTGCCGCCCGTGTAGAAGATTCCCTTTTCGTCAAGCGGCGCGGACAGAATGTGCGCGTTTTCCTTGTAAATTCGTATCGCCTCCGCGCACTGCGCGCGTCCCTCGTCGGAAAGCGCGGCTTCGGCGGCACGCTGAATAATATATGCGACGCCGTTGAATTTCGTCGCCTGCCGCCTCGCCCAAAGCGCGTTCAGCGACACATCTCCCGCTGAAAGTCCGGACGGCACGACCGTCCATGCGCACCGCATTCCGGTGAAGCCCGCCGATTTTGACAGGCTGCATATTTCGACCGCGCATTGTTTTGCTCCGTCGATCTCGTATATCGAATGAGGAAAGTCCCCGTCGATGAACGATTCGTATGCGGAATCGTATATGATGAGCGATCCCGTTTCGCGGGCAAAATCCACCCACTTTTCAAGCTGCTTGCGCGAGTAGACCGCGCCCGTCGGATTGTTCGGCGAACAGATGAAGAACACCGCGCCGCTTTCCGCGATCCCGTCCGGCATCGGAAGAAATAAGTTTTCCCGATTTCCTTCGATCATGCGTATGCGCCGCCCCGCGATTATGCTTGAATCCGCGTAGACGGGGTAGACGGGGTCGGGAATGTACACGGGGCTGTCGCCGAGGATGTCGACGATGTTGCCCGCGTCGGATTTTGCACCGTCCGAGATGAATATTTCGTCCTCGTCGAGCGATACGCCGAGCGAGGCATATCGCCGTGCGACCGCCTCAAGGAGAAAACCGTATCCGTGCTCGGGCGCGTATCCGCGAAAGGTTTCGCTTTCACCCATCTCCGCGGCGGCGCGCCGCGCCGCTTCAACGACGCACGGCGCAAGCGAAAGCGTGACATCGCCGATCCCGAGGCGAATGAGCCGTTTTTCCTCTTCGGGATGGGCGCTGCCGTAATCCCGTACCCGTCGCGCGACCTCGGAAAATAGATAATTATCCTTCAGTCCGAGAAAGCCTTCGTTGATCTTTATTTTCATGTCCGCTCCTTCTCCGACGGCGTTAACCGCGAAAATCAAAGGTTCCGTCGTATACCCGCACCGCGTCCCCCTCCATCGTGATCCGGCGGTCTGCACCGACGCGGACCGTCAGTTCGCCGCCGTGCAGGCGGACGCGCACATCGGTTTCGGCGTCGCAGAGGGAGTTTTCGACCGCGGCGCATACCGCGGCGCACGCTCCCGTGCCGCACGCCCACGTCTCGCCGGAGCCGCGCTCCCAGACGCGCATTTCGATCTCGGTACGGCTGATTATGCGCACAAATTCCGTGTTCACGCGCTCGGGAAAGAGCGGGTGATGCTCAAAGGCGGAACCGATTTTTTCGAGATCGAGCGAGGCAATATCGCCGCAGAACACGACCGCGTGCGGATTCCCCACGGAAAGCGCCGTCACGCGAGCGCGCATTCCGCCCGCCGTGATCTCAGCGCCGATCATCCTGCCGCCCGAAAGAACGGGAATTTTCTCCGGGGCGAATTCGGCATAACCCATATCGACGGAGACGGACGAGGCGGCAGCGCCGTTTGTGCGGAGCGTCAGTGTCTTTACCCCGGAGCGCGTCTCGACCGTGATGACCGTTTTTCTCACGGCTCGGCTGTCCCACAGGTACTTCCCGACGCAGCGTATCGCGTTTCCGCACATTTTTCCCTCGCTGCCGTCGGCGTTGAATATCCGCATCGCGGCGTCGGCTTTTTGCGACGGGCATATCAGAACGATGCCGTCGGCACCGACCGACAGGCGGCGCGGGCACATCACGGATGCAAGGGCGGCGGGGTCGAACGGAATTTTGTCCGCGCAGCTTATATATATATAGTCGTTTCCGGTGCCCTGCATCTTCGTGAAGTGAATTTTCATTATTATACGCTTTCCTCTTTCGTGATCGACGATATCTCATCCTCCGTGAGGTACCGCCATTCGCCGCGCCCGAGCGCCGGGTCGAGTTTCAGCGGTCCGAAGGATATTCTCTCGAGCGATACCACCTTGCATCCGACGGCGGCGAACATTCTCTTTATCTGATGGAATTTTCCCTCGGAGATCGTGATCTCTCCCGAAAGAGCGCCGTCCGGCGCGATCTGCGCCGGAGACGTCACATATCCGCCGATGTCCGCGCCGAGCTCGAGTGCACGCTTTCCTTCGACGTCCAAAGGAAGATCGAGACCGTAACGGTATGTTTTCATGACGTGCTTTTTCGGCGAGAGAAGCTCGTGCGCCGTCTGACCGTCGTTTGTGATCAGAAGAAGTCCGAGCGTGTCGCGGTCGAGCCTCCCGCACGGAAAGAATCCGCGCTTGGAATAGGACGGAGGCAGAAGCGTCATTACCGTCGCGCCGCCCTCCTCCGTGGATGAGATCAGCCCGGCGGGCTTGTTAAGCATAATGTATTCGAATCTGCTCCATTTTATGACCTGACCCGAGAGGCATACGGTGTCGGCATTCTCGTCGATGTGAATCGCGGCGGAACGCACCGCGGTTCCGTTTACCGTGATACCGCCTTTTTTTGCGAGTTTTGCGGCTTCGCTTCTGGTGCAGGCGCCGCTTTCACTAAGATATTTATCGAGTCTCATTGAATTTCCGCCTTTTTGAAATCGTATATATAATATATAATATATTGTAGCATAATTGCGAAAAGAAGTAAATCCGAAAAAAGATAAAAAAGATTGAAAAAAGGTGTTGACAAGGGGGAGAGGATGTGATATAATAACAAAGCTGCCCGCGAGAGGCAGCAAGCTCCTT
>ERZ772893.1281-NODE-1281-length-25852-cov-5.852851_pt1 | contig 25852 bp, 19 predicted proteins | sample MGYA00511482_ERZ772893 | MGnify/ENA primary metagenome ERZ772893 (study PRJEB29015, sample SAMEA2737687) | human gut metagenome | biome: human gut; feature: human-associated habitat; material: faeces | place: China | collected 2012 ... | reverse complement strand
TTCGGGCGAAATTATTCCCTTTGATGTGGGCAACCGCTGGAAATTCTCTCTTTCGAATCGAGACAAGTGGTCCAAATGGGACTTACATGATATCGAAAGCATTTATGAGGTCGTCTATGCGGATGACAAAAAGATAAATATTTCTCAGTATGAGCACAAAAAACCTGCGGATTTCAATAAATCCACGGTAGACGGCAACTGCGCTTTTATCCGCGCTAAGTATGTCAAAAACGGCGACGATGCAGGACTCTGCAACCGCGATGAGGTCTATGCTTCTCTTGATCTGATGCAGAAGGCATCAAAGACGGATTATGAAAGAAAGTTCGCATCAGCATTTGCGGATGTTACAAAGCGCATCTTTGAGACGGACGAAAAAGCAAATCCCGACTATACGGAAAAAGGTGTCTGGAACTTCTTCAATCTCTACCGTGTGGTTGAAAGAGAATGTGAAAAGAAAATAATTGAGTGCAGTGTACATATCGAGTGGAAAGACACCCGGACGATGGATTTCGACGGTACAAAGCTTCTTCATGCATTCCTTCTCAGTATATGGTCGGATGACATCGGCTGTCTGTGGAGTGACAAATTTGTTCCCGGATATACCGAAAATAAGAACGTGGTTATCTTCGCGGACAGCGTTCGCCGGGAAATCACCGTGGGCGAGGATGAGACCGTGACGACAGCCGCAGGCACCTTTGAAGGATGCAGACATATCCATGTCCAAATCGACGGGCTTTCCAGAGGCTTGGCGTATTTCGGCGGATGCATGGACTTTTGGTTTGCTCCGGGCGTAGGACTTGTTCGGTACGAGCGCGCGACCGATTGCGAGCGTGACAACGTCTTTGAGCTTACCTCTTACGAGGGAACGGGCGAGGGATACTTCCCGACGGCGGCAGGACTGTTCCGCCGCTACGAGCCTACCGACCTGCGCGGCGGATGGCACTCATCGGTTGAGCACACCTATGCCGAGAAGGACGGCGAGATAAGAATAATCGAAAACATTCTCGGAACGCGGGACCGCAAGCAGTATGAGGAATCCCTTGTGCGCCTCGGACTGAAGTAAACGGCTTTGACCGCACGGCGAAATCGTATTTCGCACGGCGGAGGCGGTGCCGGCGATCGGCTTTCCCGCGGCAGATCTTCTGCCGAGGGGAGATTTGCCGTTTTCACTCGGGAATCGGCAGGAGAGAAAAACGCTGCAGCGGAAATTTTATCGAACAGCCTCCCGCGCCGCACAACTGTGCAGCCGGGGAATGCGCAATGTGTACGACCGCACTTTTGCTAAAACGGGAAACGGTGCGCATCCGTGAAACGAGATAACGGGACAGGCACAGCCGCACTCCGTCACGGCGCATGAGCGCCGGAGAAAAGCCTGTCCCCGGATTGCGCTGCGGCGCAGACTGCCGTACAAGCGCGCGCCCGCATTTGCGTGAAAACTCAGGTTACCGAACGGGCACGCCATCGCCAGGGTGCAGGCTTTCGTACATACTGCGCCCCATCATACCATAGGAAAAAGTCCCTTGCCGATGGGCAAGGGACTTTTTGTGTGCTTTCCGTCGGAAGGACGGAGAAATGCTGTTTCCGAAATCAGAATGCGAAATACTTCTCGCGCATGCGCTTCATTCTGCCGTTCATCATGCCGAGAGCCTTGATCGCCTCTTCCTTCTCTTCCTCGGTGCCGTAGACTGCCTGCTTCATGAGGCGGCCCTCTTCAAAGCAAGCGTCGTCGTGCATCGGGAAGTAGTGCTGAAGCAGGAAGCAAGCGTAGGTTGCGTAGCGGAGCTCACCGACGACGCGGAACTCCTTGCTGAGCGTATCTACCGCAACGCTTCTGAGCTTCTTTATGGAGTCGATGAGAGCGCATCTCTCGTTTTCGGGTGAGAACACCATGGTGGAGCAGAGGAATGCGATTCTGTTCTCGATTGTTGCGTCGTGGCTGTCGGTGCTTCCTACGATCGGATACTTATGACCGCGTGCCATGTCCTCATAGTATCTGATCGACTGGAGACCATTCTGTTCGAAGTAGTCCTCTCCGCCGAGCACCTCGAATGCGTCGAAGATCTTGTTCTCAACAAGCCAATCGTTGAGTGCCGTCGGAGTGTGGTATGTGCTGCAGTCGATCCAATTAGGATGTACGAAGATTCCGAGACCGTTTGCACGTCTGATCTCGTCGTGGATCCACTTGAGCTGAGCTGCCGCGTGAGCCTCAACATTGTCGGGAACCTCGATCTGAGCGGTGAGCTCTGCCATCTTTGCGCCGAATTCATCCTGGCTCATAACGTCGGGGCACTTTCCGAAGAGGGAGCGCGTCGAGGGATCGGTTCCGACCTCGTCGGTCTGTGTGCCGCTGATCATCGCGTTGATGCTGTACTCGGCGCCGATGCTTATCGTGTGCTGAGGAGTGAACAGACCGTTTGCGGCGGGAAGCTGTACTTCCTCACCGGTGAGAAGGGTAAGCTCGTTGGGAATGTCCTTGAAGCTCTCCATAACGCGGAGAGAGGGATAGTAACGGTAGTGATCGGTGATCGCAAGGAAGTCGCAGCCGTGCGCGCGATAGCTCGATGCAACGAATTCGGGAGTCTGCGAACCGTCGGAGTATGTGGAATGAAGGTGAAGGTCGCCCATGAACGGGTAAACGCCTACGAGATCGCCGCTTACCGCATAAACGGAGAAGGTACCGAAGCAGCACCAAATGTGATACTCGCCCTCGTGGGGAAGTTCTACCTTTACCGTGAAGCTGCCTTCCTCCGTTCCGTTGAAGGGAATGACGCGCTTGTACTCCGTAGCCGGATAATTACCGTTGCTGCCTGACATCCACATAACGGTTGCCTCATAGGTCTGTTCCGGGGACATCGACTTGCGCCCGCCCGTGTAATGGATGTGAATTTCCGCTTCTTTGCCTGCCTCGAAAACCTTCGGGAAGACATCATACGTCCAAAGCTCGTGAGTTCTTCTGAAAGCCATGAAAAATCTCCTGATTTCTTGATTTGATTTGGACAACCCGTGTCGATGCGAGCCGTCCTTCAAGTACAACTGTATTCTACCATACATGATATACTAATTTCAAGACGAAAATGAAAAAATGTTCACGGCTTTTTCGAAGCCGGACGCGGAACAAAAGCCGAAAATGAATTTTCGGCGCTCACACACTGCATATTTATCGGAAAATCGGACTATAAGCTTGACAAACGGAGCTTGAAATGATAGAATTGAAACGAAAAACATGCAAAAATGCAGGTGAACAAAATGCGAAAAAATAATATAATTTTGCGCGAAAAGGAATTTTCCGAGGCGGAAAAGCTTCGCGTGTATTTGATGATGATCGCGGTCGGCGGATTTCTCGGCGCGTATACCTTCACACTGAAGGGCGGAGTGTTCTGCAACGCGCAGACCGCAAACTTCGTTCTGCTTGCGGTGCAGCTCGGCAAGGGAAGCTTTCACCGCGCGCTCTACTATTTCATACCGATTTCGGCGTATCTCCTCGGCGCGGTGCTTTCGGAATTTCTTCCGAAATATGTGAATTCGGTCGGATTTGCACGCTGGGAGACGTTCTTTATCGCAATCGAGGCGCTGTGCCTGCTCATCCTCGGATTCATCCCGGACAGCGCGCCCGTGCAGATATTCCAGGTGACGGTAAACTTCATCGCATCGATGCAGTACAACACGTTCCGTGCGGCGCAGCACGTTCCGATGGCGACCACGTTCTGCACGAACCATCTCCGTCAGGTTGGAATAAACATCGTCGGTACCGCGCACCGCGACCCCGAGGCGAAAAGGCGCCTCGTCATGCATATTCTCATGATCCTTTCGTTTGTCGCGGGAGGGATCGTGTCGGCATTTCTGTGCGTTCGCCTCGGAGGACGGGCGATATGGGGCGCGGTCGTTCTTCTGATTATCGTGTTCGCCGATCTTCTCGTTGACGATCTCGCCGGCGGGGGAAAAAACGGCTCCGGCGAATGATACCCACGCGCGGATGGGGAAGCGTAATTTTTCTGCCGGGAGCGGTAAAACGTCCGACACGGCGAAAAAACGGGGCGCGATTTTTTGAAAAGCTGTTGATTTTTCCGGTGCTTTGTGATATCGTATTAAGGGTAAGTCATGAAAATTTCGGCCTTGCGCCGTGAAAAAACGAGGTATTCAAATATGGAAAAGAAACTCAGAATCGGCCTTATCGGTATAGGCGGAATGGGCAGCCACCATCTGTTCACCAGTCATGCCGAGAATCCGCGTGTTCAGATCGTTGCTCTCTGCGACCTCATCGAGGAGCGCTGCACCAACGCGATCAAGCGTCTCGGCATCGACGGAATCTCCGTTTACACGGATTTCCGCGAGATGATCGACAAGGAAGACCTTGACGCGGTCGATATCGCAACCCCGAACAACTTCCACTCCATCATAGCCGTATACGCAATGGAGCACGGACTTCATGTGTTCTGCGAGAAGCCCGACGCGGTAAGCGTTGAGGAAGCTCAGAAGATGAAGGAAGCAAGCGAGAAGTACGGCAAGGTTCTCATGGTTATGAGAAACAACCGTTATTATGAGAACTCGCAGTACCTGAAGAAGTACATCGAGAGCGGCGCAGCAGGCGAGATATACTGCGGACGCTGCGGATGGATCCGCCGCCGCGGAATCCCCGGCAAGGGCGGCTGGTTCACCACCAAGGCACAGTCCGGCGGCGGTCCCCTGATCGACCTCGGCGTACATATGATCGACCTTTCCATCTGGCTCATGGGCAATCCGAAGCCCGTTGCGGTTTCCGGATGCACCTACAGCAAGTTTGCCAACGATGACGCGCAGAGCGACAGCGAGCATTCCAAGTTCGGCGATGCCAAGGAAGACGGCACCTTCGACGTTGAGGACCTCGCAATGGGCTTCATCCGCTTCGACAACGGCGCTTGCCTCCAGATCGAATTCAGCTGGGCTTCCAATATCGAGGGCGAGACGAGATTCGTCGAGCTTCGCGGAACCAAGGCGGGAATCACCTGGTGCGACAACGGCGATGCCAAGATCTACTCCGAGGAGAACGGCAAGCTTGTCAATACCGTCCGCAGCGGCGGCATGGGCAACGGTCACGACGAGGCACTCCGTCACTTCACGAGAATCGTGCTTGACGGCGCGGCTCCGGACTACGTTCCCGAGCAGGGTCTCAACATGATCAAGATCCTCGAGGCTATCTATAAGTCTGCCGAGACCGGACGCGAGGTCGTTCTTTGATGTATAAGACCGTAGCACTCGCGTGTGATCACGCGGGATTCTCTCTCAAGAACGAGCTGATGCTCCACCTTTCGTCGCGCGGCATCGAATTCCGTGATTTCGGCACCTACAACGAGGAAAGCTGTGATTATCCCGATTTTGCCGCTGCGGCTTGCCGCGCGGTCCTCTCGGGAGAATGCGATTGCGCGATCCTCGTCTGCGGAACCGGTGTCGGAATGTCGATCGCGGCGAACAAGTTCGACGGGATCCGCGCGGCGTGCTGCTCGGATACGTTCAGCGCACGCTTCACCCGTTTGCACAACGACGCGAACGTCCTCTGCATGGGCGCGCGTGTCGTCGGATCGGGACTTGCGGTCGATATGGTCGACCTGTTCCTCGATACGGAGTTCGAGAACAGCGGAAATCATCCGCACCGTGTGGCTCTCCTTGCAGAGATCGAAAAGACTCACAGATAAACCGATACATAAAACATCCCGAACTGCAAAGCTTGGGATGTTTTTTCGTTTTCGCCGCCGGAATTTGCCGCCGCTCAGCCCGAAATCCGCCGAAAGTTTGCCCGCCTCCTTCGCTTTAATCGGAATAAAGCGGATGGGCGGGATTTTTTCGCGCGTTTTTACTTGATAATTGTTAAATTTACAAAAAGGTATTCCATTTATCCGCCGAATGGATTATAATTATAATGTATAACTATTTCTATGCGAAAAAATCAACATTCCGGAGGAACATCATGAAGGAACGCTATAATATTGAGATATCGGACATTCAGCTTTCGGTCGTATCGGACGAGCCCGAGGATTTCGTCAATTCGATCGTCGAGAAGATCAATGAGAGGGTCAATGACCTCATCGTCCGCAATAAGCGGTGCTCAAAGCTTGACGCGGCGCTGCTCTGCGCCCTCGATTACTGCGGCGAATGCACCAAGGCGGAGAAGCGCATACGGAACCTCGAGGCTCAGATCTCGCTTTACGACGCGAATCTGAAGCGCATGAGAGAGGAGCTTGCCGCATCGCAGAAGGCATCCCCGGCGGTGAAAAGCGCGCTCGGAATAAAGGACAGCGCGGACGATGACACCGAAGATAAGGCACAGAGCGCCGAAACCTCCGCCGAAGACAATGCGCAGAGCGACGAAACCTGTACTTCGTGCGCTTCCTGCTCTGCGGACGCAGAATGTGCCCCCGAAGACGAAACGAAGAAAGCGGAAGAGGCAAAACCGGCGAAGGAAAATCGCGCGGAGTCCAAAAGAGACAAGCTTGAACAGATAGAAATGCTCCTGCGCCGCAACGATGACAAATAAATCTCCGTCGTGCGCGGCGGAGAGCGCAGAGCGCTCCTTGCCGGAGCTTCTTCTTCCGGCGGGATCGCCGGAATCGCTTGCCGCCGCGATCGAGGGCGGAGCAGATGCCGTTTATTTCGGTGCGTCCTCATTTTCGGCGCGTGCGCGTGCGGTGAACTTCACCGACGGCGAGATTACTTCCGCACTCAGACTTTGCAGGACCTACGGCGTGAAAGCGTATGCCGCGGTCAACACGCGTATCCGTGACGTTGAGCTTGAGCGCGCGCTCGAGCTTGTGTCGCTTCTTTATTTCGAAGGGACCGACGCCGTTATCTGCGCCGATCCGGGGCTTGCGCTCGGTATCCGCGCGCGCTTTCCCGAGATGCAGCTTCACGCGAGCACACAGCTTACGCCGGAATTTCTCCCCGATGCCCGCGCACTTGAAGAACTCGGATTTTCACGCATGGTCGCGCCGCGTGAGCTTTCGCTCGGCGATCTGCGCACCCTCTGCGAAAACAGCCCGATCGAGATCGAGGCGTTCGTCCACGGCGCGCACTGCGTGTCGCTGTCGGGGCAGTGCCTCATGTCATCGATGATCGGCGGTCGGAGCGCGAACCGCGGGGAATGCGCACAGCCGTGCCGCCTTCCGTGGAAACTCGGCGGTCGGGAAGGGTATCTCCTTTCCCTTGCCGACATGTGCTATGCGCCGGATATCCCCGGGATCATCTCATCGGGTGTGCGTTCGCTGAAGATCGAAGGACGGCAGAAGAACGCAGACTACGTTTACGGTGTGTGCCGGATATACCGCCGCCTGCTTGACGAGCGCCGATGCGCGACCGAAGATGAGATCGCATACATGGCGTCGCTTTTCGAGCGCGGCTTTACCGACGGATACCTCCGCCGCTCTTACGCCGGAATGACGGGCGTGCGTGCGTCGGACGCGCAGAGCGCCGCCGCGTTTGCGGGGCTTTCCCGCACCGTGCCCGTCCGCGCATCGCTGAAAGCCGAAAGCGGAAGGAAGGCCCGGATGTGCATGGAGTCTCCGTTCGCTTCGGCATCGGTGTTATCGGAGGAGGACGTGCGCCCGGCGGAAAAATCCCCGCTCACCGAAGAAAGAGCGAGAGCTTCTCTTTCAAAGCTCGGCGGCACCGGATTTTCACTTGAATCCTTTGAACTTGAGACGGACGGCGCATCGTATCTCGGCGCGTCCGAGCTTAATTCGCTCAGACGAAGCGCCGTTGCGGCGCTTACCGATCCCCCTGCGCGGACGGAAAACGCCGGACACGTCGGCAGCGGAGAAATTTCGATACCGTATTGCGCCGCGCGCAAGATACCGGAAGAGGAGATCACGGAGATCTCCGATCGGACGGAGAGCGCGCACGAAAAAAACGGACGCACGGCGGAATTTATGTTTGCGGACGCTGTTCCCGAAGAAGCGTTCGAATTCTTCGACGAGATATATCTTCCTTATACGGAGATGCGCGACGGCTGTGCGCTGAGCCTGCCGCCGTTTATGACGGACGAGCTTGCCGCCGCGATCGCGAAAAGGATCGTGCCGGGCTCGAAGGTGCTCGCGCACACGGTGGGTCAAATATATTTCGCACGTTCGCTCGGCGCGGATGTGACCGCGTCGTTCAGGCTGAACGTGTTTAACCGCGATACTGCGGATCTCCTCGGCGCGCTCGGCGCGCGGTGCATCACGCTTTCGCCCGAACTCGGCTCGGCGGCTCTGCGCGATATCGCGCGCACGGCACACGGCGCGCTTTCCGCCGTCGCCTACGGAAAGCTTCCGCTTATGCATACGGTGCGCTGCATGATGCACGACCCGCTCCGCTGCCGCAGGGGAAGCGGCGGCTTTTCGGGCACAATCCGCTCGGGGGAAGCGTGCAGGGAATACATCACCGACAGAAAAAACGTAAAATTCTTTGTCGTCGGGAACCGCGACTGTACGAACACGGTGTTCAACAGCGTGCCCGTATGGACTGCCGATAATCCGTCTGCAATCCGCGGACGGGGCATCGCAGAGCATTTCGTGTTTACTGACGAGAGTGCGGACAGAGTGCGCGGCGTTATCGGCGCTTACCGCACGGGACGCGCCCCGGATTTCCCCGTCAGACGTATAAAATAAAGCTTCGGATGAGCGGCGAGTCGGTCGTCCGGAATGAAGAAAGGTTTGAATTGCAGAATGAGTAAGAATATAGGAATTGACCTCGGAACCTCGAACGTCATAGTCTATGCCAAGGGCAAGGGGATCGTGCTCCGTGAGCCGTCGGTCGTCGCTGCTGAAACGCGAGGCGGCAAGGTTGTCGCGGTCGGAAACGAAGCGAAGATGATGCTCGGAAAGACCCCCGGCTCGATAAAGGCGGTGCATCCGCTGAAGGACGGGGTCATCGCGGAATTCGATTTCGCGGCGAAGATGCTTCGCGATATGTTCTCGCGCGTGTCCGGTAACGCTCTTTTCAGCCGCCCGAAGGTCATGATCTCCATCCCCTACGGGGTTACGGAGGTTGAAAAGCGCGCTGTCGAGGATGTGACACTCGAAGCGGGCGCACAGTCCGTCGCGCTTATTGAGGAGCCGTTTGCTGCGGCGATCGGCGCGGGACTGCGCGTTGAGGACGCGCGCGGAAGTATGATAATCGACATCGGCGGCGGGACGACAGAGGTTGCGGTCATAAGTCTCGGCGGCATAGTCCTGTCAAATTCGATCAAGATCGCGGGCGACACCTTCGACGAGTCGATCGCGGCATATATAAAGAATAATTTTCACGTTCTGATCGGCGACGTGACTGCGGAGGAGCTCAAAAAGAATCTCGGCTCCGCGCTTGAGGCGACCGACCGCGGCGCGATGGAAATCCGCGGGCGAAACCTCCAGAACGGACTTCCCGCGATACTTACCGTGAATTCGGCGCAGATCCGCGAGGCGATGAGTGAGGACATATCGCGCATCATAGACTGCATAAGAAATACGCTTGAGACGACACCGCCGGAACTTTCATCGGATATATACGACTCGGGAATCATGCTTACCGGAGGAGGCGCGCTCATTGCGGGACTTGCACAGGTAATCGCACAGACTACGGGAATCCGCGTGATTGTCGCAAAGAGTCCGCTCGACTGCGTTGCGGTCGGAATCGGTCACGTCATTGAATCGGACTTCAACGGTGCCGTTTCCTTCAGAAACAGATAACTCAGCGGCGTTCCCGAACGGTAACTGCTGCTTTTACCGCCGTGCGGCGGAACGGAGATTCAGATGAAGAATTTTTTCAAGACAAGGTTTTTCATAGCGGTGCTGATTATCGCGCTCGCCATGATCGCGGTACCGTCGATACTTACGGCGATGGGACTTTCCGACGTGGTGCAGAGCGGTATTGCGGCGATTCTCATGCCCGGGCAGAAGCTGTTCAGCTTTGCTGCCGACGGGCTTTCGGGCTATGCCGCCTATTTCACGGAATATGACAGACTTGCCGCCGAAAACGAACGCCTGAAATCGGACCTTGCGAAAATGAATGACAAGGTGTACACCGCGGAAGAGCTCGAACGGATGAACGATTGGCTTTACGACTATCTCGAGCTGAAGCGCGAACACATGGATTTCTCCCTCACGGAGGCGGCGGTGACGGGGCGCGGCAGCTCGAATTATATCAGCGCTCTCACTATAGACCGCGGCACTTCGTCCGGATGCCTCGAAAATATGCCCGTCGTTACCTCGGACGGCATCGTCGGATATATCGCCGAGGCGGGCGCGCATTGGGCGAAGGTGGTCACGGTCGCCGAAGCGTCGAGCGCGACCGGCGCGGTCATAAGCCGCACGGGCGAGGCGGGACTTGTTTCGGGGAGCTATTCACTCGCCGCCGCCGGACTTCTGAAGATGACGTATCTCTCGCCCGACAGCGACGTTGCGGTCGGCGACCGCATAGTGACAAGCGGCTACGGAAGCGTGTATCCGCGAGGGCTTGTGATCGGATATGTCGATTCGGTCGAGACCGACGAATTCAGTCAGAATAAAGTTGCGTATGTGAAGCTTGCCGCGGATCTCGGAGACCTCACGAATGTCATGGTAATAACCTCATATGAGACGAAGGAAGCGACCGATGCCGATGAATAACGGAAATATGCCGAACACGGACGGACGCGAAAACGCTGCACGGAGGACGGAGCGCCCGGACGGAGCTGCGCGCGGGAACGGCGCGTATCAAAGCGGCGGCATGCGAAAAGGTATAGCGCATACCGACGGCGCGGGCATCCGCCGTACCGCTCATACGCCGACAGATGCGCGCCTGCGTGAAAACGCCGCGCGCCGGAATACGGGAAACGCTGTCCGCACAGGCACCGCACGATCGCGTGCGGGGAACGATGCCGTGCAAAGCGGAGCGCGGCGGCGACCTGAAAATGCCCGTGCAGGCGGTGCGGATCGCAGGACGGATAATGCCGCCCCGACGCAGTATTACCGCCGCAGTGCATATCTCGGAAAGAGCACGACCGCGCGTCCGCCGTCACAGCGTACCGCGAGCCGGAGAAAAACGGTTCCGCCGGAAAAGCGCCCGATCCTCAGCGAAAGAGGGATAGACCTCACCGCACTTCGCGCAAAGGTGAAGCGCTTTGTATCTTCGGCATTTTCAAACATCGTGCTCGAACGCGAAACGCTTATAAAGGCGGGTATCTGCGCCGCACTGATGATACTTTTCACCCTTCTTCAGACCACGATCTTTTCGAGCCTGCGCCCGTTCGGCGCGGTGCCCGATATGATGCTGTCTGCGGTCATTGCGATTGCCGTGTCCGAAGGTGAAAAATGGGGCGCGGTCTGCGGACTGATATCGTCGCTCCTCATATCCTCGGTCGGAACGACGGGCTTTTCGGTGATCCCGCTCGTTTATATGCTTACCGGATATATAACCGGGCTGCTCAGCCGCTACTACCTCAGACAAAACGCCGTGATACGGCTTATATATCAGCTTTGCGCGGGATTTCTGCGCGCGGCGGCGACTCTTATGATGCTGCATGCGCATATGGCGCACTTTACATTCACCGAGGTGCTCACGGGAACGCTTCTTCCGGAGTATTTTTCGACTCTCGCCGTCTCGCCGCTCGTTCAGGCGGCGGTCTGGATATCGCTGAAAGCCTTCCACAGAACCCGTGCCGAGCGCACCGATACGCCTTCCGATTTATGATCGGATAAATTTAAGAAAGGAAGTCCCGCGGGACAAATAACGTATAATGAAAAAACGCGAACATCTCGGACGGTATATTGCGCTTGCGGGGATATTCCTTCTCGTTTGCCTCATATATATAGGCAGGCTCGTGAATCTGCAGATCGCGGGTCAGGATTACTATACGATGACCTCCGGAAGCAAAACAAGCACGAGAACCGTTACGATACAGGCGCTGCGCGGTCAGATCTACGACAGAAACGGCGTCGCGCTTGTCACGAACAAGTATTCGTACGACGTCAGCTTTGAAGCGACGACGTTGCCCGCGAAGAATGCGGATAAGAATCCGCTCATCATGTCGGTGATCACGCGGGTGCGCGATTTCGGCGCGGAATATGATACGCCCGAGGGTCCGTTCACGCTCGAGCGGAACGGGGAAAAGTTCGTCTTTTCGTGGAATACGTCCTATCTTTATAAGGATGACGGATCGTATACCGTTTATGCGTCGCGCCTGATGAGGCTGCTCGACGATCTCGGCGCGAAATTCCCGAAAAATCCCCAGACGCAGACGGAGAACGAAGAGGAAACCACACCCGACCGCGATATTCCGCTGCCGGAGGCGGACGACTGCGCCGCGCTTCTCCTGAAGCGGTACGGACTTACCTATACGGAGAAGAAAAAGACGTACTACACATATAACGCGGAAGAGACAAGGGAGCTTTTCTGCTTCCGCCTTGACATGGAGCTCAGAAATTTCGCACCGCTGAATCCCTATCTTATCGCCGAGGACGCCCCGCTTGAGCTTATCACTCTGCTTTCGGAGGGAAGTTCGCGCGGCATCTCCGTAAAAACGAACGTCGAGAGAGTCTACGGCGTTCCGGGATACGCAAGCCATATCCTCGGACGGGTCGGCAAGATACAGCCCGACAAGACTGAATATTACGATTCGCTCGGATATTCGCTCGACGCGATAGTCGGCGTTTCAGGCGTGGAAAAGGCTTTCGAGGATCAGCTGCGCGGGATCGACGGTCAGCTTACGGTCATCGAGGACTCCGAGGGAAACGTGATCGACGAATACGTTTCAAAGGAGCCGATCGCGGGCAACGACGTGTACCTCACGATAGATATAGAGTATCAGAAGATTGTCGAGGACTCGCTTGATGCGAATATCGCATATATCCGCGCACTGGCGGAGGATAAAGAGGGCGAGCTTGACGGCGAGGACGCGCGGGCCGGCGCGTTCACGGTCATGAACATAAAGACGGGCGCCGTGCTTGCCGTCGCGTCCAATCCGACGTTCGATCTTTCGACCTTCGACGAGGATTACGCTTCGCTTTCGAAGAATTCCTCTTCGCCTCTGTTCAACCGTGCGCTGAACGGCGCGTATACTCCCGGATCGGTATTCAAGCCGGGGGTCGCGGTCGCCGCGCTCAACGAAGGAATAATCACACCTTATACGGAAATAATGGACGAAGGCGTGTACAGATATTATGAGGAGACGGGGTTCGCACCGCGATGCTGGATAAACCTGATGTTCGGTTCGAGTCACGGTCTGCTCAACGTCACCGAGGCTATACAGGTGTCGTGCAACTGCTTCTTCTATGAGGTAGGACGCCGCCTCGGAATCGAGAAAATGAACGAATACTGCAAAGGCTACGGCCTCGGCGAGCATACGGGCATCGAGCTTGACGAGGCGGTCGGAACGCTCGGCGGTCCCGAATACCGCATAGAGCACGGGCTGAACGCATGGAGCCCCGGAGATACCGTTCAGGCGGCGATCGGTCAGATGGATAATACGTTCACGCCGCTTCAGCTTTCCTGCTATATCTCAACTCTCGTGAACGGCGGAACAAGATACGGCGCGCACATTCTTCAGGACGTGCGTTCCCACGCGACCGGGGCGATAATCTATAAGGTGCAGACTGAAGCACTGAATAAAATGATGCTTTCCGACGAGGCGGTCTCCGTCGTGCTTAACGCGATGAAGAACGTTACCGAGGATACGGGATCGGCGGCAAGGCTGTTCACCGGATACCCTCTTGCGGTCGGCGGAAAGACGGGAACCGCGCAGGTTTCCGAGAACAAGTCGGCAAACGCAGTGTTTACGGCGTTCGCCCCGTTTGATGATCCGGAGATCGTAGGAACTACGGTGATCGAGCAGGGCGCGGGCGGTACTGACGCGGGATATGCCGTGCGCGACGTGTTCACGCACTATTTCAACCTTGATTTCAAGGACGCATACGACGAATTCCGTGACAGATACCTTGAGGAGCGCGGCGCGATCACAAACAGCCCGAACGCCAAGGATCCGAAAGCCGAGGAAAACACGAACGGCACAGCCGGAGAAAATGATGAGAAGGGCTGATATGGCTGATAAAAAAGTAAACATCCGAAAGGCAAAGATGTCCGCCGATGCGGGCATCTCGCCGGAGGCGAAAGCTTCGGGACACTCCCGGACTGACGACGGCGCACAGCCGAAGAATACGCCCGCCGCATCGGAGAATGCCGAAAAGCTCCGCGCGCTTGCCATGTTCTGCGCCGAAGAGCTTGAAAAGCTTTACCCGGACGCGCGCTGCTCGCTTGACTACGGCGGCGATCCGTGGAGGCTTCTCGTTATGGCGCGGCTCAGCGCGCAGTGTACCGACGAGAGGGTGAACGTCGTCTGCCGCGAGCTTTTCGCGCGCTTCGGCACCGCCGCAGAGATGGCGGAGGCACCGCTTTCCGAGATAGAGGATGTCGTAAGACCGTGCGGGCTTTTCAGAATGAAAGCGTCATCGATAAAGGCGATGTCGGAAAAGCTCGTCCGGGAATACGGCGGCGAGATCCCGTGCGATATAGACGAGATGCTCTCGTTTCCCGGCGTCGGCAGAAAGATCGCAAATCTCGTGCTCGGGGACGTGTACGGGCTCGGCGGGATTGTCGCCGATACGCATTTTATGCGGATATGCGGAAAGATCGGCTTTTACGAAGAGGGTCTGCGCGATCCGGCGCGGGTCGAGCGGATAATGGATCCGCTGATCCCGCGGGATATGCAGAGCGATTTCTGCCATCGGGCGGTGCTCTTCGGCAGGGATATCTGCAAAGCGCGCGGATGCGAGTGTGACCGCTGTCCGCTTGCCGGACGGTGCAGAGAAGGCTTAAAGCGCGAAAAGGATGATCGCACATCCGTGCAGGATGAGCGGAAATGACGCATCCCGCACGGCGAAAGCCGGACGGTGACGCGACTGAAAGCCGGACCGAAAGCCCGATGCGCCGATGACGCGAAAGTGCGGAGAAGCGCGTGCGAACGGATACTCGGATTTCGCTTCCCGTGCGATTCGTGCCGGGCAGCACACTTTAGCGCTTTGTCGGAGTGTGCCGTGCGGCGGATTGCCGATTGTGATTCGATCCGTGTGATGCAAAGCCGCAGAAAGGATAAGTATGTCTGAAAATTATACGCAGACCGTCGCCGCCGTATCAACACCTCACGGACGCGGCGGCGTTGCAATGATAAGAATAAGCGGACCGGACAGCGCCGAGATTATTGACCGCGTGTTTGTCCCAGCAGGAAAGGCAAGTCCCGCCGACGCGCCGAGACGCGCGGTGTACGGGAGGATTGTTTCCGGAAAGACGACCGTTGATTCAGGAATATGTACGTTTTTCGCCGCTCCCGCATCCTATACGGGCGAGGACATGGCGGAGATCACCTGCCACGGCGGAGTTTACGTTACCTCGGCGGTGCTTGAGGCGGTGTTCGCCGCAGGCGCGCGCCCCGCAGCGGCGGGAGAATTCACGCGGCGCGCGTTTATCTCGGGAAAGCTTACGCTTTCGGAGGCTGAGGCGGTCGGAATGCTGATCGACGCGGATACCGCGGAGAGAGCCTCGCTTGCATCCTCCGCCGAGCGCGGACTTCTGTCCGCCGCCGTCACCGAAACCGCCGATATGATATCCGGCGCGCTGTCTCAGCTTTATGCCGCGATAGACTACCCCGATGAGGATATCGGCGAGATATCGGAAAGCGATCTTGCGGATATTTTCGATTCCGCAGGAGAAAAGCTGAAAGCACTGTCCGCCACATACCGACGGGGCAGCGCGATCGCCGCGGGAGTTCCGTGCGCGATAATCGGACGCCCGAACGGCGGGAAAAGCTCGCTTTACAACAGGCTCTGCGGCGAAGAGCGCGCGATAGTCACGGATATTGCGGGAACAACAAGGGACATTCTGCGCGAAACGGTGTCGTTCGCCGGCGTGACGCTTCTTCTCTCCGATACCGCGGGACTGAGGGATTCGACCGACAGGGTCGAGGCGATCGGCGTCGAGCGTGCGCTCGACTGCGCGGATTCATCGTCACTTGTTTTTTTCGTCTACGATCTCTCCGACTCTCTTTCCGATGAGGAAAAGATTTTTGCGCGCGATTTCGTGAAAGATCATCCGTCGTGCCCGACGGTCGCGGTGCTCAATAAGAACGATCTCTCGCGCATGATGAGCGCGGAGGATGAAGAATTTGTCAGAGCACTTCACAGAAAAACGGTCGGCATATCGGCGCGCTCCGGCGAGGGCATGGACGGACTCGAACGCGCGGTTGAAGAGCTTTTTGATTCCGGCGAGGCGGACATTTCCGACCGCGCCATGATCTGGAACGCGCAGCAGAAGGCGGCGCTCGACCGTGCCTCGGAGGCTCTCGCCTGCGCGATAGGCGCGCTTCGCTCGGGTGAACTGCCGGATGCCGCCTGCTCGAGCGCGGAGGAAGCGCTCGGCGAGATACTCAGCATAGACGGTCGCGGTGTCTCCGAGGAAATCGTCTCCGGAATATTCGCGCGCTTCTGCGTCGGGAAATAACGGGCAGATTACCGATGACGCCCCGGATCACGCGGGCGCAGGACTTGTTCGGCATAGCCTCACGCGCGAATTTCCGCGCCGACGGCGGAGTATGAAACAGCGACACAGAGACCGTTTTGCACTCGGACTGCTTTCGCATTGACCGCGACGCGCTTTCCCGAGGAGCGCTTTATAAAATGCGGATCTGGAAAACGACAAGGTTTTTTCATAAACGAAAGGAAAAATACATGAAACAGAAAGTGGATTTCACGCTGAAGCTTGATGCTGCACTGCTCGAAAAGGCGGAGGCTCTTGCACAGATAGAGGGGCAGAGCACGAACAATATGATCGCCGGACTTATCCGCTCGGCGGTCGCATATCATGAGCGTGTTCACGGAAAGATAGATACATCCTCCGCAAAGAAAATATAAAACGACTTTTCCGAAAGGATTTACGACCGTGAAAAAGACACTGCTTTGCATTTTGCTCAGCACCGCATTTCTCCTTTGTGCCGCACCGATCTCATATGCGGAGGAGACGGCGGCAAAGGAGCTTACCGGGACACTCGAATTTTACAGCTGGGATACCGCCGACACCTCGCCGCTCACCGATTCAAACGAGGGAAGCTGCGCGACGATCGGCTATACCGGCTCGCTGACGATTACCTCGCAGGAGCCGATCGCTTCTCTTTACGTCGAATTTTATCTCGAGTCGAAGCCGTGGATCCTCAAAGCGAACGGCAAGGAGTGCGACCGCGGTCGGGATTCGTTCCTTCACGAGCATGTGGACGTCGCCTCTCTCACCGGAGAATCAAAAGAGATCGTGATGACCTTCCCGAAGGGAGCGTCGATCTCGGAGATCCGCGCGTTCACCGCCGGAAAGCTGCCGGACGATCTTCAGGTGTGGGATAAGCCGTGCGAAAAAGCGGATCTGCTTCTGTTTTCGTCTCACAGCGACGACGAACAGCTTTTCTTTGCCGGAGTGCTCCCGTATTCGGTGGATTACGGCGCGGCGGTGCAGGTCGTCTATTTCTGCGAGCATACGAATACGCCCGTCCGACCGCATGAGCAGCTCAACGGACTTTGGGCGGCGGGCATCAGAAATTACCCCGTGATCGGCATATTTCCCGACCTCTATTCGGAATCCCGCGAGGGCGGAATGCAGGTGTTTGCAAACGCAGGATACGGCTACGACGATTTCCTCGAATGGCAGGTCGAAAATCTCCGCAGATTCAAGCCGCAGGTCGTCGTCGGGCATGACGCCGCCGGCGAATACGGTCACGGTACTCATATCATAAATTCGGAAACACTGCGCGACGCGGTGTCTGCCGCGGCTGATGCGGAAAAATTTCCGTACTCTGCGGCTCAGTACGGCGTGTGGGATACGCCTAAGCTTTACCTTCACCTTTGGGCGGAAAACGAGATTGTCATGGATTTCGATCAGCCGCTTGAGCATTTCGACGGAAAGACCGCATACGAAATGAGCAACGCCGGATATGAGTGCCACGTCAGCCAGCATTGGACATGGTTTACCGAATGGATGCGCGGCACGGCGAACGCTCCGATAACCAAAGCATCGCAGATAACGAAATACAGCCCGTGCCGCTACGGACTCTGGAGAACCACCGTCGGCGCGGATACCAAGGCGGATTTCTTCGACAATATCGAGCTGTACAGCATTCAGCAGGCAAAGCAGGACGCGCTGACCGAAACAGCCGAGCCGCAGTCGACCGACGCGCCTGATACACAAACGTCAGCGCAGGGAAGTATCTCGCAGGATAACGCCCCGAAGAAGGATTCGAAAATTACGCTCGTGCTTGCAGTTGCGGCAGTGGCGATCATCGTTTTGTGCGCGGTGTGTGCCGCAGTCGGAAAACCGAAGAAGAACAGGATGCGCAGCAGCGTTCGGACGCGCGCCGCAGAGTCAAACGAGAGATCGCATCTCGAAGCCGAAAAGCTCCGTGAAGCGAGAGCCGCGCAAATGCGGCGTATTCAGGAGAGTAAAAAGGCGAACAGCGTGAATCGGCAGAGCTGCCCGGGAAATACGCAGACGCGCCGTCCCCCTGCCGCCGAAGGCGGGCAGGGCAGCACGCCGTCGGCAAAACCGCAGCAGCGCAGAACTGTCCCCGCAGATTCGCCCCATAAGGAAAGCACTTCCGTAAAGGAAGCGGCGCCGACGGCGCGCCGGAGTCCGCAGACTCAGACGGCGCGCAGCGTGCAGGGAAGCGCTGACACCCGACGGACGGTGCAGAACGTGCAGAACGAAAATCGGCGCACCGTGCAGAACGGACGCAGAAACACACAGGGCGGGGACATTTCGAAAAAGAAGCCGATCAGCCATACCAAACCGGGGGATACCGTATACGACAATCGTGATTGAGGAGGCATTGCTTTGCTTACGACCGCTTATTCGACAGGGCTTTTCGGGATCGACGGCTATATTGTGACGGTCGAATGCTCGTTTTCCGAAAATCTTCCGTATTTTGAGATAGTCGGACTTCCCGATAATGCCGTGCGCGAATCGAAAAGAAGACTTGCCGCGGCAAGCGAAAACAGCGCGAGAACGCTTCCAGAGGCGGAGATCATAATAAACCTCGCGCCCGCGGACCGGCGCAAGGAGGGCTCGTCTCTCGATCTTGCGATGATCGCCGCGATATGGAAGGCGTGCGGGATACTTCCGCCGGATACCGACCTTTCGGACAGCGTGCTCATCGGCGAGCTTTCCTTCTCTGGAGAGCTGCGCCCCGTTCGCGGCGTCCTCAGCCGCACGCTCTGCGCGCGCGACTCGGGATTCAAAAAGGTGTTCGTTCCCGCGCGGAACGCAGCCGAGGCGGCAGCGGTCGGCGGAGTTTCGGTATACCCGGTGGACAACCTTGATTCGTTCTTTCGCCACCTCACGGGAGTGAAAACGATCGCCGCCGCCGAATTTACGGAGCCCGACTTTTCCGCGCCTCCCTCGGACGGCGCGGACTTCTCCGAGATCAAGGGACAGGAACGCGCGCGCCGCGCAATGGAGATCGCAGCGGCAGGCGGTCATAATATACTTATGGTCGGTCCTCCCGGCACGGGAAAATCGATGCTTGCAAAACGCCTTCCGACAATAATGCCGCGGATGAGCTTTGAGGAATCCGTCGAGGTCACGAAGATACATTCCGCATCGGGTACGCTCGATTCCGAATCCGGGCTTGTGACCGTAAGACCGTTCCGCTCACCGCACCACACAATGTCCGCGCCCGCGCTTGTCGGCGGAGGCGCGATCCCGATGCCCGGCGAGATATCCCTCGCCTCCGGCGGCGTTCTCTTCCTCGACGAGCTGCCCGAATTCAATAAGGCGGTTACCGAGTCCATGCGTCAGCCGCTCGAGGACGGACAGGTTACGATAACCCGCGCGGCGGGTCGCGTCACATACCCGAGCCGGTTCATGCTCGTCTGCGCGATGAACCCGTGCCGATGCGGATACTACGGCTCTGGAATCAGAGAATGTACCTGCCGCCGTGAGGATATCAAAAAATATCTCTCCAAAATAAGCGGACCGCTGCTCGACAGGATCGACATACAGGTCGAGCTGCCCGCACTTTCCTTCGATGAGCTGACAAGGGAGGAAAAATCCGAATCCTCCGCGCAGATACGCGCGAGAGTTGAAGACGCGCGCTCTCTTGCGGTTCGCAGAATGGGGTCTGCTTCGGCGTGCAACGCCGCGATGACGCGAAGCGAAATACGCGAGTTCTGCGCGGTGGGCGATGCCTCGCTCAGACTTCTTAAAACCGCATTCGAAAAGATGAATCTGTCCGCGCGCGGGTATGACCGTGTGCTCCGTGTCGCACGCACGGTCGCCGATCTTGCGCATTCGGAGTCGATAGAGCCTCAGCATGTCGCCGAGGCGATACAGCTCAGATCGCTCGACAAAAAGTATTTCGGGATCTGAAAAAACGCTTTTCCACCGATTGGAAACCTACGTGTAACAAAAAATACATATTTGAAATCCCAAATGTGGAATATGCACAAAAAGCACCGATGTGCAACACGACGGAAAATATCGTCGGATATCAACACTGTTCGACCTCCGACCTGTAGAAAAACCTGTTCAAACTGTTGAAAACCCTGAAAATCAGGAACCTTTTCAACAGACACTATGGCACAGCCTGTTCAAAACCCTGCCGAAACTGCGGATTTTTCGCCGCTCATCCATTTCAGCCTGTAGAAAATGAATTTTTTCGCAAAAACTCTTGACACCAAATTGTACAATTGCCTATCATGACAGTGAGCTGAAAATAAATCAAAATGTGAACAAAATTCGCCAAAAAATGGATTGTTACCCCAAAATTACACAATAACAGACATAAAAAAGCCGCGCCCCGGCAAACCCCGGCGTGGTCAGCCTGCCCGGCGCGGCGCGTTCGCTACAGCGAGCGCCGATATTAGTATATTCCCGAAAGCGTAAAGGTTATACCGTACGGGTGCAATTTGCGAAAGTGCTTTCGGATTTTGTTCGCTCCTCGACAGTGTGCGCTGAGCCCCGCGCTCATCTGCGGACGATTTGAAAACGGCGGCGAGGCATGATGCCTCCGACATGCGCACCCATGCGTAGGCGAAACACCGCCGCCGATCTATTACGGACGTAAAATTCCGCATATGCCGGACAGAAAGGGAGCTTTCCGCGCGAAAGCCAAGGTATATAATAATGAAGATTTCATCGGCACAGATTGTGTGCGTCGGAACCGAGCTTCTTCTCGGGGATATTGTAAACACAAACGAAGCGTATATCGCGGCAAGACTGCGCGAGCTCGGCGTGCCGCTTTATCGCAGCACATCTGTGGGAGACAACCCGGAACGGCTGAAGGCGGTGCTCGGAGAGGCCATCGCTTCCTTCGACCTTGTTATAACCACCGGCGGGCTCGGACCGACCAACGACGACCTCACAAAGGAAACGGTTGCCGATCTTCTCGGTCTTGTGCTCGTTCATGACGCGGAGGCGGAGGAGAACATCCGCGCCCGCCTGCGCGGCAGACCGATGAGCCCCGGAAATCTCAAGCAGGCGCAGCTTCCGCAGGGAGCGCGCGTGCTGTACAATTCATGCGGCACCGCGCCCGGCGCGATAATCGAGAAGGATTCGTGTGCGGTCGTGATGCTGCCCGGCGTGCCCCACGAAATGCGCGAAATGTTTTTACACAGCGTGATCCCGTATATAAAGGAGCGGTCGGATGCGATCATACGCAGCCGCAATCTTTACGTTTGCGGAATGGGGGAGAGCCGCGTGGATGAGGTGCTCGGCGAGCTGACATCGGGCGCAAATCCGACTCTCGCACCGTACTGCAAGAGCGGCGAAACAAGACTGAGAATCAGCGCAAGAGCGCAGAGCGAAGCGGAGGCGGCGGAAATGATCGCGTCGCTTGAAGCGCGCGTGAGGGAGACCGAGGTCGGCGAACACATATACTTCGCATCGGACGGCATAGAAAACGGAGCATACGAAAGCTGCGCATACGCGGGATTTCGAACCCTTGCGGATTCGGGGCGGACGGTAGCATTCGCCGAGAGCATAACGGGAGGACTTTGCGCAAAGATGCTCTCTGACATACCCGGCGCGTCCGCAGTCCTGCGCGGCAGCGCGGTCACATACGCTACGGATACGAAAACATCGATCCTCGGCGTGGACGCGGAGACTGTCGAAAAATACGGCGTGGTGAGCGAACAGACCGCGGCTGAGATGGCGCGCGGCGCGCGTGAGCGCTTCGGCTCGGATATCGCCGTATCCACAACGGGGATCGCCGATTTGTCGCCTTACGGTGACGGACGCGGGATCGAACCCGGCACGGTCTGCATAGGATTCGCCGACGGCGTGCGCTGCGCGGCGATGACGGTGCATTTCGGAGCGCTTCACACAAGGGAGTACGTCAGAGCGCTTGCGGCGGGGCGCGTCATGCACCTCATCTGCGGATTTTTCACGGACGATCTGCACACGCCAGACGGTCTGCATATCTGATAATCGCACGGCGCATCTGCCGCGGAGACAAAACCGAAAAGGAGGATCGAAAGATCCTCCTTTTTTGCACTACAGAATAAAGATATAATATTTTCACAAAATTATTGACAATAAAGGTAAAACATGGTACAATGATAACGGATAATCCATGGATTGACAAATACAGAAAGGATTTGTAAAATGAAAAAGCGTTTAAACAAAGCATTCAAAAGAGTATTGACCGCCTCCGTATCCGCATTTATTTTGTCGGCTGCGCTGCCGCTCGGAATTGCTGCAGAGACTTTCTCCGAGGATTACGATTATATCGGAGGAGTTATTCCCGAACCGGATGAAGTGTTTGAAGCACATCTCTGCGATGAGGACGGCTCCGAAGAGGATCTTCCCGAAAGAGGAAGCTTTCCTCCCTCTGTTGATCTGAGCACGTCAAAGTATTTTCCACCTATAGGTGATCAGGGAGGTGTGGGTTCGTGCGCTGTCTTTTCTACCGTTTACTATCAGTTTACATATGAAGCAAACAAGCTCAACGATATAGCCTCGACAGCCGAAAACGCCTATTCCCCTCAGTGGCCCTACTATTATTTAAGATCACAGCTTTCCAACGGCGGAGTGGCTGTTACGTCGGTATACGGATTTCTTGAGGATCACGGCGCGCTTCATATGGAGGATAACCCGTACAGTCAGGTATACGATCCCGAACATACGCTGTATTCGGATACATCCAAGATGCGTCAGGCTTTGAATACACGCCTTGCGGATTATACGACTATCAAGATATCGTCTTCCGTTACAATGCCGCAGGATCAGGATCTGGATATGGTGAAAAATTATCTGAATAACGGCAAGCTTCTCAATGTCTCTTCATATTTCAACTTTAATATTGCCAGATCCGGGGATGATCTTATTATGTACAGATGCTGTACACACAGTTCGGGTCATGCGTTTGTTATAGTGGGATATGATGACAATAAGTCATTTGACGTGAATGGAAACGGCATTATAGAAAAAGCCGAAAAAGGTGCATTTAAGATTGCAAACTCGTGGGGAAGCAATTTCGGAAACGACGGTTACGCATGGGTTCTCTATGACGCCCTCAATACCGAAAGTGCTATTCCCGGAAATTGGGAGGAAAATCTCTCCGGAACGAGAGTCAGGGCGTTTGCCTTCGAAAATGATTATAATTGGTTCAGAGCCATTACCGTTTGTAACTATAGGGTAGATTATGTTGCCGAGCTTACATTTGATAACGTCAGCCGAAAGGAAGTAAGACCCGCGCTGATAAAACAAAAAGACGGTGTGACCGTTCACGGACCGGTTATTGCCGGACCCTGCACAACGAAAGAGGACAGCTTTACCATGGTGTTCGACTGCTATAAAGTTTGTCAGGGCGTCGAGTATGAAAACAATGGCTTCAGCCTCGGCATCGACTTTTACGGTAACGTAAAAAATCCCGTAAGCGCTAAAATCACGGATAATCGGGGAAATACCATAAAGGATATGACACCTGTTGAAAATCAGGCTGGCAGCTACCGCACAGCGATCAATCTTACGCGCGGCGATGTTGACTATAAGGACGGTATAACCAACAAGGATGCGGTGATGATCAGCCGTTTTTGCTCGGGATGGGATAATCTTTCAAACGTACAGAGGTATTTGGCGGACTACAACGGAGACGGGCAGGTCAATAACGCCGATGCTATGCTTATAAAAAGATATCTCGCAACTCATTGATGAGAAAAGATGGTGCATATCCGATAATCGCACGGCAATCTGCCGCATAGACAAAACCGAAAAGGAGGATCGAAAGATCCTCCTTTTTTGCCGAGTGCAAATGTGAACAAACTGTTTGGTAATGCAATACGCTTTCAGATTATAGTTAAAATTTCGACGAAATTATTGACTTTAGCCAAGGATATGATAAAATGATAACAGAAATAACCGGCTAAATAATAAGTAAGCGGGCACGGAAAAATGCCTGGCAGACGGAAAAAGATCATTAAATTCACCGGTCGCCGCATCACATCGAACCCTGAAAATTTTTTCAAAAAATATTTTCAACACTGCAGCATAATCCGAATTTTTTCGGTATTATATAGTGAAAGCAAAAACATATCCATAGATTTCTGCATTTCGAAAGGAGAAAAAGACATGAAATTTTACGGAAAAATATTTTGCGCATTTCTTGCGGCACTGACGCTCTCGGCATCGGCTCCGGCGTTCGCCGCGGACACCCCGGCGGAAAGCGCACCGGGAGAGATTAAGCTTTATGCGGACTCCGAAAGAACAAAGGAGCTTACGGCGTCCCCCGAGGCGGGGCAGACTGTTTACGCCTCCGTCGTATGCCGAGAAGGATACTATCCCTACAGCCTGACGGTTGACGGAGAGATCGCCGAGGACGGCGGAATCGTCATTCCCGAGAACGGGAAGCTTTCTGCAAGCGCACAGCTTGTGCTTGCGGGCGATATAGCCGTTGACGGAAAGCTTGACATGAAGGATCTTGTCGTAATGATGCAGCACGCAGTTGAAGGGTATATTCCGTGGAATACACGTTTTTCTCTTCGCAGTGACTTTGACGTTGTTGCCGGAAATTATGACAGAAGGGAAAGCTTCGGCGTGAATTACCGCTGCAGCCCGATCGATACCAAGGATATAATCCATGTCAGCCGTATTCTCGCAGGCTGGAAGAACGAGCTTTATCCCGAGAAGGAATATCCGATTGCGGCAGAAATACAGAGCACGGATTACGCCGTTACGGTCAAAGCCACCCGCGGGGAGCGCATTTCGGATCGCATTGACGCGATAAAATCGGTCGAAGCGTTCAACGACTTTTTCAGCAACTTTGACACGGCGGGCGACCCGTTCGACAAGCCCGGTTTTGAAGGTTATTCTGAGGAATACGGCGACGAGCTTCGCTGGAACGCCGAGGAAATGACGGCTGAATATAATGAAGAATTTTTCGCCGATCACATGCTCGTTATTTACACCGAGTCCGATTATGCGGACGGATGCAATAAAGATGTTTATAACGTTTACAGAAAAAACGGAGTTCCCACGCTTGAATTTCACGATCCGTATTCCGGAGTCAGAGGCGGCGATATTGTTGTGTTCCATCATCTGATCGAGCTTCCGAAGGATTTTGCATCGGCATACGAGGATTTGAACATGTGGATTTATGACAGCAAAGATTACCTGCACACGCACGACGTTGCGCTGAATATCGGAGAATGAGCACCCGTTCGCTCACATACCACAAAAAATATATCCATACTGCAGCATTTTGAATTTCGAAAGGAGAAAAAGACATGAAATTCTACGGAAAAATATTTTGCGCATTTCTTGCGGCACTGATGCTCTCAACATCGGCTCCGGCGTTCGCCGCGGACACCCCGACGGAAAGCGCACCGGGAGAGATTAAGCTTTATGCGGACTCCGAAAGAACAAAGGA
>ERZ772893.1256-NODE-1256-length-26123-cov-3.301212_pt1 | contig 26123 bp, 41 predicted proteins | sample MGYA00511482_ERZ772893 | MGnify/ENA primary metagenome ERZ772893 (study PRJEB29015, sample SAMEA2737687) | human gut metagenome | biome: human gut; feature: human-associated habitat; material: faeces | place: China | collected 2012 ... | reverse complement strand
TATAAGCCAAAAAGCAGAAAAAGACAATGTACTCTCAAAAGACAATACCGAAATATTTGTGCCAGCTGAAAATTACAATCCTGCTACCAAAAAATATGTTGATGACCTTATAAGCACATCAGGTGGTGGCGATATGCTTAAAACAGTGTATGACAAACAAAACAAAGGTTTAGATATATATGAGTATGTAGATAAGCATATAGGCAACAAGAATAATCCACATTCGATTACAGCCGAGCAGATAGGGGCTTTGACAAATGAAAGCCTGACAAAAGAAACTATATTAAATAAAATCGATGTGCTTGATACTGCACATGGTGGAACAGGTGCAACTACAAAAAAAGAAGCATTTGCTAATCTTGCATATTTGGGTAACAATCCTATATCATCAACAGAAGAAGATACTCCTCAAAAATGGTTAGAACTGGGGAGTGGATACGCAAAATTTGATACTAATAATTTAATGAATAATCAACCTGAGCAATATATGTTCGTAATAAACTATAGCCATGAAAGTAGTGCTATATTTCAAATTGGAAGCTTACAATCAGGCAATGGATTATATTATCGAACTGGCAATTATAATGGTTGGACAGTAAATTGGACACCTTTGTTATCAACTAATAATACATCATTGTTAGCAACAACAATACAAAATCTGCTGAAAGGAGGGAGCATAAGCGTGGTAAAAAGTATACAAAAGGGAACATTACAGCTTTCAGGAAGTCCCGAAATAATAACAACTTATGAAAGTGGTGATGGTTATAGTTATATAAAATATTTTTATAAAGATATTACTATTTCGCCTGTTGATGTAACAAAATCAGTTGTATTTTTTAATTATCCCTCTAACGCCAGAGAAAGTTATACTTGTAGATTAGTTAATTCAACGACATTAAGAATTTATCTTGAATCTGAAAATTCAAATAGTGTAACATCAAAAACTGTGTACTATTATTATAGAACAACATGGCAAGTAGTTGAATTTTATTAAGGAGGGATTTGGTTGATAAGATATGCACAGATAAATACTAAAACAGGGATAGTTACAGTAGATAGTTATTTAAGTGGCGAAGTTGAAGCTGAAAATATGATACGTATCGATGAAGACTTTGACTTAACAAATAAAAAATATGAAAATGGTAAATGGGTTGAATATGTACCTGAAGTTTCGGAAATTGAGGAAACAGTATCCAATGAGGAAATACAGGCTGAGATATTTTTAAATCAGGCAGAAATAATAAGCAAACAGAATGAACACGATGAGATTTTAGCTGAATTGCTTTTGGGACAACAGAAAGGGGTATAAAGAATGTATAAGATAATAAAAAGATTTTATGACAGGGGAATTTATTCAAGTGAAGATGTAGGTGTCTTTGTTGCAAGCGGTAAAATTACAGCGGAACAGTATGAAGAAATAACAGGAAAGAAATACGAGATATAATATAAATCTATAAAAAATAGAAAAATAGAAAAGTAGAAAAATAGATTTATACTAAAAATGTTTTTAAGACTTTCGGCCGAAGTCTTTTTTTATTACAATTTTTTATTTACAAGGAGGAATTTGTTATGAAGAAATTTGCGTACATTGGTAAAGGCGGTATTATGCATATTGTAAAAGAATATGACACAGCTAAAAAGTACAAAGAAATTGGTAAGGTAGTAGAAACAGGAATAAAAGCAGAGGGCGGTTATCCGCTTAATGCAGAAGGTGAAGGTGTTATTGTATACTCACCTGAGGTAATGAAAATTACAGCGGACGGTGAAAATATTAAGCCTATAGCAGAGTTGGCAGAGCTTTATAAAAAGTGTATGTAAGTTAAAAATTGTGGGGCGGTTTTATACCGTCCCATTTTTATTTAAGGCGATTAATGAAATTTAAATAAGAGGTGATACAAATGATAAAGAATATTTTAATTACGGCAATAGGAATTATAGGAAGTTTTATAACATCGGCTTTCGGCGGTTGGTCTACAGGGCTTACAACACTTGTAATATTTATGGCAATAGATTACATAACAGGATTAATTGTGGCAGGAGTTTTCCACAAGAGTAAAAAGACAGACAGTGGTACACTTGAAAGCAGAGCAGGGTTTAAAGGAATTTGCAAAAAAGTAATGATGTTGTTGTGTGTGCTTGTGGGATACAGACTTGATTTAATGGCAGGGACTATGGTTGTTAAAGACGGTATAACAATAGCGTTTTTATGCAACGAAGCATTAAGCATAGTGGAAAATGCGGGGCTTATGGGTATACCGGGGCTTGACGGACTCAGCGGAGCTATTGAAGCATTAAAGGGAAAGAAGTGATTAAATGGGCAGAGACATAAATAAGTGCCACCCAAGGCTGATTTTATTAAGCAAGAAACTTGTTTCGGCTTGCAAAGGGCAAGGTTTAATAATAGGTATAGGCGAGTGCTACAGAACAACAAAGGAACAGGACGCACTTTACGCACAGGGCAGAACTAAGGCAGGTAAAATAGTAACCAATGCAAAAGGCAGCTCATACAGTTCCCACCATCAGTGGGGAACTGCTTTTGACATATACCGTAATGACGGCAAGGGTGCATATAACGATTATGACGGATTTTTTGCAAAGGTAGGCAAGATAGGCAAAAGTATAGGTCTTGAATGGGGCGGTGACTGGAAAAGCCCTGTTGATAAGCCACACTTCCAGTTGCCCGACTGGGGCAGTACAACAGCAAGGCTTAAAAGAATGTACGGTACACCCGAAAACTTTCAAAAGACTTGGAAGGAGGAGATAGAAGTGGTTGAGGACGCAACTATAGAGATTGACGGCAAGAATATAAAAGTAAGACGTATACTTAAAAACGGCACAAACTACATAGCAATAAGAGACATTGCAAATGCTGTAGGATACTCAATAACAAACAAAGGGAATACAGCCGTTTTAAATAAATTGAAATGAGTGATTGCATTGAAAGAAAAAATCAGAAATGCAAAAACAATAGACTTCTTTTCCGAAATGAGTAGATTTACAAAGAAAAGAATAGAAATTGAAGCAAAAATTTATACAAAAATTTTAAGTTTAATAGAAAGATTTATAAAATAATAGAAAAAAGTTTGAGATTTCAGATATTTTATTTGAGATTTCAAACTTTTTCTTTATGAAAGAAGGTATGGGAAATGGCTAAAAATTGGAATGACGGTTCAGGCTGGCAAAAGGGCTCGGAGGCATACAACTATTCTTCCGGTTCAAGCAAGAAGGGTTCTTCGAGTTCTTCGTCAAGTTCTTCAAGCTCAAGTAAAGGTTCTTCGGGGACAACATCAAAAAACGGTGTGAAAATATAAAGCTCATCGGGCGGTGGTTCTTCGAGTGGTACTAATTATAATCGTGGAAACGGCTATACAAACCGCGAAACTGCTTACACATGGAACGATAACGGTGTGAACAAGACCACTTACAGTAATGCAACAAGGTATGAGGACGCACTTAAAGAAGCTGTCGCAAATGGCACGTTAAGCCAAGGGGCAAAGCTAAGCAGTGCGGTTACATACAGAAAGGGGTCAGCCGGCGACAGCCGTTATAACTCGGCAGAGTCGGCAGACAAAAACGGAAACAAAATGGGTTCTACGGCAATATATTCTTCTTTAAAACCAAGCGGAACAAGCTATGCTAACGCTTTATCAAACGAAATGGCGGCGGCAAATGAAAACAATATGTCCAGCCAGAAGGCGTTGAGTGACCTATACAACTATTACAACGGTCTGGATACAACAGAAAAGGACTATCTGAAAGGTTCGACAAACAGTGAACTGGTAGATTATTTAAATCAGATAGACGCAGGATATTTAAAGCCAAAAAATACAGCAGAGCTTGAAACAAATCCAAACGGCGAGAGGCTGCCGGGGGCAAGCGGACCACCGAGCCTTCCTGATATAGTGGCAAGTTATAAAGCGGCAGAGGCAGGATACACAGGCAATAACCCTTATAAGTATGTAGGCAATGCTGCCATAAACACAAATACAGGCGTAACAAGCACACCGATGACAGCATATACGCCTACGGCGGCAGTAGGAACATCTCCTACACTTGATGCTTTATATCAGCAGTATTATAAGCCGACAGAATTGGAAATACCCGAATATGAGGGATTAACACAGAAGGATATACAAAATCTTTACGATGACCTTATAGGCAATATTCAGGATACACAGCAGGATTATTTAGACACTTTAAAAAACAAATATAACGCCGCAGTAAGCGACCAGAACAACGCTTACGAAGCACAGGCAAGAGCAAACTATCTTAACTTCCTGGCTAATCAGAACAACGCTAAATTAAGTCTTGCGTCAAGCGGAGCAAAGGGTGGACTGGGACAGACGCTTATAAGCAACATTGCAAACAATTATGCAACAAACGCAAATGCTGCTGCAAGCGACAACCAGAAAGCGTTAAGAGACCTGTATAACGATTACCAGAGTACATATGCGGAAACAGCTAATAACTTCCAACAGACTATTGCTACAGCACAGCAGAACATGATTGGATACTTACAGAGTGCGGCAGAAGCACAGAACAGCTACAATCAGTGGATTGCACAGGCTAAGAGGTCGGCAACGGTTGAGGACCGTAACTTTGCATTACAGAAGGCACAGGCATATCTTGACCAGTACAACGCAAACAGACAGGCGGCACAGGAAATGTACGAATATCAGCAAAATATGCAGTTCCAGCAGGACAGCTTTGCATACCAGAAAGAACAGGATACACTTGACAACGCATATAAAGCGGCAGAAAACGGAGATTTCAGCAAGCTAAAGGCTTTAGGTTACAACACAACAAACCTTGAAAAAATGTATCAGGCTAATCTGTTGGGAGCAACCCTTGACAACCAGTATAAACAGGCACAGATAAACAGTTTACTGTCTCCCAAGGTGAGCGGTTCAGGAAACCGCAGTAAGACAAAAAGAACAAAGAAAACAAAGTCAGATAATAACAACACAAGTAGTCAATCAAGCTCAGCTATTGTTAAGGCAAAAACACAACCATTAAGTAATACTACACCGAACTACGTTACAGATATTTTAGGAAATAAGACCAATGCACAACAGGCAGAAGCAAATAAAATGCTTAACAATGCTTCAAGCAGATTTAGCAATACAGAAAGCGGCAAAAATGCGTTTAAAAATTATGTAGACAGAATGGTTGAACAAGGTAAGTTTACCAAAAAGAACTTTGAAACATGGCAAAACTCTTTATAAAGGGCGTGATTAAATGGCAATAGATAAGAAAAAATTAAAAAACCTTGACCTTTGGGGTAAAGACGATACAACAGTAACCACCACCACGGGCAAGACCTACAAAATGAGTCAGGTCGGCACAAAGAATTATACAGTAAATCAGAAGAAAGCCGCCGAAAACAAGGCGGCTATGGCTAAAGCCGAACAGGTACATAAACAGGCACAGGCAAAGGCACAGCAACAGCAGAAGGCACAGCAGAAAGCCCAGATAAAAACAACGGCGGCTGACAGGGTAAAGAAAAGCCTTTTAAGTATGCCCGAAATGACGGACTATACAAGGGAGAGCGTTCAGCCCGATAAGTATGATACTACACCGGGAACACTGCCAAAAATAAAAAATGTACTCAGACGAGCCGATAATGCAGGTGCAAGTATATTGGCAAAACAGTTAGGCAGTAAAGAAGCGGCAATAAAAACGGCAGCTATAGGGGTAAAATCAAAAGCAACATCATTATTAGGCGGAAACGAAAGCGACAGGTACAAACGCCAGATGTCAGCATTAAGTTCTAAGTACGGAGTAAGAGCAACCACAATGCCTGAGTACAAATTGGCACAGCTTAACTATAACAATGCACTTGCCAAAGAAAAGATAAAGAGCAGACAGGCTATATTAAAAGCCACAAAATCCGCTGATGATTATAAGAAGTTCCGTAATGCGGCATTAGATGGATTAACAGGTGGTAAACGTACGGCGGCGAACTTTTTAATGGGTGCAGGTGACATGGGAGCCGATATAGCACTTTTAGGAGCAACAGGAGCCGTAGGCGGTGCGGCGGCTATGGGCTTAGGTGCAATGGGTGACAAAGCAAGACAAGTCGCATTAAAAGGCGGTACAACAGATGATGCATTAAAAGCAGGATTATTAAGCGGCGGTGTATCGGCGGCTGTAAACTATGCAGTACCTAAAGCATTAGGCAAGGTAGGAGCTTTAGCACCAAAAGCACTGCCTACATACCGCAACAGTATTTTAGCCGGAGAGGATTTAATAAGAAGCGGAAACAGCGGATATATAAGCGGACTGAAAGGATTAAACAGCGAGCTTGCAAAGACCGTATTAAGCAATGCCGCAAAGGAAGGTGTACATGGTAGTGCTTTTGGAGTAGCCAACACTTTAGGACAGGGTGCGGCTAATGCCTTACTTGGCGAACAAACAGGAATAACACCGGGCAGTCTTGCAAGAGAAGCAGGTACAGGCTTTATTATGGGTGCAGGAATGGGCGGTATAAGAGGCGGTATAGGTGCATACGGTGCAAGCAGAGGAAACAAGGCGTATGCGGAAGGGTTTGCTGACGAGTATAACAAACATTATGACGAGTTGAGAGGGGATTTAAGGAAAGGACTTCTTGACAGACAGGTACAGCAGACACCGTTAATGCTTGGCACAACAAAGGGTACTTTGGGAGAGAAGATTGTAAATGATGCAAAAAATACACCGCTTGCATTACCAAAAGGAGCAGATTTCACCGTTGACAGCGAAGGTAACATAACTAAATTTCAAAACCCGACAGAACCAATAAAAGCATATAATGATGATAAAATTACAAAATATGAAGGCTTACCAGGGCCAACAGCAAACGAACCATATCCTGTATATGACGGTAAGCAGTCCTTAGTAGGTGGTAAAACTTTAGGCGGCAAAATCAATAAGGCGTGGGCAGAAAAAAATACAACACCGGGAGAATTACCTACCGAAACAGTAGGTAATAAAGAGACATTACCAAAAGAAAGTAACGGGGTATTTACAGATAATCCGGCACAAAAAGAATTGCTTGCACAAAAAAATACAGTAAAGGCAGATTACAGTAAGGTAACACCTAATATAAAAACAAGGGTTGAAAATATAAATGGTACAAGGCGAGAATATATAAGCAATACGAATGAAGCCAGAAAAGACTTTATAAAGTATGCAAGAGAGAATTTTCCGGAAAGCGTTACAGTAAAAAGCAACGGAATGAAAGTTGATATATCAAGAAAAGGGTTAGATAAACTTTTAAGTGGTAAAATTTTAAAAGAAAAGTATGCATCATCATTCTATGTGCCTGAACTTGTAGAAAATGCATATGGTTCAACTTACAGCAAATATAATAAGCCATATGGAAAAACAAAAGAAAACATTGAAGGTTATACTTACATGAAAAGCAATATAAATATTGACGGAACGTCATATACAGCACATATAAGGATAAGAACTTCAAATGACAGCAATCATTATTACGGACATACGCTCAGTGGTACTATTGATGATATAAAAATAGAGCCATTGGACGCGGACGGACATAACAAAATTGCTACGTCTTGGCCCGTAACTTCTGCCAATGACTCTAATCAGAGTATATCAAACAACAGTTTAGATGTCAACGTCAAATCAACCACACCAGGAGAGTTAACCACCTACGGCAAGGGTACAGTTGGGGCGGCAGAAGCGAACCCGAATAGTATAAACAGCCAGCTTGAAGAATTAAGTGCAAAATACGGCAGTATCCCTTACGGTGAAGAACCAAGGGCAAGAGTTGACAACATACCTAAGAGTATAGACGGCAAAACAAGAGTAAGCCAGTTTGCAAGAACTATGATTGAAAATCCGGCAACACCCGACAGCTTTGTAAAAGAACTTGAACAGGATGTACTTGACGGTAAATTCTCAAGGGCGATAGTAACTGACCCTGATGCTTTGGCAAAGGCACAAAACTCTCTTAATTCTTCAACAGGTTATAAAAAATTATATGATGAAAAATTCACTAAAGAACTTTATGACTTAAAGGCGTCAAACATAAAAGATAAGTTCGCAATGGGAAAATTGATTTATGAAGAAGCAATTAAAACTGGTGATGAAGAAACGGCAACGAGGGTTACGGGAGACTTAACAACATTGGCGAACTTATCGGGACAGGGCTTACAAGCGGTAAGACTTATGAAGAAAATGACACCTGACGGAAACTTATATGCACTTGAAAAGACGGTAAAAGGATTAAACGAGAAACGAGCAGAAAAGAGATTTTTCAAACCGAAAGAAGAAATTAAAATCAATCCCGAACTTGCCGAAAAGCTGTTAAAATCAAAGAGCAAAGAAGAAATGGTGAAAAATGTAGAAGATATACAAAAAGATATTTCAAGCCAAATGGACTCCTCATTGCTTGAAGCAATCGACGAATGGAGACATTTTGCAATGCTTGCAAACCCTACTACACATCTAAAAAATACAAGCGGAAATGCGGCAACCGCAATGTTATACAGAGCGAAAGACGTAATCGGTACCGGGCTCGAAAAAACGGTAAATGAAATCTCAAAAGCAACAGGTCATGGTGAAATTGAGAAAACAAAAAGTATAATGATGCCGATAAAAAGCAAAGAGGATAAGGCATTAGTCGATTTTGCCAAATCGGACTACGAAACAAACATGAAAGATATTGCGACAAGTGCCGGTTCAGGTAAGGTTAATATGAAGTCGGCTATTGAAAAGCATAAAAATGTGTTTAACAGCAATCCTATTGGAAAGGCATTAAATAAAATACCGGTATTAGGAAAAGGAACTAAAGCGGTAGGCAATGTCCTTGACAAAGCGACAAAGGGAAACAGTGCTTTGCTGGACGCAGAGGATAATTTTTTTATAAAGCAAAATTACACAAATGCATTATCAAAGTATATGAAAGCCAATAAGTATACACCTGAATATCTCAAATCGGCAGAAGGTTCAGAGGCATTGTCAAAAGCACAGGATTACGCTTTAAAACAAGCATTAGAAGCCACATTCCACGATGATAATATAATAGCAACAGGACTTAACAAACTCATAAATTCCAATAGCTTTGTTAAATTTTTAGGAGACGCATTTATACCGTACAAAAAAACACCTTTAAACATAGCCAGAAGGGCGGTAGAATACAGTCCGGTAGGCTTAGCCAAAGGCACACGTGATTTTGCAAAGTCAACAAGAAACTGGGGTTCTTCGGAAACAACAAATGCCATAGACGAACTTGCAAAAGGTTTAACAGGAAGCGGATTAATGGCATTAGGTTTTTTGGCGTCACACAAAGGATATTTAACAAGCGGTTTAACAGATGATAAAAAATTAAATGGACTTGAAAAAGCGGAAGGGAAACAAAATTTTGCATTAAATTTAAAAGATTATACAGTTTCGCTTGAAAGCTTTTCTCCGGCGGCAATACCTTTACTTGCAGGTGCAGGACTGTATGAAACAATGTCAAAAGGCGATAAATTAGAACCGGGTGCGGTAGTGGATACATTAGGTGCATTGCTTTCACCTATGGTTGAAATGTCGGTTCTTAGTTCCATAGACAGCCTTATAACAGATGTGTCATACGCTAAACAGGGTGGAGAGGATATTTTGACAGCAGGTATTGGTTCCGCTGCTAAAAGTTATGCAGGTCAGCTTATGCCAACTTCATTAAGTAAGTTAAGCAATACCCTTGACGATACAAAGAGAAGTTCTTCTTATATTGACAAAAACAAAAGTACGGGAAAGATAATACAGGGCATAGAAAACCAGTATAAATACAAAAACCCGCTGACACACAAACAGTTACCGCCGGCACTTGACGTATGGGGCAGAGAGCAAAAAACAAAAAGTGCGGCAGTAAGAGTGGTAAATAACTTCTTAAACCCTACAACGGTAAAGAAGAAAAACATAACAGCTGTAGATAAAGAAGTAGAGAGATTATATAAATCTACAGGTGACAGCGAAGTAATACCGTCATTGCCTAATAAATATATGAATTATAAAAATACGCAAGGAAACCAAGTAAGAAAAGATTTTACGGCAAATGAATATACAAAGTACGTAAAAGAAAGAAACAACGCTACTTTGAAGGACATTGACGGTTTAATCAAAACACAGGAATATAAAAATCTTTCCGATGAAGACAAAGCAAAGGTTATAAGCGGTCTTTTTGACTATAACAACGATAAAGCAAAAGGAGACCTTGCAAAGGACTATGAGATACAGAAAAGTACAGCAAAGATTGATGATATAGTGGCAAGTACAGGAATGTCAAAAGCTAATGCTATATTATATAGGCAGACATTAAGTAATATGGATAAAGGTGGAAAAGACGCTGACGAAATAAACGATTACTTATTTAACAACAACAGTCTTACAGCTCAGCAGAAAAATAAATTATCACAGGAGTATGTAAAAGATTATGTATTCGTAAACAGGCAGAAAGATATTGATTTTTCAAACAAAGAGTCATACGAAGTATCTCAGATGTCGGAGTCAGCACGAAAGCATTACAATGAAGCTAAAAAAATGGGATATAATGCACAGTCTTATCAAAAGGCGTATGATATTGTATCAAAACAGAAAGAAAATTATACCAAAGATAGCAAAATAGCTGATTTACAAAAGCAGTGTGGAATGAGTCATACACAGGCAATAGAATTTTGGGATATGCTTAAAAAGAAAAAGAAATAAGGAGGTACAAAGATGACCGTCAAACAACACTTCAACAAGATTTATTATGAGGAGTTTATAGACCTTGCAATGCTCAATGACTTTGAGTGCAATGTACTGAAATTGAGGATTAAGGGAGAAACCATAGTAGGAATAGCAATGAAGTTAAACTGCTGTGAAACAAAGGTAAAAGAGACCATAAAGGTTTTAAAACAAAAATATAAAGAAGTGCAGCAATACTCCAAAACCCTACCGAAAGACAACGAAATAAGGCTATAAAAAGCGACCTATTCAAGTACAAACACTGTATTTTGAATAGGTCTTTTTTTGTTACAATAATTACGAAATGAGGTGATACAAATGTATAACTACTTTGACAATCAGCCTTATTATCCGCAACAGCGATACGGCTATCAGCCACAACAGCAACAGCCTGTACAGCCGACTGCAAATATTGACTGGATAAGAGTTAATACAATGGAAGAAGCCGAACACGTACAGGTTATGCCTGGGCAAAAGAAGTGGATAATGCTTACAAATGACCCAATATTTGTACTAAGAGTTGCCGATAATATGGGACTAACTACAACAGAAGCATACAGGTTTGAAAAGATAGACAGCACAGAGACAAAAGCGAAAACCGAGTATGTAACAAGAGAAGAATTTAATGCATTTGTCAACAGCATTAACGGTGTTATGCACAGTGAGGAAGTGGAAAAATGAACCCATTAATGAAGCATACCGATAACGGAATTGAACAGATAAGAAACATGATGAATATGTATCAGAATTTAAGCAATCCACAGGCAATGTTACAAGACTTGTGTCGGCAAAATCCGATGCTGGCAAGTGTTGTAAATGCAAGTGGCGGAAATTTGAAAGATGCTTTTTATAAATTATGCAATCAGCAGGGAGTAAACCCTGATGATATATTAAATCAGCTGAAATAACAAAAAGGAAATGCATTTCCCACAATGAAAGGTAGGGAGAACTATGGATACAACATATGTACCAACATCAAGTTGTGGTTTTGGCGGTGAAGGATTATGGCTTTTTGCCATTCTTGCACTCTTTGGCTTTGGCGGTAACGGTTTTTTAGGCGGCAGAAACGGCGAAAGAAACGCTACTGTAGGTGATGTACAGAGAGCAACAGACTTTGCGGCATTGGAAAGACAGAATAATGAGACTGTAGCAAGTGTTAGACAGGGTGTATATGATACTTCCGCTGCTATTAAAGACGGAAATTATAACATTTTGGGCGAGCTGAGAGATTTGCAGACAGCAGCAAACGCAGGTTTTGCCGAGCAGTCAAAGTGCTGCTGTGAAATAAACAGAAATATCGACTCCGTTAGATTTGATATGGCTAATTATTCAGCAGCAACACAGGCGGCTATTCACTCAGAAGGCGAACAGACCAGAAATATGTTGCAGCAGAACAAAATTGAAGCATTACAGGCACAGATTAACCAGTTACAGCTTAATAACGCAATGTGCGGAGTAGTAAGGTATCCTACATCAAGCGTTTATTCGGCACCAATGCCGTTTATGGCAATGGGTAACGGTTGTTGCGGTAATATCTAATCGCCACGTTGGCAATGTATAGAGGGCGGTTTATCCGCCCTTTTTGTTTTAAGGGAGATGATTAAAATGACACACGATAATATATATATGGTAAACTCTGCAGCAACGGCAGTGCCGGCAAATGCAAATATACCACTTGGAAATATAGTAAGAAGATATGGTTGTGCTTGTAACGGTACATCTAACGCAGTAACACTTAAAGAGTGTGGATACTATCAGGTGGATTTTAATATTACATATACAGGAGCGGCAGGAGCGGCGGCTTTTGCCATACAGAAAAACGGTACAACAATAAACGGAGCAGTAGCAAGCCAGACTATAACAACGGCAAGCACAGAGATTAATACTGCCACCATATCGGCAATGATAAGAGTATTAAGAAGTGAATTGCCTTCTACAATCACTGTATTAAACAACGGTGTTGCTGTAGATGTATCAAACGCAGCTTTAAGGATTACAAAGGAGTGATGTGTTATGGGATTTGAACATATCAACAAAGAGATAAACGAAATTCTTGAGAAAAGCAAAAAGTATATGTGTCTTGACGATGCCAAAGGCCTTTTCTATTTGACAGCGGCAAAGAAAAATCTTATGTGTATGGAAGCTGATATGCCAAAAGAACATATGTCAAAAGAAATAATGTCAGATTGCATAACAAGAGACACGGCCTTTAAATGGGTATCCTGCATGGAAAATTCAGACGGTACAAAAGGCGAACACTGGTCCTTAGATATGACAAACAAATTAAGGATAAGGGAAGGTTTAACAGAGATACCGGAGTATGAATTTTATGCTGTGATGAATATGTTGTATTCCGACTACGGAGAAGTAGCGGATAAATATAACCTTGTGGGAAACCTTAATTTTTGGCTTGACATGGCTAAAGCATGGTACTATGATGAAGATGCAAAGAGTTGTAAAACTTCACTATATAGAGAGTATGTCACAAAAAAATAAGACCTTAAAAGGTCTTATAAGTTTACGGTGCGGTTTAACAGTAAGTAACAAATAAGTGACAAATAAGAGTTGTAAATATCCCAGATTGTTGAATTTTCAATGGTTTGGGGTATTACTTTGTTTGTATGGAATTAAAAGAGATTTAAACAATACCATGTCTTGCAATGCCTGAAACCACGCAAAATCAATGGTTTCGGTGTTCCAAAGACATGGAGAAACAGGCAAAAACAAGAACAATAAGTAACAAATAAGTGACAAATTAAATGGCGTTTACGGCGGTTAAAAGCTCTTTTACAGCTTTGTGGGTATAAACGCTTTCTGTTATGTCTTGTGAAGAATGTCCCATGATTAACTTAACGGAAACGGTGTTTACACCTGCCGTATTTGCCATGCTTGCAAAGGTATGTCTGCCGTCATGCGGAAGGTGTTCCATATTCAAGTCAGACATAAGCTGTTTAAAGTTCCTGTTGAAAGCGTTATAGCTGACAGGCTTATTGTTATATTCTATAAGGAACGTATTGTCGGGGTTATATCTCTTTTTGACGAACGGAAGAACTTTATCACTGATAGGAATAATACGGTTCTTTCCGGCTTTGGTCTTTAAACCGCCGACCATATATTTTTCTTCTAAGTGGACATCTGATATTTTGATATTAAGCAGTTCGGAAGGTCGCATACCTGTATAGATTAACAGTAAAACCGTATCAGCCCATTCGTAAGAAAACACGTTATTGAAAAGGGTACGTATTTCATCTTCGGAAAAAGGCTTGTGAATATTTGATTTTTCCTTTTCGGGCAGTTTGACAAACTCGGCATAATTTTTGCCTACTATATCAAGCTCAATGGCAATATCAAAAAGCTGATGTAAAAGTGTCTGGATATGGCTTTTAGTCTGCCAACCACGGTCTAAAGAGTCAATAAGTGACTGTATTTGATATGTTTTTATATCCTTAACAGAAATATCGTGCAAAGGTGACAAATGCTTATAGGCGGCATTATAGATGCTTTTACCGCTATCTGAAATTGACGAAAACTTACGCTGTTTGAATATCTCCCAGATGTCGGCTAAGGTTGATTTTACATTAGCTAAATCATAAGGATTACGATTATATTCAGCTAATGCTTCCAATGCTTCTTTTTTTGTGGTATAATAACCTATGAATTTGTATACGGCATAACCTTTATAGTTATAGCCTGTTGTAATTCTTGCGGCAAATGGGTTGCGACGTTTGCCCGACAACTTATAAACACTGCCGTAATTATTCGGTAACTTCATATTAGAATACTCCTTTCTGATTGACAAAAGTTACCGCACCGTATATAATAATGGTAGTGTTGTTGACGGTCATAGCGGTAACTATGGAACTACGGTAACTTAGTTGCTCCTGATTGTCTGCCCCCGGAGGTCTGGTAAACCTTCGGGGATTTTTTATTCAGTTTTCCGGTTCTGGCGGATTGCAAACAGAACACGGTTCATAGCCAAGGTATTCGGCATATTCAACATTAAGAATATAAATTTCTGTAAAATTATCAACATACTGACAAGAATAACGGTGATATTTTGAACCTGCAACGGCTGAAACTACACAAGCACTATTTTCATAAAAATTGTATTCATCGGCATAAGATTGATATTTAACAGAGTCATTCTTATACCGCTTAACATCATCGTTTAAGACTTCGACTTGTGCCGCTAAACTTGTATTTTTATCTTTAAGGTCTTTGTTTTTGCTTTTTAGTTCTTTATTTTCGCTTTTTATATCTTTGTTTTCATCTTTTAAAGCAGTGTATTTTGAGTTTAAATTAGTTAATTCACTTGCCTGATAAATATTACCGGATACTAATGCTATTATAAATATCACAATAAAGATATTTTTTGCTTTAAATTTCACATGACCATTCCCTTCCTTAAACAAATGTTGTATTATAAAGAAGGGAACTTGTGAGTATGGGTTACATTTTCCTTATCCGTCCATATCCGCACATAATGGGCGGATTTTTTTATTCCTTTATTAATTCATAAACATTTACATTGAAATACTTAACGGCATAGTAAACAACCGAAATTCGTATTTCATGTGTTTTATCCGATAAAATATTACTGTATGTACGAGGGGTGATATGCAAAATATCTGCCATCTGTTGATTAGTCAGATTATACTCTCCTTGTTTAGACAACAACATTCTACGTATTCGACCGTTCAATTCAAATTTATTCAGCAATTTTGCACCATCTCCCCAAAAGATTAAAAAAATTTAATGCAGTTTCGGCAATAACAGCCATGTTTTGACAAAATTTAGGAAAGAGCTTTCACAAATTTTGTTGTATAATTAGGTCATAACATTAACCACAGTTCTTTATGAAGGAGGAACCCTATGACTAACACTAACAACACTAAGCCAAAATCAAATGCCGAAACATTGTCCCTTAAACTCCTGATTGAGGAGCTGTCGCCGTCTGATGATTATTATATAATACGTCAGTTGCGAAGTATCATTATAAGGTACTTGGAAAAAAGAGAGAGGATATAATCTTTTGAGAGGATTAATCCTCTCTTTTTTTATGTCTCTTTTTTCTGTGACTGCCTTGCAATGATATTGTCTTTTAGATTATTGACATACCGCATAAAGACTTCTTTTGAAATATCGTCCAGGTCAACATAGGCTTTAATCATGTCAATAATCAGTAACCGCAAACCAGAGTCCATATTATCTTGTTCCAGAAGGAACTCTGCATAATACCCGACTTCATCAGACGGCTTGTTAAACATTTCTCCCGTACCGTTCCGCAGCCAATCTTCATTTACATTATAGACTCGGCAGACGGAAAGAAACATTTGCTCAGTTACTCCTCGGTTCCCATTTTCTATATTAGAAATAGCAACTTTTGTTACTCCAAGTGACTTTCCGAACTTCTCCAAAGTAAGACCAAGAGATTTTCTTACTTCTTTAATACGTTCGTTCAACAGTCATCACCGCCTTCCTTATTTTTAACCCCTGATTACATTATATAGCTGTATATTATAAAAGTCAATAGAAAAAGTTATCAATGATAACAGAAATATAAATAAAGTGTTGACAATCTTATCAAAGCTAACTATAATGTAATCATAGAAAACAGAGAGGAGGGAAAAGGAATGGAGACAACAGAAAAACGTCTTGCAAAAAAGGCAACAACAGAAACAGCGAAAGACAAGATATTTTCCATATTAAAAAGCAATAACTTTACCATATACGAAGCACAGGGAATACTTGATGAAGTAAAGTTACTGCTTTATGAAGTAAAGGTTAATTAGTTATTAGCCTTTATAGAAGAAGCCAGCACCGCAACAGCACAGGTATAAGGGGTATGAACCATATACCAAGCACAAGAAGGAGTACAAGGCTTTCCTGAAATAGGACAGACTTTAATATCCATAAGGTAGCTTCCTTTCTAATTAATACTCGGTGTAACCGGCAAATAAAGTATAGCACATATGGCAGATAGAAAACAGAGAGGGGGGAAAGGAAGTGAGTGTAACTCAGAATATAGCCGACTACATAAAAGAAAGAGGGATACCGCTTACAAAATTATCCCGAAGAACAGAAATACCATACAGCATTATATATTCCTGTTTCGCCGAAAACTACAGGAACAGGGATTTAAGAGCAGACGAGCTGTTAAAGATTTGTAAAACTTTAAAAGTCAACCCAATGGATTTTATGGACAAATAAAAAACCATTGGAGGTGTCGCCCCAACGGTTAATTACCAAATTTATTTACCCGTAATACATTGCAGGCTTGGCGGAGTTTAATTAATCAACAGTTCTCTCTGTGAGTCGTTACACCGTAAATCCGACACGATTTACTTCTTGATATATAAGCCTCACTTTGGCAGTTTTGGTTCTGCCGAAAAATGCCCTTACGCATTGGCTTTTAAACAGGAGCGGGCAAAGTCAAAAGTTTGGTCAAAAAGACCAGCTCCTTTCTTTGCCGTTTGGCGAAATACATTATAGCACATAGTAAATAAATTTAGCAAGTTGATAAAGAAGGTGAAACAATGAAGGACAGCAGAAGAAACGAAGTAAAAGAGCTTATAACATTAATAAAGTTCATAGCCAACAACGACCGACAAAGCTTTATATTAGCAAGAAACACAGTAGAGACACTTAAAGCAAGAATAGAGTTGGAAAAGGACAGGGTGAGCTAAATGGAAAGCAAGATGTTTTACAATCCTGTAGAGATTGAAAAGCTGACAGGTATAAGCAAGCAAAAAATACGTGTACTTATGGCAGACGGTACATGGGATTTAGGCGGAGTAGTAAAGAGTCGTGGAAAAGGTGTAAAAGACGATTACATAATTACGCCTTACAAGCTGTTTAAGCAGTTAGGAATTATATTACCGGGGTTTACACCGCCGGAGGAACACTCGGACGAGCTTGTAAGAGCGATAAAAGAAAACACAGAAATGTTAAAACAGATATTAATGATGAAATGAAAAATGCCCCGTTGGGACGGGGCAAATCTCAAAGTAGTTTACATCTAAAGAGAATAAAGTAAAGGGAATATGAAAAACTTTACAATTTAAGTATAAACAAATCTCATATAACGGTCAATAAAAATTTTAAATAAAAGGAGAGAAAAACAATGGTAAAGATTGACTATTACGATGCAGCCTTAATGACTGCGGTTGTAGCGACGTTCTATTTCTATTTTAAAAGCCAGTATTACAGAATGAAGGCATTAAGAAGAAAAGCTACAAAGAGTACAACGGCACATAAAGAAAGAACAGCGGCAGAAAAAAGCCGTTTTATGGCAGAGAGCAAAAGCAGTTGGGGAGTGATTGAGTGACATATACCGCCAAGGCTTTTAATGGCGGAGTGGTTATTGAGACAACGGAAACAGACAACCCAAAGGATATAAAGCAGATGTTTAAACGCTATGGTGAAAACGCTTGTATCAGGGTATGGTCTGACGGTGTTAAGATGCCACTTTGCAAAAGCAACAAGATGTTTTTAAGTGAGTTAATAGCGAACCCGTCAATGGACAGATTAGGAGGAATGAAGTAATGGGAGAACGGAAAACAATAACAATATCGGTTGATGAATACAGAGTATTCCTTAGGGAAATGACAAGGTTGGACATTTTAAAAGAGGAGCTTATAGCAATCTACGGCGAATATGTCGATGATGATGTAAAAGATAGACTTCTTCGCATTGCCGGAATTGAAACAGAGGACGTAACAGGAAAAGAAGCAGAAGTAGCGGAGGTAATACACCATGACTGAGAACGAAAAAAGTTTAAGAGCCTTTAAAGCAGAGGACGACAACGAGTATGTAGCCATGTTTAAGGAGCTTATGGACCTTAAAGACGATTTGGAAGAAAAGCAGAAAACGGCAGTGAACGAGCGAAAGAGAATAAACCAGTGGGAAGAAACCTACACAGAGCCGTTAAAAAGCCGTATCAGTTTTATAGAAACACAGATAAAGAACAAGTATCAGCAGGAGCTTGCAGAGAACCCAAAAGCAAAGGTAAACACACCATGGGGCAAGGTAAGCAAGAGAACAACTACTACATATGATTACGGTGACGAGAAAGAGCTTATAAGCAAGATTAAAGATATTGCACCGGAGCTTGTAAAGGTAAAGACAGAGGAAAGCCTTAACAAGGTTGAGTTTAAGAAAATGGCACAGGTAACGGAGACAGGCAGGGTATGTTTGTTCGGTGAGATAGTAGACGGAGTAACGGCAGAAAAGACAACGAGCTATAAAGTGGAGGTAATTTAAAATGGACAACATGGAAGTATACGACAAACTTCGCAGTGTACCGAAAGAAGCTCAAAAGACCATAATTGCCGGAAAGATAAAGGGTTTTACCGATATAAACCCTATGTGGCGAATAAAAATGCTGACAGAGACCTTTGGTCTCTGCGGCTTTGGCTGGTACACAGAAATAACAGACCGTTGGATTGAAAAAGGATCCGATGGAAAAGAAGCGGCATTTGTGAGACTAAATCTTTACATAAAAGTAAATGACGAATGGAGCAAGCCTATAGAAGGCATAGGCGGAAGTATGTTTGTAAATATATTTAAACATACACCTGATACAAATGACGAAGCCTTTAAAATGGCTTATACAGATGCTATAAGCGTGGCTTGTAAAGCTTTGGGAATGGGTGCCGATATTTATTATGCAAAAGACAGAACAAAGTATACCGAGCGTGAAGAACAGGCAGAACAGGCAGAACAGGCAGAACAGGCAGAAAAACCGAAAGAGCCTATCATATGCCCTAAATGCGGAAAAGAGATAAAAGACACGAAGTTAAGAAGCGGAAGAATAGCAAGTGCGGAAAGCATAATGCACACATACGGAATGTGCGGAGAGTGTTATAAAGAGGAGTTTATCAGAAAGGAAAATGCGACTAATGAATAAGATAATGTTAATGGGCAGGCCAACACATACACCGGAAATTAGATACTCAACAAAAGGTGCAGAACCGATAGTGATAGCAAGCTACAGTTTAGCGGTAAACAGAAGGTTTAAACGTGAAGGCGAGACTGATGTAGACTTTATTAACTGCGTAGCTTTCGGAAAACAGGGTGAGTTTGTAGAAAAGTATGTGAAAAAAGGTCAGATGGTAGCAGTAGTCGGAAGGCTTGCCATAAACAACTATACGGACAAAAACGGAAACAAGCGTACAGCTGCGGAAGTAATAGCAGAAGAACATTATTTTGCCGAAAGCAAAAAGTGTGCCGGAAGTGCAACCGGTGACAACAGCACAGTTACATTTGTAGAAGATGAAACACTCGATGATGACGATTTACCGTTCTAAGGAGGAGAGTATATGGAAGAAAAGAAAATATGGGAGTACGGTATGGAACTTCGTAAAAAGTATAAAGAACAGTGGGACGAATTAAGTTTTGACGATATAGGTATGTTAATTGAAGCGGTATTTGATTACATAGAAGAAGGCAGAGCTGATATTGGCAACTTAAAAAGTGCAGTACGTATGGCGTTCTTATTTATTAAACAGAAGATAGATGAGGAATAAGCTATGAGGAAGTACATAGACGAAATAAAAGCCTTTTACAAGAAGATAGAAGAAAACCCACTCTCAACAGGTCAGATTGCTTTGTGGCACGCCTTAATGTATATAGACAATAAAACATACTGGGCGGAATGGTTCTCAGTAGCAAACACGATTATAGAGATGTACAGTGGATTGTCAAGAACAGGCATACAAAAAGCCAGAAACGAATTAAAGAAAATGGGTTTTATAGACTTCAAGCCAAACGGAACAAAAGCTACTCTTTACAAAATAGCTATCTTAGATACAGAAACACATCAAGACAGTAACAACTTAGTAGCAGAACAGTTACAAAGTAGTAGCGACTTAGTTGCAAATCAGTATCAAGATAGTGTTCAAGTAAGTAACCAAAAAGAAACGGTTGAGAAACAGATTAATAGCGGTTTAGTTGCAGAAAATAAGCAGTCTGGTGGCAGTTTAGTTGCAAATCAGCGTCAAGTTAGTGACAGTTTAGTTACAAATTCAGAACAGTTTGGTGGCAGTTTAGTTACAAATTCTGTTGAAAATGGTAGCACATTAATAGACAAAGACAAAGATATAAGACTAAAGACTAAGACAAAAGAATTAAAAGACGTTAGCTCAGAGCCGGAAGAAACTCCGACTCCTGAGCCGACAAGCCCGACCGTTGCGGAAATCGTTTTGAATGACAAAAGCAAAGCAAAAATCACACAGGCAGAGGTTGACCAATGGGAAAAGCTGTATCCGGCTGTAGATGTCCTACAGGAATTGCGAAAAATGACAGCTTGGTGTGAAGCTAATCCCACTAAGCGAAAGACACGCAAAGGCATTAAGGCTTTTATCGTCAACTGGTTAAACAAAGAGCAGGACAGAGGTAAGAGAGGGGATAACCATGGAGGATACTACAGGGATTGCACGCCTTCTACAGGCAGTGAAAGCGGATACAAGGCACGAAGTACAGCTGATGAAGCGTACTGACAGTGATTTGTTTAACGAGACTAAGGGCAACGGTACGTGTCCGAAATGCAACGGTAAAGGCTGGATAATGAAGCAGGTAGAACACTTTGGTATGCTGTATGACTGCACTGTACCGTGTGAGTGCTATATCAAAGCACAGAACAAGCAGAGAATGGCAAACTGCGGACTAAGCGATATTATAGCCAAATGCACTTTTGACACGTTTAACGCTACAGAGGAGTGGCAGAAACGGTTAAAGGCTCATGCGGTTGAGTTTGCGGAAAATCCTGTCGGTTGGTTCTATGTTGGCGGTCAGAGTGGCTGCGGAAAGACCCATATATGTACGGCTATAGTCAAAGAGTTAATGGACAAAGGTCTTGATGTGCGGTATATGGTTTGGGCAAGTGAAGTAATACGCTTGAAGGCTAACAAGAACGATGACGAAGTATACAACAGATTGATAAGCCCGTATCAAACTTGCAAGGTGCTATACATAGACGATTTTTTCAAGATGCCTAAAAGCTCAATGCAGAAACCAACACAAAGCGACATAATGACGGCATTTGAAATATTAAACTACAGATACAACAACAAAAAGCTGATAACGATAATCTCAACAGAGCAGAGCATTGACAATATCATAGAGTTTGACGAAGCGTTAGGGAGCCGTATCTACGAGATGACAAAGGACAATTCAGCACACAACAGAAACGTACTGAAAATCGAGGACGGCAGAAATTACAGGCTGAAAAAATAGAGGGTGAGAACATGGGTAAAGCTAAGTGGGCAGAACTTGAACAGGCAAGGCGTGACGGTATGGGTTACGCCTTGAAAATAGCAAGAGAGAAAGGCATAGAAGGACTTGAGGAAGAAGTAAAGTTCAGGAACATAAGCAAAGTATCGGTGGCAATGAGTGACGAGGAGTACAAAGACTTGGTTAATTCGATTACTGCCGACAGTATAGATTCCATAGCAATAATTGCAACACTGACACTACATGACGAGTTCGGGTTCGGTGAAAAGAGAGTCAAGCAGTTTAACAATAGGTTTAACCTCAAATGCGACTGCATAGGCAAGGGCTTTACAACGTGGCAGGAACAGATTGAGATATTGCGTAACGAGTGCAATTTGAAGTTGGGCGAGAAGATTTCGAAGGGGGCAAAAAAGAAATGATGTTATTTAAGATTTCAATGATATGTGTTTGGTGTTTGTGTGTATGCTTTATCTTGTATAAACGCACATTGAGCGAAAGAATAAGCGAGCTTGAGAGAAGAACGGCAGACCATGACTCAAAGCTGTACAACGAGGTTGTGAGAGGGGCAAAGAACACAAAAATGTTAAAAGCCACATCAGTAGCCGTAGACGCAATAGCAGAGGATTTAAAGAACACAAGAAACAGGGTAGCGGAGATTGAAAAGCAAAACGGCTACAAGAGCAGAAAGAAGGCACACAGAAATGTTTAAATTTATTATACCGGGTGAACCTGTGGCAAAGGGCAGACCGAAGTTAAGCCGATACGGAACATACACGCCAAAGAAAACAAAAGAGTACGAGGAACACATAAAGCAAGAATGGCGTAAAAACGGCTACAGAGAGCCACTGACAGGTGCGGTAATGGTAGATATAACATTCTACAGGAACATACAAAAAAGCGGTTCTAAGGCAGTTAAAACGGCAAAGTTGACAGGCAAGGTAAAGCCAACGATTAAGCCCGATTTGGACAACTATATAAAAGCCGTTCTTGACGGGTTAAACGGTTTAGCATGGGTTGATGACAGCCAGATTATAAATATTTCGGCAACAAAGGAATATTCGATGAAGCCGGAAACGGTAGTTTTGATTTGGGGAGAGGTGGAAGAATGAAAAATCCAGTACCAAAAACGGCAGTTCAAGAAATGGTGAAGTTATACAAAAAAGGCTACAGCAGGTTTGAGATTGCCACCGCTACAGGGTATGCACCGGAGACGGTAAGCAAGTATATGAAAAAACATCAATATTCTTTCAGCGAAGGCAGAGAACCGGTAAGAGAGATTACAGGTCAGCCGATTTTAGTAGAAGATATGCGACATCGTAATTACGGTGCCGCAGTAGGTGACAAGGTTATAGCAAAATTAACATCGGTGAAAGAAGAAAATCAAAAGTCGGTAATAAGAGGTTATAAAGGTGTTGTTGAAGGGATATACGATTTCTTCATAACTGTGATGACGGACAAAGGGTACAGGATTACAGTTTCTAAGGCTGATTTAGCAATAAAAAGAAACAGTATAACAAAGGTTTAATACTTTTCAAAGAGGGGCGTTGAATGATTAGAAAGAAAGACTTACTTCGGTACAACGATTTACAATACGAACTGGCATGGCTGAAAGAGCAATACAGGATTTTAAGGGGCAAGAGGGAAGGCAGTGCAATAAGTACGGAAGGCAGTTCCGGCGGCAACAGAGACCCAGACAAGATAGGCACTCTAATAGGCAGTATGACAGACATACAAAAGAAGATACACCGCATAGAACGGAGTATCGGAAGAATAGAAAGCAGCATAAGGAAAGTACCGGACATATTAGCCAGAAGGGCGATAGTGCTTAGGTACATAAAAGGTCAGCCGTGGAACAGCATAGCGGTACAGCTGCACACCCACAGGAATACGTTATACAGCAGAGTAAAAAAGTATTTGGAGGAATAAGATGAAAAGTGAACTTAGAGATAGAATTATTAATATTTTTAAATTTTATCTTGCAGAAGTAATTGACGACAAAGAAAGTGAATTTGTAAAAATGTATGTAAAATATGGAACATTTTACAATATGAATGATTTAGAATTATTAAAAATGTTTGGTTTAGCTTTAAGCGACCCTTTGGAATTTGATGAAATAGACAAAAGAACAATAATAGAAGCGTTTAATGCTTCTGCTGATTTATTACAAAGATTAGATGAGAGAGTAAAGAATTTAAGGGAAAGATTTCAGGAGAGATGAGAACATGAAAAAATTTGAATTAACAACTGATTTTATTATATTTTGTGGAATAAAACTTTTTAGAATACGTGCTTTAATTGAATTTTGTGATGTAAAAGCCGGAGAAGTTGGCGGATACATCGAGAAAGAAAAAAATTTGTCTCAACTCGGCGAAGCTTGGGTATCCGGCAACGCTAAGGTATTCGGTAACGCTTTGGTATCCGGTAACACTTGGATATCCGGTAACGCTACGGTATCCGGTAACGCTAAGGTATCCGGTAACACTTTGGTATCCGGCAACGCTGAGATAGCTGGTAACGCTAAGGTATTCGGCAAAGCTTGGGTATCCGGCAACGCTAAGGTATCCGGTAACGCTGAGGTATTCGGTAACACTTGGATATTCGACAACGCTGCGGTATACGATAACGCTAAGGTATCCGACAACGCTACGGTATACGATAACGCTAAGGTATCCGACAAAGTTTGGATATTCGGCAACGCTGAGATAGCCGGTAACGCTAAGGTATTCGGCAACACTTGGATATTCGGCGAAGCTAAGGTATCCGGCAACGCTGAGGTATCCGGCGACGCTGATTATACAACAATTAAAGGATTTGGAAAAATATGCAGAACTACAACATTCTTTAGAGAAAAAGACCGTATAGCCGTAAGGTGCGGTTGTTTTTACGGAGGTCTTGACGATTTCAGAGAAAAGGTAAAAGAAACGTACAAGGACAACAAAAAGGGAAAAGAGTATTTAATGATTGCGGATTTAATGGAGTATCATTTTGCGAAAGAGGAGGAATAAAAGATATGAGTTATCAAATGGAAAAAATAAGAAGAATGGCGGCAGAAATGGCAATGGAAATGATGAAAGACGTACAGCCGGAATTATTGGAAGAAACGGAGATAGATAACGAAAAAATGGCAGATTTTGACTTTGAAGCTCCTGTTGACAACGAAAAAATAGCTGCCGGAATGTTAGAAATGTTTAAATGTTCTGCACAGCATGGAGGACTGCCGAGCATGAAATTTGAGTTAGAAGTTAATGACAAAGTATTGAAAGTAAATGTTGAGTTAGAGGTGGAATAAAATGATTAATTATAAAGGTTTACAGTGCGAAATTATCAAAAACCTAATGGACAAAACATGGAGACAAGAGGTCTTTATTGATGAAGATGAAGAAAATTATTTTGTATCGTTAATGAATACAACGGTTTACATAGTTCCCAAAAGGCATTTTTTTATTAATGCAAAAAAAATAACAACAGTACCATTGAGGGAACATTTTAATTGTAATGGCTTTAAACCTGCTGAATTGGATTGCATAAAACCAATTATTTCGGATACAATAGATTGTTTAAAAATTATGAATAATTCCACAACGTGTTATGTTAACAAAAAAAGGCTAAAGTATTTTAAGGGAATAGACCATTACAAAATCAAAGAGGAATTGGGGATTGTTCTTATTTGTGATAAAAAAGATAAAATTATGGGGCTTACGTTGCCAATGAGGTTATCGGAAGAGCTAAAATTTTAAGAAATTTATAAAAAGCTCTTGACTTTTGCGAGGACATAAATTAATATGAATTATGCAAGGACAAAAAAGAGAGGTGAAACTAATGAGTCCACGCACAGGAAGACCACCTATTCAAGATGTTTCGAGAAGTGAAAAGTTAAATATTCGACTGACAAAAGCGGAGAAAGAAAGAATTAAGCAGTGTTCGGAAGAATTACAACTGACACAAACTGATACAATAATGAAGGGTATAAGTCTTATAGAAAAGGAATTGAAGAAATAAAAAAGAGGGGCAATCCCTAACCGACCAAAGTTTACCGATTGCCCCAACTACCAAAAGAGGTATGTAAATATTATAGCACTGCATATCTCCTTTGGCAACAGAAGGGAGTTTTTTATAAAAAAATATAAAAAACTCTTGACTTTTGAGCTACATAATCGTATATTAATTATGAGCTA
>ERZ772893.1225-NODE-1225-length-26825-cov-3.688569_pt1 | contig 26825 bp, 27 predicted proteins | sample MGYA00511482_ERZ772893 | MGnify/ENA primary metagenome ERZ772893 (study PRJEB29015, sample SAMEA2737687) | human gut metagenome | biome: human gut; feature: human-associated habitat; material: faeces | place: China | collected 2012 ... | reverse complement strand
ATCTAAAATCTAAAATTTAAAATCAATAATACTGAATCCACTCCGCCACCCTCAACGCCGGTCCCGGATCCACCTTCCTTGGAGTCACGTCCGAATGCCCCACGATATCCCCGATCGGATAAGTATCCACCAGCAAACCACACACCTCGTTCAACACCCGCATCTGCACGTCCGTGTAATCATGCCAGTACGTCGGCACTTCTCCCGAATCCTCCGTGTACACCTCCTTCACGGGAACTTCCCGACTACACTCTGCCACGAACTTTCCCCCTTCCAGTCGCAACTGCCCCAAGTTATCCAGCTCGATCCCAATCGAATAATGATTCAGTTCGTTACTTCCTCTGTAACTACTCTTCCCCGCATGCCACGCTTCGATATTAAACGGCACTAGTTGTATCACCTGCCCGTCCCGTCCGATCACCACGTGAGCCGAAGCCTTCACGTCCGACCTCACTAAGAATTTTGCCGAAGATTCGGCACTCGTACCTGCCGTGTAATGTAAAATAATCATATCCGGCACTCCCAGTCCCCGTCTATTCTTCGGGCATTCCAGATGAATCACCCCACCTCCCACCAAACGATGGTTTACAACTGAAAATGATGAATTAGAATTTGAAAATACTTCCATAACAAAAAATTTAGAATTTAAAATGTAAAATTTAGAATGAAATCAAAAAGCATTCGCCCCGTGCGGCTGAAATCTAAAATCACTAAATCTAAAATTAGCGTGGTTTGCGTGCGAATGCCTGCATGATTTTTTCCCCACTCCTTCCCACCACGTACCCTCCCAACCCGATTTCCAATAAATCCCAGAACCGGGAAGTTTCTGCTAGTATCGGTAAACTGGTAAAAGTCCCGATCAAAATAACACTGGCAAACGTCAACATCACCAGCGGGCGCCACGATCGCTGCAACCAATTCCCCTTCACTTCCTCCTGCACCGTGACAGCTTTTGCCTGTGTTAATTCTCTCTCCAATTCTTGAATCAATTTCAACAATCCGATTTCCAGCTCTTTTTTCTCCCTCGCCGGGAGTGTTAATTGACCAATCAACTCACTGATCGAATTAACAATTCCACTTATCGGCTTCATCCCCGTTCACAATTTAATGCATTGCGAATTCGAGAATCGTTTCCCATCCGGGGACACGAAGAAACAATACAAATAAATCCTCACCCCCTTGCCACGCTCTAACGGAAAAGTTACTTTTTCTGCCACCCGTAACACCTCCAATCCCTCCAACAACTTCGGGCTAAATGAACGATTCGAATAAAGCACGACCACATTCAAACGATCTGTCGCCTCAACCTCGTCATTCTCCCAATCCAACGTGACCATCCCCTGCTCATCCATTCTCCCCTGTAGATTATAAGCCTGTTGTCGTTTCCCGGCAGAAAAATGCAACTGCGAAAAATCACCGATCTTCCCGTTTGCCCGAAACGCTTTCAAGTTCTTCTTCATAAAAAGTGCGTAGCCACTACTACAGATTTTGTCTGCCGAAAGATCCAAAATTCCTTTCAGGGGTGTCTCCTTTATCTTTTGGTAAAAACGCACGGCCACCCGAAAACGGGACCTTACTTCTTGCTGTTTCGGCGTGTTTGGATCAATTCTATCGGGAACACTCCTCATATAAGATTTCCCGTTCAACTTGCAGAAAACGACATTCCCTACTCGTCCCTTTATTCCAAATTCATTACGAACTAAAGCCATAACTATTCTTTTAAATGAATACTACTTTTGTCTCATCAACTCTCGCTGATTTCCGAATGCAATATTACAGCAATTCAACTCCCCGCTTGTTATACGTCACAGTTACGTCTAACGAAATAATCCGCAACACTATGATTACCAGCACTCCAAAAAATACTCATTCCCCACTTCCAAAGCAACAAAAAAGGGTAGCAAAAGTATCTCAAACTCTTACTACCCTAAACTCTTACCAACTTTTCACTCTAAATTCTAACCTACTTGTACTCCTGTTCCCTCAATTTCTCAATCAACCTCTCCATTTGATCTAAAACCGTCTTTTCCTTATACCGTTTCAACACCCTGCTTTTCAACTGTCGAAAATTTTTAATCCGTATACCCCAAACCTGTTCGGCAATTGCCACCAACTCACGAAACTCCAGTAACTTTCCCGTCGGCGAATAAAACTCCCCGAGAGCCTCGAAACCAATCAACAGCTCTATCACCTTCGTCGATACATTTTTCGTCTGCCAAAACACCAACGCCTCCTTCCCCTCATTCTTCAAAAACCTCGCCGGATTATCCATCCTCTCGTGGAAAAGCTGCCATTCGTCCTCAACCACTTGTAATCCTCGCCCGATAAAGCATAACCGACACGCCTCTTTTTTCCCCCACCCCATCACAGTCCTTGTACATCTCTAATAATGCCTGCAATCGAGTCTTCGTGTAATTCAACGCACGGCACGTCGACAAATAATCATCTCCCAAGTCACATAGCCCTGCAACCTCTTTAACAAATTTTCCTAACTCATCCTCCAAATCCTCTTTTGTGATTTCCTCAAATGATTCTCCCGCCAATAAAGCAAAGAATCTTGTCTCCAGTAATTCTGTCATAGTTTTAAAATTTAAAATAAATAAAAATTCCCGGGCGTCATTACCCGGGAAATATTCTTAATTTTAAAATCAGAATCAGGAAATCACATTTTATCTATCCCAGCGAGAGTCTCTACTATTCGCATCCCTTTTCCTACTTATACAGTTCATTGATACATATAAAATTCAATCATATATACCTCATTTTATAGCGTTTTTAATTTGTTCAACTATATATTGCACATCATCATCCGTTACGTACGGCCCTGCCGGAAGACAAAGACCAACTTTGAAAAGTGTTTCTGAAACACCATTTATGTAAGCTGGAGCATTAGCATAAACCGGTTGACAATGCATCGGCTTCCATAGAGGTCGAGTTTCGATACCTGCTTCATCAAGAGCAATTCGCATTGCCTCAACATTAATATTAGGTTCAATAACCGTGTGTACACTCTTTGCTGCATGAATTACCCCGGCTGTTCCCCCTACTGTACGCATAATTGCTGTCGAGTATGCTTTTTCCTCACCTTTGACATTAAGATTCTCGTCAAGAGTAACCGTACAAAGCCAAAAATTACTATCATAGCATTCTGATGGTTTTTCGTGAAGCGTGATACCGTTGACATCTGCAAGCAATTCTTTATAGAGAGCCTGTACATGCTTGTGATGATCGATATGCTCTTGTGCAACACACATCTGCCCGCGACCAATTCCGGCACATATATTCGACATACGATAATTGTAACCAATACGTTCATGTTGGTAGTACGGATATGCTTCGCGGGCCTGTGTCGCATAAAACATCACTTCTTTTTTGCTTTCAGCATCAGGGCAAATCAATGCACCTCCTCCAGATGTTGTGATCATCTTATTACCATTAAACGACAATACACCATATTTTCCAAAAGCTCCAAGCAATCGACCGTCAAATTTAGAACCAAAACCTTCAGCGGCATCCTCAATGATTGGAATATTATAGCGATTGGCAATATCCATAATACAATCAATTTGATAAGGCATACCATAGAGTGCAACAGGAATAATTGCTTTAGGTTTTTTACCCGTCTTGGCTATACGATCTACGATACACTCTTCAAGCAATTTCGGATCAATATTCCACGTATTTATCTCTGAATCAACAAACACCGGAGTAGCTCCAAGATATGCCACTGGATGTGATGAAGCACAAAATGTAAACGACTGAACAACAACCTCATCCCCTTGTCCTACACCACATGCTAACAAGGCAAGATGGAGTGCAGCTGTTCCTGCAGAAAGGGCCACAACCTCTTTATTACCACCAATAAAACTCTTAAGATCTTCTTCAAATCCATTTACATTAGGACCAAGAGGTACGACCCAGTTGGTATCAAACGCTTCTTTTATAAAATCTTGCTCTTTACCACTCATATGGGCAAGACAGAGATATATACGATTTCGCATATTCTGTTTCAAATTAAAAAGTAGGAGTAATTAAAACTATATAAAACTCGAAATAACCGGCTATTATAAAACACAACTTGCAATCCTAGGCTCAAAACAGCAGCAAGGTCTCACGCAAACAATTCGAACTCCGCTGGCTCTTTGAGGACCAACTTTCATAAAGGTCGCAAGAACAGTTGTATTTCCACCTAATCCCAAAGGCCCGACACGAGATTCATTAATGCGGTTCGTAATTTCTTGTTCAAGTTCCGATTGCTTATCATAAGCACCATCCACTAACGCTTTCAACATAAGCGAAGTCGCTTCATAATGAGTACGACCGATACCCACCGCCAATGTAGAAGGAGTACATCCAAGTTGCGCTGTTGATTCCTTTGCCCAGTCTACAATTTGATCAACAACAGTCTCTACTTTATGCTGGTGGAACACACGATGAGTATGAGATCTGATCTCCGGACCGCCTCCGAACATAAGGATATTAACTTTAAGCAAATCATCCTTAACATTTTGAATTAGAATCGGCGCAGGAGCAAGCATCCCCGAATCTTCATAAAGCCCCTCTGATTGCGAAATACGCTGTTTATCATCACCTTTAACAGCCATTGGTCTGCCTGGAAGTTTTTTAAGGCCTTGATAAACACCTTCCTTTATGGATTCTATCGTATTTCCCGTAAGAACCGCATTAGGACCTATCTCTATCAATATATGAGGAATTCCCGTATCATCACATAGTGGACAATGAGTTTTTTCAGCAACTTCCGCATTCTGAAGTACCGTCTGTAACACCCACTTTGCATGCGCATTAGTTTCTTTATCAATTGCCAAAGAGTAAGCCTTTTTCTTATCACCAAGGAATGACGAACCGGCCTTTACAAGAGTATCACAAATTTTATCAATGATATTTTGATTATATTCCATCATTACACTCCCATTAATATACACTATTATTATGTGCAGCTGCAACAATTGCAGGATAATCCTCCACAGTTAATTCGTAAAAAGCTTCCATGCCAAGTTCAGGAAAAGCAACCAATTTTTGCTCTATAGTATTATTCCCAAGAAGAGCTGTCACCGGCGGAATAACAGCATATACAGAATTTTCCTCTTCAAGGATTTTAATCGTATCATCCCCGATCTTTCCCTTGCCAAGATGTATCTTTACTCCCGCTTTAGAAAGTGGACCGAAACTGTGTTCTATCTCTAATTTATTACTAGACGTAGGGCCTACTCCGGCGGGGCTGACTGCCGTATGGAAAATAACACTTCCCCGTAAAAATATTTCCATTTTATCCAGTTCTCCAGATTCAATCATTTCACAAATTTTGGGCAAAACCGCATCTCTGCCACAATATATCTTGCCAGAGATTAGAATCAAGTCTCCGACTTTTAGGTTTTTAGCAACATCTTCACTAATAGGAGTTCTTATCTTTTTCATTTTTCCGAAAAAAGATTTATAAAGTCATTTTCATTTTCTATAACACCATAACCTCTTGAACGCATATAGATTTTTTGAGCCCACGTGGTATGAGGTTTTACCTCGTTCATCTTATTACCACATTCCCCCTTAAACACGCCGCCCTTTTCACTACCCAGAATACTCACTGCATCATTATACTCTTCTTTAGTAACTGCCTGCAGTGCATTCACATACTTGATATGGGAAGGATGAATAACAGTCCTCCCTACAAAACCATTTGCCTTATCAAGAATAACCTCGCGCAAAAGTCCATCTATTTCATTATTAACAATAGGGATACGTTTCATCAAACAATCGTCGATATTATGAGTTGGGAGCGTCTCGAACATCATTTGTTTACTGACTCTAAAATACTCCCATACCGGACCGGAAATAACATAATCGTTGTTACGACCGAATAAATTAACGATATCAGCAAGAATCTCACGAACCGTCATGATATCATAAATGGAATAATCCACCCCGCGCCTCACCCCAAAGCAAGAAGAAAAATCAGTAGCACCAACTCTAACCTGAAGAATAATTTCCTTGTATTTATCTAGAATTTTCTTGATACCGACGAGTTCACTCATTCGAGATTCGCGATATGCTACTTCAGGATCTTCAATAATAGGCATTCCGTAAATAATCTCGCCGAATTTATCATTGAGTTTTTGAAGATAATACAAATATACCTCCGCATTGTGCGCATTGAACTTTGGAAAATTGAATCCAGTTAATACCTTGACATGATGCGGAGTCAATTGCTCTGCAAAATGCTCGAATTGTTGTTGATTACGAACACGACAGAAGATAAGAGGAAGATAATCATATGTCAACTCTCCCGTATCAAGAGCAGTACTTAGTGCATCTAACACATGCAGGACATTCTGTTCTGCAGCCGGAACAAGTTCCTCCGAACAAGCATCCTCAAAACAGAAAACCATAGATGTCAATCCAAGCATTTCCTTATTAAGAATTTTCATGGTAAAATCCTTAATACCGGGCATATACATCGTAGCCCCCAAACAATACTGCAATAATTCCTTATCGGAATACTTATTAAAATCTTCCGGTTCAACGACAAAGTTGAAATCTGGGTTATATCTGTGATGTCTCATTATTATTAATGAATCGAACCTTTCGGAGAAACGATAGCTTCCGGATAATAATTATCAATCATTCGCTTTACAAGAGAAACTTGTTTTGCTCGCTTTTTAGCATCGGACTCGGTGCTGTCCCAACTATGCGTGGCGGCAACAGATCCTCCCGTCTTAAGATATATAGGTGCGGCCACTCTAATCATTTCAGGTACTTCATAATGACGTATAAAACCTCCTGTTGATTTAGGATTTTCCGTATGAATGTCTATTGGAATATCAATCGCTTGACGCATAGAGGCAAGCATCTGAAGTTGAATATCTCTCACCGGATTAATTGAACTGGCACCAATAATTTCCAACATTCTGGCAGAGCATGGATTACCATGCCCGGCATGTGCCGAAACTTTAAAATGTATATCAACAGGAAGCTCTCCCGCACGTTTCATCTCATTTAGCACCCATAGGCAACCTTCATCATATACAAGAAATGAACGACACCCGAAAGCAACCGCACGTTTCACATCTTCTATAGCACGAACGATTTGTTCCTGACCGCGAAGTCTATATCCCATCCTCACCCCTTCTTCTGTATGAACAGAGGCACTGGTGTCTGTTGTTGCTCTTGGACCAATAGCAAGGATAAGATCCGTCTGACCTTGTTTCGCTAATTTTACCATTTCTATTATTTCATTGTCAGTAAGCAACATAATCCCCTTTGTCTGGGTTACACGATGAAGATTTATATCATATCTATCCATTTCTTCCAATAACGCAGACATCACTTTAGGGCCTTGAATACCTGGTACTTCAAACCGATATTGAGCACCATCTGAAAATCTTTTTCCAGATGTAGGAAGATCGTACGCATCTCCCCCGGGAAGACCCATTGATCTCAAAAATTCACGTGTCTTTTCCATATTATGATTATTTATTTAATTCCTGTTTTAACAGATGGATCATCTCATGACTTGACATATCAATTGCTTGAAGGTCACTTCTTATTCCACTGTGGATTCGGGCATCAATAAACGATGGACGTCCACTGCCAAGACACTGTTTTACAGCCGTGGCTAATTCTTTTGCAGTTGTAGCAGGATGACCGACGGTAAAATATCCACAACTTTCAGCGATTCCTGTAAAGTTTATCATATGCCCTACCGAAGGCTGACCCCCTACCGATTCATGGGCCCCATTATTTAGCACCACATGCACAAAATTAGGAATATCCATTTTGCAGACCATAGTCATAGCTCCCATATGCATTATAGCCGCAGCATCACCATCCAAACAAACAACCTTTCTCTCAGGTTTAGATAATGCAATCCCCATGGCAACGGATGACGCATGGCCCATTGAACCGATATTCAGGAAATCGAAAGCATGAGATTCCCCCCGAATTTCGCGTTGAGCATACAGTTCCCGGGTCGCACGACCTGTTGTTGCGGAATAGATGGTATCACAAGGCATATTATCCATTACAATAGCAATCGCTTCTTCTCTGCTCATAGGATAAGAATCATCTGGATCATTTTTTTTCTTTTCTGTCAAAACACCATTCGGGACAAGAAGTGCGACAGGCGCATTCCTTTCTTTAGCTCTTGACACAAGGTATGTAATATCATCTGCTGCCGTTTCCTCCGATAAGACTTTGTAGGGAATTTCCATGTCATCGAGCATCCTACCGCTGATTCTTCCTTGCATCGTGTGTTGCTCACGTTCACCATCCTTCGTTCCGGGTTCTCCTCTCCAACCGATCAAAAGAATCATTGGAACAGCATAAACATGATTGTCAGCCAGAGACACAAGCGGATTTACACAATTACCCAACCCTGAATTTTGCATATACACAACCGGTATATTTCCGGTTGCAAAGTAATATCCCGATGCAAAAGCAATGGCGTTACCTTCATTGGCAGTAATTACATTCCGTTCTACAGGCACATTCGTTTTCAAATAATTATTAAATCCGTTCAAATAAGAATCAGGCACACCGGTAAAGAATGTTATATTATGCTTCTCCAGTTCTAAAATAAAAAATTCGATATTCATTATGTCTGTGTTATTTGCCTTTGTAGTATGTAAAATACTCAGGTGCATCAAATCTGCATAATTCCCAAGCTTTTGAAAAGGCTGAAACAATACTTTCAGGTAGAACTCCCTGCTTGATAGCTTCGATATTCTGCTGTAATTGCGAAAATTTAGAGAAGCCCATAATTAACCCGTCTCCACGAGTTTCGTTAAGCATTGAATGAAATGCCATCCAACGATATGTAGCCTCAACGATACTGATGCCTTCTTTTTCACAAACCTCTTTCACGATCCGGATACCATCAAAATAAGATGATTTCCAATATCGATTTTGATAATTGGGACGATTGGTAAAACGCCCATAACTTGGAGTATCTTCAAAATTCTTATACTTGTTAGTCAACATTCCCCCTGCAAGAGGATTGTATGCATTAAATCGCATATGATAAGCATTGAGACATTCATTCAGCTCTCTTTCTGCATTTCTGGCAAGAGGATTATAAACACCTTCATAAACCGTCGGAAGAACCCATCCCCGTTCCTTGCTTATATGATATACATAAGCCACAAGCCACGCCGGGAAATTACTTAAACCCAGCTCTTTAAATTTACCTTCGATATAAAACTCATTACAAGCCTCAAGTGCTGACTCAACAGGTGTATTTCTATCCGGGAAATGCAAATAAAGGGTATCAACCTTATCTACCCCCATTCTCCTCAAAGATTCGGGGAATTGCACACGAACAGCATCCCCGTCAAGCTTTCCCGTAATACGCGGATTGACCTTCGTCGCAATCTTGATATTTGTTGGCTTAAGCTGATCCACGCACAAGCCGATTAGCTCTTCACATTTACCATTATTATATACATAAGCAGTGTCAATCTCATTGTAACCAAACTCAAGGTAGAATTTCATAATATCTACAACATCATTTTCAAAGAGTTGCTCCCCAAAAGTCATCGTGCCTAAAATTAGCTTCATATTAAACCTCCTCTAATAACTAAATATCACTCTATCATTTCAAACATTAGATCCTACCTCAATAAATGAAGTAATAAGGGTAGTTCTGTTTCAAGTTTCATGACGGCATCCACTATCTTATTTGCTTCTTCAAACGATTTTTCTCCATACATTGCCAGATTAATAAACTTTGCGATCACTTCCTCATCTGACAGAGGATTCTCCGGTTCTCCTTTAGGAAGAATACTTTTACCTTCAAGTATCGCATTTCCTTTTAAATGGACTTCAACACTTGCCCTTGTTTCTTGTGGAAATACCGCTGTCATTTGCGCATCTTCCTCAACAACAACTTTCTTAGTAAGAGCCCGTATGGACATATCATCCAACACATCCGGGGCAAAGGCATCCATCCCTGTTTTACCCGTCAAATAAGTTACCGCAAAATTGTACGGGATACTCATCTTCGCAGAAGCACTGCCTTTAATATCCGTATGGTCATGATTTTTGACTGCCAAAGAATAAGTCATGATTTTTACACGCTCAATCTCCTCTACAGAAACAAGTCGTTTCTTTCTCATATACATGGCCACATCAATTGAAGGATGGGTATAACGGCAAGCAGCATAAGGTTTGATATACGCTTTTTCAATAGCATAAGTACCATCCAACAAACAAGGTACGAAATCTACCTTTTCACTTCCGTACATTTGACTCAGATACCCAGCAACCCCGGAAAAGGCATCTTCCGGCCCGATAAATCCGGCATTTGCCATTTGTACTGCCACCAATCCAAGAAGCGCAGTTTTACCCACATTATATGGCTTTAGCTGTGAACTATCCTCCAACACTTTAAGAGTCCCGCTCGCCGAAAGAGCCGCCGTTGAAAGAGCTTGCTTTTTTTGAAATTCATCAAATCCAAGCACAATGGACGACGCCATTGCTATGCCAAGCAAACCACAAGTTGCCGTAGCGTGATAACCGCGATACTTGTGTGTCGGTTGTATACTCCTTGCCATAGTAAAAGAAGTTTCATACCCTATAACAACTGCACGAAGTAAATCTTCACCACTCATTTCATATTTCTGCACTAATGCCAAAAGGACTGAAAATATGGGTGATCCGAGATGGATTATTCCGGCATTCGTTCCATCATCAAAATCCAAAGCGTGCCCATTCAGCCCATTGATAAATACGGCATTATTCATACTCATCGGAGTAGACATACCAACGGGATATATTTCTCCCCCTTGCTCGCAAAAACTTCCTATCAAACGCATCAACTTGTTGCTCTGTTCACGTCTTCCTGCAAGCGTCACGCCTATATAGTCCAATAACGCCAGTTTAGCACGATGAATAACATGAACAGGAATTTGTTGCTCTCCAACGACATTTATTTTTTCAATAAATGATTCTAAAACATTCATATTATGAATAAATCAACCTATTATAAATGATTATCTAATTTATGTAAGTTCCAAGAAATATCCTCTTTGACCACTCTTGCAGGATTTCCTGCTACAACCGCATAAGGAGGCACATCCCTTGTCACAACTGATCCAGCACCTATTACAGCTCCATTCCCAACATGTACACCTTTCAATATTAATGACGACATTCCAATCCAAACATTATCACCAATATAAATCGCCTTAGTATTACTCTTATTATTTATGTAATGATAATCCGTATCCATAATCTTTACATCCCAAGATATTTCACAATTATTTCCAATGTGTATATCATTCATACAAACAATTTCCGAACGACGATTAATAAACGTGTTGCTACCAATACTTAAATGCGAGGATGCTGATTCCATGTAAATTGAAACCCCTTGATAAATTGAGACTCTCTTACCAATCTCAATTTTAGAACCTTTCTTAACATACAATCTACTAGAGCGATAAAATTTTACCCCACCCACTAAATGCCTGTAATTCAATACATTATTATAATAAATCAGGCGAAATAATAAACCACGTAAGATTGCAAATATTGCATTTAGTTTTAAATTCATGTACATTATTTTATATCAATATTCTATAATAATTCAAAACCTATTTTTTAATTTATCCCAATAGCCTTTTATCATTGGGATAGCTAATGTATAGCCGCTTGGTTTAAACAACCGAGAGAATCCCCAATAAACAAGCACCCCAACTATTATTTGAAGAATCAATACCGGCAGTACTCCTAAAGATAGATATTCCACAAGCTTCACAACCCAAAACATAATGGTAGACATCAACAAGGGAACCATTATATCTTCAACTTGCATTCTATAGGAATAAGCAAAAAGTTTCCTCCCAATAGAACAAGTAATCAATGTACATAATATCTCTGCAATCAATAATCCCACAACTATAATCAAAATAGAGTCAAAACAAATGACCGTTAAAGCTAAAATCAATATAGATACAACCGTTTTGACTATCTCTAAAACAACCAATGTATTACCTTTACCCATTGCTTTAATTGCTTGCAAATGTGCCATTTGTATCGGATTAAGAAGCCATATGAAACAATATAACATCACATATTGTATACAACCATTCCATTTTTCTGTCAGAAGGAACGGCACCAATGAATTAGCGACCGCAGCCAAAGCAAATAATGTTGGAAAAATTAAAAAAGAACTGACCTGAACAAAACGTCTTACTATATCTCTTATTTTTTCTAATCGATCTTGATGCTGGGATAAAACAGGATACATTACAGCTGTAATGGATGACTGCACCACGGACATCGGAGCATTTGTAATTCTTTGCCCTTTATTTACATATGCCAAATCAGTCGGACCATAAAGCTTTCCTATAACCAAGGTTCTTAATTCTCCACCCATAGTCATAATTAGAGAAGTTAGCAAAAATTGTCCACCCAACGCAATCGTAGATTTCAATTCGGCAAAAGTTACCCCTCCCTCCAACTTAAGGCCGGAAGAAAAGGCAAGAGTAATTGTACAAATTAGATTGTATACCATATATTGGACTACCAGTGCCCAAACCCCATACCCTAACCATGCCATTAAAATCCCAACTCCTCCTGAAACCATTACAGCAGAGAAGGTTGAAATAAATAGTTTTTTAAATTCAAGATTCCTAGAAACATATGCCTGCTGAATATTTCCTATCGCTGCTATTATTATAGATAAAGACATCACTCTAATAATTTTAGATAATCCATCCATACCGTAATAGTCTTGAATAAAAGGAGCAGCAATGAAAATAAAAAGACATATAATTAACGAAACAATAAAGTTGAAAAACAAAATAAACGTAAAGTCCTTATTGGTCGCATTTTTTCTTTGTATAACTGCAAATCCGAATCCATTTTGAACAAAGACATTCGCTATTGTAATAAAGACTGTTACAATAGCTATAACACCAAATTCTTTCGGCTGTAAAATTCTTGCCAAAATAATAGTCGTAAATAATGTTATTCCATATCGTCCAGTCTTCTCCGCAAGCGACCAAACAAAATTATTTGTTATATTATTAGGTTTGCCCATTACCCCTCTCTATTAATATCATGAATAAACCACCATCCACACGGCAGAGCAACGAATCTATCATAAAACGCTGTTACCCCATTCATCTTCGGCGTTTCACCAAAAACCGAGTAAAAACTATTCGGAAGATGAACTCCCGAAGCATAAAAACCTTTCTCTCTAAATGATAAAATATCTCCTATTTTATCCTTCGAAAGAACACCAAATATCCAAAAGTTGGGTTCTATTTCGTCTCTTTCCAGTGTCTTTACTCCCACCAGCTCTTTCTTCCAGTTCCCAGCATTCTGTTTTTGCAGTGCTAGCAAGTCATTAATATCATCCATCACACAACAACCGATATAGCTATTGATCTCGCTCATTGTTGCACCATACCCCTTCATATAGATGTCACAACCCGCAGCAATTTCTCCATTTGAATCTCTAAAGATATTTCTACGGATTCCAAAATCCCTCATCAAGAGAGCTTTCTCATAAAGCCGTTTATCTTTAAAAACGATAGCACCACCATCAACCGTATTGGGAAGGCGTACCGTTTGAAACGAGAATATTGAAATGTCTGTACCAAGATTTCCAGCATAACTACCTTTATACTTTGATCCGAACGCCTCGACACAATCATCAATTACAGGAATAGAATATTCCTTACCAATAGTATTTATCTCATCGACATACCCAATGTATCCGCAATAATGGTTATGAAAAATAAGCCTTGTCTTAGGCGTAATTTTTTCTTTAACACTTTCCGGCAACAAGGTACCCGTATTGGGATCAACATCAGCCCAAACAACCTTTAATCCAAATGTCAGCAAGGGCATATTGGATGCCAGACAACTCATGGGAGATGTTATAACTTCATCCCCATATTGTAAATCTAATGCCGTAAGTGCCACCTGAATTGCAGAAGCATATGAGTTTGTTGACAATAGATTTTCCACACCGATAAAAGAAGACAATCTCTTTTCAAACTGATGCCCCCACTTACCATAAGCTAATGCTCCTGAATATAGAATTCTTTCTATCTCAGGAAGGACCTTTGGCATATATGGTTTATACAATGGAATCATACACGAATACATCAATTACCAACCTTTTCTAATTACATCAACAATTTTTTGTCTGTCTTCTTCTGACACCCACCATCCGCAAGGAATATGTACAAAACTCTTATACCATCTTTCCATGTTAGGAAGTTCACGTTTGGATTCATTAAAAATACTATGAGTGTCACTACGGTGATGTAGAGGAGAGGCGGATATACCTTCAGCTTCCAACATTCTGCAGAAGTTATCTCTTCCTTCGACCTTCATGGTGTATAACCAGTATGAAGCTTCTGTATTATTATTATAACGTACAAGTTCAACTCCCGGTATCCCTTTTAATGTTTCGTCATAAAAAAGTCCATTATTAATGTATGAACCGATGAGCTTTTCTATATTCTGCATCTGAACAAGACCAATAGTTGCATTGACATTATTCATAGCATATTTATATCCGACCTCTGTAATGTCGTTCTCCATACGAGATTTATTCTTTGATAGACCAAACCAACGCAATCTTCTAGCTCGATCCATCTGTGAAGGATCTTTCATTGTAAGAAACCCTCCATCTACAGTAGTCATATGCTTAATGGCTTGCAGCGAGAAAATCGTATAATCAGCATTACAGCCTATCATCTTACGATTGTATTTACTACCTAAAGCATGGGCTGCATCCTCTATAATCGGAATATTATACTCCTTGGAAATCTTATTAAACTCATCCATATCACACACCATTCCCGCATAATGCACCACGACAATGGCTTTGGTCTTTTCTGTAACAAGTTCCCTGACTGACTTGGGGTCAAGAAGTCCGTTATCCGGGGCCACATCTCCCCAAACGACCTTTGCACCTACCATTTTAATAGACGTATTGGTAGGTTCTGCAGTCATTGGAGTACTAATTATTTCATCTCCGGGCTTAATTCCTGCTAAAATATAAGCAAGATGAAGAGCGTCAGTACCTGAATGAAGAGCTATTGAATTCTCATTACCAACATAGGCTTTAAACTTATCTTCAAAATCATATACCGGCTTACCTTCAGCGACATAACCGCTGTATAATATTTCCTCTATCGCAGGCATAAGGATATCGCGAGACGGGAAATATGGTTTAACTAATGGTATCATTTATTATATTTTTTAGTTTTACTTTTTTCCCCAACCTTCAAGCTGCTCTTTCACATATTCCGCAGTAAGGATTTTTCTTACCGTTCCCTCCACATCCAGAAGAGTAGTATTATGGCTATTATAATCATCGTCCATTTGTACTTTCGTAAAATCGCCACTTTGAATATAATTGTCATAATTCAAATCACGATTATCAGGAGTTACTCTAAAATAATTACCCATATCTTCCGCTCGCACAAGTTCTTCTTTAGTCATTAAAGTTTCATACAATTTTTCACCATGCCGACTACCGATAATGCGAATCCCCGTATCTCCAAAAAGTTGCTGAACGGCCAGCCCTAAAACTTCAATTGTTGATGCATCTGACTTTTGAACAAACAAATCACCTGGACGAGCATGTTCAAAGGCGAACAATACAAGATCCACAGCCTCATCAAGATTCATTAAAAATCGTGTCATGGACGGATTGGTAATCGTAATCGGCTTACCAGCTTTAATTTGCTCTATAAATAAAGGGATAATTGAACCCCTTGAACACATCACATTTCCATACCTAGTACATGAAACAATTGTTCCTCCTTTTGTATACGCTTTCAATGCATTAGCACGTGCAACTTTCTCCATCATTGCTTTAGATATCCCCATCGCATTAATTGGATAAGCAGCTTTATCAGTAGAAAGGCAAACCACATTCTTTACCCTTGCCTCAACCGCTGCACGAATCAAATTATCCGTACCGATTATATTGGTCTTAACCGCCTCCATTGGAAAAAATTCGCATGAAGGAACTTCCTTGAGAGCTGCTGCATGAAAGATAAAGTCAACACCATCCACCGCCTCCCTTACACTCTCGTAATTACGGATATCTCCAATAAAAAATTTAACCTTGTCTGCACATGCTGGATGATCTGCCTGAATATAATGACGCATCGCATCCTGTTTGGTTTCATCTCTTGAAAAAATACGAATTTCGCCAATATCCGTTTCTAAAAATCTCTTTAAAACGATTGTTCCGAATGAGCCGGTTCCTCCGGTAATCATCAAGGTTTTCCCACTAAAATAACTACTCATTTTTATTTACAATATTAATTTTATTTTTCATCGACACTGTTTTTACTACAAAAAGATTTATAAATTCATGACACACTTTATTTATTAACATGAAAATAGTGGGAGACATATAAAAAATGAAACATTTTAAATGTGTCATCAACTTATCATCTTTATAGTATTTAGACACCTTTGCTGCTCTATAATTTTTTCTACATATCTCCCGACATTTACCAATCTTCAATTTTTTATCTGTTATAATCTTACTTGTAGACATACGCTCACAAGCAATCATGGAAGATTTAACCCACCTGTAATGCATGAAATCTAAATACTGAGGACAAAACTTAGAAATATAATCTTGATAAAAATTATTTATATACAATCATTCCAATGCATCTCATTATATTCTCCTCGCGAGATGCTATCTGGTTTCTTATAAACGTAATATAGCACATTTTCTATATAAGCGTATTTTTGGCATTTAACTATAACTTGCATTAATATAATCACGTCAATATGTTGCATCCCTTTTTGGCATTCTACCCCCTCAAATAGGTTTGTTCTAAAAAGTTTATCACACTCATTTCGAAGAATATTTCTTTCGAAGAAATATCATCTAATATTTCTTCAGTAGAACCAAGAACATTGATTTTCAAATCATCCGAATATTTTTCTACTTCGGGATTATTTTTACTATCAAAAAAATATTTCCGCCGACATTGTGCTATATCTGCATCAGTTTTTGAGATGGTTTCAATTAAGAATTCCACCATGCGAGGATCAATAAAATCATCAGAATCAACAAAAAGAACATATTCTCCAGTTACGTACTTAAAGGCATTTAGATATGCACCCGCAATACCTGTGTTTTCTTGATGAAATACTTTAACCCTATTATCTTCTAATGCAATTTCATCACAAATTGCTCCTCCTTTATCTCTAGATCCATCATCAATAATTATTACTTCTATATTTTGATATGTCTGGTTTATCACACTACTCACAGCTCTATATACAAGGCTCTCCATATTATACAAAGCCATAATAATACTTACCCTACCCGCTTCTATACTTGTAAATTTTTTAATATCGATCTTTTCCATTATACAATCTCCCGTAAATCACAATATATTAGAATATAATAAAATATCGTACTTTGAATCGAGATCCCTGAAACTAAACTCAATACGATTATATAAAAGGCCATCCACCTTTGCCAAGACTTCAGAAAAAAAGCCGGAGATAGAAATAACAAAGTGAATAAACTTACTCCTATCAAACCATATTCATATATAATCCTAAAAAATGTTCCCAAGAACCCCCAAGTGTACCACCTAGATATATATTCTCCTGTACCGAACCACAACTCTGATCCAGAAAGAGAGTTCCACATAAATACCACACCGCCTGTTCTACCCGCAATTGCATTATAATCAGAACGTTCTCCCAACCCAACGATTCTTAAAACTGATTCTCTAAAGGTTTCTGACACATTAAATGCAATAATCAAGACTACAATAAAAAAAAGAACACCAACAAAACCTTTCAAGAAATTCTTACTATTAAATAGTACTTTACCATATGAAAGCAACCAAACTGCCACAATAGTTGCGATACCAATTCCGGATGTTGAAGCAATAATACCTATTGAAAGAAAAATAGCTAATATTAAATCCTTTTTCGTTCTTGTTTCAGATAAACGGAGGTACATAATAGCAAGAACGACATATTGTGCGTATATCGACGGCTCTAAGAAAAAAGCAGCCGGTCTAAACATTTCATGTCCCCCAGCACGATACGATGAATCCACTCCGTATTGTTCCCAAACAGCCGGTTCCATCAGCCCTGTTGGACACATGAGTATTTGTTTTCCTAAACCATAATAAAAGAAAGCTTGAATCAATACTCCTATCGTAGCAATACATGATATTGTGACGATAACCTTCCATAATATTTCTGCGTTAAATACCCTGTTATGCGTGGCAAAAGCATAGATAAAAAATAAAAATAACACAACAACCTCGCCTAATGTAACTCCATGATCTATCAACATATAAAACAAATAGAGAAATAATATTCCCTGATGTTTAAATACGAAACGTTTCTTACTTATCAACTTCAAGGCAACATACGGCAACAATAAAATCAACACGATATATGTTGGAGAGATAGAAAATATTTGCTTATAAGAGAATAAGATTGGAATAAGTGCAATTACTATTGCACAAACCACCTGCATTATTGCCTCTTTCTTTATTTTCAATCTAATAACCGCCATACACAAGCACGATTGTCCACCCCATAATAACGACCTAGCAGTTCTTTACCTTTTTGTTTTGTAACAATCTAAATAGGTTATACACGCAGTAATACGTTTTAATAGCACCGTATCCAAGTAAAAATTTCTTTAATTTGGCAGGTATAGATAACTCGTTATATTTAATTTCTCTTATACAACGATTGAATGGTTCTGTTTTAATAAACAGTTTTGCTTGGTGTATTTTTTCTTTAGTTTCATAAGGACAATCAGTATGAAAGAACTTCAGAAAAAGAACATCTGAAATTATTCCAAATAAAAAACGTTTGCAATCGTTAGACAAAACAACATATTCTTCTTGTTGTTTTAGAGTCCCGATTTCCTCATCCATACGAAGTGCCATCGGCATGAGAATCTGCGCTAATTGTACTCTGTCACGATCCGCTCGCTCCGAGTAACGATTACATACACTATCCGCATTAATCCTGTAGTAGTAAAAAATATCATTCACAAATTTTAATTTTCTCAACTTTTCACAACAGAGGAGGATAAACACCTTATCCTCACTTTTCGGCAAACCCATGGGATATCTGAGTGAATTATCAATTAAAAAACGGCGTCGAAAAACTTTGTCTACCGAATAATATGTAACACTTGAATTATTACGTGGAGGACGCATTACTAATCTATAAAGGTACTCTTTTTCCCTAACATCAACAGTATCATATATCTTATTGGGGATCAAGTCATAATTTAATGCAACCACCTTATTATTATATGCCCTAACCAATCGAAACATGAGTATATCATAATCACAATCTGCTACATAATTTGCAATCTTATCATAACATCCTTCTTCAACCCAATCGTCAGCATCCACGAACATAATCCATTCTCCCTTTGCAGCCTCTATACCGACATTGCGAGCAACAGAAACTCCTTGATTAATTTGATGTATAACCCTTATACGGCTATCTTTCTTCGCATAATCATCGCATAAGATACCGCAATTATTCGGACTGCCATCATCTACCATAATTATCTCGATATTTTGAAAAGATTGATTGCGAATACTTTCAATACAAGTTTCAAGATAATCTTGCCGAACTTTATATATAGGAACTATAATACTAAACAAAGGTGTATTCATAATACTCGTCGAGTCAAATTACGACAAAATCAAATATTTATAATATCGTGTCGTATCAAATCCTTCCCTTTATTATCAACAGCTTTCACCACAGAAGCTGCTATTTGATGCTTTCTCCTCAATTCTGCTTCCGTATCAGCTACAACAGAAAAATACGCTACCCGATCACCACTACTACTTATTTCATCAAACTGATAACCGGCTGATTTATAAACCTCATAATGGTCTATAATTCCATCTTTCAAAAGTTCTTCAAAACCTTCTGTATGGTCCAATATACCGGGATTACAATATAAAAATTCATCTACAATAAAGGTATTCAAAGGTTTTATATTAACATGAGGTTTCTCTCCAAGAGTCAAGTCCAGCACAGCCTTTACAACATCAAATCCACACACTTTAGGAAGTAACCGATATTTAATACCCCCTCCGGTTCTTGCACAAAACTCTAAAATATGGATTTGTTCGTCATTGATTTTCATTTGAATCAACATCGGAGTATCAACTAGTCCAAAAGCTTCCACAATCTTTTGAGCTACATCTTGAACTCTCCCTTTCGTAGCTAAAGAAATTTTTGCAGGATAATTGCCCCGGCAAATAATAAATTTTTCTGAATTTGGAATCTTATCCAAACTACGAATACACAGAATATTTACTTTCCCGTTTTCAACATAAATATCCACGCTGAGTTCCAGACCTTCGACAAATTCTTCAACAATAACAGTTCCTGTCCGACTCAAATTTTTAGCATTTTCAAATGCCGATAACAATTCATCATAATTCAAAACCTTCTTTACCCCGCGAGAACTGTAACAATCCACAGGCTTAACAATCAATGGGAAATTAAGCCCCTCAATAACCGAAAGAGAGATTGACGAACCCACAATATATTTAGCTGTCGGGATATTATTTTCTACGAAGATTCGCTTCATGTATTCTTTACTGGAAACATTCTTTGCCGTTTCATAATCTATATAACACGGCAAATTTAGTTTTTCAGACAACTGGGCAGCGACAAGCAACATTTGATCTGCACATACAGATAATATACAATCTACTTTTTCTGCTAACGCAATCTTTTCTATCCCGACAACATCTAAAGTCGACACGTTATAAAATACGTCTGCATATTGCACCGCTGCTGCCTTATCATTAGCATCTGCAAGAATAGCTGTAATATTCCTCCTCTTAAGCTCATGGATAAGAGCAATCTGCGGTTTACCTCCACATAGTACCAATGCTTTCATTTATATCCGATTAGTTGCGATATTCCCTAATTAACGAAAAAGCTTCTGCAGCCTTGCAACACATCACGGAGCCTCTCAATTTTGCAAGTGCCGTGATAGCCTCAACAGATCTAGGATGCGGAAAAGACTTTACTTGAGAAACATGACATTCGATTGCCGCTATTTTTTTCTCCAGGTAAGGTTCTATATTAACATACGTATCAGGCAAAAAGGCATTCTTACAATTGGCAATATTCCATTCTGTCTCCGACAAGGTTTCGTACGAATATACTTTCTTGACAATATGCTTTCCCGTAGGACGGACGGCCACCATTACGGCTTCAGAAGAAAGCTCGTGATCCTTTTGCATATCTCCATAATGAGGGATATATACTATTTCCGGCTTTACTTCATTTATAACCTCAACGATACTCTTGTTCAATTCATATCTAGGAACCGTTTCTAACATCACAGCCGGGAATTGTAAAAAATATGTTCTTATAATTCCAAGGCACTTATTTGATGCTTCTACTTCTTCCATTCGATTATGAGGTTGAGACTCGAGCAATTCATCACTTACTTTATATACGGGGGGCTTACCTCTTGTAATTACACATACATAAACCTTATCGCCTTCCGCTGCATGACGCGCAATTGTACCACCACAACCCAATATCTCGTCATCAGCATGAGGGGCAAAAACTAAAACATTCATATACAGATAAATAATAAATTCATTTCAATTTAGCATTCTCTCTATCCACCTCATGTTTAGGACGAGTTTCGTACAAATTCGTACCATTAAATCTGACACGATCCGCATTAGTACGCATATCGCTCCCTATAAATACGGCTTCAAATGCTTTTATAATCATTTTTACATCTATCAAGAAACTCACATTTTCAACATAAAAAATGTCATTTTCAAATTGATTATACCAAGTCCACGTATTGCTGGAAATTCTGTCATTACCGTCCACTTTCAAGCAGACAAGACCAGGTTTTACACTATGACGATATTTATGACGCTTGTTGTACAAAGGTAAATACTCTACAAGCAATGGCCGAGGACCTATAATAGACATCTTTCCCGTAAAAATACAAAACAGTCCTGCAAGTTCGTCTAACGAATAGCGACGCAATATCCTGCCAAACGGAGTAACACGGTCTGTAGCCGGTAGTAATTTACCATTCTCGTCACGTTCATTCGTCATGGAACGAAATTTTAATAAATCAAATAAAACGCCATCTTTACCCGGCCTTTTCGATTTATATATTACCGGTTTCCCATGATAGATAAGTTCCAAAATAACTATAGCTAAAAAAACAGGACTCAAAAGCAGAATGGCAACACCACTAATTATTATATCTAGCAGCCTTTTAATATATTTTGTATAAATAGTTGATTTTACTGTAGGTATTTCCCACACGGTATCAGAATCCATTACCACATACATTACAATTTGTTTATAGACTATTTTGCAGGATTTCCTTTCACAACACTATTCTCAGGAACATCCTTGACAACTACCGCCCCCATGCCGACAACGGCCTTATCACCGATGTGTACACTATCTCTTATCGTAGAATTTCCTGAAATTAAGACTTGTTTCCCCGTACTAGAACTACCAAACATTATTGTTTCACCAACAATAAAGGTATCTTCTCCAATGCTCACATTATGAGAAATAAAACAACTGCTATCTATTTTTGAGCCTCTCCCGATTCGAGTATCATCAATAGCTCCCCGCGCAATCACGACATTGGCACCAATTTGAACATCATCTTCAATTGACACTCCTCCAAATTGAGGGATTGTTATTGCTTCTCCATTATCATCGCGACTTGTTGTCAAGCCATCGGCTCCGATAACAGTATTATCACGTATTACAACATGGTCTCCAATAGAAACAGAACCAACAAGTTTAACACCACTCGCTATATACACATCATTGCCAATAACAACATCTTTTCCTATATAAACATCTGGAAATATCACACAATTTTTACCAATAACAGCTCCCATTTCTATATAGGCTCCATTGATTACCTCATATTCAGACGGAAGCGGTAGATTGTGTATGTTATTATTCAGGAAAAAGTTCGCATAAGCACTTCTTGGTTTTTCTACAGGCACAACAGCATGTTTTAAAGAAATAGATTCTGGAATGTCTATATTTTCAGGCCAAAACACCAGACAATTTTTTACAGTTTCAAGCCTCTCTGCCCTATTCATATACTTTTCAGTAACAAACATCACCGCATTATCTTTCGGAAAATTTAAGCTAGCTGGTCTTAACACTCTAAAATACTTATTTACAGCATATTTACTTATATCAATATCAAAATAATTTTTCATCTTAAGCCTCTTATCGTACAAGTGAATTATATTTCCTTATTTGAATATAACGGAACCTTACGATCCATTATACTTACATTCTCACCAATAGCATTATACAAATTGTGCCTTCTTGCGTGCTCTGCTCTTTTTATGGAACTGGATATCATCCACAAACGTAGCGTATGCCATAATCTTTTCCCTTTCATAACAATTTATCTTTCGGTTAGTAACTAATATTATAGTTTATTCGCATTGCCCCGATAATCATCAGCAACAAGTTCCCGTGATGCCTCTGGTTATTGACTATTCGTGGAAGAATTTTTTAGTACATCTAAAACAAAATTGTTATTTCCACTTCCTATACGCCGCATTACACTCAACAAACGCTCGTTTTGCTAGGATATTAAAAACCTCTACATCGAAACGAATATCCTCATCAACATGGTGAAAACGCTCTATTATCTCATCTTTCTGTTGTTTCACGCAGGTTGTCAAACGAACTCGTTCCTCTTCCAAAGAAATTTGCTCTTCTAGCGACAATTCCATAGTCCCAACAACATCCTCATAAAAGCAGATGGCCCTCCACCAATCCCTCAATTCCTCACAATTAAATTTCCGACTTACACCCAAAGCTTCCGTTACAAGATTTTTAGCTAATACTATACATTCATCCTCCCCCGTAAAATAATAACAATTACAAAGCAATCGACAAATATTCGGTGTCCGACAAGGCAATACAATCTTATCACTCCCCTTGGGAATAAGAATCTCATAGGCTGCATCCAACGCCACATCCACGAATTTCATATCCGAGTACAACAAGTAAGCATCCATCAAATCCACGACATACCCTGCACGAGTATCTACCGGAAGATCTTTATCTTTCAATAATTCCTGAATCACTCTAGCAATCTCTCGTATTCGATCGTGAATATCCCAAAGACTGCCATAATCGTCTTCTAACCATGGATACACACGTACCATCGAATAAACCGACAAGTAACCATGCAAAAGTCCAGACAAGGACGAGGGGGGACAATCCTTCAACGCCAATCCACACACCTGCTTGTACACTTCCCGAAATAAATTCTTTTCCATTATTTCCTATTACTCTATTTTTTCCAAAAACGAACTCGGAATATAAGACGTGGCAATAGATGCCACGCCATCCAATCGAATGACAACCCGCTTGTGTCCTTTCAAGCGTACTAGTTCCCCTTCCAAACCCAACAAAGGCCCTTTGATCACTCGTACCCGATCCCCTCTTTTCAAGTCTTTATTCAGCACCTCTACGCCATCAGTAGAAAAGTCTAACAAGAACATGAAATCTTCCATCTGTTTATCCGGAATAATCAACGAACAACGTCCTTCACGATCTTTCAAGTAAACAATATTCAACAAGTGATCATTTAGTAAAGAGAAACTAGTCGTTTTATCTGTCCGGATAAAGATCAATCCATGAATTAGAATTACCCTAATCTTCTTTCGACCAAGTGGAGTTTCACGTACCCGCTCTTCCTGCGGCAGGTAATTTTCTACTCCTAACTCGTCTAATTTCTTTTTAATGACCAATTCTTGATTTACACGGGTATAGGCGGCATACCAGTTTAATTTATCAGTCGTTATCATTGATTGTTTTTTAACAAAGGCTTGTGTTTATACCGGCAATTTCAAAGATTATGGCCCGATTAGATACGCTTCGCGCACTAACCCTATCACGAGTCCTAATTTATTGCCATGTGTTCTACACGCTATACTTAAACAGCAATAACGCATAGAAGCTGTCTGCACAAACATCATTTCCTATAAAAAAACGATCGTTTAATGATATTAACATCTAAGTGATTTTTACATTTTTCAACAAACATGATAACAGGCTGACTGTTAAATTGAAGAAAAATATTTCACATTCATTTGCGCTATATGAAAATTTAGTATATTTGCAGCGCATTAAACGATCGTTTTAAGACATCTAAATTACTTTCAAATCAAGCCTTACAGCCATCACTTCAACTACAATAAGTTAAAATTATATTCACTACAATATTTTCAACATATTATATAAAATAGCCCTCAACACAGTACCCATTCCCACCCTAAACCAACCCCAATAAAGAAGTCATCTAACCCAAATAATCCCCTTTATTCAGAGCTTATTCGAAGCTCACACGTAGCTCATACATTATTGATTGAATAAACTCCGAGTAAGCTTCGAGACAGCATCGAAAAAGTGGGATTATCTCCCTAGCATTTCCATTATTTCTCTAGAGCTTCTCTCCATAAACCACAAATTACAAAAAATCTTAAAACGCCCCGACAGGCGCAAGTTTTCATCTATATCCTTGTCAAATTCATAAAACAACAATATAGAAATATGAAAAAGCGCATCACACAGATACTCTTCAGTCTCCTTACTTTTTGCACGAATACAGACATTTACGCCCAAGAAAACGAGAAAAAGATCAAGAACTCATGGAGCAGTTCAGTTTCCCTCAACTATGATTTCACGAACAATTTCACAGGAAACGTAAACCTAGGATATACACAAAAGAATTGGGAGCTATTCCTGGATTATTCCGGACATTCGGACCGGATTGAAATTAGCAGTGAACTATTCCGTTCTTTTTCGACAGAAACATCTCAACTACTAGAAACAGAACAGCACCATTTAAGCCATTCCATCGCCCTCCAACTAGACATGCGACCTTCCTCGCACGATCTATTCCTATGGAATCTCAAACTACAATTCCCCAAGATCACGACAAACCGGGACATAAATAACCGCACGCAAGCAAACGAACATGACCTACACCACCGAATAGCATTCAGCCGGAAAATAATTGAAGGTTCTTTATTCTACAAACACGTGTACGAAAAAGACAAACACGAACTATCCCTAAACGGCATCTTTTCCCACACGAAAGATTCCCGTCCAAGCACGTATCAAATTGATGATCTTCTCGCTTACACCTCTACCGGAAACGAGCAACCCGAATTCGTCCGCTTGCAAATGGATTACCTCTACACGTTCGCAAACCAAGGACAACTCGAAAGCGGAATTCAATTTTTCTCCAGGTGGAATAAAACCCGGTACCATCTTCATGACAAGAAAAAAAATCCCGATAATTGGTTGTCGAGTTTAAATCCCAATTACGGCCTAAACCATAAAGAGTACATTTACACGGCACATCTCTCCTATTCCCAACAACAAGGAGAATCCTGGCATTATAAAATAGGCGTACTCGCCGATTACGATGTTACCCACACCAAACTCGTGGAAGCCACAGACAAACATAATTCTGATCGATTATACTTTTATCCCCACCTAACCCTCCGGTACACGCCTTCAGACCAGCAAGAACTGGCCTTTCATTTTACCAGAAAAGCCACTCTCCCGGATTACACCCAACTAAACCCGTTTACAAGCCCGATCGATCACCAGACCTTCGAGCAGGGTAACCCGCTGTTACGTCCCGAAGTCACGAATCGAGCCGAGATCAACTATCTTTTATCAAAGGCAAAGCTCCAACTGAACGGGAATCTTTATTTCAATTCCACCGAAAGGTTTATCAC
>ERZ772893.1182-NODE-1182-length-27587-cov-6.169149_pt1 | contig 27587 bp, 24 predicted proteins | sample MGYA00511482_ERZ772893 | MGnify/ENA primary metagenome ERZ772893 (study PRJEB29015, sample SAMEA2737687) | human gut metagenome | biome: human gut; feature: human-associated habitat; material: faeces | place: China | collected 2012 ... | reverse complement strand
GGCGGGGCTGCTGGGGAGCTGAGGCTCCCGCCCCCACCGGGGCGGCTGCCCTGGCCTGCACAGGCTCGTCAAAGTAAAAGAGGGTATTGGGGTTTTTCCGAAACTCCTCCATGTCGTACAACATTTCCGTGGCGGAGCTATAACGCCGGGCGGGGTCTACCTCCATGGCGTGCATGATGATCTGCTCCAGGCCGCCGGGAATGTTGGGATTGATGGTGCTGGGCATAGGAGCACCGCCGTTGATGTGCTTCAAGGCCACCGCCACAGGCGACTCCCCGTCATAGGGAGGCCGTCCCGTGAGCATTTCATACATCACAACACCCAGAGAATAGAGGTCCGACCGGTTATCCACTCGGCCGCCCTTGGCCTGCTCCGGAGAGATATAATGAACCGAACCCAGCGCCTCCTTGGTGAGGGTGCTCTGGGAGGACATGATCCGGGCAATGCCGAAATCCGTCACCTTGGCCGAGCCGTTTTTCAAAATCATCACATTGTGAGGCTTGATGTCCCGGTGGACAATGCCCTGATTGTGGGCATGCTCCAAGGCCTTGGCGATCTGCATGGCAAAGTGGAGAGATTCCTTCCAGTTGAGGTACCCGCCCCGCCGCTCAATATACTGCTTCAGGGTGATCCCGTCCACCAGCTCCATCACAATGTAATCCGCATCTCCATTGGTGGAAACATCGTAAACGCTTACAATATTGGGATGGTTCAGCATGGCGACAGCCTGGGACTCGGCATGGAACCGGCGACGGAATTCCTCATCCTGAGAATATTCCTCCTTCAAAATCTTAATGGCCACCAGCCGATTGAGCCGGTGACAACGGGCCCGGTACACCACAGCCATACCCCCGGTACCAATCACATCCAGGATCTCATATCGGTTATCCAGGAGGCGGCCTATGTATTTATCCATAAAAGAGAACTCCTTTCTCGCTCCTTGTCTCTTTGTAAGCTCAAATCACAATCAGGACGCTGGTCACATTGTCCGGCGCACCCCGCTCCTGGCAGATCCCCAGCAGCCGCTGGCAACACAGCTGCTTGTTCACGCCGTGGACCACTTCGAAGAGAATTTCCTGGTCATCCAGCAGGTTGGACAGGCCGTCGGTACACAGCAAGAGGTAATCCCCCTTCTGCACCGGTTGATAAAAAAGGTCGCATTCCACCCCAGGCTCCGTCCCAATGGCCCGGGTAATCAGATTCTTCCCGGGATAATTCTTAGCCTGCTCCCGGGAAAGTTCCCCCCGCTGGACCATCAGCTGCACCAGGGAGTGGTCCGTCGTCAGGCACCGGACTCCTTCCCGGTTCAGAAGATAGCACCGGCTGTCGCCTACATTGGCAATAACCGCCATCTGATGATCCACATAGGCCGCCACCAGAGTGGTGCCCATGCCCTCAAAGTCCTCAAACTGCCGGGACTGGTCATAGACGGTAAAATTGGCCAGACGCACCGCTTCCCGGAACATCTGCCCTGCCTGCTCCTGGCTCATCCCCGGCTTGCGGAGGCGGGTCACCTCTTGCATGAATATCTGCAAAGCCAGGGAGCTGGCCACATTACCGGATTTGGCCCCGCCCATGCCGTCACAGACGGTGCAGAGCAGGCTGTCTTCTTCAAATGTATGCACCCCATATGCATCCTGGTTCTGGACCCGGACACAGCCGGGATCTGTCAGTCCCCACGCCTGCATGGCCGGACCTCCCTTCCTTGTTTGTTTAAATTGTATCAGTTTTTCCCCGGCATTGCAATCATTTCCGCAGAAATTGACATGGAAAATTCCCCATGCACTCCCATTTTCCCTCTCCTTGCAATGTAAAACCGCGAAATTTCATATTCGCTACCGGGCAAGCACGCAGTTTCGTTAAGAAGGGAACAGGTTATGTTTTTGCCGCTCCTGCCTACCGGCCTGCCAGATCTCGCCGTTCCTCATCCGATCGCCTAGCGGCGGTCACCTTCCCCCCGGGGGAAGGCGGGGGCGTGGATTTCGCCTTAGGTTCGCGGCATTGGTCAGGTGCACTCCCGTAGGCGGGCCAGCCGATGCAACACTGCTTATCGCCGGGGCAGGTTCGTCTCTCCTTCAAATTTTCTTCTCAACTGACCGCAGGAGGCGTCAATGTCTCCGCCCAGGGTCCGGCGGACCGTGGCGGTGAGTCCTCCCTCTTCCAAAATGCGCTGAAACTGCTGCACTGCCTGGCGGGAGCTGGGGTGTAGGGGGCTCTCTGCCACCTCATTGAGAGGGATGAGATTCACATGGGCAGGCAATCCCTTCAACCGGCGCAGCAGCAGCCGGGCACAGTCCGGTGAGTCGTTCACTCCGTCGATCATGGCATATTCAAAGGAAATCCGGCGGCCTGTAGCCTCATAGTAGTCCCGGCAGGCCTCCAGCAGCACCTCCACAGGATAGGCCCGGTTCACCGGCATAATGGTATTCCGGATCTCATCCGACGGGGCATGGAGGGAAACCGACAGGGTAAGCTGCAGCTTTTTCTCTGCCAGCAGCCGGATCTTGGGGACCAGGCCGCAGGTGGACAGGCTGATGTGGCGCATTCCAATGTTCAGCCCCTGAGGGCTGTTTACCAGCTCCAAAAAGCGGAGCACCGTGTCAAAGTTATCTAGCGGCTCCCCGATGCCCATGAGCACAATATGGGAAATGGGCAGTCCGGAGTCCAGCTGGGTAAAGAGCACCTGATCCAGCATCTCCGAGGGCCGCAGGCGGCGCACCAGTCCCCCCAGGGTGGAGGCGCAAAAGGCGCAGCCCATGGGGCAGCCCACCTCCGAGGAGATGCAGACGCTGTTTCCGTAGTGGTAGCGCATGAGGACCGTCTCCACACAGTTGCCGTCAGACAGCCGCCACAGATACTTAACCGTCCCATCCTTCCGGGACTCCTGCTTCCGGACCACCTGGGGCACGGTGATTTCATACCGCTCCTCCAGCTGCCGCCGCAAATCCTTGGACAGGTTGGTCATCTCCTGGAAGGACCTCGCCCCCCGGTGCAGCCAGGTATAAATCTGTCCGGCCCGGAAGGCGGGCTGACCCAGGGACACCATGGCCCCCTGAAGTTCCGGCAAAGTCATGGATTTGATGTCTTCTCTCATGGCCGCCTCCCCATTTTGCAGATAAAAAAACCGTCTGTTTCAAATTTCCCCGGCAGCAGTGTCACCATTGCCGTATCACCCTCCCCCATATCCCCAGGCAGCTCCAAGGGAATGGGAAAAAAGTCAGGGTTCTGCTCCAAAAAGGCCCGAACTACCTGCTGGTTTTCCCGGCGCAAAATGGTGCAGGTGGAGTAGAGAAGCACGCCGCCGGGCTTCACATACTGGGCTTGCCTGCAGAGAATCTCCATCTGCAGCCGGGGGAGCTTCTCCGTCTGGGTCAGATCCTTGTATCGGATGTCCGGCTTCTTCCGGATGATCCCCAGGCCGCTGCAGGGCACATCCACCAGGACCCGATCCATGGCGCCCTCCCACTCCGGAACCGGCTCCCGGGCGTCCTGGAGCCGGGTGTGTATGCAGGAAAGGCCCATCCGGGCCGCTCCCTTTTCCATAAGGGCCAGCTTATGCTCGTGGATGTCGCAGGCAATGAGATTTCCCTGCCCTGCCATATCGATGGCCGCAGCGAAGCTCTTGCCCCCTGGAGCAGCGCAGCTGTCCAGGACCTGCATCCCCGGCTTCACCCCGGCGCACTGGACTGCCAGCCGGGAAGCGGCGTCCTGGACATAGCACAGGCCCTTTTGGTAAATCTCTAACCGCTCCAGGTTACCGGCGCCGGCAATCAGAAAGCAGCGCTCCAGCCAGGGATGGGGCGTACAGCTGCCCCCGGCCGCCTGAATGGCTGCCGGGATTTGAGACCAGTCCCCCGCCAGAGGGTTCCCCTGCAGCACCGTCTCCGGCGCCTGGTTGTCCGCAGCCAGCACCCCCTCCAGCTCCTCCGGTCCCATTTCTCCGGCCAGCAGCTCCACCAGGGGCTGAGGATGGCTGTACCGGGTGGCCAGATCCTGGGGTTCGGCCAGCTCTCCCCTGCGGCGAATCGCTCCCCGCAGGACGCCGTTCACCAGGCCCGCAGCCCTGGGATTGGCATATTGTTTGCCCTGCTCCACCGCCTCATGGACGGCGGCGGAGTCGGGGATTTTATCCATATAGAAAATCTGATACAGGCCCAGGCGCAGAATGTCCAGCACCACCGGCTGCAAATCCCGGAGCCTGCCCCGGACCAGCTGGCTCAGGTAAAAATCCAGAAGCATCCGGTTCTGGAGCACGCCGTAGCACAGCCGGGTTGCCAGAGCCGCGTCCCGCCGGTCCAGCCGGTCTCGCTGGGCGTATTCCTTCAGCACCCCGTCGGACCAGGCGCCCTGCTTCCGGCAGGCAATGAGCGCCCCTAAGGCCGTCTGTCTTGCAGCCATGGCGCCTCCTTACAGGGGAAGGGGATGGCCCCGGAAGTAGTCCGGCGCGGCCATGCGTTTTCCCCCGTCCGCCTGGAGCACCCGGATCTCCAGGACACCCCCTTGGCCGCAGGCCATCTCCAGGCCGGTCCTCGTCACGGCCAGGGGCGTTCCCGGTGGGCACTCCGTGGTCTTGGGCAATGGCGCCGCCTCATAGACCCGGAACCGTTTCCCCGCCAGCTCCATGGTGGCCACAGGCCAGGGATCCAGGCCCCGGATGTGATTCCAGATCTCCCGGGGGCTCCTGGTCCAGTCGATGGGGCACATGTCCTTGGTGAGCATAGGCGCAAAGGTGACCTTGGACGGATCCTGGGGCGTGGCCGCCACGGGTCCCTGCTCCAAACGTTTCAGCGTCTCCGCCAGCAGGTCCGCCCCCAGCACCGCCAGCCGATCCAGAAGGCTCTGGGCATTTTCATTGGGGTCAACGGGGGTCTTTCGGGTGGCGATCATGTCCCCGGCATCCATCTCCGCTGCCATAAACATCGCTGTGACCCCCGTCTCTTCCAGTCCCCGGAGCACCGCCCACTGCACAGGGCCGGAGCCCCGCAGGGCGGGCAGCAGGCTGGCGTGGATGTTGATGCAGCCCTTGGGAGGAATATCCAGCACCACCTGAGGCAAAATCCGGCCATAGGCCACCACGGCAATCACATCCGGCTTCAAAGCCCGCAGCTCCTCCACCGCAGCCGCTTCCCGGAAGCCCGCCGGCTGATAAACCGGGATCTCATGGGCCAGCGCCACCCGCTTCACCGGAGATTGGGTCAGCTTCATCCCCCGGTTTTGGGGGGTGTCCGGCTTGGTATATACCGCCACCACATTCATGTGCTCTGTCAAAAGCTTCTCCAGGCAGGCGGCGGCAATGTCCGGCGTGCCCATAAATACAATGCGCATAGGCTCCCTCCCTACATCTGCTCCATTTCCTCTTCCGTCAGGAAGCGGGAAATCTTCTCCGTGTATAGATGGCCCTCCAGATGATCCAGCTCGTGGCAGAAGCAGCGGGCGGTCAACTCCTCTCCCTCCACCTCAAACCAGTTGCCAAACCGGTCCTGGGCCCGAAGCTTTACCCAGTTGGGCCGTTTCACCAGCCCCCATTTGCCAGGTACGCTGAGGCAGCCCTCGGGGCCGTCCTGTTCGCCAGACTGCTCCAGGATTTCCGGATTTACCAGCTCCAGCATCTCCTCACCGGTGTCCACCACCACAACCCGCCGCAAAATACCAACCTGGGGGGCAGCCAGGCCCGCGCCGTTTGCTTCCTCCAGGGTGTCGCGCATATCGTCCAGCAGCTGGTGAAGCCGGCTGTTAAATTCCGTCACAGGGCGGCACTTTTTGTGGAGCACCGGTTCCTTTTCTGTCATAATCTTTCTCAATGCCATGGCTATATCCTCACTTTTTAATCATATCCGTTGATATCTGCAAACGCTGAGATGCCCCGATTGGCCCGGTCCTGGGCAAACTGCCGGAGCAAATAGGCCAAAAGCCGGTGCACTTCCCGGCTTCTGGGGGTTCGGAGCGTCAGCCGGTAGCGGTAATGGTAGTTGATTTTGGCCACCGCCGCAGGCGCAGGCCCCAAAACCTGGCAGGCCAGGCCCCGGTATGGGTCTGCTTCCAGGCAGCCCAAAAGGCTGTCCCGAAACAGAGCCGCCCCCCGGAGCACCTGTCCCTCCTCCGGGCCGGAAAAGGTAATGGTGTATAAATCCCGGTAGGGAGGACAACCCTTGGCCTCCCGCAGACCTGCCTCCAGCTCGTAAAACCCGCCGTAATCCTGTTGGGACGCCAGGACGATGACCCGGTGCTCCGGGGTCATGGTCTGGATCAGCGCCCGGCCCGGCCTTTGGCCCCGGCCTGCCCGTCCCACCACCTGGGTGAGCATATTGAAGGTGGTCTCCGCCGCCCGGTAGCTGTCCACATACAGGGACATGTCCGCATCCAGGACCCCCACCAGGGTCACCCGCTCCAGGTTCAGCCCCTTGGCCACCATTTGGGTACCCAAAAGCACCGGCAAACGTTCCCGCTGGAACCGCTCCAGAATCCTCTCGTGGGTGTTGACCGCATTCACCGTATCCGCATCCATCCGGGCCACCTGGATACCGGGGAAGCGGGCCTCCAGCTCCGCCTGAACCTTTTGGGTCCCGGCCCCCACCTGCTTCAGAGGGCCGCCGCACTGGGGGCAGCGTGGGGGAACCGGCTGGGAAAAGCCGCAATAGTGGCACATCAGCCGGTGATTGGCGCTGTGGTAGGTGAGGTGCACGCTGCACCGGGGGCATTCCGGCACCTGGCCGCAGCTCACACACTGGAGCATCCGGCTGGCGCCCCGGCGGTTCAGGAAGAGGATGGTCTGCTCTCCCCGGGCCATGGTCTCCTCCATAGCCTGAAGCAAGGGGCGGCTGAGCACAGAGTCGTTGCCTGCCCGGATCTCCTCCTTCATGTCCACCAGCCGGACCTGGGGAAGGGCCATGCCGTTGAACCGGCCTGCCAGGCGGCAAAGGGTATACACCCCCGTTCTGGCCCGGTACATGGTCTCCACGGAAGGCGTGGCGGAGCCCAGAAGCACCAGCGCCTTCTCCCGGTTCCCCCGAAAGATGGCCACCTCCCTGGCGCAATATCGGGGGGTGTTCTCTGATTTGTAGGAGTGCTCCTGCTCCTCATCCAAAATAATGATACCCAAATTCCGGCAGGGTGCAAACACGGCAGATCGGGTACCTACCACCACCTTGGCCTGGCCGCTCCGAACCCGCTTCCACTGGTCATACCGCTCTCCTGGTGGGAGGCTGCTGTGAAGCACTGCCACCTCCCTGCCAAAATGGGCTGCCAAAAGGCTGAGGAGCTGGGGGGTCAGGGCAATTTCCGGCACCAGCAGCAGGGCCCCCTTTTCCAGCTCCAGGCACCGGGCAATGAGCTTCAGATACACCGCCGTCTTTCCGCTGCCTGTGACGCCATGCAGCAGCGCCACCCCTGGCCGGCCCACCTCCAGCTTCCCCGCCAGGACGTCATAGACCGCCGTCTGCTCGGCGTTTAGCGTCAAGGGGCCCTCCTGCTTGGCCGGAATGATCTCCCGGCAGCGGAGCACTGGGCGCTCCTGGAGGGATACATAGCCCAGCTTCTCCAGCCGCCGCACCGTGGCTGCGGTGGCCCCCGTGTAATAGCAAAGCTCCTTCACGGTGCACGAGCCCACCGTGCACAGCAGTTCCAGAACGGACGCCTGGAGGGGGGCGGACTTGGCCTTCCGACGGGCATAATCCATGGCTTCCTCTGCACAAGCGGAGAGAACCGCAATGCGCTCGGTCTTGTCTCCGGCTCTGCGCAGGAAGTCGCTCTGAGAAGTCAGCCATTTTTTATTTAGAAGGTATCGAAGGGCCGCCTGCAGAGCTTCCTCTTCCGGAAAGGCCTTTCGCACAGCGCGATAGGTCGCCTCACCCCCCAGGTCCTCTAAAAAAGCAAGCACCGCCTTGGCATCCTTCTGCCGGATGGTCTTCCCCTCCCAGGGTCTGCCGCTTGCCAGGGTAAAGGTATCCTGAACCTGGTACCACAGGCCCACAGGAAGGACCGCCCGAATGGCCTCATAAAAGGTGCAGAAATACCGCTCCCGTACAAAAGCAGCCAGGCGGAGCATGGCGTCGTCCAGCACCGGCTCCGGGTCCAGCGCACGGTCCACGCATTTCAGCTCCGCCTCGTTTCCCTCTTCCAGGGACAGTACCACGCCCTCCACGTTCCGGTTGCCCCGGCCAAAGGGCACCATCACCCGCACCCCCGGCAGAAGAGTCATCCCCGGCGGCACTGCATAGCTATAGGGCTTGTCAATGGCGTAAACCGCCGCAGAAACAGCAATCTTTGCAATCAAAGATAGCACCTCCCCCTTTGGAACACCCCATTTCTGGGGGCAATCCTGCCGCCATGGGCGGACCCCATGTCCGCCCGGACAGGTGCAAATGGGGTTACTTGGTATACTCGTCCTTCAGGTTGGCAGTCAGCTCGCCATTGGCCACCTCGCGAATGGCCAAAGTGACGGGCTTATCCTCCAGGGCAACGCCGCTGGACTCGGCCTCAATGGCAATCTGCCGGGCCCGGCGGGCCACTACGTTCACCAGAAGGTAGCGGCTGGGAATGTGCTTCAAAAGCTCAGACATGGGGGGATACAGCATGGGAAAGGACCTCCTTCAAAATTTCCACTTCACTTTGGTTTTCATAACGGCAGGCTGCGGCCTCCGGGCCGCCCTGCAAAATGGCCTCTACCTGGGCCACGCATACATCTACCTGGTCGTTGACCACCAGGTATGTATAGTGGGGGGCCTGGGCCAGCTCCCAGTGGGCCTGCTTCAGCCGGGCTTCCACCTTGTCCGGCGGGGTATCTCCCCGAGACTCCAGACGGCGGCGGAGCTCTGCCAGACTGGGTGGGGCCAGGAACACCATCACTGCCTGGGGCAGCTTCTCCAGAACCTGAAACGCGCCATTGGGCTCCACATCCAGCAGCACGGTGCCGCCCCGGTCCAGCACCCGGCGCACAGGCTCTGCTGGGGTGCCGTAATAATCTCCGCTGGCATAGTGGTTATACTCCAGCAGAGCCTGTCCGGCAATCATCCCCTCGAACTGAGCCGGTGTGATGAAATGGTAGTGCACACCATCCCGCTCTCCGCCTCTGGGCTGCCGGGTGGTGGCGGATACCGAGAAAAAGAAATCCGGGTGCCGCTCCAGAATTTGGCGAATCACTGTACTTTTCCCTGCCCCGGAGGGGCCGGAGAGAATGATCAGCTTTCCCTCACTCATGGTTCTTCCTCCTCTTTCGTCTCCTCTGTCCGCCCGTTGGCCCGGGCCGTCAAAATCTCCGGCTGAATAGCCGATAGAATCACATGGTCCGTATCCATGATCACCACAGAGCGGGTCCGGCGGCCGAAGCTGGCGTCAATGAGCATCCCCCGGTCCTTGGCCTCCTGGATCATCCGTTTGATGGGCGCAGAATCGGGGCTCACAATGGCCAAAAGCCGGGCCGAAGAGACCATATTTCCGAATCCAATGTTGATCAGCTGCATGGCCTCACCTCATTCGATGTTCTGGATTTGCTCCCGGATCTTCTCCAGCTCCCCCTTGATCTCCACCACCACCTGGGCCAGCCGCAGGTCTGTGCACTTGGAGCCAATGGTATTGGCCTCCCGGTTCATCTCCTGGAGGAGGAAATCCAGCTTCCGGCCCACGGCGCCGCCGCTAGCCAGCATGGTCTCCATCTGGGCCAGGTGACTGCGGAGCCGGACCGTCTCCTCATCCACCGCCACTTTGTCGGCAAAAATTGCCGCCTCCTGGAGAATCCGGCTTTCATCCACGGCCGTGCGCTCCAGGACCTCCTGCATCTTGGCCTCCAGCCGCGCCCGGTAATCGGCCACAGTCTGAGGAGAATCTGCCTCCACCCGGGCCACCAGGTCCAAAATCCTCTGTCTGCGGCTGCGCAAATCCGCTTCCATGGCAGCGCCCTCCGCCCTTCGCATGGCGTCAAAGGCAGCCAGGGCCTTGTCCACCACCTGAAGCAGGGCCGAAAGAAGCTGGTCCTCGTCCTCCCTGGGCTTTTCCACCAGGAACACCTCCGGCAGCCGGGAAAGGGCGGCAGCGCTGATGTCATCCCGGACGCCGTAGTCCTCCACCATGGTGCGCATGGCCTGGAGATATCCCTCCAGCACCGGCCGGTTCAGGCTCACCTGCACCAAATCACCGGCAGCAGCGCCTGCGGAGATGAACACATCCACCTTTCCCCGGGCCACCGCAGCCTTCACACGTTGCTTCACCCCGTCCTCTGCAAAGGTCAGGCTCCGGGGCAGTTTGACGGTGCAGTCCAAATATCGGTTGTTCACTGCCCGTAGCTCCACAGTAAATTCCCGGCCCATTACGGTTTCCACCGCCCGGCCATAGCCGGTCATACTCTTTATCAAGGTCATGATTCCCTTCTCATTATGAATTTTCCGAAACGCCAGAGCTGCCTCCGGCAAAGGAAGAAACGGTATACAAGAGCCTGCCGCCCTTTCGCCGCCGGTCCATCCAGACTGCCGGAGTCAGACCCAGGGCAAACCCAATTGCTCCGCCAGGGCCTCCCGCCAGGGCGTAGCCTCCCAGCAAAAACAGCACCGGCAGCAGATACACCGCAGCAGCAGCCCCCAGCACCTGGCAGGAGGCGGACTCCACCACCACCCGGTCCCCGGGCTTGGCCCCTATGGGGTTATAAGCCCGGACCAGCACCGTCTGGGCGTTGGTGCAACCGCCACAATGTCCGCAGTCGCCGCTGCAGGCAGAGGCCCGCCTACAGGCAACCTCTGCCGTGCCATCGGGGTACAAGGCCCGGACTGTCACAATCTGTTCCACAGCTTATTCTCCCGTTTCCGCCTCCGACGGCTCCGTGGTGTCCGCAGAGAGCATCACGGTCACATTGTATTTATTGCCATACGCCCCAACCCGGTCTGTACCGTTGATGGTGAAGGACAGGGGCAGCGTATAAGTCCCGGCTTTTGCCCCGGTAAAGTCTACCGTGGCGGTCACGTCCTCTGCCGTCAGAGTCTCCAGCTGCGAGGCTGGCCCCCGGAAGGTCACATCCAGCATCTGGGTCAAAATATCCGCCCGCATGCCCTCGGGCACTTGAATCTTCTCAATTTGGTCCCGGGTCAGGGTCAGAGTCTTGGTCATGAGTCCTCTCAGGGTCACCGTGACCTTGGCCTCTGTAACGCCGGAGCGGTTCTTCAGATTGTCCGGCAGCTTAATCTCCACAGAGACCTCCATCCCCTTGGTGGTGTCCACATCGCCCAGATTGATGCTGGTGAGAGAAATCTCCGTCACCGACTTCAGCGCCTCCTCAGAGCCGGAGATACTGATGGTAGCAGGTTCAATTTCACAGACGGCGTGGATATCCGCCCGGGCGCCGCCGCCATCCACCAGCTCCACCCGCAGGGGCACCTCTTTGATATGCTCAACCGGCAGCTCTAAGTGAATCTCCCCCGTATCCGTCTCAACATGGGGCACATCCACCGGCTCCGAATTCTCATTCATCAGAGTATAGACAAAATCCCCCACCAGGTTCTCTGTGAGGCCGGTGCGGTCTATCAGGATTCCGGCCTTGGTCACCTGGTCCACTTCATTTTTCGCACCGGAGACATGGACCGTTTCCGCGCTGAGCATCGCTTCCTCCTGGTCCAGGATCAGGCCCTCCTGCTGCTCTCCCTGAAACACCAGCTCCACCGGCACATCCTTTTCTGCAAACTCCACCGCCTCCACGGTGACGCTGGGGGTAATTCGCTTGTCCAGGCTCACATTGGTGATACCCGAGGGATACGAAACCTTATACTCCAGCTCGTATTTTCCCGGCTCCGTCACTGCCTTCAGGTCCGCCGTCACGATGATATTGGAGGAGGTCAGCCGGTTTAAATTGGCACGCTTGCCATACAGGCGCACGGACACCGTAGCATTCTCCCCCGATACCAGCATCAGCCCCCGGTCCAGGAGGGAGGTTTCATTTTCAAATACCACCGGAATTCCGGTATAATTCTGATCCGCCTCCGGGCTCACAGTCGTGACCACATAGAGCCACAGCCCCATCGCCACAATGAAGGACAGCAGCAGGGTAGGAAGCTTACTTTTCATTGCTCTCATCCTTTCCGGCCTTTCCCTTAAACCAGCGGCCCGGTAGACGAACCTTTTTCCCCTTGCCCTCCTCTTCTGCCGGAGCCAGCTCATTGGTGAGCAGCCGCTGCAGGGTCTGGGGAGCCAGGTGCCGTTTCAGCATACCGCCCACAGCCACAGAGATGGTGCCGGTTTCCTCAGAGACAATCACCACCACCGCATCGGTGAGCTCACTGACGCCTACACCAGCCCGGTGGCGGGTGCCCAAGTCGGCGCTCAGATGGTGGTTCTCCGAAAGGGGCAGAACACAGCCCGCCGCCGCCACACGTCCATCGCGAATCACCATAGCGCCGTCATGAAGCGACGCATTGGGAAAGAATATGTTCCGTATCAGCTGCTCCGAAACCCGGCCGTCAATGAGGGTTCCGGTTTTAAAATATTCATCCAGGCGGCTGGCCCGCTCAAACACCATAAGCGCGCCCACCTTCTCCCGGGCCATGGCCTCGCAGGCCATCACCGTTTGTAAAATGACGTCGTTGATTTCCTTCGTCCGCTCCCTGGGGCTGAGCACCTCCTTCAAACTGGCGCCGCCCACCTTCTCCACCGCCCGGCGGAGCTCTGGTTGAAACAGCACCACCAGAGCAATCAGTCCCAGCTCCAGGACCCGGTCCAGGAGAAAATTCAGGACGTGAATCTCCAGCAGATCCGTCACCCAAGACAGCAGAAGAAGAAGCACCACCGCCTTGGCAATCCGAGCCGTGCTACTGCTGCGAATCAGTTGGATTCCCTGATACACCAAAAAGGTCACCAATGCAATATCTACCATATCCGCCAGCTGCATCGTCCGCAGGAGACGAAGAAACTCATTCAAATTTTCAAGCAGTGTCTTCATCTATGATACTCCCTTCTGACTGTCACGCAGCCGAATATCTGAATGAAGCCGTGGTGGCAAAATCCCTTGCCAACCGGTATACAAAGACCATATTATCCTTGTAATTATAGCGGATGCCGCCTCCAATAGCAAGGGAAAATTAGAAAAAAGCGGGACACGCCAAATAAAAATCTCTTTCCAGGACGGCAAAACGAGAGGCCTCCTGATGGAGCAGCTTCCGGTTCCCCCCGTCTCAAGCACAGTCGGTCCAACACGAAGGGGGCCTGCTGCAAAGCCAAACCGTCACTGCCAAATACCACAAAATCTTGTGCATAGTGCTAAGCTTTGCACAATATCTTGTGGGATAAGCCTTGACTCGTCCGCTTTGCAGCAGGCCCCCGACCTTCTGCGCTTATTTTTCAACGATCTCCAGAATCTCCATGGGGCAGCTCTTCACGCAGATGCCACAGGCAATGCACTTGCTTGCCGTGCCGCCGGAAACGGCAGGGGGAACGATGACATGGAAGGGGCAGACCTCCGCGCATTTTCCGCAGCCCGTGCAGAGCTTTTTGTTGATCATGTACACACCCGTCTTGGGATTCTGGGTAATGGCGCCAGCCTCACAGGCTTTGGCGCACTTGCCGCACTGGATGCAGGTCAGAGGCTTCGGAGCCCCGTTCTTCTCCACCACCTGGATGCATGCCTTGTCCTGATGAAACTCCTTGTAGAAGGCCTGGGAACAAGCCCGGACACACTCCAGACATGCCATGCAGGCGGCTCCTTTTTTGACCGAAACTTTCTTCATTGCCAGTCTCCTTCTCTTTTTTTCAACGGTTCCATTATACAAGGTTCCGTTCGAAATAGCAACCCAGATTCCGATTTTTCCCGGTAAAATTACAGCCCTTTTCCGCAGTCTCCCATTTTTGTTCCAGCAGATCTCCAGGGAACCGGCTTTTCCATAGGCTCCTTCGGCAAAATGCGCCCCAATCTGTCACGGATTTCCCCCCGGCTCCCGTATGAAAGCTTCAAAATCTGCAAATACTACCCCAGTCAGAACGGAAAGGAGGAAATTCTGTGAAAAAAGCATGGATTGTAGCCACAGCTCTGGTCCTGACTGCCCTGCTCCTCACCGGCTGTGACAATGGCAACGTCTCCGGTCGGAATGACGGCGTCGTGGACGGCACCAACGGCACCAGCGTAGCCACCCTGCCCACCATGGGGGAGAGTCAAAATCCCAGCCAAGCCACAGGGGAAAGCACCGGCGCCACCGGAAACGGCGGTAACTCTGACGAAACCGGAAGCAACAGCGCTACCGGCGAGACCGGAAACAGCGGCGCCACCGATGGAACGGGCTCCGCCATAACCGGACAATCACCGGGGGCCAATCGGTAACCGCAGCATTTCAAATGTGCAGCCAGTCGGGGACGGAGCCTCTCTGCCGTGTCAATCTCGGCAAAGGGTGCACACCGGCCCCGACCGTTTTTTACAGAACTGCCTGCCCGGCTTCCTCCCAATGATAAACACATGGGTCCAGGTTGTACGTCCAGCTGTCTTCCACTTTCTGGAACCCATACCGGTCCAGCAGCCCATCCGGCTCTGCGTCTGTCCGCCAGATGCTCAGGGTGCGGTGTCCCCATCTGCGCAGGCAGCTGACCGCCTGGCCCAGAAGCTGGTCCTCCAACCCCATGTCCCGGCAGGATTCCAACAGGTAGAGTCTGGCGATTCGCCCCCTCTCCCGGTCCAGGCTCACAAGGCCTACCCCATCCCCATCCAGGATGGCCAAAAAGGAGCGGCTATATTCCGGCGGCTGGGGCAGGCCCTGGGGCAATGTCCCTTCCAGGGGGCGGTACCACAGATTGCGGCTCTTCCCTGGTTCCCGATGGGCGCTCAAGCCCTCCGGCAGGTGGCTGCTGTCATTCAGAAATTCATAAGTAAAGGTTTGCCCGTCCCAAAGCAGCTTGGACACCGCCGTATTGTCACAGTAGGGAACCTGGCTGGCATCCCGGCGAAAAAACAGCTCCATGAGCACTCCCCGCAGAACGGCGCTGTGGCAGAAAATGGCGATGGTCTTCCCCGGGAATCGGGCCGCAGCGGCTTGCATGCCCCGGATAAACCGCCCGGTGTACTCTGCAAACCGCTCCCCGCCCTCTATGTGCCAGGAGACCGGGTCCTTCCGGAAGCAGGTTATGGCCTCTGACTCAAACCGCTCCAGATAGCCGAAGGGCAGGTCCTCCCACCGGCCCAGGCGGATTTCCCGAAAGGCAGGATCCCGATACAGGGGCAGCTTCTGGGGAACATACACCGCCCGGGCAGTGAGGCTGGTCCGGGTCAGGTCGCTGGCAAAGCAGGCGTCCACCGGAATCTCCCGGAACCGCCGTGCCAGGGCCTCCACCTGCCGGAAGCCAGTGGGTGTCAACATGCTGTCATATTGGCCATGAATGCGCCGGAAGGCGTTCCCCTCCGCTTCCCCATGGCGCACCAGATATATGGTCGTCATAGAATCCCTCACATTACGATAATATATTTCCCCAGATCTTTTCTCATCTTCTCCGCCGCCTGCCGGGCGCAGGACACATAGTCCCGCCCATCGCCTCCGGTCTTTTTCCAGGCGCTCAGGAGGCTCCGGGCCGCACAGACAATTGCCCCGTGGCCAAAGCGGTCAAAGGCATACTGGACGTTTTTGGCCGTACCTCCCTGGGCTCCGTAACCCGGAACCAGGAAAAACATCCGGTCATACTTGGCACGCAGACTTTTCAGAAGCTCCGGATAGGGCGCGCCCACCACAGCCGCCACCTGGGAATAGCCGCAGGCCCCATAGAGCTCCCCACCCCACCGATTCACCAAATCTGCCATGGCGGTGTGCACCAGGCGGCCCCCGGTGAGTAAATCCTGGACCTCCACCGAGGAGCGGTTGGAGGTCTTGACCAGAACAAACAGGCTCTTCCCCCCGTCCCGGCAATAGGGCAGGAAGGGCTTGACGCTGTCGCCGCCCAAATAGCCGTTGATGGTCACAGCGTCACAGGGATAGGGCTGATACCCCAGCCCCGCCTCCTCCACCGTGCCAAAGGCTGCCCGGGCGCAAAGCTCCGCCGTCCCGGGCACGTCGCCCCGCATACTGTCCAGCAACACATAATACCCCAGTTCCCGTGCGAAGCCCAAAACCTCCTGCATCGCTTCCACCCCGGAACTGCCCAAGGCGTCAAAGCAGGCGCTCTGCACCTTCACCGCAGGCACTACATCCCGCAGGCCCTCCAGCAGCTCCCGGCAAAACCGGCTGTAAGCCGCAGCGGCAGCAGCCGGCGTCACACCCAGCTCCCGCCGGGCCTCCTCCAGCAGATACCCGGGCACCACCTCCGGCGTTGGGTCCAGCCCTACCATGGTGGGATTTTTGAGGACGCGGATTTTTTCCTGCAACACATCAATGGACATATCGATTCCCCCTGACGGCGTTTGCCTCTTTTTATCTGATTATAGCAGAAATGGGGAAAAATTTGAAGTCCCATATCCATCCAGTCCGGCGCGGCAGGACGGAAAAAGGAAATGCTGCTGCCCTGCCATCCAGTCACGGCAAATCCATGAAGCGGGGCCTGCCGCAAAATTTGCATTTTGTGACAGGCCCCTGCTGCTAGGTGAATGATTGAGAGAAATTCAGTTTACAGACCCCGGAACCGAATGGCCAAGGTGGCCGCCTGGGCCCGGGTGGCGGAGCCGCCGGGGGACAAAACTGTGCCGGTGATCCCGCGGATGAGACCGGTGGCCACTGCCCAAGACATGGCCTCTTTGGCATAATTGCTAATTTTTCCGGCATCGCCATAGCCGCTCAGCTCACTCCGTGCAGAAACATCCATGCCCAGGTAAGTGGCATAGCGGTACAAAATAGAGGCAATTTGCTCCCGAGTCACCGGCGCGTTGGGATCAAAGCGGTCAGCTGTTTTCCCCTGGACAATTCCGTTGGCGGCTGCCCAAGTGATTGCATCGGTATACCACCGGTCAGGGGCAACATCCCGGAAGGGATTCTCCGTCTCCACTTCCGGTGTACCTGCCATTCGGTGCAGAACGGTCACCATTTCCGCCCGGGTCAGTGTCTTCTCGGGGCTGAAGGTGGTGGCGCTGGTGCCCCGGAAGAAGCCCAGGGTCAAAGCTGCTTCCATACTGTCCCTGGCCCAATGATTGCCAATGTCGGTGTAACGGCCAACCACGTCCGGATCAATTACTGTGACGGTGACGGCCTTCCGGTAATCGTTGAAACCGGCGCAAACCTGCACTTCTCCTGGCTTCAGGCCGCGGATCACGCAAGAGCTGCTGTCGGATTCCACAATCTCTGCCACCGTGTCATCGGAAAGCAACCAGGACGCTTCCACACCGAAGGGATGCTCCGCTACATTTTCCACGGTCATCGTATCCCCAGGCCGCAGGAATACCGTATCCGGCTTCAGATCAACCCAATCCAGGAGATATTCACCACCCTGGATCTCATACGCCGAGACATTGCCTGCATAGTCATAGCCCAGATACATAAACTTGGAATTTTCGTTAAAGGGATAGAACCCACTGTCCCCGATGCCAAGCTCGCCCTTAGCCGGCGTGTTAGACGCATAGGTACTGGTGAAGATCATGCCCATCCATTTTCCAGACTCCTCGTCATAATCCAGGCTGATGCTCATTTCGTAGTCCATAAACCAGTACTCATTCATCTTCGTGACCACATGGTACATGCCGTCGTATTCTTCTCCTCCGAACTCGTCAGCCATGATGTTGCGGTCTGTGAAGATGAAGCTCTCCGGACTCACAGGCGCAGATGTGTCAATGTACAGCGTGAATGTAACCGTATCGTTGGCATTTGCCGTTGCGGATTCATATTCCGGAATGACCCGGGCCTGGATGGAAACCCAGGTATTCTCCTCCAGCAGGCAATTGCCGGTATCATAGTACGTATAATCCGTCACGCCGTCCTCGTCCCAGTCCAGCTCCACGAGCGGATACAGCCACTCCAGAGACAGGGCGTCTTCCGCAAAGGCTCCGCCGTATACCACAGTACTGTAGGTATCGCTGTAATAGGTCTTCGATACAAATTCCGTGGTCTGGTCCATCAGCACCTTGCCCGTGGACAGGTCAGTCACTGTGTAGTGAATGGCCTTGGCGTTTCGCTTCAGGCCCAGGCCCAAATTCAGATCGTCCATGACGCCATCGCCATTGGGAGAAATACCGGCATTCTCCGAGTAGAAGGGCATATATCCCATCTTCGGAAGATCCGGCAGATCGCCAACCGGCACCTTCTCATTGCCCCGGTCTCTACTGTCTCCCAAATAGTGTTCCTGGGTAAAGCCAGCCAGCTCCTCTGTGGAATAGGCGGGCACAGACGTCCAGATGGCATTGTGGAACTGGTCGGCGGTGGTGTACGCATGCTCACCGCCCAGGAGTGTGTCATAGGTCCCCTCTTCCAGGACCGGCCCCTCGCCAAAGTCGCCGTAGAAGGCCAGGAACGGAACACTCAGATTGGGCGTGCTGTCGCTCAGCAGCTGCACAAACCCCTCCACGTAGGAGCCATAGGGGAACCGCTCATCGATATACGCCCGGTCAGCATCCGACAGGGTCACCGTCACTGTGACATCGGCAGTTGCGTTGGCCGGTACCGTAACCTGACCATTTTGGGCATTGCTGACCACCTGGGCATCCAGCTCCCTGGCATGGCTGGATACCAGATACGTTACCTGATTCTGTTTGATCTGCCCACCTTGGGCCACCTGGCCCAGGACGGTGGTATCCAGGGTGTAGGTCTTTTGGGTATCCGAGAAGTTCACCACTTGGAAGGTCATGGAATAGGTACCAGTGCGATCCGGATCATCCCCCAGCTCCAGCTTGGCTTTGTTGGTGTCTTTCACCTGAATATAAGCCTGAGAAGCAATGGCTGCCGCCGCATTGGCTAACCCTGCGCCCTGGCGGCGGACCGGATAATACACCCCGTGGGCTTCATCCAGGATGGGAGTCGCAGTACTCATCAGCAGGCAGTTAACTGCATGTGCCAGCTGGTCCTCGTCCATGTCCGTAGTCTTCAGATACTGCTTCACCAGTGCCACCGTGGCAGCAACCGCCGGAGAGGACATGGAGGTACCAGAGGCCACTGCGAAATAGTCCCCATAATACGCAGAAAATACATTGCCGCCAATGCCGGTGATCTCAGGCTTCAGAGTGAGACCGTCGGTGGGACCCCAAGAGGAGAAGCTAGACACCTCACCGGCAGTGGCTGAGGGATTCCAGAGATCATCCACCCGCAGCAGGTCCCCCTCCGGGTCCTGTTGCAGCATCCACTGATATTGCTCCTGGTCAGTCGATGCTACGGGTACATCAAATTGGGTCAATTCATAGTGATATTCTTCCCCATCCATGGGAGTCGGATCATAGAGCAGGACTCCTGCGGCCTTTGCCGCCGCTGCCGCAGAGACGATGCTGTCGGCATTGCCGCCCTCAAAGGGGACAAACACCAGCTTCCCCTGGGCCTCCTCCAAAGAATCCGTAAACAGCAGCACCTGAGAAACCAGTCTGTCCCGGAATCCCATTCCCTCTGGCACATCCTCATACTCCGTATAGCTCAAAAACTGCCGCATATCAAAGCGAGGATTGTACCAGCTGATCGAGTTCCCCTGGAAGCAAATTTCATGGCTGTTTTCTGCACTGGCTACCGTCAGGACCGAGTCAAAGGTACCCGGCATGCCCAAGGTACCGGTGGAGACAGAGCTGGATTCCACCATATCGCCGCCCCAGTAGCTGTTATAAGCCGTGGAAGCGTCATTGCCAGCGGAGACCACCACATTGATGCCGGCCGCGTAAGCGGCATCATATACCTCTGTCACCCCTTCGTAGTACACAGGGCCACAGGACGAGCCCAGGGAGAGGTTGGCGCAGTCCACACCCAGAAGGATGGCGTCTTCCATGGCAGACACCAGATAATCCAGATAGCAGTTGCCGTTGTTGTCAAAGACCTTCATCACCACCAGCTGCGCCTCCGGGGCAATGCCCATGGAGTCCATCTGGAACTCTTCCTTGGCCTCATCCACCAGATTGCCGGCTACAATTCCGGCCACGTGGGTGCCGTGGCCAAACATGGTCTCGTCATCGGAGCCAAAATTGGCCTCCCCATCGCCATAGTTGTAGCCATAGGGAATCTTGCTGCTGTAATACACCTGATCTGCCGTCAACCCTTCCGTCAGGGTCTCTGCATGCAGCACATTGGCGGCCAGAATGTCCCCAATGGCAGCTTTGTCCAAGGCAACCAGGCTCTGATCCTTGGGCTCAATGGTAAAGGAAGAGTTCTCGAAGCACAGGCCTGTGTCGATGATGGCTACGCTCATACCCTGTCCCGCGTACCCCAGGTTCCAGGCTCCAGTTGCCCCCATGAGGGGGGCGGTGTACTTCAAATTGGGAGAAATCCCACCGCTTACCGTTGTTGCATGAATCTCGGGAATGGCATAGCTGGGCATCAGGAATGCCTGTTTCACACCATCCATTCGGTTGATAGCCGCCAGATCTGCGTACTTCACGGTGGCAGAAACGGCGTTGGTCAGAAGTGTGAAGTTCTCGGAAACCTGAATGTCGTATCCCAGCTTCCGGCCAATGGATTGCGCCATCACCTGCTGCTGCTTTTTCACAGCCTGCATGGCGTTGCGTTCCGCCGCTCCCAGTTCCTGGCCCAAATGTACCTGCATGGTGTCCATCTGACTGACGGCGTCTGCCTCAAAGGTAATCATCACTCTGACCATAGTAGAAGGCGCATAGGGTTCCGCCAAGAGGCTGAGCTTCTGACCATCTTCTACCTGGACGCCGCTTAAAATTTCCTGAACAGCCTGGGAATAAGCAGCGGCCTCTTTGGCGTCAAATTCCTGGCAGGTCACAGCGGAGCCGTCTTCTGTGGTGAGATATCCGGCGTCACTGTCTGAGAGCGCAGCCAGTTCCTTGGCCTCAGCAGCGGAGAGAATGCGCCCTGTAACATACATGTCATAGCTGGCAACCCGGGTAAATTGTTTTCCCCCTTCCCCCTGATAGATATATGTATATCCAACAGGGACAAACGTAGTCTCATTGGCTTTGGCATACACGCAATGTTCCGTGCCTGGGCGTTCCCCCACCGGATGTGGGGATGCTTGCGCCCCAGCTGGCCCGGCCATGCACAGGGCCAGCGCGGCACAAAGGACCAAAGCAAAGACTTTCCTCATCTGCCTTCTCATAGTTTGGTACCTCCTCAAAGTATTTTTATTATCACGCCGCAAGCCGAAGCAGGCGGCACAACAATCCAAAAGTCAAGCATTACGCTGCATTGATTTCCACGCGCTCTATGCTCGATTTAATGTGCTTCAAGTATAGCAGGTCAAAAGTACCACGTCAACCACAATCTGAATTTTTTGACAACCTTAAGCAACCATCCATGCCCCCTGTCAGGTCCGCCGGTGGATATCCTATGCACAGTGGGCTTGGCTTTATCCGAATGCAAAAAAGAAAACCCGGTAGAGGAGTCTCTACCAGGGTGTGTGTTTGGGCTACGAATTCATGCATCTCAGTCACAAATGCGACTATGCCTGCAGGGGCTATCTCAAAGTCCCCGTTCATTCAGGCCTCAAAATGATTCCATTTCCGCTTCACCAGCAAAGGCCGCGCGGAAGGTCAGGGCTGGGCGCTGCTCAGTCAAGGACACATCGTAGAGCTGCACCGGTGCCCCGGCGTCACACTGGAAGCAGAAAAAAATCCGATTGGCGCACAGCGCCACAGGATAAAAAACCGAATCCTCCCCCAGCTCTGCCATATCGGGCCACAGAACCTCCCGCCAGGATGCGCCGGCATACAGCGTCACGGCAGGCGCCTCCGGATCATGGCCCCCAAACAGGTTGGATTCCACAACGTATTCGTCATTCAAAATGGGGGCCGTACTGTTGGGCAGCTGGGCGTCCATCCACCTTTGCTCCGTGCAGTCTGTCAAATTCCTCTGGTAATAGCCGTCGCCTTCTACAAAACGGCAGAGGCTAACGCCCTTTCAATATGCACCCGTCAGATCCAGGCCGGACATACCGCAAATTTCCTCCAGGGTCCCCGCTGCCGGGCGGTACAGAGACTGCCCCCCCATCGGCCTGGGAGAGAAATCCACAAGATCAATATGCTGAACCTGAGAAAGAAAAATGATTGCACACATCAAACGCTCCGCATTCTATTCCGCTGGATGTACCTCCTAACCGAACAGCCCCAGTGGTAACCATCATGGGTAAGCCGGGAAAAAAATGCCATCTCAGAAGACAATTTTCGCATTTCTGCCTTCATCCTTTCGCCTCTTAATGACCGTTTTTCTGTCAAGCATAATTGCAAAGCATCCCAGCAGAAAATCTGCTGGGATGCTGAAGTTCGGGCTATGAATTAGTCGATCTCGGTGACAACACCAGAGCCAACGGTACGGCCGCCCTCGCGGATAGCGAAGCGGAGGCCCTTCTCGATGGCGATGGGGGTAATCAGTTCTACAGACATCACCACGTTATCACCGGGCATGCACATCTCAGTGCCCTCGGGCAGGGAGATGATGCCGGTCACGTCGGTGGTACGGAAGTAGAACTGGGGACGGTAGTTGTTGAAGAAGGGAGTGTGACGGCCGCCTTCTTCCTTGGACAGGACATAAACCTGGCCCTTGAACTTGGTCAGAGGATGGATGGAGTTGGGCTTCGCCAAAACCTGGCCACGCTCAATGCTCTTCTTGTCGATGCCACGCAGCAGAGCGCCGATGTTGTCGCCGGCTTCTGCGTAGTCCAGCAGCTTGTGGAACATTTCGATGTCGGTGACGACGGTGTTCAGCTTGTCTTCACGCAGACCAACGATTTCCACAGGCTCGTTCTTCTTCACAACGCCACGCTCCACACGGCCGGTAGCCACGGTGCCACGACCGGAGATGGTGAAGACGTCTTCCACAGGCATCAGGAAGGGCTGATCGGCCTTCCGGTCGGGAGTGGGGATATAGTTATCCACGGCGTCCATGAGCTCCTTGATGCAGGCATACTCGGGAGCGGCGGGATCGGTGGAGTCGGACACCAGAGCGTTCAGAGCGGAGCCCTTGATGATGGGGATTTCGTCGCCGGGGAACTCGTAGTAATCCAGAGTCTCGCGGACTTCCATCTCAACCAACTCCAGCAGCTCCTCGTCGTCCACCTGGTCGCACTTGTTCAGGAACACAACGATAGCGGGCACGCCCACCTGACGGGCCAGGAGCAGGTGCTCTTTGGTCTGAGCCATGGGGCCGTCGGAAGCAGCGATTACCAGGATGGCGCCGTCCATCTGTGCAGCGCCGGTGATCATGTTCTTGATATAGTCGGCGTGACCCGGGCAGTCCACATGGGCATAGTGCCGCTTCTCGGTCTCGTACTCCACGTGAGCGGTGTTAATTGTGATACCACGCGCCTTCTCCTCGGGAGCCTTATCGATGGAGTCATAGGCCTCGAACTTGGCCTTGCCGGAGAAGGCCAGGTACTTGGTGATGGCAGCGGTCAGGGTAGTCTTGCCGTGGTCAACGTGGCCAATGGTGCCAATGTTGACATGGGGCTTGGTTCTTTCAAATTTCTGCTTAGCCATTGAAAAGTCCTCCTGTTACTATTTCTGGTAGATGAAATAAAATAAGTGACATGTTACAGCCCGAACTGCCTCTATCCTACTACAGATTTGGCAGAAAGGCAAGAAAAATTTATCCGCGGGCCCGCTTGGAGACGATCTCCTCGCTCTTGGACTTGGGCAGCTCCTCGTAGTGGCTGGGCTCCATGGAGTACTGGCCGCGGCCCTGCGTCTTGCTTCTGAGGTCGGTGGCGTAACCGAACATCTCAGCCAGAGGCACGTTGGCGTCAATCTGGGTGGCCCCATTGCGGGGGATCATACCCAAGATGCTACCCCGGCGGGCGGAGATATCGCCAATGACATCGCCCATATAGTCGTCGGGCACTACCACAGCGACCTTCATGATGGGCTCCAAAATAGCGGGATTTGCCTTCCGGCAGGCCTCCTTAAAGGCCATGGAGCCGGCAATCTTAAAGGCCATTTCAGAGGAGTCCACCTCGTGGAAGGAGCCGTCAAACAAGGTGACCTTCACATCCACCACAGGGAAGCCAGCCATGACGCCGGCCTGCATCGCGCCTTGGATACCGGCATCCACCGCAGGAATATACTCCTTGGGAATGGCGCCACCCACCACGCTGTTGATGAACTCATAGCCCTTGCCGGGCTCATTGGGCTCCACATGGATTTTAACGTGACCATATTGGCCCTTACCGCCAGACTGGCGGGCATACTTGGTGTCCTGATCCACGGCCTTGCGGATGGTCTCCTTATAGGCAACCTGGGGAGCGCCTACATTGGCCTCCACCTTAAACTCCCGGAGGAGCCGATCCACGATGATCTCCAGATGCAGCTCGCCCATACCGGCGATGATGGTCTGCCCGGTTTCCTCATCGGTGTAGGTCTTAAAGGTGGGATCTTCCTCAGCCAGCTTGGCCAGGGCAATGCCCATCTTCTCTTGGCCGGCCTTGGTCTTCGGCTCAATGGCCACCCGGATCACAGGCTCGGGGAAGACCATGGACTCCAGGATAATGGGGTGGTTCTCATCGCAGAAGGTGTCGCCAGTGGTGGTGTTCTTCACACCCACAGCTGCAGCGATGTCGCCGGAGTACACCATGTCGATGTCCTCCCTGTGATTGGCGTGCATTTGCAGAATCCGGCCCAGACGCTCTCTGGCGTGCTTGGTGGAGTTCATCACGGTCGTGCCCTTGGCCAGAGTGCCGGAGTATACCCGGAAGAAACACAGCTTACCCACGAAGGGATCTGTGGCAATCTTAAAGGCCAAAGCGGAGAAGGGAGCATCGTCCGAGGCAGGACGGAAGTCCTCCTCGTCGGTTTCGGGGTTGATGCCCTTGACGCCCTTTTTATCCAAGGGAGAGGGCATATAGTCCACCACTGCGTCCAGCATTTCCTGAACGCCCTTGTTCTTGTAAGAGGAGCCACAGGTGACAGGAACCATGGTGTTGTCAATGGTGGCCTTCCGAATGGCTGCTTTGACCCGGTCCATGGGAATCTCTTCACCGGCCAGGTACAGCTCCATGATTTCGTCGTCCACCTCGGACACGGCTTCCATCAGCTTCTCCCGGTATTCGCTCACCAGGTCCTCCATACCGGCAGGAATCTCTTCCTCCCGCATGTCCTTACCCAGCTCATCGTAGAACACGTAGGCCTTCATCTTCAAGAGGTCAATCACGCCCTTGAAATCAGCCTCCGCGCCGATGGGAAGTTGAATGGGAACCGCATTGCACTTCAGCCGGTCGTGCATCATATCCAGCACGCGGTAGAAGTTTGCACCCATGATGTCCATCTTATTGACGTACACCATCCGGGGAACCTTGTACTCGTCGGCCTGACGCCACACGGTCTCGGTCTGCGGCTCGACACCACCCTTGGCGCACAGAACCGTCACGGAACCGTCCAGGACACGCAGGGACCGCTCCACCTCCACGGTGAAGTCCACGTGACCCGGGGTATCAATGATGTTAATCCGGCAGCCCTTCCAGAAGCAGGTGGTAGCAGCGGAGGTAATGGTGATGCCGCGCTCCTGCTCCTGGGCCATCCAGTCCATAGTAGCCGACCCATCATGGGTTTCGCCGATTTTATAGGTCCGGCCGGTATAGAACAGGATGCGCTCGGTGGTTGTGGTCTTGCCGGCGTCAATGTGCGCCATGATGCCGATATTTCTAGTATTTTCAAGCGAGTACTGTCTTGGCATGGGGGAACTCCTTTGTTACCAGCGGAAGTGGGAGAATGCCTTGTTGGCCTCCGCCATTTTATGGGTATCCTCGCGCTTCTTCACAGATGCGCCGGTATTGTTGTAAGCGTCCATGATTTCAGCGGCCAGCCGCTCTCTCATGGTGCCTTCGCTCCGCTTACGGCTGTAAGCGGTGATCCAGCGCAGACCCATGGTCTGGCGCCGGGCGGGGCGGACTTCGATGGGCACCTGGTAGGTGGCGCCGCCCACGCGGCGGGACTTGACCTCCACAGCAGGCATGACATTTTCCATGGCCTGCTGGAAGACTTCCAGTCCGTTTTTGCCGAGCTTTTCCTCGACAATTTCAAACGCACCATAGACGACCTTCTGGGCTACGCCCTTCTTGCCGTCCAGCATGATGCTGTTGACGAGCTTTGTAACCAGAACGGAATTGTAAATGGGGTCCGGGAGAATCTCTCTCTTCGGGACGTTACCTCTTCTGGGCACTTCGCTTCCCTCCTTCATATAAAGATGATTTCATAGGTACTTCAGAAGTGTGCTTCTGTTGGTGCCTGCCAAGAGGTTTTTTACAGGTTCATCTATAAAAAACGTCATGGCAAGGCATTGCCTTGCGACAGGCGTGGAGTAGCAATCAAACTGAGGGCAGAGAGAACTTACTTCTTCGCTGCCTTGGGCCGCTTGGCGCCGTACTTGGACCGGGACTGCTTCCGGTTCTGCACGCCCTGGGTATCCAGAGTGCCGCGGATGATGTGGTAACGGACGCCGGGCAGGTCCTTGACACGGCCGCCGCGGATCAGCACCACAGAGTGCTCCTGCAGGTTGTGGCCCACACCGGGGATATACGCAGAGACCTCATAACCGTTGGTCAGACGCACACGGGCGATCTTCCGCAGAGCGGAGTTCGGCTTCTTGGGGGTGGTGGTTCTGACGGCGGTGCAGACACCTCTCTTCTGGGGGGAAGACAGGTCGGTGGTCTTGTTCTGCAGGGTGTTCAGGCCCTTCTGCAGAGCGGGAGAAGTAGACTTGTAGGTAGCCTGCTGTCTGCCCTTTCTCACGAGCTGGTTAAAAGTAGGCATTGGTTTCTCCTTTCTTTCGTTCTCGCCATGGGGCGGATTTTATATCCTCGGGAAAACCCGGAAGGATCAGGTGCCGGGGGTGATGACGGCTGCTGCCGCCGCGCCTACGTGAATGCCGCAGGCTCTGCCCAGGTCTTCCATGGTGGAGACCCAGGTACACGGTACCTGGCACTGGCTGCAGAGCTGGACAACGGAGGCGGTCAGATGGGGGTCGGCGTTTTCCGCCAGGAAGACCCGCTGGGCGCGGCCCTCCCGGAGCGCCTTTTTCAGCTGTTTGACGCCGACAACCTTCTGCTCCGTTCTCAGCTCCCAAAGCGAAGGCGGTACCTCTGGGGCTGTCTCATTCAGAATGTCCATACGAGAGTCTATTATACTCAATTATCCGGAAAAGTCAACAAATTTTACCGGGAATTTTCTCGGTTTTGCCAGATTAGTTTTCCCGTCTGCCGGGAATTCATACCAGTACAGGCAAAAATTTTGCAGCATGAAGTCAGGCAACCGCCTCCAGGCGAAGGAAGCTTCACCTGGAGGCGGCACATACCACAGGTCCAACGGCAGGCCGGCTTTTACGCCAGCTCGCTGTTCAGATAACCCTCTGACACCGTAGATTCCGGCGTAATCCCCTCCTCAAAATCCCGGTAGGCAATGAGGCCGGCACCGGCGGGGATCAGCTTGCCGATGATGACGTTCTCCTTCAGGCCAATGAGATGGTCCACCTTGCCCTTGATGGCGGCATCGGTCAGAACCTTGGTGGTCTCCTGGAAGGATGCGGCGGACAGGAAGGAATCGGTAGCCAGAGAAGCCTTGGTGATACCCAGCAGCACCGTGGAGCAGG
>ERZ772893.1169-NODE-1169-length-27804-cov-38.268262_pt1 | contig 27804 bp, 31 predicted proteins | sample MGYA00511482_ERZ772893 | MGnify/ENA primary metagenome ERZ772893 (study PRJEB29015, sample SAMEA2737687) | human gut metagenome | biome: human gut; feature: human-associated habitat; material: faeces | place: China | collected 2012 ... | reverse complement strand
CCTAAGGTAGCGAAATTCCTTGTCAGGTAAGTTCTGACCCGCACGAATGGCGTAATGATTTGGGCACTGTCTCAACAGCCCGCCCGGCGAAATTGTAGTACTGGTGAAGATGCCAGTTACCCGCAACTAGACGGAAAGACCCCATGGAGCTTTACTGCAGTTTAATACTGGGAATCGGTAATTCATGTACAGGATAGGTGGGAGACTGAGAAGCATGGCCGTCAGGTCGTGTGGAGTCACCGGTGGGATACCACTCTTGGATTGCTGGTTTCCTAACCTGCGGCCCTGAATCGGGTCGGGGGACACTGTTAGACGGGCAGTTTGACTGGGGCGGTCGCCTCCAAAAGAGTAACGGAGGCGCTCAAAGGTTCGTTCAGCACGGACGGAAATCGTGCATTGAGTGTAAACGCATAAACGAGCCTAACTGCGAGACCGACGGGTCGAGCAGTAACGAAAGTTGGAGTTAGTGATCCGGTGGTATGTGAGTGGAAATGCCATCGCTCAACGGATAAAAGCTACCCTGGGGATAACAGGCTGATCTCCCCCAAGCGTCCACAGCGACGGGGAGGTTTGGCACCTCGATGTCGGCTCGTCGCATCCTGGGGCTGTATTCGGTCCCAAGGGTTTGGCTGTTCGCCAATTAAAGCGGCACGCGAGCTGGGTTCAGAACGTCGTGAGACAGTTCGGTCCCTATCTGTTGCGGGCGTAAGAGATTTGAAGGGAGCTGTCCTTAGTACGAGAGGACCGGGATGGACGTACCTCTGGTGCACCAGTTGTCCTGCCAAGGGCATAGCTGGGTAGCTATGTACGGACGAGATAAACGCTGAAAGCATCTAAGCGTGAAACTCTCCCTAAGATGAGATCTCTCATCCTTTATGGAGTAAGGGCCCAGAAAGACGATCTGGTTGATAGGCCGGAGGTGGAAGTACAGTAATGTATGCAGCTGACCGGTACTAATAGCCCGAGGGCTTGACCTACAATAATGCAGGCAATCTAAGCCTTCTCCCATCTGACTTCTTTGTTCGGTTTTCAGGGTACAAGTGAAATAGGAAGTTGGTGCTGATTAGGGCGAGGGTCCACCCGTTCCCATCCCGAACACGGAAGTTAAGCTCGCTTCTGCTGACAATACTTGGCTGGAGACGGCCCGGGAAGATAGGTAGCGCCAACACAAAGCCCACGACTTTTGTCGTGGGCTTTGTCTTGTTTTATGATGCCTTTGCTACGCGAAGATGGCGCGGCGCGCTGTACTTCGTCTCGTGTGGATATACTGTACTGCTGCACGGGATATGCTGCTGCGAGCAAGAGAAAAATAGCTCCTATTCCATGTGCCTTGTTGTATGCAGGCCGTGCAGAAATTTGACCCACGAAGAGAACTGTAACCTTGCGACTCCGGATGCCTGGCTCTGAGGTGAGCCGGTTATTTGAGCGCAATTTCTGGATACGTTCCTTCATGGCTTAGTCGGGCGTATACTTTAGCACACAAGGAGTATTTTAGAAACCAACTACGTTACGCAAACTGCGTTATGCTGTTGGCCTATGTTAGAGGCGTTGTTGCGGATGGTAAACGTGGACTCGGCGGTAATGCGCTCGCTCTTGGCGGCGTTGTACTGGGCGGTCATGGCCAGCTCCTTCAGGCTTATCAGCACCTTGCCGTCGGTGCTGCGGATGATGTTGCCGTCCACGATATCCATATTGTATACCGCCTGACGGGTCAGAGAGGTGGAGAGTGCAGCTCAAGCTGTGTTTTTCCCATCAACATGCAGTGCAAAACAAGCTGCACTGTACATTTTACGGCCACGGGGGGATGGCTCCTCTTTTGAGACCGGTCAGGGTGTGCATTGGTTTTCGGATGTGGTTTCGGGATACGTACACCGCTGGCTCGAAGTACATACTTAAAGCGGCAAGAACTTCCTTTATGTTGTGATCGATAATGAAGCAATAAAAAAGGCAGATGTAACCGCCGAGCCGCTCTCTGATAATCAGAGCACAACACCGACTGAATCTGCCAGTATCAGTATAGCGAAGGTCTTGGCAAAGATCAATAGTCCGGATGTTTTTAAATATGTTCCGGTTGCAGGCGATACGCCATTGTCGGTTCTTGCGCTTCTGTTGCGGGTGTGGTAGGATAAACCAAATATACGTTGGGGGGCGCGAAGGATGGACATCACAATACGAAGGATGCGCAGCGGCGATGGCGATGAGCTGTATCGGCTGCTGTCAGATCCCGTGGTGATGCGCTATCTGGAGCCGCCCTATGACCGTGTGCAGACGGAAGCATTCCTGCACGATGCGGGGCTGTCCGAACCGCCTCTTGTGTACGCCGTTCAGGAGGACGAGCGCTTTATCGGATATGTCATCTATCACGAATATGATGCGGACAGTATGGAAATCGGCTGGGTACTGTTTCCGGAGTACTGGGGGCGCGGCTACGCGTCGGAGCTGACGGACCGGCTCATTGACCGGGCGCGGCAGGCACAGAAGGACGTTGTCATCGAGTGTGTGCCGGAGCAGACGGCGACGATGCACATTGCCGGCAAGAAGGGCTTCCGCAACGATGGAGTTTCCGATGGGCTGGCGGTATACCGGCTTGCAGACCGGCGCTGAATGTGGAAAGGAGCGCGGTATGGCGTTTGATTTTAAGAAGGAGTATCGGGAGTTTTATCTGCCGAAGGATCGGCCGGAGATCGTGGCGGTGCCCGCCATGCACTACATGGCGGTGCGGGGACAGGGTGACCCGAATCAGCCGGAGGGGGCGTACCAGCAGGCGATACAGATGCTGTATACCGTGGCGTACACGCTGAAAATGAGCGAGCGGGCCGGTCATGAGATCGACGGCTTCTTCGACTATGTGGTGCCGCCGCTGGAGGGCTTCTGGCAGCAGGGGCAGACCGGCACTGCGGACAAGGCGGCGTTCCGGTGGGTCTCGGTCATCCGGCTGCCGGATTTCGTGACAGAGGAGGAGCTGTGCTGGGCGAAGCAGGCCGCGTGGGAGAAGAAAAAGCTGGACTGCGGCGCGGTGGAGTTCCTGACGGTGGAGGAGGGGCTGTGCGTGCAGTGCATGCACCTGGGACCCTTCGACACGGAGGCGGAGACGGTGGCAAGGATGGACAGCTTTCTGGCGGAAAAAGGATATGTGAACGACCTGTCAGAGACCCGTATGCACCACGAGATCTACTTGTCGGACGCGCGGCGCGTGATACCGGAGAAGTGGAAAACGGTGATACGGCACCCCATCCGCAGGGGATGAGATACATAAGCAGCCATATACAAAGGAGATCCGGAACATGACAGAAAAATGCGGAGAAGTGGTGATCCGTGACGCGGTGCCGGCGGACGCGGAGCGGATACGGGAGATATACGACCACTACGTGCGGCACACGGCCATCAGCTTCGAGTACGAGATGCCGACGCCGGAGGAGATGCGGGAGCGGATGCGCCGGACCATGGCGCGGTTCCCCTACCTGGCGGCGGAGCGGGACGGTGTGGTGCAAGGCTACGCCTACGCGGGGCCCTTCAAGGAGAGGGCGGCCTATGACTGGTGCTGTGAGCTGTCCATTTATCTGGCGCAGGACGCCCGGAAGTGCGGCATGGGGCGGCGTCTCTACGCCGCCATGGAGGAGCGGCTGCGGGACATGGGTGTGCTGAACCTCTACGCCTGCATTACCTGTCCGGACCAAGAGGATGAGTACGTGACGCGGAACAGCATGGAGTTCCACAGTCATCTGGGCTTCCGGCAGGTGGCTGGAGTTCCGCAGCTGCGGCTACAAGTTCGGGCGTTGGTACAACATGATCTGGATGGAGAAAATGATCGGAGAGCACCGGCCGGATCAGCCGCCGGTGGTGCCGTATCCGGAGACAAGGGGCGGGACGGTCCGGACGGTGCGCGGCTGGAGCTGATGCACCGGCCAGAGTTGGCCGATGCAGGCAGCGCGGCTGCGCCCATACGGCGTTTTCTCTGGAGAGCCGCGAGACGGTGGATGCGTTGACCCAGCGACTCCGCGGAGACGGCTATGCGGTGGCCAGCGAGCCGCAGGTCACGGGGGACGGCTATTATGAGGGCTGTGTCGCCGGACCGGAGGGACTCCTTGTGGAACTGACGGTGTAAGAAAAAGAGCTGTATATAACCGCGAAAGCGGTCATATACAGCTCTTTCTGCATCAATGAGGGCCATGAGACGGCGGGGGGCATCAGGCGTGACGGCGCAGGGAGAGAATACCGGCACAGGGGGAGAGCGGTTCGAACTGCATTTGTGGGAAGAAGCATTTCATTTCATCGAAAACGAAATAGGTCTCATCGGCATCCCACAGGTCACCAGCATGGAGACGGCACACCTCCAGCGCGGCTCTGGAAGGGAAAGCCACGTCACCGATATAGAGGCAGCCGCCCTCCCGCAGCAGGGAAAGAAGGCTGCGGATAAAATCCACTTTTTGCCGGTCCGTCAGGTGATGCAGCGAGTAGGTGGCAACGATGGCATCGTAGGTGCGCTGTGTCAGTGGTGTGGAAAGCCCCTGTGAGAAGTCGCCGCAGAAAAGAGTGGCCTTCGGCATTCTGTCTTGCGCCAGACGGAGCATCTGCGCGGAAAAGTCCTGCCCATAGATGCGGCAGCCCTGGGCATAGAGCGCGGCGCTCAGTGTGCCGGTGCCAAAGCCAATGTCCAACACATCCTTTGCACCCTGAGAGAGAACATTGCGGCAGATCGTATCCAGAATGTCACGATATCCCGCGAAGGGATAGCGATCGTCGGCATCTGAGAGAGCAACGCTCTGCTCGTAGTCCTCTGCCCATTGGTCAAAGCCTTTTTCGTTCAGCATGGTTTCTCCTTTTTCAGATGGGTCATTCCGCAGAAAGCGGCATGCCGCCGTTAGCGTCGATCTTGGCCTTCGTCTCATCGCGGACCGCCTCCCGCAGGGCGGTGAGGTAGGGGGAAAAGGCCACATTTTCGTCGGCATAGGTCAGGTTCAGGGCGTACTCGCGGGGCAGCCAGGTGGAGATAGGGGCCTCGTTGTGCTGGATGACCGCCTCCAGTTTGTCCAGCGCCTTGTAGAGACGGGCTTCGTCGGTCTCCAGGGCGTCCATCTCGGCGTACAGCGCCGCCATCTCGGTGCAGTAGGGGGCGGGAAGGGAGGATACCCACTGAGCCAGCAGGGAATCCTCACGGGTCGTATCGGCATCGGTTTTCAGGAAGGAGGGGATGTCGCCGGTGAAGCACTCGCCCAGATCGTGGATCAGGCACATTTGCAGCACCTTGTCCATGTCCAGCCGGGGGAACTCATCCCGCAGGAAAAATGCCATCAGCGCGATGCGCCAGCTGTGTTCCGCCACGCTTTCGCGGCGGCCGCCGGAGGTGTCGCAGTGACGGGTGGTGTCCTTCAGCTTTTCCGCGGTGTGCAGGATATTCAGAAGCTCGGTGGGTTGCATGGTACGTGTCCTCCTGTGCCGTTTTCTTCAGTATAGCAAAACCGCGGCGGAGGGTCAACGGTTGCGCAGAAAAAGAAAAGCGTGTATAATAGCGGTACAGGCCGCTCTGGCGGCGGAAAGGACGGGACAGCATGAAGCTACTATACGCGCTGGAGTCCATTCGGACGCCGCTGCTGGACACGATACTGGGCGCTGTGACCCACATGGGCGGAGAGCTTTTCTTCATGGTCATCGCCGTGACGGTGTTCTGGTGCGTCAGCAAGCGGATGGGCTACTACCTCATGACGGTGGGCTTTTTCGGCACCATTCTCAATCAATTTCTGAAGATCCTGTGCTGCGTGCCGCGGCCATGGGTGAAGGACCCTGACTTTACCATCGTGGAGAGCGCACGGGCCGAGGCCACGGGATACTCCTTTCCCAGCGGCCACACCCAGAACGCGGTGGCCACCTACGGCGGCATCGCACGGTACACCAGGCGGCGGTGGCTGCGGGGGGTGTGCATCGCGCTGACGCTGGTCATCTGCTTCAGCCGCATGTATCTGGGTGTCCACACGCCGCTGGACGTGGGGGTGTCCTTCGTTATCGCTGCGGCGCTGGTGCTGCTGGTGTACCCGCTGATGGAGGAGGCGGACCGCCGCCCCCGTGTGCTGACGGCGATGATCGGCGTCATGGTGCTGTGCAGTGCGGCGTTCATCGTTTATCTGTACCTGCGGGGCGACACGGGGACCACGGCGGAGGACACCGCCAACTATGTCAGCGCTTTGCAGAACGCCTGGAAGCTGACAGGCGCTACGCTGGGAATGCTGGCGGCCAACATTCTGGACCGGCGGTACATCCGCTTCGAGACGCAGGCGGTGTGGTGGGCCCAGATCATCAAGCTGGTGGTGGGCTTCGGGCTGCTGCTGGCCATCCGGGCGGGGCTGAAAGCGCCGCTCATCGCGCTGTGCGGCGGGGCGGCGGAGATCGCCGGCGGTATCCGCTATCTGCTGGTGGTGCTGTTCGCCGGATGCATATGGCCCCTGACGTTCTGGGGCTTCAGCCGGTTAGGGAAGAAATAAGACGATAAAAAACACCCTCCGTGCAGACGCACGGAGGGTGTTTTTTATCGGGTGGCGAGGTTACACATCCGCCGCTTTTTCGCCGGCAGGCTTTTTCAGAGCCACAATGACGCCGGCGGTGATAAGTACGGCGCCCACCACGCTCATGACGGTGATCTGCTCGTCCAGCAGCAGGAAGCCCACCACCAGCGTGACAAAGGGGGAGGCATACAGGTAGTTGTTGGTGATGACCACGCCCAGACGCTGGAAGGCGATGTTCCAGATAGCGAAGCACACGGCGTTGCCGAACACGCCCAGAAACAGCCAGCTCAGCAGCATGGACGGCGTGGTGAACAGAGGGCGCAGGTCGGGCATGCCGTCCGTCAGCAGCATCAGGGGCAGGGAGGTCAGGAACGCCCAGAGCATGACGCGGCGGGTCACCAGAAAGTTGTCGTACTGCTCGGTGTACTTCTTGATGAGGATGGAGTACACGGCCCACATCAGGGCGGCGGCCAGCGCGATCAGATCGCCCAGCGGGTTCAGGTGGAAGGACATCTGGCCGTTGAGCACCACCAGCACCACACCGGCGATGGCGATGGCCGCGCCGATGTAGACGTACTTGCCCAGGCGCTCCCCGCTGCGGGAGAACAGCTGGGCCAGAATCACCGTCAGGATGGGGGATAGAGCCACGATGATGCTGACGTTGGCGGCGTAGGTGTAGGTCAGGGCGGTGTTTTGCAGGAAGAAGTAGAAGCTGCCGCCGGTGATGCCGATGAGGATGAACATCAGCTCATCCCTCCAGGGGAGCTTCAATGTCCTGGGGCGCAGGGCCCACAGGGCCACGTAGGCCAGGCCCATGCGCAGGGGGATGATCTGAATGGCAGTGTAGCCTTTCAGAAGCTCCTTGGTCAGTACGAAGCAGCTGCCCCACACGAGAATGGTGAAGATGGCGTAGACATGCCCCATCACCTTCTGGGATGTTTTCATATGCTTTCTCTCCTTAAACATGGATTTCCGGTCTCCGCAGCGGGAGGCCGGAGCTTGTCCCAAACATACTATATTATAGGGGACGCCGGCAGAAAAATCCAGAGGGAGCTGCAAAAGAAATTTTGCGGCGAAATTAGGCAAATCTTAAAGTCCGGCGGAGCGAAAGCGGTTGAAGCGGGGCGAAAACTGTGCTATACTGTGCGTTGTGGCCGTCAGGTCTGACGGCGGACGTTTCGGGGGACAATACAGGAGGAACACCATGAAAACAACCTTAGTCATTATGGCGGCGGGCCTGGGCTCCCGCTATGGCGGCAATAAGCAGACGGACGGCGTGGGCCCTAATGGGGAGATCCTCATGGAGTACGGCGTCTACGACGCGGTGCGGGCCGGTTTCGATAAGATCGTGTTCATCATCAAGCCGGATATGCTGGAGCTGATGAAGCGGCTGTGCGGCGACATGGCCTCGCGTCTGCGGACGCCGGAGGGCCAGCCGGTGGAGGTGTGCTACGCCTTTCAGGATTTCTCCTCCGTGCCGGCGTTCTACCGGATACCGGAGGGGCGCACCAAGCCCTTCGGTACCACCCACGCGGTGCTGTGTACCAGGGAATTCGTCCACGAGCCGTTCTGCGTCATCAATGCCGACGACTACTACGGCGTGGACGCCTACCGCACCATCTATGAGGAGCTGCAGCGCCTGCCGGAGCGGGGCGCGGCCACCATGGTGGGGTATCTGCTGAAAAACACCGTCACCAGATACGGCACGGTGTCCCGCGGCGTGTGTCACGCGCGGGACGGCTATCTCACGGACATCCATGAGACGCTGAAGATCCGCCTGCATGACGACGGTACCATCGGCGATGAGGACAGCGGCGTGCTGCTGGAGCCGGACACGGTGGTATCCATGAACTTCTGGGGCTTCATGCCGTCGGTGTTCGATGAGATGGAGCGGTACTTTGAGGATTTCCTGCGCCGCGACGCGGGGGAGAATGTAAAGGCGGAGTGCCTGCTGCCCAACATGGTGGGCAAGCTGCTGAAGGAGGGCAGGCTGTCGGTATCCGTATTGCAGTCCAGGGACCGGTGGTTCGGCATGACGTACCACGAGGACCGGGCGCGGGTGGCGGCAGAGCTGCTGGAGCTGCACAGAGCGGGGGTCTACCCCCGGGAATTGAGGTAAGGAGCTATGGACGAAAGAGAACGGAGACGGCAGCGCCGGTACAGAGAGGCCATGCGCAACCGCGCCATTGCGGCGGTGTTCCTGGCGGTGCTGATCGTGGGCATCATCTTCATCGTGAAGGGGTGCAGGAATAAGAAGCAGGAGCAGGACCAGCAGCAACAGCAGGCGGCGGAGGCGCTGGCCCGTCAGGACGACCAGCAGGAGCCAGCCGCCAAGCCGTCGGCGGCGGACAACGAGCTGCTGACGCTGGTGAACCCCTGGAACCCGCTGCCGTCGGACTGGGAAGTGGATCTGGTGGACCTGAGCAATGGCTCCCAGATCGACCGGCGGTGCTATGACGCACTGCAGGAGATGATGGACGCCTGCCGCGACGCAGGCTACGAGCCCCTGATCTGCTCGGCCTACCGGACCCAGGAGACGCAGCAGGAGCTGTTCGACAAGAAAGTGGCCGCCTTTGAGGCTGAGGGCAAGAGCCACGACCAGGCGGTGCAGGAGGCCGGCACGGTGGTGGCCGTACCGGGCACCAGCGAGCATCAGCTGGGTCTTACGGTGGACGTGGTGGACATCAACAACCAGAACCTGACGGAGGAGCAGGAAAAGACTCCCACCCAGAAGTGGCTGATGGCCAACTCCTGGCGCTACGGGTTCATCCACCGCTATCCCAACGGAAAGAGCGCTGTCACCGGCATCATCTATGAGCCCTGGCACTATCGCTATGTGGGCAAGGACGTGGCCCAGGAGATCTTCAACCGCGGCATCACGCTGGAGGAGTATCTGGGCGTGACCCATTAAAATGCAGCAAAAGAGCCGCGGCAGAAGCCGCGGCTCTCCGTCTGCGCATGGGATTATTTGCAGTTCTTGGCGTTCTTCGTGTTCCTGGCGTTCTTGTTGGCGTTCTGGGTATTCTGCTCATTGGTGTTCTGCTCGGTCTTGGCGTTTTTGCGCTCCTCCATGTGAGGCACCTCCTTTTTAACAGTTACAGCGTCAGTATGGCCGGAAAAATCGGTACTATGCGTCAAAAATCAAAAAAATATAGTTGACAGCGGGAGCAAAGTGCGGTACAATACTCAGGAAAACAAAGAAGGTCGGTGCATCCGCCTCACCTCACGCGCAGAGCAAAGAGGTCAACAGCGTCAGCAAGTGCCCCATGGGCGGCTTGTGTTGTTGCGCGGATGCGGAGAGCATTCGCGTTTTTATTTTGGATTGGAGGTGCTTCGGTATTAGCAAGGTACAGCATCAACTGAATGAAGAGATCAACGACAAGGAGATCCGTTTGATCGGCGAAGGCGGAGAGCAGATGGGCATTGTGTCCGGTGAAGAAGCCCTGCGCATCGCGGAGGAGCACGGGCTGGATCTGGTAAAGATCTCCCCGCAGGCGACGCCCCCTGTGTGCAAGCTGATGAACTACGGCAAGTACAAATTCGAGCAGAGCAAGCGCGAGAAGGAAGCCAGAAAGAACCAGCACGTGGTGGAGATCAAGGAGATCCGGATGTCCCCGGGCATCGACGTGGGCGATTTCAACACCAAGCTGAAGAACGCCCAGAAGTTCCTGTCCGACGGCAACCGCGTCAAGGTATCCGTCCGCTTCCGCGGCCGTGAGATGGCGCACACCGACATCGGCCGCGATCTTCTCAATAAGTTTGCAGACCTGTGCACCGAAGTGGCTACCCTCGACAAGGCCGCCAAGCTGGAGGGACGGAACATGTCCATCTTCCTGTCCCCCAAGGCCGGCAAGTAACCGCGTTTCCCCACAGAGGATCATATTGGAAGGAGTAATATTATGCCTAAACTGAAGACCCATAGCGGCGCAAAGAAGCGCTTCAACCTGACGAAATCCGGCAAGGTCAAGAGAGCTCATGCGTTCAAGAGCCACATCCTGACCAAGAAGGACACCAAGCGTGGCCGTCGTCTGCGCAGCACCACCTATGCTGACTGCACCACCGAGGCGACCATCCGCAAGATGATCCCCTACAAATAAGAGACGGAATCGTTAGAATAGGAGGCAATTGAAATATGGCACGTGTAAAAGGCGCGATGATGGCGCGTAAAAGAAGAAACAAGACTCTGAAGCTGGCCAAGGGCTACTGGGGCGCGAAGTCCAAGCACTTCAAGATGGCCAACGAGCAGGTCATGAAGTCCCTGACCTACGCCTATGTGGGCCGCCGCCTGAAGAAGCGGGACTTCCGTCAGCTGTGGATCACCCGTATCTCCGCGGCTGTCAAGGCCCAGGGCATGAACTATTCCAGCTTCATGCACGGTCTGAAGGTCGCCGGCATCCAGATCAACCGCAAGATGCTGTCCGAGATGGCGATCAACGACACCGTGGCGTTCGCCGCCCTGTGCGACATCGCCAAGAAGGCCAACTGAACACCCGCACAGCGCCCTGTTCACGGGGCGCTGTGTTTTTTTGCAAAAATGTGCAAAAAATGGTAGAAAATGCCGTGCGGGTTTGGTATAATAAATTATATTAGTTGAGACGACACTCTTTTGTATTTGAATTTACCAAATTAGAGAAAGAGATGTTTCCAATGTATTGATGTAAGTAACAAGCCGGATTTATACCACGAAAGGACAATCGACACCAAAAATTCTGTATCAATCATAAGAACCATTGCCTAACGACACCGACTGGAAAAGTGGTGGCAAGTGGAAGCCCTAGGATTCCTGCCCATGGAAAAGCAAATGGAAATTACACTGTGGGGACATATTGGAGCGACGCTGGGGTCGAAACAATGTACATGGATACTACGCGCATTGAGGGAGTTCCGATGGATGAATCCTATCAATCGGTCTTTACAGTACCAGTTCGGCAAGTTATTGATGTGAATTGACGACGTGAGGTGTGAAAACTTGATTATTGGTGCATTGGCGTATTTCACCCGCAATATGCGGGAGGTGCAGCCCAGAGTACAGAAGCTGCCCCCCTGCAATGGGCGGGTATTCTGGTCCATCGGCTTCATCCTGGAGCAGAGCGGCCGCACGAAGCTCCTGATGGTATGCGAGCCGGGGCAATCTGCCGCGTTTCGCCCAGGGGATACCGATCCGGATCGGCTGGAGGCGGACGGTGCAGAGTACTTGGTAGCCGGCATCAACGCCGGTACGCTCTGGATGAACATGGAGGAGCGGTTCGACGCGCGGCCCTTTGAGCTGGCAGCCCTGCTGGGAAAAGTGCCTGAGATCCCAGAGGAGCTGGGGAAGATGCCGCTGCCGGACCTGCCGATTTTCGAGGTCGTGCTGCTGGACAGCCTTGACGCGCTTCCGACGGGGCCTGTGGACGTGGTGCTGAGCAGCGGGGAGCGCTGGCACCTGGCACCGTAATGACATACCCGCACAGCGCCCTGTTCACGGGGCGCTGTGTTTTTTTGCGCAAACGGGCAAGAAACAGTGGAAAACGGCGGAAAGCTCTGCTATAATGTTTCCGCTGAAATGGGCGCGGCGGTACGGCGCGCCAAAATGGAGATCACACCGGCACAGGCCGCGGAAAGGATGATACGATGTACTGCACGAGAAAGATCAACGACGATTATACATGGGTGGGCGCCGACTGCCGGCGTCTGGCGATGTTTGAGGGCGTGTACGATGTGCCTCAGGGCATCAGCTTCAACAGCTATCTGCTGACAGACGAAAAGACCGTGCTGTTCGACACGGTGGACAGCGCGGTGCGCCATACGTTTCGGGAGAACCTGACCCACGCGCTGGCGGGACGGGAGCTGGACTACGTGGTGGTGCACCACATGGAGCCGGACCACGCAGCGGAGCTGGCTGACCTGCTGCGGGACTATCCCCGGACGCAGGTGCTGTGCAGCGCCATGGCCAAGACCATGATCGGCCAGTTCTTCGGGCCGGAGCTGGCGGGGCGCATCACCGTTATCAAGGAGGGGGAGACGCTGTCCACCGGACGGCACACCCTGCACTTCGTGGCGGCGCCCATGGTCCACTGGCCGGAGGTGATGCTGACCTACGATGCCACGGACAAGCTGCTGCTGTCGGCGGACGCCTTCGGCTGCTTCGGCGCCCTGAACGGCGCGCTGTTCGCCGATGAGGTGAACTTCGACCGCGACTATCTGGACGAGGCGCGGCGCTACTACACCAACATTGTGGGCAAGTACGGCCCCCAGGTGCAGGCGGTGCTGAAGAAGGCGGAGACGCTGGACATCCAGATGCTGCTGCCTCTCCACGGCTTCGTGTGGCGGGAGGAGCTGGGCTATCTGCTGGGCAAGTATGACCTGTGGAGCCGGTACGAGCCGGAGGTGCGGGGCGTCATGATCGCCTATGCCTCGGTGTACGGCGGCACGGAGAACGCCGCCAACGTGCTGGCCTGCCGTCTGGCGGAGCAGGGCGTGCAGGTGAAGATGTTCGACGTGTCGGTGACGCCGGCACCCTATGTCGTGTCCGACGCCTTCAAGTACAGCCATCTGGTGTTCGCGTCCGCCACGTACAACATGGGCATCTTCGTGACCATGGAGAACCTGCTCCACGACATCGCGGCCCACGCCCTGGCGGACCGGCGGTACGCCCTGATCGAGAACGGTACCTGGTCGCCGGCCAGCGGCAAGAAGATGGATGCGCTGCTGTCCCCGCTGAAGGGCTGGTCCGCGGTGGAACCGGTGCTGACGGTGAAGTCGGCGCTGCGGCCGGATCAGGCGGCCCAGATGCAGCGTCTGGCCGATGCCATTGCCGCCGACGTGCAGGCGGAGCAGACGGAGGAGGACGCCTCCGGCGAGGGAAAGCACCGCTACGTGTGCAAGGTGTGCGGCTACGTTTACGAGGGCGACGAGCTGCCGGCAGACTACAAATGCCCGCTGTGCGGCGCCGGTCCGGAGTATTTCCGGCAGGAGGCCTGATCTGCGGCGAAAAAAGTGGGAAAATTCCGGTGAAAAACCGGAATTTCTCCTTGCAAAATGGAAAAAGCCGTGCTATCATATTTTGGTGAATCCGCACAGCTTCGGATCTCCGGTCGGTGCCGCAAGGTTGGCCGGAGGGAGGAGGAAGCTGGAGGTACAAACTAAAACAAAAGGAGAAACAACAAAAATGGCAAATCAGAACGTCGTATCCATGAAGGCTCTGCTGGAGGCCGGTGTGCATTTCGGTCATCAGACCCGTCGCTGGAACCCCAAGATGGCTCCCTATATCTACACCGAGCGCAACGGCATCTATATCATCGACCTGCAGAAGACCGTGAAGAAGCTGGAGGAGGCGTATGCCTTCGTGCGTCAGCTGTCCGAGAGCGGCCAGTCCCTGCTGTTCGTGGGCACCAAGAAGCAGGCGCAGGAGGCCATCAAGGATGAGGCTACCCGCTGCGGCATGTACTACGTCAACGCCCGCTGGCTGGGCGGTATGATGACCAACTTCAAGACCATGCGTACCCGTATCGACCGTCTGAACCAGCTGAAGACCATGCAGGCCGACGGCACCTTCGATATGCTGCCCAAGAAGGAAGTCATCAAGCACCTGGGCGAGATCGAGAAGCTGGAGAAGTATCTGGGCGGCGTGAAGGAAATGAAGAAGCTGCCCGGCGCTCTGTTCATCGTGGATACCCGCAAGGAGCGCAACGCCATCGCCGAGGCGCACCGTCTGGGCATTCCCGTTGTGGCCATCGCCGATACCAACTGCGATCCCGATGAGATCGACTATCCCATCCCCGGCAACGATGACGCCATCCGCGCCATCAAGCTGATCGCCTCCGTGATGGCCAACGCCATGATCGAGGGCCGCCAGGGCGAGCAGAACGAGGAGGCCGCCGAGGCCAAGGACGCTGAGTAAGTCCGGAATCACACCGCGTATCTCACGGGGCAGGGAAGTGTCCCTGCCCCTTTTTCAATCATATTTTACAGGAGGATATAAAAATGGCTTTTACTGCCGCTGATGTAAAGACCCTGCGCGAAATGACCAGCGTGGGCATGATGGACTGCAAGAAGGCGCTCGTCGAGTGCGATGGCGATATGGATAAGGCTGTTGAGTGGCTGCGTGAGAAGGGTCTGGCCAAGGCTGCCAAGAAGGCCGGCCGCATCGCCGCCGAGGGCATGTCCTACGCACTCACCGAGAACGGCGTGGGCGTCGTGGTGGAGGTCAACTGCGAGACCGACTTCTGCGCCAAGAGCGACCTGTTCGTGGCCTTTGTGAAGGACATCGCCAAGGTCATCGCCGAGCAGGATCCCGCCGATGTGGATGCTCTGATGAACTGCAAGTACGTGGACAGCGATCTGACCGTCTCCGAGACCATGCCCGAGAAGGTCATGTCCATCGGTGAGAACCTGCAGATCCGCCGCTTCGTCCGCTTCGCCGAGAACACCAGCGTGGGCTATGTCCATGCCGGCGGCAAGATCGGCGTGCTGGTGAATCTGGCCGTGGAGGGCGATATCGACGCCACCGAGATCGGCAAGAACATCGCCATGCAGATCGCGGCCCTGAATCCCCGCTTCTGGGATAAGGCCCAGGTCACCGACGAGGTGCTGGCTGAGGAGAAGAAGATCGCTCTGGCCCTGATGGACACCGATCCCAAGATGGCCTCCAAGCCCGAGGCCGTGAAGGAAAAGATCGTCATGGGCAAGATGAACAAGTTCTACGAGGAGAACTGCCTGATGCAGATGGAGTTCGTCCGCAGCGACATCTTCCAGGGTTCCGTGGAAAAGTACGTGGCCGACGCTGCCAAGAAGCTGGGCGGCTCCGTGAAGTTCGTGGACGCCGTGCGCTTCCAGACCGGCGAGGGCATCGAGAAGAAGCAGGAGGACTTCGCCGCTGAGGTCGCTGCTCAGATGAACATGGGCAAGTAATTGCCGCTGATCGTATGAAATTACGCAGGGGAGAGGCTTTGTAACAGGGCCTCTCCCTGCGCTTTTTTGCACGGGAAAACGACACAGAATGGCGACGGTCGGATCCGGCTGCCGCAGAGAAAGGAGAACACTTATGACAAACGAAGTGCTGCAAACCATCAAGTCCCGCAGGACGGTCCGCGCATATCGCCCCGATGCCGTGCCGGAGGAGCTGCTGCAGGCGGTGCTGGAGGCGGGGACCTACGCGCCCACCGGCCGCGGCCGCCAGTCTCCGACCATCATCGCCGTGACATCCGAGGGCTATCGCCAGAAGATCTCTGAGCTGAACGCGGCGGTGCTGGGCAGCGACTCCGATCCCTATTACGGCGCGCCGGTCATCGTCCTGGTACTGGCGGACGGCACGGCCAACACCTTTGTGGAGGACGGCAGCTGCGTGCTGGAGAACATGATGCTGGCCGCCGCCTCTCTGGGCCTGGGCTCCGTTTGGGTACACAGGGAGCGGGAGATCTTCGACAGTGAAGAGGGCAAGGCGCTTTTACAGGCATGGGGCCTTCCGGAAACGCTGCGGGGCGTCGGCAGTATCGCGCTGGGCTATCCGGCAGGCGCCATTCACGAAGCGGCAAAAAGAAAGGACGGCTACATCGTCCGCATATAAGGACAAAAAACATCCCCCGTGCAGCAGCATGGGGGATATTTCTGCCCTTTTTTGGCCGGATGGGCGATTTTACGTGGATTTTACACGAGGACGCTTTTTCATTTTACCTGCCCGCCGTATTCTGTGAACTGTAAGGGACATCCGAAATCAAAGAAGAAACGAGGTACGAATATGAAAAAGATCCTTGCATTTGCACTGAGCGCCGTCATGGCGCTGGCTCTGCTGGCCGGCTGCGGCAATCAGACCGATAACAACAGCAGCAGCAACGACAACGGCAGCGACGCCAGCGATACCCCCGCCGCCTCTGTCAGCGGCACCGTCTCCACCGACGGTTCCACCTCCATGGAGAAGGTCATCGGCGCGCTGAGCGAGTCCTACATGGCGGCCAACAAGGACGTTACCGTCAACTACAATCCCACCGGCTCCGGCGCAGGCATCACCGCCGTGCAGGAGGGCACCTGTGACATCGGCCTTTCCTCCCGCGCCCTGAAGGACGAGGAGAAGGCGGCCGGCCTGAAGGAAACCGTGCTGGCCTACGATGGCATCGCCATCATCGTCCACCCCGACAATCCCGTCAGCGACCTGAGCATCGAGCAGATCGCCAAGCTGTACACCGGCGAGATCACCAACTGGAAGGACGTGGGCGGCAGCGATGCCGAGGTGGTTCTGATCGGCCGCGAGGCGGCCAGCGGTACCCGCGACGGCTTCGAGTCCATCACCGGCACCAAGGACAAGTGCCAGTACCGTCAGGAGCTGACCTCCACCGGCGATGTCATCACCGCCGTGAGCCAGAACCCCGATGCCATCGGCTACGCCTCTCTGGCGGCCATCAAGGACAGCGTGAAGGCCCTGAGTGTGGACGGCGTCACCCCCAGCGAGGCCACCGTCAAGGACGGCAGCTATCCGGTGCAGCGTCCCTTCGTGCTGGTGACGGTGGAGGGCAAGGCCCTCTCCGCTGCGGCACAGTCCTTCTTCGACTACGCCACCTCCGCTGATGCGGCGGACATCATCGCCAAGGCCGGCGCAGTAGCGGCCAACTGAAAGTAAGGCGCGGCAGGCGACGCTCGGCGACGGGCGCCGCCTTGCCCCGTATGCGGAGGTACGCACATGAAAGTAAAACGAGTTCTGGAGAACGCCATACACGGCTGGTTCCTGCTGATGGGTCTGGTAACGGTGGGCTGTGTGCTGCTGATCTCAGTCTACCTCGTCATTTCCGGCATCCCCGCCATGCGGGAGATCGGACTGGTGAAGTTCCTGTTCGGCAAGGTGTGGGATTCCAACGCGGCCACGCCCCAGTTCGGCATCCTGTCTTTCATCCTCACCAGCGTGTACGGCACGGCAGGGGCCATCCTGCTGGGCGTACCGGTGGGATTCATGACAGCCGTGTTTCTGGCGAAAATGGCGCCGCCGCGTCTGAAAGCAGTGGTGTCCTCGGCGGTGAGCCTGCTGGCGGGTATCCCGTCGGTGGTGTACGGCCTGGTGGGCATGCTGGTGCTGGTGCCGGGCATCCGGAAGCTATTCCGTATTCCTGACGGCTCCGGTCTGCTGGCGGCCATCATCGTGCTGGCCATCATGATCCTGCCGTCCGTCATCAACGTGGCCATGACGGCACTGGAGGCGGTGCCGCGGGAGTACGAGGACGCATCGCTGGCGCTGGGCGCCACGGCCACGGAGACATGGTTCAAGGTGTCCGTCCCCGCCGCCCGCAGCGGTATCGCGGCAGCGGTAGTGCTGGGTGTGGGCCGCGCCATCGGCGAGGCCATGGCCGTGATGATGGTGTCCGGCAACGTGCCCAATATGCCGAAGCTGTTTGAGAGCGTGCGGTTCCTGACCACCGCCGTGGCCAGCGAGATGGGGTACGCGGCGGCGGGCCTGCAGCGGCAGGCGCTGTTTTCCATCGCGCTGGTGCTGTTCCTGTTCATCATGCTCATCAACGCGGCGCTGAATTTTTTCCTGAAGCGCAGTAAGGAGAAGTAAGACATGGACAAGACGAATTTTACCGCCCGCCGCAGGGTCTGGGGCGCTGTGATGCGGGGACTGATGGTGCTGTGCGCGGTCATCACCTGCGCGCTGGCGGCGTTCCTCATCATCTACGTGCTGGCCAAGGGTGTGCCCAACCTGTCGTGGCAGCTGCTGAGCACCAAGCCCAGCTATCTGGACGACACCATCGGCATCCTGCCGGACATCATCAGCACCGTCTGCATGGTGCTGACCACGCTGCTGATCGTCCTGCCGGTAGGTGTGTGCGCGGCGGTGTACCTGACGGAGTACGCGGGCAACCGGAAGCTGGTGGCGGTCATTGAGTACGCGGCGGAGACGCTGTCCGGCATCCCGTCCATCATCTACGGTCTGGTGGGCCAGATGTTCTTCTGTCAATTTCTGGGTATGAAGAAATCCCTGATCGCCGGCGCTATGACGCTGGTGATCATGAACCTGCCCACCATCATGCGCACCACGCAGGAGAGCCTGAAGACCGTACCCCAGAGCTACCGCGAGGGCGCATTCGGCCTGGGAGCAGGGAAGTGGCGTACCATCCGGACGGTGGTGCTGCCGGGCTGCGTGGACGGCGTCATCACCGGCTGCATCCTGGCGGTGGGCCGCATCCTGGGCGAGACGGCGGCGCTTCTCTATACCGCAGGCTTCGCCCACGCGCTGTACGGCAGCCTGGGCGAAACGCTGCAGGGCGCAGGCGCTACGCTGTCGGTGGCACTGTACGTCTACGCCAAGGAGCAGGGTGAGTTCGATGTGGCCTTTGCCATCGCCGCCATCCTGATGGCGCTGGCGCTGCTCATCAATCTGGCGGCCAGCCTGACGGGACGCTATTTCAAGAAACGGAGGAGCCTATGAGCGATATCATCACGGTGGAGGATCTGAACCTGTGGTACGGCAGTACCCAGGCGCTGCACCATGTGAGCATGGAGATACCGGAAAAGAGCATCACGGCTCTGATCGGGCCGTCCGGCTGCGGCAAGTCCACGTTTCTCAAGACGCTGGACCGCATGAACGATCTGGTGCCGGGCGTGCGCATCGAGGGTACGGTGCGCTACGATGGCAGGGACATCTTTGCCCCCGATGTGGATGTCAATGAGCTGCGGCGGCAGGTGGGCATGGTGTTCCAGAAGCCCAACCCGTTCCCCATGAGTATCTACGACAACGTGGCCTACGGGCCCCGTACCCACGGCGTGCGGAACCGCGCCAAGCTGGACGAGATCGTGGAGCAGTCCCTGCGCTCGGCAGCCATCTGGGACGAGGTGAAGGACCGGCTGAAGAAAAACGCACTGGGCCTCTCCGGCGGCCAGCAGCAGCGCCTGTGCATCGCCCGGGCGCTGGCGGTGGAGCCGCAGGTGCTGCTGATGGATGAGCCCACGTCGGCGCTGGACCCCATCTCCACATCGAAAATAGAGGAGCTTGCAATTGAGCTGAAAAAACAGTACACTATTGTTATCGTCACACACAATATGCAGCAGGCGCTGCGTATTTCGGACCGTACCGCGTTTTTCCTGCTGGGTGAGCTGATCGAGTACGACGACACGGAGCACATATTCTCCACGCCGTCCCAGAAAAAGACCGAGGATTACATTACGGGGAGGTTTGGTTGATGAGGAGCCGCTTTGATGAGCAGCTGGCCCAGCTGCATCGGGAGCTGATCGAGATGGGCGCGCTGTGCGAGCGCGTGATCGCGCTGGCCGCCAAGGCCCTGACCACAGGGGATAAGGCGCTGGCCCAGCAGGTGCCGCCGCTGGATCGGGAGATCGACCGGAAGGAGCGAGACATCGAGAACCTGTGTCTGCGGCTGCTGCTGCATCAGCAGCCGGTGGCCGGCGACCTGCGCCGCATCTCCGCGGCCCTGAAGATGATCACGGACATGGAGCGCATCGGCGATCAGGCCGACGACATCGCCGAGATCGTACTGTATCTGGCGGACGTACCGGCGGAGAGCCACGTGCTGCTGCAGAAGATGGCGGAGGCCGCCATCGGCATGGTCAGCGACAGCGTGGACGCCTACGTGCGGCAGGATGTGGAGCTGGCGGAGCAGGTCATCGCCCACGACGACACGGTGGACGACTACTTCGAACAGGTCAAGCAGGCGCTGATCCACCGCATTGCCAACGATCCGGCGGAGGGCGGCACGGCCCTGGATCTGCTGATGATCGCCAAGTATCTGGAGCGCATCGGCGACCATGCCACAAATATCGCCGAGTGGGTGGAGTTCTCCGTCACCGGCGTACACAAGGAGGGATGACCCATGATCTGGTGCGTGGAGGACGACGCCAGTATTCGGGATATCGAAGTATACGCACTGAACTCCACGGGCTTTTCCGCGGAGGGCTTTGCCGATGGCGCGGCCTTCTGGGCGGCGCTGGAGAAGGACCGGCCGGAGCTGGTGGTGCTGGACGTGATGCTGCCGGAGATCGACGGCATCCAGCTGCTGCGCCGCATGAAGGCCGACCCCGCCCTGCGGGATATCCCCGTCATCATGGCCACGGCCAAGGGCGCGGAGTATGACAAAATACTGGGGCTGGATCTGGGAGCGGACGACTACCTGACCAAGCCCTTCGGTGTCATGGAGCTGGTGTCCCGTGTCAAGGCGGTGCTGCGCCGGTGCAGGCCGGTACAGCAGCAGGTACTGCGCTGCGGCGGCCTTGCCGTGGACACCCAGGAGCATACCGTCACCGCTGACGGCGTGCGGGTGGAGCTGACGTACAAGGAGTTCCAGCTGCTGCGGCTGTTCCTGTCCCACATGGGTACGGCCTTTACCCGCGACCAGCTGATGGAGCAGGTGTGGGGCATGGACTTCTGCGGCGAGAGCCGCACCATCGACATGCACATCCGCACCCTGCGGCAGAAGCTGGGGGCCTATGGCGAGCATATCGAAACGGTGCGCAGCGTGGGCTATCGATGGAGGGCGCAGCTGTGAACAATACCATGACAAGACGTATTTTCCGGTCCACACTGCTGGTGGGCGTGGTGGTGCTGCTGGCGGCGCTGGCGCTGGTGGTGGGCGTGCTGTACAGCTACTTTGGCCGCGTGCAGGAGTCCCAGCTGCGGGACGAACTGAGCCTGGCGGCAGTGGGCGTGACCCAGAGCGGTGAGGACTACCTCCGCCAGCTGAAGTCCAACCAGTACCGTATTACCTGGGTGGCGGCGGACGGCGCCGTGCTGTACGATACCCAGGCGGATGCCTCCGCCATGGAGAACCACGCCCAGCGGCAGGAGGTGCGGCAGGCCCTGGCCTACGGCGAGGGAGAGAGCAGCCGGTACAGCAGTACCCTGCTGCAAAAGACGGTATACTACGCCAAGCTGCTGCCGGATGGCACGGTGCTGCGCCTGTCCTCCGTCCGCGTGACGGCGGGGGTGCTGATGCTGAATATGCTGCAGCCGCTGTTGCTGCTGGTCATCGCGGTGCTGATCCTGTCCGGCGTGCTGGCCGGACGGCTGGCCAAGCGAATCACCGAGCCTCTGAACCGCCTGGATCTGGAGAACCCTCTGGAGAACGATACCTATGAGGAGCTGGCGCCCCTGCTGCGGCGGATGGAGCACCAGCGCCGCCAGATCGACCGGCAGATGGACGAACTGAAGCAGCGGGCCGAGGAATTCCAGCAGATCACCGGCAGCATGAACGAGGGCCTGGTGCTGCTGGACGAGAACGGCGCCATCCTCAGCATCAACCCGGCGGCCCAGCGCCTGCTGGGCACCGATAACGCCTGTGTGGGGCAGGATATCCTGACGGTGGACCGCGATGTATCCCTCAGCGACGGTCTGCGCACTGCGGCGCAGGAGGGCCACAGCGAGTTCCGCGGCCGGCGCGGCGGCAGAGAGTATCAATTCGACATCAGCCGCATCCAGACGGAGGGCCGTACAGCGGGCACGGTGCTGCTGGTGTTCGACGTGACGGAGCGCGCCTTTGCCGAGCAGAACCGGCGGGAGTTCACCGCCAACGTTTCCCACGAGCTGAAAACGCCCTTGCAGGGTATCATCGGCAGCGCGGAGCTGCTGGAAAACGGCATGGTGAAGCAGGAGGACGTGCCCCGCTTTGTGGGACATATCCGCTCCGAGGCCCAGCGTCTGGTGACGCTGATCGGCGACATCATCCGCCTGTCCCAGCTGGACGAGGGCGAGCCCATGCCAACGGAGACCGTGGACCTGCTGGAGGTGACGCGGGAGGCTGCGGAGAATCTCCAGACTGCGGCGGCAGCCCGTGACCTGACCGTCACGGTGGAGGGTCAGCCGGCGGAGCTGGAGGGCGTGCGCCGCCTGCTGTACGAGATCGTGTATAACCTGTGCGACAATGCCATTAAGTACAACGTTACCGGCGGCCGCGTGGACTTGTCGGTATCGTGTACCGGCGGTACCGCCGCCGTCATGGTGCGGGATACGGGCATCGGCATCCCCGCCGACCAGCAGGATCGTGTGTTCGAGCGGTTCTACCGCGTGGACAAGAGCCATTCCAAGGCATCCGGCGGCACGGGCCTGGGGCTGTCCATCGTGAAGCACGCCGTCCAGTATCACCACGGCGTCATCGAACTGAAAAGCGAGCTGGGGAAGGGCACGGAGATCCGCGTCACGTTCCCCGTCAAGGCATAACGCGGCGGTGCGCTTCCGTTTTCAGGGAGCGCACCGTTCTTCCTGCCCGCTGTGTTGACAGAGCAGGGGACAGCCCGTATAATAAACTCGTATGCGACCATCCATTGGACCGTCCGCGCCTGTTGGCGGCGCGGCACAGAGGAGAGTATTATGCTGAAGATCCAGCACCTGACCAAGACTTACGGCGATAAGAAAGCCGTAGATGATCTGAGCCTGCACATCCAGGCCGGAGAGATCTACGGCTTCATCGGCCACAACGGCGCCGGTAAGACCACCACGCTGAAGGCGGCGGTGGGCATCCTGCCCTTCGATGAGGGGACCATCACCATCAACGGCCGCTCCATCCAGACTGAGCCGCTGGCCTGCAAGCGGGAACTGGCGTATATCCCCGACAACCCCGACCTCTACGAGTTCATGAGCGGCATCAGATACCTGAACTTCATCGCCGACATCTTCGGTGTCGGCGCGGCGGACCGGCAGGCCCGCATCCGCGACTACGCGGCGCGGTTCGAGCTGACGGACGATCTGGCCCAGCCCATTGCTGCCTATTCCCACGGCATGAAGCAGAAGCTGGCCATTATCGCCGCCTGGCTGCACCAGCCCAGACTCGTTATTATGGATGAGCCCTTCGTAGGTCTGGATCCCAAGGCGTCCCACCTGCTGAAGGGCATGATGCGGGAGCTGTGCGATCAGGGCGGGGCCATCTTCTTCTCCACCCACGTGCTGGAGGTGGCGGAGAAGCTGTGTGACAAGGTGGCTATCATCAAGGGCGGCCGCCTCATCCGCTCCGGCACCATGGAGGAGGTCAAGGGTGACGACTCCCTGGAGCAGGTGTTCCTGGAGCTGGAGGACGAGACATGCTGAGCGTCCTTCTGAAAAAGCAGCTGACGGAGATCTTCCGCAACTACTTCTATAACCCCAAGACCAACAAGGCCCGCTCCAAGGCGGCGGTGGCCGCCTACATCGTGCTGTTCGCGGTGCTGATGGCGGTGATCCTGGGCGGCATGTTCACGGTCCTGTCCGCGGCCCTGTGTACGCCGCTGACCGCCGCGGGCCTGGACTGGCTGTACTTCGCGCTGATGGCTCTGCTGGCCACGCTGCTGGGCGCCTTCGGCAGCGTGTTCAACACCTACTCCGGGCTGTATCTGGCCAAGGACAACGACCTGCTGTTGAGCATGCCCATCCCCGTCAACACCCTGATGGCATCCCGCCTGCTGGGCGTGTACCTGATGGGCCTGATGTACAGCGGCGTGGTGATGCTGCCGGCGGTCATCGTCTACTGGGTGGCCACGCCTGCACCGGCCGCCGCCGTGATCGGCGGTGTGCTGCTGGTGTTCCTGCTGTCGGTGTTCGTGCTGGCGCTGTCCTGTGCGTTGGGCTGGTTGGTGGCCAAGATCAGCCAGAAGCTGAAAAATAAGAGCTTCATCACCGTGGTGCTGTCACTGGCGTTCTTCGGAGCTTACTACTTCTTCTATTTCAAGGCCGAGGACCTGCTGCAGGAGCTGCTGCGCAGCGCCGCCGTCTACGGCGCACGGATCAAGGGCGCGGCCTATCCGCTGTACCTGCTGGGCAGGGTGGGCACCGGCGACATTACGGCCATGCTGACGGTCTCGGCGGTGATACTGGCACTGTTCGCGGCACTGTGGGTCCTGCTGCGCCGCAGCTTCATCCGGATCGCCACCGCCACCGGCCAGTCGGCCAAACGGGCCTATCGGGAGAGGGCGGCGGTGCGCCGCTCCGTGTCGTCGGCACTGCTGAGCAAGGAGCTGCGCCGCTTCACCGCCAGCCCCAACTACATGCTCAACTGCGGGATGGGCGTCCTGCTGATGCCGCTGGCGGGCTTCACCCTGCTGTGGAAGGGCTCCGACATCCGCATCGCTCTGAGCGCGGCTCTGGGGGCCGAGGCGGGGGCGTACCTGTCGGTGATGCTGACGGCGGCACTGTGTATGCTGGCGGCCATGAACGACATGGCGGCGCCCTCCGTGTCCCTGGAGGGCAAGAGCCTGTGGCTGCTCCAGTCCCTGCCGGTGACGCCGTGGCAGGTGCTGCGGGCCAAGCTGCAATTCCAACTGCTGCTGACGGCCATACCGGTGCTGGTGTGCCTGGTGTGCGCGGTCATCGCGCTGCCCATGGCGGCGGCGGAGACAGCGCTGATGGTGGTACTGACCCTGCTGTTCGTGGCGTTTTCGGCCCTGCTGGGACTGACGCTGGGCCTGAAGATGCCCCACCTCCACTGGACCAGCGAGCTGGCGCCCATCAAGCAGAGCGCCTGCGTGGCCATCACCCTCCTGGGCGGCTGGGGCTACGCGCTGGTGCTGCTGTTCGGCTTCCTGCTGGCGGGGCAGCGTCTGGGCGCGGCGGCGTACATGGGCATCTTTGCCGTGCTGACACTGCTGGCCTGTGTGTGGCTGTACCGCTGGCTGAAAAAGAAGGGCGTCGTGGTGTTCGCAGCCCTGTAAACGCAAAAAAAGACGCCTTTGCACGTGCAAAGGCGTCTTTCCGCATCTCTTACAGGTGGTCCCGCGCATGGCGGCAGATGGCCTCGAAGCTGGTCTGGCTGATGTCGTGCTCCATTTTGCAGGCATCGGCCTCCGCCGTCTCCCGATCCACGCCCAGCGCCATCAGGAAGCGGGTCAGCGTATGGTGCCGGTCCAGCATGCTGGAGGCGATGGACATCCCCTGCTCCGTCAGGGTGATGAGCCCGTCCTTATCCATGGTGATGTACCCGTTCTCCCGCAGCCGCTTGGTGGCATACGTCACGCTGGGCTTCGTCACGCCCAGCTTCTCTGCGATGTCGATGGAGCGGACATACCCGTGCTCCTTCTGCATCATCAGCATGGCCTCCAGATAATCCTCAGACGCCCTCAGTATCTGCATAAAATTCACCAACGTTCCGTTTCAGAGTACCTATACGTTAACATAGTTTAACCAAATTTGCAAGGGGCGAAAAAAATTGATAACAGGGACTTGACAAAAACGGTTAGATGTACTAAACTATCTCCGCTGGTTAGATATGGCTAACCTCCTGCATAAATGGCGGCAGTGACAGCCATTCTTTTTCAGACACAGGTTAGTGCAGACTAACTGTAGAAAACGGAGGGGATAACATGATGCCTTTGGCTTTGGCAGATGTGGGAGCGGAGAATCTGATCCTCAAGGTGGGCGGTTCTCCGGAGGTCAAGAAGCATCTGGAGGATCTGGGCTTTGTGGCCGGCGGGACCGCCACGGTGGTGGCGTCTATGAGCGGCAACATCATCGTCAAGGTGAAGGAAGCCCGTGTGGCCATCAGCGAGGAAATGGCCCGCAAGATCATGGTATGAACAAGTTCATAAAAAACACATAGAAGGAGAGAAGAACAATGAAAACGTTACGTGAAGTGAAAATCGGCGAGACCGCCAAAGTCGTAAAGCTCCACGGCGAAGGCCCCGTCAAGCGCCGGATCATGGACATGGGCATCACCAAGGGCGTGGAAGTTTATGTCCGCAAGGTAGCGCCTCTGGGCGACCCCATGGAGGTCACTGTCCGCGGCTACGAGCTGAGCCTGCGCAAGGCGGATACCGAGATGATCGAGGTCGAGTGATTTTTGTGAGTCATGGTTAAGTTAAACTAACCGAAAGGAGAGACATATGGAAAAACAAATCAAGATCGCGTTGGCGGGCAACCCCAACTGCGGTAAGACCACGCTGTTCAATGCGCTGACCGGCTCCAACCAGTTCGTTGGTAACTGGCCCGGCGTCACCGTGGAGAAGAAAGAGGGCCGTCTGAAGAAGCACGAGGATGTGGTCATCATGGACTTGCCCGGCATCTACTCCCTGTCCCCCTACACGCTGGAGGAAGTGGTTGCCCGTAACTATCTGATCAATGAGCGCCCCGATGCCATCCTGAACATCATTGACGGTACCAACCTGGAGCGCAACCTCTACCTGACCACTCAACTGACCGAGCTGGGTATCCCCGTTGTCATCGCCATCAACATGATGGACGTGGTCCGCAAGAACGGCGACCAGATCAACGTGGCTGAGCTCAGCCGCGAGCTGGGCTGCAAGGTGATGGAGATCTCCGCCCTGAAGGGTGACGGCGTCATGGCCGCCGCAGAGGCTGCTGTGGAGGCTGCCGGCAACACCAAGACCATCCCCATGCACACCTTCTCCGGCCCCGTGGAGCACGCCATCGCCCACATCGAGGAGGCCGCTGTACATAACATGCCCGAGGAGCAGCAGCGCTGGTACGCCATCAAGATCTTCGAGCGTGACGACAAGGTGCTGGAGCAGCTGAAGATCGACGCCACCGTCATGGGCCACATCGAGGAGGACATCAAGGCTGCCGAGAAGGAGCTGGATGACGACGCGGAGAGCATCATCACCAACGAGCGCTATGTCTATATCGCCCAGATCATCAAGGGCTGCTACAAGCAGAAGAAGGCCAAAGGCGAGCTGTCCGCTTCCGATAAGATCGACCGCATCGTGACCAACCGCTGGCTGGGTCTGCCCATCTTCGCACTGGTCATGTTCCTGGTGTACTGGATCGCCATGGTGGCCGTGGGCGCCCCCGCTACCGACTGGGCCAACGACGGCGTGTTCGGCGACGGCTGGCACCTGCTGGGCATCGGCTCCGGCGCCTATAACGATGCCAGCGACGAGTACACCGCCTCTGTGCAGGCTGTGGAAGCTTTCCTGGGCATTGAGATCGACACCGAGGCGGAAGACTTCGATGCTGATGCCATTCTGGCTCAGGTGAATGCCTTCACCTCCGACAGCAACGCCACCGCTGCGGTGGACGTGGAGGACGAGGAGACTCTGGCGATCAATACCATGACCGCCTACTACGACGCCATCCCTGACGGCGCCGATGAGGACACCACTATTGGCGTCACCTACGTGGACGCTGCGGCTTACCTCAATGAGAATGGCTTTGACGAGCCCGACCCCGCCGACTACGGCGTGTGGGTCCCCGGTATCCCTGTTCTGATCGGCGACGCGCTGGAGTCCTCCGGTACGGCTGACTGGCTGAGCGGCCTGATCCTTGACGGTATTGTGGCCGGTGTCGGCGCCGTTCTGGGCTTTGTTCCCCAGATGCTGGTGCTGTTCCTGATGCTGGCTTTCCTGGAGGCCTGCGGCTATATGGCCCGTATCGCCTTCGTTCTGGACCGTATCTTCCGCAAGTTCGGCCTGTCCG